>Ga0265338_10007895_pt1 | contig 13050 bp, 16 predicted proteins | sample 42126metaG_FD_193579 | JGI IMG/M metagenome (GOLD analysis project Ga0265338, IMG submission 193579) | Rhizosphere microbial communities from Carex aquatilis grown in University of Washington, Seatle, WA, United States - 4-21-26 metaG | ecosystem: Host-associated > Plants > Roots > Rhizosphere... | reverse complement strand
GTTTTAGAATTCAAAAGCCCCATTAAATGATGGGATTTTTCACGAGGTAATTTCATCAGCAAATCGGTCGCCTCATCCGCTGGGATATTGGTGATCAGATTAGCCACCTCACCCTCGCTTAATTGTTCGGCAAGTTCTGCTTTAGAATTCAAGGTCATATCGGTAAAAATCTTATTTTGTAAAACTGCCTCCATCGATTTAAACATCGATACCCTGGCAAAAATATCCAAACTCTGAATGATGTCTGCCAAAGCAGCCGGCGGGATGCTGGTCAATTTATTTTTGGAGACTTCCAACTTAAGGACACTTTTCATACGCCCGAGTTTAGGTAAAATCTGGGTAGCTTTCCAGGGAATCAATTCTTCCTGTGTCAAGTAAGGTGATTTGGAGTTAACAAGAAAAACTATAAGATCAACCATACCTGTCCAACCCAAGCGCCGGAAAATACCCCGCAGCCCCACATCCACGTGGGCTGCATAAAGCTGATTTTCAACCCTCAGCAAATGGATATCATTGACCCGCACAACACGCTGATCATCAATATCTACAACCTGCTGGTCAAAAATATCCCGGCGAAGAGTAAAATCATACTTAGGTGTCTCTGAAGAAAATTTAAGCCGATCACCAATAATATTAAGGCGGATATTGTCTTCAATATAGATAATGTCTTCCCAGGCAACCCTGGCGTATTCATGGGGATGAGATCCCCGTCGAAGGATTAAATCACTGGCTTTAGGATAGATGTCTGAATAAGGGTTCATGACAATATCATACAAACGGCCAACGACTTGCCCTTTGGCGTCAAAAATATCCAAACCAAGGATCTGTGAAAAATAAAGGAATAATTTCATAGTTAGCGGCTGATCCCGACGTTTACGCGTTGGCAAATTTTTTTAACCGGACAAGTGGAACAAATCGGTGAAATGGGTTTGCATACATTCTGCCCCCAAGTCACCAGCAGGGCATTGTACTCAATCCAGTATTTCAAAGGCAATTTTTCTCTTAAAGCAAATTCTGTCGCTTCGGGCGTTTTGGTCCGGATATAGCCCAAGCGGTTGGAAATGCGGTGCACATGTGTATCCACACATATCCCAGGTTTACCAAAACCTTCAGTCAAAACCAAATTTGCGGTTTTGCGCCCCACCCCTTTAAGCGTTAAAAGCTCTTCTATCTCATCCGGGACCTGCCCCCCGAAACGATGGATCAAATCTGTACAGATATCATGAACGCGCAAGGCTTTGGTTTTATAAAAGCCCACAGGGTAAATCAATTGTTGAATTTCATTGACGGGAATATCGAGCATTCCCTGCATCGTATCCGCACGCGCAAAAAGACGCTCGCAGGCCGGCAAGGTGGTTTCATCACGGGTCCGCAGGCTCAACAAACAAGAGATCAGCACCAAAAAAGGACTTTTAAATTTCTTACCGACCAAGGTCACTGAAGGATCAGGCAAATCGCGCATGGCCACCTTCAAAAGTTTGATGACCCGTGCAATATCTTCATTATCTAAAAGTTTGTTACTGGCCATTTTACAGATCACTGAAAACGTATCCCATGTCTTCCAAGGTAGAATAGTCTTCACGCCAATTAGATCTGGCTTTCACAAAAAGTTCCAGGAATACCTTGCTATCGACCAATTCTTCTAAATCCTTGCGCGCCTCAGTCCCCACCTGCTTTAAAATAGCCCCTGCTTTACCGATGACAATTTCTTTTTGGGATTCACGCTCAACCAAAATAGCTGCACGGATATGCAGTATTTTACCGCGTTGAGGTTGTACCCCTTCAATGATCACGGCAATCGAATGCGGTATTTCTTCACGCATTAAAAGGAATAATTTTTCCCGAATCAAATCCGCCATGGCCATGCGCCGGGGTAAATCTGTGATCGTGTCTTCAGGATATAAAAGCGGTCCTTGAGGCATTTGCTCGAATAAAAGATCAACCAATTTTTTGACATTAGTGCCCTTGAGCGCTGAGATGGGAAAGAGGATCAAATCCTTCATCTCGGTCATCGGTACACCGCGCATCTCTTCCCAAAGTTTAATATACTCTGGGACAAATTTTCCTTTGGTGATATCAATCTTATTTAATCCCACGATAATCGGTTTGCCGCATTTATTGAGACGGCTGATCACGTGCCGCTCTTCCTGGCCCGTTGTTTCACTGGCATCAACCATATGAATGACAGCATCGACTGAATCAATGCTGCCTAAAGAAGCACGGTTCATGTATTTATCCAGTTTGTCTTTTCCAGCGTGTACCCCAGGTGTGTCGATAAATACGATCTGCCCACGCTCATCCGTATGAATCCCTCTAATCTGACGGCGTGTCGTTTGCGGCACATCAGATACAATGGAGATTTTCTCACCCAAAATAGCATTAAGCAAGGTGGATTTGCCTACATTAGGCCTGCCGACAATGGCAACAATGCCGCTTTTCAATTTTTTATCCATCTTAGTTTCGATACCTCCAAACAGCAATCACCACTCCGGTAAATAAGACCAAGTTAACGATATTATAACAACGCCAGACCAAATCCGTAGATGTAAAGCCCGCGGGAGCCATCAAAAGCGTGCATATCCATACGCCCCATACCCAGCTTAATGAGATATCATGCGACGAGCGGCGCTTGACGATCTTGACAATCAAAGGAATATTAAAAAAAGGCAAAATAATTGCTGCCAAAAGACTGATGACTTTCATGTTGCGTCCTTTTATGTCAGGGCAAAAAACTTGACTAATACTTTCATGCGCTCCTCAACTTCACGCATGGATAGCGAAGCTGTCCTGGCCATGCCGAAACCCTGAACATTAAAAGAGGCGACGGTCGTGGCATACAACAGGGCACGACGCAATGTTTTATCGTCGAGCTTATTGGTCTTGCTCAAATAGCCCATGAGGCCGCCGGCAAAGGTATCTCCGGCACCGGTGGGGTCGACAACTTTATCGACCGGATAGGCTGGGAAGGAAAACATCACATGGTCGCTGTAAAATAATACGCCATGCTCGCCTTTTTTAATGACAATCATCCGCGGCCCCATGGCCCGCAGGCGACGGGCTGCCATGATCAAATTATTTTCGCCTGTGAGCGCCCTGGCCTCACCGTCATTAGCCACGAATAAATGCACCATCTTCATTAAACGGCGCAACGATTTTTGTTTGTGGGTGATCCATAAATTCATGCTGTCCAAACCGATTAATCGAGGAGATTTTAAATGCTTTAAAAGCTGCACCTGTAAATCAGGATCAAAGTTAGCTAAAAAAATATTAGGCAGATTTTTTTGATGTTCTTTCAATTCGGGTACATAGGTTTGTAAAACTCCTAATTCCGTCGCCAGGGTCAAGGCTGTATTTAAGTCCCCTTTTTTATATTCCCCTCTCCATCGGAAAGTTTTCCCGTTATTCACTTTAAGGGATGAGCAATCAATGCCTTTACGCTTTAAAAAATCCAGGTGCTTATTGGGAAAATCCTTTCCGACAACCGCCACCATGTGCACATCGGTGAAAAGCCGGGCGGACATGGCAAAATGCGCGGCAGAGCCGCCTAACATATCTTTTTTTGCTCCTGACGGTGTTTTCACATGGTCCAAAGCCACCGTGCCTAAGACAACTAAACTCATAATTATTCTCCAATGATCTTAACTAATACCCGTTTATTCCGTCGGCCATCAAATTCGCCGTAAAAAACCTGCTCCCAGGGGCCAAAGTCTAATTTGCCCTTGGTAACGGCGATGACCACCTCGCGGCCCATCACCTGACGCTTTAAATGAGCGTCTGCATTATCCTCGCCGGTATCGTTATGCCTGTATTGTGCCACCGGTGCATGGGGAGCTAATTTTTCGAGCCATGCATCATAGTCCCGCAAAAGCCCGCTTTCATCGTCGTTGATATAAACACTGGCAGAGATGTGCATGGCATTAACCAAACACAGGCCCTCTTGGATGCCGCTTTGATCAATGGCCGCCTGCACCTTATCGGTGATGTTGATATAGTCCCTTCGAGTTTTGGTATTAAAGAAAAGTTCTTGACGATAATGTTTCATGTAATGGAAATCAATGCTGCCGGGTTGGCTTTTTCTTTTTTTCCAACTGTTTGATGTATTGTTGAAAATGCTCATCTTTAAGAAGATTGTCCAAATCCGTATCTCCCTTTAAATGCTCAAAATCATCATAACCAAAATCAATGGCCTTAGTCAAGGCCCCCAAGGCCGCGCGGGTTTGGTTAAGCAAGGCATAAGAACAGGCCAAATTATAAAATACGATCGCATCCTCGGGCCGCAGGTGTGAAAGTTTTATATCCACATCCAAACCCTTTTGCCACAGGCCTGCCCTGGTATACAAATCCCCGATGGCACTCAATGCCTCTATAAAATGAGGCGTGTCTTTAAGGATGTTCTCATAAAAAGCAATTTCGAAATCAATATCTTCTTTTTTACGTGAAACTTTTGGCGCGTGCTCTTTACGCATGCGTAGTCCTTTCTTGAACCTACTTTTTCTTTAAATATTTTTCAATCCGAACAACAGCTTCTTTTAAATTGTCATAACTGGAGGCGTATGAAATCCTCACATGATGCTCACAGCATTGGCCAAAAGCAACACCGGGCACCAAGGCCACTTTCTGCTGCAATAATAAATTCTTAGCAAAATTGACTGAAGACTCCCCTGACACTTTTACCGACGGGAATGCATAAAAAGCCCCTTGCGGCATGTGGCAGGTCATCCCGATATCATTTAAAGCACCGACGATAAAACGACGGCGGCGGTCGTATTCCTTTTTCATGGCCTGCACATCTGCGGCGGAATTCTTGATCGCTTCAATAGCAGCCATCTGACCGGTGATCGACGCGCACAGCATGGTGTACTGATGGATCTTGGTCATGGCCCCTACAATATCGGCAGGTCCGCAGACATAGCCGATACGAAAACCAGTCATGGCATAACTCTTGGAAAAACCATTGAGATAAATCACCCGGTCGCGCATCTGCGGCAAAGTGGCCATGGGGGTATGTTCAAAATCATATGTCAATTCATCATAAAGCTCGTCACTAATAACCAGCATATCGTGTTTTTTGATGACCTTGGCTATGGCTTCCAATTCCTTTTTATTGTACGAAGTGCCTGTTGGATTAGACGGATAACCAAGCAGGATACCGCGAACACCACGGCCCGCCGCCGCATCAATTTGTTGGGGGGTCACCTTAAAACCGGTTTCGACGGTTGTTTTTAAAAAAACCGCCTCGCCGCCGGCCAATTCTACGACAGGACCATACGCCACATAGCAGGGCTCCGGTACCAAGATTTTTTCACCAGGATTAAGGATCGCCCTCATCGCTAAATCCAAGGCTTCACTAACACCAACGGTAATTAAAATTTCCTCTTCAGGGTCATATGCCATTTGATGACGTTTTTTCAAAAACGCTGCAACATCACGCCTCAGCTCAATCATGCCTTTGTTAGAGGTATACGAGGTATACCCTTGTTCTAAAGATTCTATAGCCCGTGCGCGAACATGCCACGGGGTGACAAAATCCGGCTCCCCCACCCCGAGTGAGATGACGTCTTTCATGCCCAATACTAAATCAAAAAAAGCCCTAATGCCTGAAGGGGCCAGCTGATCGACCCGTTTAGAAATTCTCATGATAAATCCTTAGTACGAAATATTCTGCATGCGTTCATTTTTAGGATGCTTAAAAACCTGACCTTCTTCTTTGTACTTACGCAGTAAAAAGTGCGTGGCTGTCTGGCGCACATTGGCCATGGATGACAGTTTTGCGGCAACAAAATCCGCCACTGTATGTATACTGTCACCCTCAACAATCACCAATAAATCATACCCGCCGGAAAGTAAATAGCAGCTTTTAACCTCAGGATAACTGTAAATCCTCTCTGCGATACTATCAAAACCAACGTCTTTTTGGGGTGTGATCGATACCTCAATCAAGGCGCGTACTGTTGTTGAAGTATTTGCTTTCACTTTAGACATAACCAGCTCCTTGTGCACACATTACTTCTAAGAGACCTTCACCTTTACTCAGAAGATTTGAAAGTTGTGAAATTGTCTTTAACCTGAGCAGAATTCACCTGGCGCTCTAACTTAGCCACCTGGTCTTTTAAAACATTAATATCCTCACGTAATACCTTGATCTTACCCTGCATCTGATTATTACGGGCATCTACCTGCACCATTTCGTGGACCAATCTCTTTTTCTTTAACGGCCACGACATTGCCATCAAGGAAGATTGCCTTAACTGATCCATGCGTAATTCATACGCATAAATCTTAGCCTCCAGCTCTTCTTTATGCATTCTAAGCTGATCATACATACGCGCACTGGCTTGTGATAATTGTGTATCTGAAGATTTTTTGTCGTACTGCACTTTTTGCAACCGCAATAAATCCAGACGGGCCTCGAGCTGTCTATTTTCCGCCTCAATCGCATCTACATTCAAATTTTGAGTTTTATCTCCTGTTTTTAAATCCCCTAACTCATTTTCTAAAAGCACTTCTTGTTTACTTTGATCTTCTAGCTCTTTACGTAATTGGTTCAATTGGTCATCTTCTTGGGGAGATACCGTATTAATGGAAGGCTGGGCTTCCGGCTGGGCTACCTGCTGACGGGCTTGTATATCTGAAATCGTAACCTTCAACTGTTGGATCTTTTGATCCAGGTTCGAATTTTTTCTTTGCAAATTTTCTAATTGCTCTTCATTAATCCTGGCTTGCTGACTTTTCATTTCAATAAGTGGCGTCAATTGCGCGATACGTGCCTGCTGGTCTGTACGGCCGTGCCGTTCTTTTAAATACTGGCTCATCTGTTCATTCTTATATTGCTGATCGTTGATCGACTGCCGTAATTTATGTGTCTCTGCTATTAACTGCTGGCGCTCAAACTGCAGTCCGTTATTTTCAATAACCAAGGTCTGCGCCTTAGACTTGATCCCATCTAAAGTCAATTGCCATTGTTCGGGCATCGGCATCTGCCCAGGAGCTTGATCCTGAGCCATGGCATTAAAACCCCACCACAAAAAAGGCAGTATCATGATAAGCAAACGAAAACTCATATGACCAATTATAACTGGTTATTCTCGATGGGGCAAGGGTGAGGAAATAAATTTCATCCTGATTTATTACTCACAAATACGAAGCCTTTGAACTTTCTGTCTTTGGGATCCAATACTTGGGAAGTCATTTTTGCGGCTTCTTCTGGGGAGCATTGGTCTGCAAAGGACACCATTAACTTACGGCTTGGTTTTGAACGGTTATGGACCTTAGCCACCGGCTCCTGGCCTAAAAAACAGCCTTTGGTGTACGAAGTATAATCATGCTCATGCACGTTAAGGATAAATTCGTCTGCCTGATAATCAACACCCATCAAAGGGATGCTATGATCTAGTCTAAAGAGTATAAATTCCTCATCGCTGACACTATTGTTATGTAATGATGCTGACCATACTGTTTGGGTGGTATCCAAATCAATATAAGAACTCTGTGGGGATGCTTCTATCTTGGTACGGCTAAGTTTAGCATAACGCTCCAGGTGTTTTAAAAGATTGTCCACAGCAATAGACGGAACACTGATCAAAAATTCATCGTCGCTGATACGTTGCTGGCGAAAGGTGGCGATGATGCGCCCATGCTGATTTAAAAAGGCATTAAGTAACGCGTCCAAGGTGTTGGAGGTGATGCCGTTTAAAAATTGGGAGGCGCTGCCTTTGATCGATAAAACCGTATCCGGGAGTTTGTATAATCTCAAAAGGCCCTATCCCTTCGATTTCGTTGCTTCGTTCTTTGAAATGACACTCTTGGCAAAAAGAAAAGCTTCGGCTTTTGTTTTTATTTTACCTAAAGCAGCAGCTTCTTCAACTTGAAGAAGAATCTTCCCAAAAAATGCTGAAGGTTTTAATTTAAAGATTTTAATTAGATCATCACCCGTCAGCAGGCGCTGTTTTGGCTTTTGATCTTTAAGTTCAAAATACCGTTCGATCATCATATAACAAATTTTAGCATGATGTTTGTGCTTAGCAGGTGTGGTCAGCGGGCCGCAGGTCGCTGCTTGATCTGCCAAGGCCAAAACAGCAAGACTTGCCGCCTCATCCTTGGTATCCCGTAAATACCGGAATATGGCTTTTTCACTGGGACGCTTAAAATTGGATAGATACCCCGGCCTTAAATGCATCCGCACCGCATCCTCTAGGAAATAACGTTCTTTAACGGATAATTTTAACTGTCGCGCCACCAGCCGGGTGATGCGTTCCCCTGCATGCTCGTGAGTGTGAAAGGTCATACGTTTACCTTCAAGCCTCCGGGTTTCTGGTTTTCCTATATCGTGCAACAAGGCTGCCATTTTCAAAAGTGCCAAACGCGTATGCCCCCCACCAATGGGTTCTTGTAAATAAACCTTCAGACGCTCATTATTATTCATCGCGTCGATCAATTTTTCTATTTTGGCAATCACTTCCAAAGAATGCTGCCAAACGTCCAGATGATGATAACCGCCCTGGTGGACGCCGTACATGACAGTGATCTGCGGGATCACTTGAGCTAAAAGCCCTATTTTTTCCATACCTGATAATGTTACGGCAGCTCGGGGTGAGGCTAAAATCTTAAAAACTTCTTCACGTATCCGTTCTGCAGCGACCGTCGATATCAAATGCGCGTCTTTTTTGATTTGCATCCGGGTTTTGGAATCCATTGCAAACCCTAAAGTAGCCTGAAGGGTAAAGCCGCGCAAAAGCCTCAAAGGATCGTCTTTAAAAACACGGGCAGTCACCATACGTACCACCCCTGCTTTCAAATCCCGTCGGGATCCTTTAACTTCCCCAATATCAGAAGCATCAGTATCCTTATCAAAAATATCCATCGCGAGGGCATTGATGGTGAAATCACGTAAATTTAAATCTTTTTGGATACTTGTCCCCCTCCAATCAGTCATATCAAAGGTACAAATCACTCCGTCTATTCTTTTTACAACACGGGCTGAACCATGATCACGATCAAGGAGGACAAAAGCACCTTTAATCCGTCGGGCTAAGCGGCGGGATAAGTCAATAGCCCCTTGCTTCACGGCAAAATCAAAGTCAGTCCCGCGGCGATTTAAATAATAATCACGCAAAGCTCCGCCAACAAGATACACATGACGCTGTTTGCCTTTAAGCGCATCACAGACCAAGGATAATTGGGGATAATACGTCAACAACGATATCATGGTTGGGGTAGTGATGATTTCTGAAGAACTTCATCAGCGACGAAAATAGGTGCTTTAAAACGCACTGCCAAGGCGATACTGTCAGAAGGACGGGAATCAATGGTCTTGATCTCGCCCTCTTTGGATTTGATTTCTAATTTGGCATGGAAAGTATTATTAACGAGCTTATCAATAATCACCCGTTCTAAACTCCCGCCTAAAACCTGCATCACATTGACTAACAGGTCATGTGTCATAGGGCGAGGCACATCCACACCGGAAATCTTAATCTTGATACTGGAAGCTTCCATAAAACCGATGACGATGGGGATTTGACGGTCTCCGTCTTTTTCCTTGAGTACGATCACCTGGTCCTGGCGCTTTTCATCAATAATAATTCTGGATAATTCCACCTGGATCATATTATCTGGCTCCCTTATAGATTCGACCTTTTTGTTTTTTGATCTTTTTAAGTTTGTTTTTACTTAAGATCGTCTGTAATTCATTCATAAACTGATTGACATCTCGAAACTGACGATAAACAGAAGCAAAACGCACATACGCCACTTCATCTAAGATAGACAAATTGGTCATGACCATTTCGCCGATATCTTTAGAATAAATTTCACGGTCGTATTTCTTACGGATGGCATGCTCAATATCATCCACCACGCTTTCAATCTGCTCAACGCTGATCGGACGCTTCTCACAGGCTTTGATCAAGCCGTTAAGAACACGTGTGCGGTCAAAGGGCTGGCGGCGGCCGTCGCGCTTGACGACCATTAAAGGCACCTCTTCTATATACTCGTAGGTGGTAAAACGCTCTTCACACTTGGAGCATTGGCGCCGACGACGAATGGACGTCCCATCGCTATTAAGGCGCGAATCCATCACATTAGTTCCCTTATAACCGCAAGATGGACAACGCATAATGTTCTTTTAGAAATCCTTCGCAGCGCTCAGGATGACAATATTCCTTCATAAATAGGAAATTGATGGGCTAACTGCTCTACTTCCTGACGGATTTTTTCCAATTCAGTTTCATTGTCACGGTTATGCACGCAACGGTCGATCAATTCTGCGATCTTAATCATCTGAGCTTCTTTCATACCGCGGGTGGTTACGGCCGGGGTACCGATACGGATCCCGCTGGTGACTACCGGAGATTCTGTGTCAAAAGGAACCAAATTCTTGTTGACCGTGATCTGCACACGGTCCAGTAGTGTTGCCGCATCTTTACCGGTAATTTTCTTAGAACGTAAATCCACCATGAACAAATGATTGCTTGTTCCTCCGGCAACAATACGAAAACCTCTTTGGGTTAAAACCCCGGCAAAGGCTTTCGCATTGGCAATAACTTGCTGCTGATACTGCTTAAACTCCGGAGTTAATGCTTCTTTAAAAGCCACCGCTTTGGCCGCAATAATATGCATTAAAGGTCCGCCCTGGATGCCTGGAAAAATAGCACTATCAATTTTCTTGGCAAATTCCGCCTTGCATATAATCATTCCTCCACGAGGACCGCGCAGGGTCTTGTGGGTGGTCGTGGTTACAAAATGGGCATAAGGTACAGGGTTAGGATACAAATCCGCCGCAACTAATCCCGCGAAATGGGCCATATCTACAAATAAATAAGCCCCCACCTTGTCAGCTATCTCCCGGAAACGCTTGAAATCCAAGAGACCCGAATAAGCAGAATAACCAGCCACGATCATTTTGGGCTTATGTTCCAAAGCCAATCGCTCGACCTCAGCCATATCAATAAGTTCTGTTTTTTGATCGACCTTGTACGAAACAAATTGATACAATCGTCCGGAAATATTGATTTTTAAACCATGTGTCAAATGCCCGCCGCAGGCCAAGTCTAAACCCATCACCGTATCGCCAGGTTTAAGCACGGACATATAAACTGCCGTGTTTGCCTGTGAACCGGAGTGCGCCTGCACATTGACATGCTCCCCACCGAAAATTTCTTTGGCGCGTGCGATAGCTAAACTTTCAATCTCGTCGACAAATTCACAGCCATTATACCAGCGTGCACCAGGATAACCTTCGGCATACTTGTTAGTCAGCACACTCCCTGCAGCTTCCAGGACTGCAGGAGAAACGATGTTCTCCGAAGCAATCAATTCAAGGTTATTTTTCTGACGCTTAAGCTCATGCTGGATAGACTGAAAAATTTGAGGATCTTGCCTTTCTAAATGCTTCATTTGGAAAACTCCTTTTCTATACCCTGGATTTGCTCTTTGCGACGCAAATGCCGTCCGCCCTCAAATTCCGTTGATAACCAGATTTTAATGATCTCCAACATGCTTATTTCATCCACAAATTTAGATCCCAAGACCAAAATATTACTATCATTATGCTGACGGGCAAGCGCGGCTGCTTCCTTGTTATAAACAAGCGCCGCATACGCTCCAGGCACTTTATTCGCAGCAATGGAATGCCCGATACCCGACATGCACAGAAGAATCCCCCGGCTACCGGGAATAGGGCGAATGGCAGTGGCTACTTTATAGGCGATAAGTGGATAGTCACAGACAGTATCTTCTGTATCTGTGCCAACATCAACCACTTCATGGCCCAAGCTCTTAAGCGCGTCATCCACCTTCTTCTTTAATTGAAAGCCGCGATGATCAGAACCGACAAATATTTTCATTACAGCAAACCCTCTATTTTCTCAATGGCTTCATCAATGGTCAGCAGGCATTCCTGGTAAGCGGCATGGGGCTGGCCGATAGGATCCGGCACATCCAGATCCGCCTCATACCCCCGATGGGTGTTACCAAATTCCTTTAAAAGATAAACCCTTTTTTCTACAGATGGAACACGTTCTAAGATCTGCGCACGGTGCGCACGGGTCATGGCAAAAATTAAATCTGATTTTTTAAGCATGATACTGCCCAATGGCCTTGAAATATGCGCCGCAGCATTGATCCCGCGTTCCCTTAAAACGGCGATGGTCTCTTGGCTCGCTGCTGACTTAAAATAAACGGATGTCCCCGCCGAATGAACTTCCACATCTTCACGCGCAATTAATTTGGCTTTAAGCAAATACTCCCCCATGACCGACCGGCAGCTATTGCCTGTACACACAAACAAGACACATTTTTTGTTGATGGTGCGGTCCACATCAGGCTGGGTGATGACACCATCACGCGTCACAGTCGGGTGTGTGCGGGTAAAGTCAAGGATTGTCGAAGAAATCCCAAAATCCACCGGACCACCGTCTAATGCTAAATCCACCTGGCCATCCAGATCTGCTAAAGCTTCATGACAATTGGTCGGGGGTTTCTTGCCTTCCAGATTCGCCGAAGGAGCCGCGATGGTGCAGCCGCTTTCTTCAACTAAACGCAAAGCCACGGTATGATCCGGCATGCGTATGCCAATTGTTTCACCTTCATCCCGGGCCGGCACGATCACTGTTAAAGGGCCGGGCCAATACTTATCAATCACCTTATATAAATTCGGATGTGTATACGTCGAATAATTATCGATAATCCCCCGCTGGGCCACTAAAATTGAAAAGAGCTTACCGTCTGTGCGTTGCTTGACCGCACGCAGGCGATCCATAGCCTTGGGATTATTGGAATCCGCAGCAATGCCGTAAACGGTCTCCGTCGGAAAAACCACCAAGCCTCCCTGGCGTATAACGCGGGCTGCTTCGGCAATTTTTTCCGGTTCCGGTAAAGCTGAATTGACTTTTAAAACCTTAGTGGCGCCCATAGGCAGGTTTTTCTTTCAGGCTCTTGCTTGCGATATCGCGACGAAAAAACATATGCTCAAATTCAATTCGACTCACGGCATTATACGCTTTTCTGGCAGCTGCTTCAAGGCTTGTACCTAAAGAGGTGACTCCCAAAACC
>Ga0265338_10007893_pt1 | contig 13051 bp, 14 predicted proteins | sample 42126metaG_FD_193579 | JGI IMG/M metagenome (GOLD analysis project Ga0265338, IMG submission 193579) | Rhizosphere microbial communities from Carex aquatilis grown in University of Washington, Seatle, WA, United States - 4-21-26 metaG | ecosystem: Host-associated > Plants > Roots > Rhizosphere... | reverse complement strand
CAGTCGCGTGATCTCATGTGCCGAACAGACAACGCCATCCAGGCCCGACTGCCGCGCCAGCGACGCCAGCCGCAGCACCTGGTCGGCGACGGGCGGCGTCAGACCGACCGACGGAAGATCTTCGTCCGAGATGCTGGTCAGCATGGTAACAGCGATGATTTTGGTGGACGGCGAAACGCTTTTCGCCGCCTCCAGCGCCGCCCGCATCATGGCCGCGCCGCCCTGGGCATGGACATTCAGGATCGAGACGCCCAACGCCGCCGCCGCGCGCGCCGCACCCGCCACCGTGTTGGGAATGTCGTGGTATTTCAGGTCCAGAAAGACCGGGAGCCCCATGTCGAGAAAGGGCCGCACGCCGTCCGGGCCATGGGCGTTGAAGAATTCCAGGCCCAGCTTCAAGCCGCCGACTGACATACGCACGCGCTCAGCCACCGAGCGGGCGTAATCGGGATCGGTTGTATCTAAAGCGACGTAGACGGGATTCACGCGTCCGGGTTACCGCCATTCAACCGCTCGCGCAATTCCTTGCCGGTGCGGAAGAAAGGCGCACGCTTCTGGCCCACCGAAACCGGCTCGCCCGTGCGCGGATTGCGCCCCATGCGGCTGGGACGGACCTTGACACTGAAAGCACCAAAACCGCGCAATTCAACACGGTGGCCGTCCGCCAGCGCCTTGCTGATCGAATCCAGAACGGTCGTCACGATGCGCTCGACATCGCGGTGGTAAAGGTGCGGATAGCGGGCCGTCAGGCGCGCAACCAATTCTGATTTGATCATCCCCAAGCCCCTTAAGGGACACACCCCAGCGGTTGAACCCGCCTAGACCCGAATAACCTGTCAGCTAAGTCCTTGGTCGTCAACCGGAAGCGTCTGAAAAACCAGACTTTTTTGGTTGGCGGGCCCGGATTTCGTCCGTGGGCGATGCTTTCCGGGCCCATTTGCCCTTTTTCGGCACGGCTTGCGCGCTTTCGGCGGGCAAGTGAAAGTCCCATCCCAACGAATATCCGGGGGAGACGGGGAAAATGATAATTCGTCAGTTAATCTTGGCCGCCGCACTGGTTCTGGGTTCCGTGGCCGGGGCTCAGTCCGCCCCACCCAAGGAAACCTGGATCGGGGCCTGGGGCTTTGTACCGATTCCATTGCCTCCAGGCGTGACCCCACCTTCGGCGGTCACCCCGCCTCCTATCGTCCCTCTGGCCGTCAGCTTCCCCGCCCAGCCTGCGCCGGCGACTCCCGCGGCGCCGCTGCTGGACAATCCCGGCAATCTGCCGGTGATGGCAGCCGAGACTGATCCTTCCAATGTCACCATCCGCCAGCTTGTGCGGGTGTCGGTGGCGGGCAAGCGTGTGCGCTTGCGTCTCTGCAATGAAGGCGGCAGCGAAGCGCTGCTGCTGGGCGCGGTGCATGTCGGGGCCGCCGGTCCGGATGGCACGGTGCTGCCGGGCACCGATCATGTCGTAACTTTTGACGGTCATGGCGGCGTCGCCATTCCGGCAAGCGCCCCCCTGCTCTCCGATCCCGTGATGATGAATGTCGAGGCGCTGCAGAAGCTAGTGATCTCGATCCATGTTCCAGGATCTCTTACGCGCACGGGCCACAGCCTCTATCAATATGTGGCCGGCCAGCCTGGTGACCACACCGCCGCGGGCGCTCTTCCCAATGCGCGCATCATGCGCCTGCCCGCACTGGTGACCCAGCTCGATGTGGATCCGGTCAGCGCCGACGCGGCCGTGGTGACCTTGGGCGATTCCATCACCGAAGGCGCGGCCTCCACCAACAATGCCTTCCGTGGCTGGCCGGACCGGCTGGCCGAGCGGCTGGCTGCCGCCCATTCCAAATGGTCGGTGGTCAATGCCGGCATCGGCGGCAACCGCCTGCTCCGCTATGGCACCGGCCCCAGCGCCCTGGCGCGCCTGGACCGCGACGTGCTGAGTGTGTCCGGAGTCAAGGCGATCATTCTGCTGGAAGGCATCAATGACATCGGCCGCGGCTTCTATCCGCCGACCGAGCCGGTGACCGCAGAGGCGCTGATCGCCGCCGACAAGCAGATCATCGCCCGCGCCCATGCCCATGGCATCAAGGTCTTTGGCGCGACACTGACACCCTACAAGGGCGCGCATTATTTCATGCCCGAGGGCGAACAGGTGCGCGAAGCGGTCAATCAATGGATCAAGACCAGCGGCGCCTTTGACGGCGTGGTGGATTTCGCGCCGTCCGTCGCGGACAAGTCCGATCCCACCACCTTCGACACCAACTACAATCTCACCGACAAACTCCATCCCAACGATGCAGGTTATCAAGCCATGGCCAATGCCATCGACCTCGGCCTGTTGAAGTAGCGCCATGTCAAACGATCCCGCACTGGACGCGCACGAACACGCCGAACATGCCGAACATGCCGCGCATGAACGCAATCCCTTTGTCTCCAGAGTCTCCATTACCGTCGCGGTTCTGGCGGTGATGGCGGCGGCGGCAGGATCGCTGGAAACGGTGGAAGGCGGCCGCGCTATCACCGAATCCAGCGAGGCCGTGCTGGCCCAGGACAAGGCCACCGACAGCTGGAACGAGTATCAGGCCGATAGCCTGAAGCGGCACATGTACGAGATCGCCTCGATCGCGGGCAGCGCCAAGGCGGAAGAATACAAGCAGGAGATCGCCAAGGACCGCGAGAGCCAGGCCAAGGCACGCGAAAAGGCGGAAGACGCCGAGAAGGACCGCGACAAGCGCCTGCACGAAAGCGCCATACATGAGGAACGCCATCACTGGCTGACCGGCTCGGCCACCTTGATCGAGATCGGGATCGCGCTTTCGACCGTCGCCATCATCACCAGCCGGAAGGCCTTCTGGTTCTCGGCCGTGGGGCTTGGCTGCGTCGGCGCGATACTGTTCGCGTTCGCCTATATGGGTATCTAGAGCAAGCCGCCCTAGGCAACCTTCGCCGGTAAATCGCCCTGCTGCACCAGCACACCGGCGGTGTCGAACAGACACTGATGCGCGGCGATCTTGCCGTTCTTCATCGTCCAGCGAATGAAGAGATCGAAGCGCACGTTTCGGCCGGTCGGCTGATAGAGCGCCTCGACATCGAACAGGCCCCAGACTTCGTCCTGGTGCGCGGTGACGAGCTTGGGCTCAAACCGCATGAAGTGATAGCGCGACAGAAGCAGCGCGATATATTCCTTGATGCCGGGAACGCCTTTATAGACCCCGCCAAAGCGGAAGAATTCCGGCGGCGCTGTCGCCGTCCACACTACGTCGGGGCTGACAGCCTCGAACAGCGGCTCGAGAATGCCTCTCCTGAAGGCGCTCAGCACTGACAGCATCAGCGCCTTGTTGACCTTTTCCTGTATCATCATGCTCTCCGGGCAGGGCAAAAACCTGCTTGCTGAAAATGGCAATGGGGGAAAATGGCGGGCGGTGCGCGCGAATCGCCCTCGCACCAGCCTCTGAAATCAGGGGCGTGCTACAACCCGCGGCTGTACAAGTCAATGCATGGCTGCGCCGGCGGCCCCGCATGGCCGTGGCATGTCAGACATCCCCAGGACGCGAGCATTATCTTGCGCGCGGGGCCTGCGAGACGGCCGGAAATTTCTTTACGTCTTCCCAGAACATCTTCTGGGCCGGTCTCGTGTTTGCGTGTCGGGCGCAATCCACGGCGAGGCGACCGGAAGATCCACACGCCGCATTGGGATGCCACCAGCGCCTTTTTTCACTCGTCACTATGACAAATGTAGGAAATCGCCCGCGCCACAACGAGTTCCCGCGCCGCAGCATAAACCCTGCGTCACCGTGCAACTGTAAGGAATTGTCCTGAAACTTGCCGCCGGAGCGCCCGGCACTTAGGTTCGCGGCACCAGGGGAAATAAGGACGTTCCAAAAATGCTCAGCCGTCGAGACATGCTGGCCAACGCGTCAGTTTTCGCCCTCATGGGCAGCACTATGGCGCGTGCCGCGGTCGATCCCGTCGCACGTTCCGGCGAGACCAACTGGCTGCATTACGCCAACGATCTTTCCAGCACCCGCTATTCGCCGCTGGATCAGATCAACGCGTCCAATTTCGACAAGCTGGATCTGGTCTGGCGCTTCTCCACCAACGCGCTCGGCCCGCGTCTCGACGCCGACTTCATGTCCACGCCGCTCTGCGTCAATGGCCGGCTCTACACCACCGCCGGTTTCCGCCGCGACCTGGTGTGCCTGGATGCCGGCACCGGCGAACTCCTCTGGGTGCACACCTATGACGAAGGTCAGCGCATCGGTAGCCGCGGGGGTGCGGGCCTGGGCGCCGGCTACTGGACCGACGGCGCCAATGAGCGGGTGATCTATGTCACCCGCGGCTACAACATGTTCTCGCTGGACGCCAAGACCGGCCTGCCCGATCCGCACTTCGGCACGAACGGCATGGTCGACCTGCGCCAGAATGACGACCAGGACATGGATCCCAACCGCGGCGTCATCGGTCTTCACGCCCCGCCACTGGTGGTGCGCGACACCATCGTGGTCGGCGCCGCGCCCACGCTTTTCTCCAAGGGCTATGTGCGCGGCTTCGACGTCAAGACCGGCCAGCGCAAATGGATCTTCCACACCATCCCGCGCAAGGGCGAAGTTGGATACGAGAGCTGGACCACGCCCGGCCAGGCGGAAACGGCCGGCAACACCGGCGCCTGGGCGCCGATGTCGGCGGATCCCGAACTGGGCCTGGTCTATGTGCCGGTCGAACTGCCGCAGACCGACATGATCGGCGTCACCCGCACCGGCCCCAACCTGTTCGGCGAGACTTTGGTGGCGCTGGACATCGAAACAGGGACGCGCAAGTGGCACTATCAGCTGATCCATCACGGGTTGTGGGATCGCGACATCTCCTGCGCCGGCATCATCTGCGATATTCCGCACGACGGAAAAACCGTGAAAGCCATCGCCCAGCCCACCAAGCAGGGCTGGGTCTATGTGCTGGACCGCACCACCGGCAAGCCGGTCTTCCCCATTCCGGAAAAGAAAGTGCCCAAGGGCAATGTGCCGGGCGAATGGTATTCGGCCACCCAGCCCACGCCGTCGGCGCCCCCGCCTTTCGCACATCAAGGCGTCACCGAGGCCGACCTGGTGGACTGGACGCCGGAGATCAAGGCGCGGGCGCTCGAGATCGCCAGCCACTATGTGCTGGCTTCGCTTTACACGCCGCCGCCGATTGTCAGCGACAAGGTCTTCGGCGCGTTGAATATGCCGGGCTTGCAGGGCGGCGCCAATTGGCCGGGCGGCTCCTTCGATCCAGAAACCAACATCCTCTACGTCTATGCCAAGAACCAGATCGAGGTGACGGGCGCGGTGGTGGGCGCGGACGGCAAGGTCTCCCAGCGCGGCGGCCCGCCCGCGGCGGGCAGCGCGGACCCCAATGGCGGCACTTTTGGCGGCGTCGCCAGTCTGAAAGGCGCGACGGGGCCGCAGCGCGGCATGAGCAGCCATGATGGACTGCACGATCCCATCGTGCCCGGAATGATTTCCATCGAAGGCATTCCGCTGATGAAGCCGCCCTATGGCGTCATCAGCGCGATGGACATCGCCAAGGGCACCATGGTCTGGCAGGCCGTGCACGGCGAGACGCCCGACCACATCAAGAACCATCCCCTGCTCAAGGGCGTCACGATTCCACGCACCGGCCAGTCGGGCATCCTGGGGACCCTGACCACCAAGAGTCTGGTGATCTGCGGCGACAGCGGCCTGTTCACCGACGAGACGGGACGCAAGGGCGCGCGGCTGCGCGCCTATGACAAGGCCACCGGCCAGCAGAAGGGCGCGGTGTTCATGGACAAGGTGCAGACCGGCGCCACCATGACCTATCTGCACAATGGCAAGCAGTATCTGGTCTGCGCCGTGGGCAGTTCCTTTGGCGCCGATGTGCTGGCCTTCGCCTTGCCGGGCGAAGCGGCGGCCGCGCCCGTCCGCGAGGAACGCTGAGCTTGGCTCGTTTTACAGCGGCGGCCATCGCGCTTTGCGCCACGGTTGTGGGTATGGGCCAGATGCCGATGCCCACACCCCTGCCCGATCCGTTCGGGCCGCCGCAGCGCCAATGGGCCAAGCTGGCCGATGGCAAGCCCTGGGGCACCACGGCCGGCATCGAGATCGGTCCGCATGGCGAGATCTGGGCGATCGACCGCTGCGGCGACGGCACCTGCGACGGCTCGAACATGGCCGCCGTGCACCAGATCGACCCGAAGACAGGACGTCCCATCCGCAGCATCGGCGCCGGACTGTTCGCCACCCCGCACGGCCTGCATGTGGACAAGGACGGCAATGTCTGGGTGACGGACGCCGCCATCGCCAAGCATGGCGGGCCCAAAGGCCAGCAGGTCATCAAGCTGTCGCCCGAAGGAAAAATATTGATGCGGCTGGGGACAGCCGGCGTCTCCGGCGGCGGGCCGACGCATTTCCACGATCCGGGCGATGTGATCACCGCGCCCAATGGCGACATCTTCGTCGCCGACGGTCATGGCACGGTGGACCTCAAGCTGCCGCCCGACACCATCACCCGCATCATCAAGTTCACGCCGGATGGCAAGTTCATCAAGGCCTGGGGCAGCCTGGGATCAGGGAAGAGCCAGTTCCGCAATCCGCATGCGCTGGCCTTCGACAGCCAGGGACGCTTGCTGGTGGCCGACCGGGTCAATGGCCGCATCCAGATCTTCGACCAGGACGGCAAATGGCTGACCGAATATCGCGGCTTCAATCATCCCAGCGGCCTCTTCATCACCAAGGACGACACGCTCTACGCCAGCGACTACAACAGCGAAGGCCAGAAGGGCATCTATATCGGCAGCGCCCGCACCGGAAAGCTGAAATACTTCGTGCCCGACGATCAGGCCGGCGAAGGCGTAGCCCTGGGACCGGACGGCATTCTTTATGAAGCGACGCCCACCGGCATCACCCGCTTTCTGCCGAAGAAGCCCTGAGTTTTCCACTTTTGTTGCGTTGCAAAGCGCGAGCTGCGCGCTTTGCGGCTCCCCGCGCCTGATATAGCCTTCGGCCCAAAAGAGCTGACTCAATCTTTTGGGAGAACGCCATGCTCAGCCGTCGCCGCTTCGTCGTTTCCACAGCCGCCCTGGCCGCCACCACCGCTCCGGCTCTTGCCGGCCTCGATCCGACGGATGCCGATATCAAGTTCGGCACCACGGGCTCCATCTTCGGCGCCTGGGACGGCCCGACCGGCGCCATGAAGATGTCCACCAACATGCGCATGATGCTGGAGGACGTGAAGCATTATGGCCTGCAGGGCTTCGAGCCCTATTCCGCCCAGGTGGTGCAGTATCTGGGCAAGCCGGAAGAGTTGAAGAAACTGGCCGACGAGGTCGGCGTGCCGATTTGCTGTGTCGGCGATCTGCCGCGCAAGCCCGGCTCCAAGCCGTTCGGCGGCAGCGACAAGGCCTATCCCTGGCTGGGCGGTGAAGGCAAGGCGCAATTGATCGCCGAGATGGAAGCGGTCGCCCGCGATTTCCTGCAGCCCTTGGGCATCGATCACTGGAAGAACAATATGGGGCCGCGTCCGCCGGGCGGACCCAGCGACGATCAGCTCAAGGGCCTGTCCGAGGTCGCCAGCGAGATCGGCATGCGCACCAAGAAATACGGCGTGCGGCTGTCGCTGCACCCGCATATGTGGGGCCCGATGGAGCGCGAGCACGACTTCCGCTATGTGATGGCGCACACCGATCCGGCTTACGTCCATCTGATCCTGGATACCGGCCATAACGTGCTGGGCGGCATGGATGTGGTGAAGATGACCGAGGAGTTCTTCCCGCGCATCACCGAATTCCATCTGAAGGACACCTTCCCGCAATATCGCGGCAACAAGGCAGGTCCCACACCGGAGATGCACAAGCAGAAGAGCGTCTATGCCTCGGTCGGCCAGGGCGGCGGCGTGGATTTCCCCGGCGTCTTCGCGGTGATGCGCAAGAGGCGCTTCAAGGGCTGGGCGGTGTTCGACATCGACGCGCCCCGCCCCGGCGACGGCACCGGCAGCGTGGACGACAATATCGCCGCCAGCGTCAATTACATGCGCGCCAAGCTGGGCGTGAAGTTGCCGCCCGCCACCGGCAAGGGCCTGTTCACCGAAACCCGCGCCTAGATCACGGCGCCCGCAGGAACAGGCCGATCGTCAGGGCTATGCCGATAAATACTGCTGCCGCGCGCAGCAGCTTCTGGTTGACCCGGCTCACCAAATGGCCGCCGATGGTGCCGCCGATGACCGCGCCAAGACAGGAAATCGCTGCCTGGGGCCAGTGCAGCTGGGGCGAGAAGATGAAAATGGCCACGGCGCTGGCATTCATCACCCCGGCCAGCACATTCTTGGTGGCGCTGGCGTTGCGGATCGTCAGCCCCGCCGCGGTCAGCGCGGCCAGCATCAGAAAACCGATGCCGCCGCCGAAATAGCCGCCATAGACCGAGATGGCGAACTGGGCCAGGCCCGCGCCGGTCTTGCCCAGCACGGGCGGGCGATCCTCCTTGCGCGGCACGAAACTGCCATAGGCGAAGACGGCGGTCGCGAACAGCACCAGCCAGGGCACCATATGGCTGAAAATGCTCGAGGGCGTCACCAGCAGCAGGATCGCGCCCACAATGCCCCCGCCGAAGGAAATCACCATCAGGGCCTTGAAGGAAAGCCCGCCCGCCCCCGCGACATGGGCGCGCCCGCTCCAGCTGGACGCAATCTGGCCGGGGAACAGCGCCACCGTGGAGGTGATGTTGGCGGCCAGCGCCGTCATGCCGGTCAGCATCAGGGCCGGCAGAGTGAGAAAGGTGCCCCCTCCCGCCAGCGCATTCTGAATGCCCGCCCAGACAGAGACGGCGAAAAGAATGACAAAAGACATGGTCATAACGCCGCCATGCCACGGGCCCGGCCGCAGGTAAAGCCGGCCGGCGCGCGCATCCGGGCTTCGTATTCCGGTTAGCTGGTCCGGCGAAACATGCGGCCCAGGACCAGGCCAATGACAAAGCCCAGCACGGCGGCGATCAGAGCGAACTTCACCACCAGGCCGATCACCTTGAGGACGACAAAAACCACCACCGCCAGAATGAGCGCGACGATAACCTCAAGCGCTCGCATGGACCTGATCCGCGATCTCGGTGATTTCCTGAGCTATCTTCGTGTCACTGGCATCCACCGCGCCGTCACTCGTGTCGGCGGCTGTCTTGCCGGTACGGCCCATAACAATATCGGGGGCCCCCTCCTGGCGGGCGGTCTCGGCTGGAGCCTTGGCCTGTTTTTCGTTTTGCCTGGAATCGCTCATGGCCAAGGCAACGCATCAGGGGGAAAACTGTGCCGTGGCATGCAGGCTTTGCACAGCGCCATCGGCCGCCGGTCTTTATAATGAGACTCAAGGGGGCGCTTTATGAAACCGCAACTGAGCCTGCGCGACGGCCTTTTGGCGCTGGCCGTGGTCTTTGTCTGGGGCACCAATTTCGTGGTGATCCGGCTGGGCCTGGACGTGCTGCCGCCGCTCTTCTTCGCCACCTTGCGGTTCTTCTTTGTCCTGGCTCCGGCCTGCCTGCTTTTGCGCAGGCCGAAGGTATCGTGGGCCAACCTCATCTTCTATGGCATCGCCATCGGCGCGGGCCAGTTCGGCCTCTTGTTCATCGCCATGAATGGGCGGATCCCGCCGGGCCTCGCCTCGCTGGTGGTGCAGATGCAGGTCTTCTTCACCATCGGGCTGGCTATGTGGCGCACGGGCGAACGGCTAAGGCCGCATCAGCTCGCCGCCTTTGTGCTGGCGCTGGGGGGCATGGGCGTGATCGCCGTGCATAGCGGGCCGCAAAATGGTCACGGTACTACCATCACGGGTCTGGTGCTGGTGCTGCTGGCGGCGCTGAGCTGGGCCCTGGGCAACCAGGCCGGCCGCGAAGCCTCGGCAAACGCATCGGTCAACATGCTGGCCTATGTGGTGTGGGCGGCGCTGTTCTCCGTGCCGCCCCTGCTGGCGCTGTCGCTGCTGCTGGAGGGTCCGGCCGCCATCGCCGAAGGCCTGGCGCACGCCACGCCGCTGACCTGGGCCGCGGTGCTGTGGCAGTCGGTGGGCAACACCATGTTCGGCTACGCCTGCTGGGCCTGGCTGTTGTCGCGCTACCCCGCCGCCACCATCGCGCCGGTCTCGCTGCTGGTGCCGGTGTTCGGCTTCGGCGCCAGCGCCACACTTCTGCACGAACCCATGCCGTCCTGGAAGATCATCGCCACCCTGCTGATCATGGGCGGATTGGCCGTCAATTTGTTATGGCGGCCCAGCAAAAGCGAGATCAGCGGCGAAGCGGCATGACGGTGTCCCATCTTTCTCCCCGCGACGCGGCCCTGGGGCTTCTGATCGTCTTTTTCTGGGGCACCAATTTCGTGGTGGTGCGCTGGGGGTTGGGGATGCTGCCGCCGCTGCTGATGGCATCCATCCGCTTCGCGCTGGTGCTGTTCCCCGCCATCCTCTTCCTCAAAAAGCCGAACATCTCCTGGGGCAGCCTGGCGCTCTATGGCATCAGCGTGGGCACCGGCCAGTTCGGGCTCCTCTATATCGCCATGGACGGCTTCATCTCGCCCGGCATGGCCTCGCTGGTGATGCAGATGCAGGTCTTCTTCACCATCGCGGTCGCGGCCTGGCGCACCGGCGAGAAGCCCCGCCTGCATCAATTGCTGGGCCTGGTGCCCGCGATCGGGGGTGTCGTGCTGATCCTGATGCACAATGGCGAAGACATCACGCTTGCCGGCCTGGCTTTGGTGCTGGGCGGGGCGATGTGCTGGGCGATCAGCAACCAGACCACGCGCGAGGCCGCGCGCGCCGCGGCCGCGCGCGGCACGCCATTGAACCCGCTGGCCTATGTCGTCTGGGCCAGCCTGTTCGCCATGCCGGGACTGCTGATGGCGTCCTTCCTGCTGGAAGGCCCCGTCCGGGATTTCCAGGCCGTGTTTTCATCAAGCTGGACGATCTGGCCCACCCTGATGTGGCAGAGCGCGGCCAACACCCTGTTCGGCTATACGATGTGGGCGTTTCTTTTGTCGCGCTATCCGGCCGGGACGGTCGCGCCCATGTCGCTGCTGGTGCCGGTATTCGGCATCGGCGCCTCGGCCCTGGTGCTGCACGAACCCCTGCCCGGCTGGAAGCTCATCGCCTGCGTGCTGATCATGGCGGGTCTGGCGTTCAATCTTCTCTGGCAACCGCGCAAGGCCGCCATCACCGGCGAGCCTGATTAAATAACAAGTCGCAAAAACATATAAGCCGAAAGAACGGCGAACGGGATACTTGCAAGCAGCCAAATAGCTCGTTTGCCGTCCACGCAGAAGTTCCAGAATATCAGCACTCCCCATAGCAATGTGAATGCCATCGGGAGAGCAAAGAACCCTGGCTCAGGGACGTCGTTTGGTCCTGAAAAAAAGACGAACCGGCCAAATCCCGTCGCGGCCGATGCGATCGCAGTCAGCCATGTAGCCGCGGGCAGGAGTGACCGCGCCAATTAGCTGCGCGCCTTGTAGACCACATAAGTGACGCTCTTGCCGGGCGCGGCATTGAAGGTGTGCGGCAGGCCGGCCGGGATCAGGACGAAGTCGCCCGGATGCAGGGCCTGGGTCTTGGCGCCGACCTGGTTGCCGCCCCGCACCTCGCCGGTGGGCGCGACATTGGGGTTCTGGATGGTGCCGCCATAGGTCAACACGGCCTCGCCGGCCAGGATGGTGATCTGGTCGATCCAGTGCGGATGCTGCTCGACCATGTTGCCGTGGTCCAGACGCTTCACGAACTCGACATAGTAATTCTCGTGGTCGTTGGCGAAGGTGGCGCCATAGACCCGGCCCGGCTCCGGCTTGGAGGTCAGCTTGTCGATTTCTCCCTGGCTCATGAACTTGAAGCCGTCCGGCGGCGTGCCACGGAGCGGTGTCTGGCCAAGGGCCGGGGTGGCCAGCAGAAGAGCGGCGCAGGCGAATAATTTCAGCATTTGAAACTCCACGAAACGTGACGCAAGCACAGGTCCGCCTCCCCTTCGCGTGCAAAGCACATGCGAAGGGGAGGTGCCCGTAGCAGCGCTTGCGATGCGAAGGGCGGAGGGGTTCATAAAAAACTACTTATGAGTTTTAAATGCGATGAATTTTATGCGCTGGCCGGCGGCTACTTTCATCTGGTGCGGCGTGCCGGCGGGCACGAAGAAATAGTCGCCCGGCTTCATGGTCATGGTGGTACCGCCCTTGATGGCGGTGCCGCGCTGTTCGCCCGGCGCGGTGGTCTTGGCATCCACCGCCGATCCGCCGGTGACAAAGCTGGCCTCGCCTTCCTGTACGAACAGATTGTCGTTCCAGTCTGCATGGATTTCCGCCTGGCCATCCTTGTCGCGAATGGTGTTGATGATCTGATAGCCATCATGCTTGGACAAAAGGATCTGGGAATAGAAGGCGCCCGGGCCCATCCCCTTCCTCATGGTGTCGCCCAGCTCCTGGCCGCTGACATGACGCACGGCCTTTTCGGGGGTCAGGTTTTCCACGGAGGTAAAAGGGGCCTTGGCCTGCTGGGCCAAGGCCGGAGCTGAGGCCAGCACCACGGCGGCGATGAGAAAACGCATGGAAGAGACCCTCCGGATCATCAGGCGTGAACCTTGGTGACGAAGTAGCGGAAATCGCCCTTGGGCTTGGTCATCAGGTGCGGGACGCCGGCCTGGACCTGCACATAATCGCCGGGATGCAACACCAAGGTGGTGCCACCCGTGATCGTGCCGCCATGGCTTTCGCCATTGGCGTCCACCGTATTGCCCGACAAGGTTCCGCCATAGGTCAGGGTCACCTCGCCCTGCAGCATCACCATCACATCGGTCCAGTGGGCATGCTGTTCCGGCATGCCGTCGGCGGTGCGATGGGCGGCCAGGGTGATGTAACTGCCCGTGGTGGTGATCGGAGCGGTAACCGAGGCGCCCGGTTTTGCCGGGGGAACGTCGAGCTTTGCCTTGATGTCCTTGGCCGGGACGACCAGGACGCCGCCAGACGGGGCGGCCGGTTGGGCCAGGGCCGGAAGCGACGCGAAGACGGCGGCGGCGATCAGGAGATTGCGCATTTG
>Ga0265338_10007890_pt1 | contig 13054 bp, 12 predicted proteins | sample 42126metaG_FD_193579 | JGI IMG/M metagenome (GOLD analysis project Ga0265338, IMG submission 193579) | Rhizosphere microbial communities from Carex aquatilis grown in University of Washington, Seatle, WA, United States - 4-21-26 metaG | ecosystem: Host-associated > Plants > Roots > Rhizosphere... | reverse complement strand
TCGCCGACCTGCGCGAGTCAGGCTCCATCGAGCAGGACGCAGACGTGGTGATCTTCATACACACGGAGGATCTGAAATACTCGGTGCGCGAGATATCAGTGGCAAAACAGCGAAACGGCCCGGTCGATGATTTGCAGCTCACTTTCCTCAAGCAATACACGAAGTTCGAGCCCCTGGAGCGCGGTCAGCAGTACCAATAGTCCGACCCCTTGCTGGACAGCTGGTCAGAGTCATGAGTATGATACCGTGAGGGTTCTGAAATGGGACTGAAAGACCTCTACGATTTCGACAGCCTGGTGAATGAAGCGGAGCGCAGGGTGTTGAGCGAGCTGGAAGCGCAGATGGCGGTCGCAGCCACCATCTGCAAATGCCAGGACTGCGTGCTGGACATGGCCGCGTATGCGCTGAACAACGTGAAGCCGACCTACCGTGTATCGCTGATGGGAACCGTCTATGCCCGTGCGGTGAACGATGTCGAATACGCCGCGGAGATAAGCCGCGTCGTTGCGGATGCAATCAAGAAGATAAAGGCCAACCCCTCACACGACTAATCGTGCCCGTCGGTACTCCGTACTAATCGCGCCCGTCGGCGCCCTCGCGCCACGGGGGCTCCCGCTTCACTGCCCCAGGTGCAGCCTGAAGTCCTCCGTCGCCTGGACGGGCTGGTCATTCTGAAAAACTTTCACATGCACGTCTCCGCCAAGGGAGGCGGCGTAGCGGCCGTCCTTGAAAAGCGCGCACCATTCTCCATCTGCAAAGAGGGAGATTTCCGCCAGGCGCTCGCCGGTTGCTCCGTCCAGAACGCTCACGGTCGAATCCCTGTTGAGAGAAAAAAGCATGCCCGCACGGGCAACAAGCCTGCGCGGCGCGGTGTTCTGCAGCGTTATTTCCTTCATCTGGCTGCCATCCCATGCCAGGATGCTGTCGTGACCGAGTGTGGCATACAGAACATGGGTCGATTGGTCCAGGGCAAGGCTTACATCCAGATCTTCCTCTGCGACCCTGCCCACAAGCGTCTCCTGCTCGAAGCCCGGACCGGTGTGCTGGACCAGGTTGGTGGCGCCGGTGGAATCAATGCCCACCGAGTAGAGGACCGGCGTGCCGTTGCCGCCGGCTTGATCAAGGAGAAGCGAATACGTGAATGCGTTCCTGTCCTTCATGGCGACAGTTTCACGCGTGCGGGTATTTATTCTCAGAAGCGATCCGCCCGGGGCGGCAGCCGAGTTCCTTCCCGCAATCAATTCGGTCGGCGTTGCGGCAACCGCGGCGAAAACCCCCGGGATGCGTTGATCAAAGCGCGAAACACCGGTAGCTGGTTCAGTCAGCCGGATGGTTCCATCGCTTTCAACCCCGAGAAATGAATCCGGGGAAATGCGGAGAGCATTCAACGGGGCAAGAAAGCCGGTTGGCAGGCCCTGGAAGCTTCCCTGGCTCTCCGCCTTGTCCATGCCGGCGATTCCCAGCAGGCCAAGCTCCGGCGGCGACCGGTCTGCGCGCCAGGTGAGCAGCTGCTGCGTCGGCAGAAAAGCCAGGCCTGAAGGCGCATGAAACGGGTTGTGAGCCAGGAGAGATCGAACATAGGTGGGAGCCGGTGCGCCATCGAGGAGGTCGCTGCTGAAGATGCGAATCCAGTCCGGCGCACCGACCGCGATGAGACCGGGCGCGGCATCTATTGCATCCGTGCGGGCCAGCACGTTGCGCGCGAACTGGCTGTCCGCTCCATCCTGGGTGACCGAGTGCAGACCGCCGGCGGAATCCGCAACGAACAGGGTATCGGCGCCATAGCAAAGAAGAGAGAGCGCAGCGGGCAGCGGAGGCTGGCTGGGACGAGGCACAAGCGTGTCACCCTCGAGGCTCCAGCGGCCCAGGTTGCCGTCGGCACCGGAGACGCATGCAATTTCGTCGCTGTCAGGAGAGATGTCACAGGAAATCGCGCCGGTAAGGGTTACGCGGCTTCGAACCGCCCCCGTGACAGTATCCACGAGCACGAGCTCGGTTCCATTGGACCCGAGCATGAAACGACGATCGCGCGAAATGCGGATCCGTGACAAGTATGGCACGGTGGAGAGGTCCAGGGTCTGGCGTCCAGTTTCCAGGTCCCAGTAGTCGATCCTGCCCGAAACCTGGTACGTCATGATGGTTTTTTCCGACCTCGACATCTCCGCGAATCCCACCATGCCGAATCCTTCCAGGTGAAAAGGCACAGCGGTGCCGTCTTCAGCGCGCAGGATCTTGAGACTCTGCCACGAAGATTCTGCGTATTCGATAAAAGTCCCGAGGGCGGAGAATCGAAGAAAGAGCGGCTCCTCTTTGAGGGGGACACGAAAGAGCTGCCGCTCCTTCTCCCAATCCCACACGGAGAGGTAATAGGATCCCGTGCCGTCCGTCACCACAACAGCTACTTCCGGCTCTGCAGAGTTGACGGCGATAAGCTCCGCACCGAGCTGCGTCACTTGAAGCTTGCGCTCGGGAGTGCCTGACGCGGCGTCCCATATCCGCACAGTACCGTCATCTCCTGCGCTGAAAAGCAGGCCGCGCTTTTCATCGTACTCGAGACCCCGCACCGCTCCGGTGTGGCCGGTGTTCACAAGGCTGCGCACGTCGGCTTCGGCAGCTCCTGTGGCAAACCCCCGGCACGCCGCACCCAGCGCACCGCAGAGCCCGAGGAGCAGGACGAAGCGAAGTCTCATCCCACCCCTCCCGCGGCGCGCCGCAGGGACACCCAGGGCGGCTCGCAGAAATCGCGGAAGGGCTCTTCCCTGACCCGGCTTTCCACGTCCGAAGCGATTTTCCGGTAGAAATGCTCGGCAAGCCTGGCAACGCCGACCTCTCCCGCTTTGATCCCGAGTATGTGGAAGAGATGCGTGTCCCCCTCCTTGCCCCGGTAGGCCAGAGAGATATCCTTGTCCTGTTCCTGGTCGCCCCCGGCGGCAGATCCCGTCAGGAGGTAGTACTTCATTATCTCTATCACCCGGTCATCGAGCCCGCGCGTGCAGATGAGCACCTTCTCTGCGAGCTCTTGAAACCCGACCACGATCCTTCCGGGTTTCCCGACATCGTAGTCGAGCCTGCCCCGTGTGAACGCGGCGCGGTCAGCTTCAGGGACAAGAAAAATCTCCCCGACCTTCATGACGCCGGTGAGGCGAAAGGGAAACTCGGGGGTCAATCTCTTGCCGCACGAAGGGCAGCTCACTGCCATGAAATCACCGCCAAGAATGAGCTGCTGCACACCGGGGTCACCCGCAAGGTCGGCCGATTCCGGTATTTCAGCGTCAAAGGAGTTCTCGCAGAAACAGGCAATGTGCCGCGTGTGATACGTCATGCCTACCGTCCCATCTTGAAAAGTACGTCGTTGAAAGTGACCACCATGAACAGGATGATGAGGATCGAGAAGCCAATGAGCTGGAGCCTCCAGATCAGGCGGGCTCGTACTGCCCTGCCACGCACGATCTCCACGATGAACAACACGATCTGCCCGCCATCCATCGCGGGTATAGGAAGAAGGTTCATCAGGAACAGCACCACGCTCAAAAACGAGAGAATCCTAAAGAAGGCAACCACGCCGACCCCGAAGCCTACCTGGAATCCGCTGGTAGCGGCGCTGCCGATGAAATCAATTATTCGCAGCGGCCCCGCGACGGCGTTCCGCAGGTTGATGCCCCGGAAAAGCAGACATATTCCCTTCACCGTAAGGGTCACGGTACTCCACGTCTCTTCGACGCTCTTGCCGAGCGCCCCGCCAAGACCAAGGTGCGGCGAGCGGAAGACAAGGGACGCAAAGCCCAGCCCGAGTTTGGGAAGGCCCTTTTGGTCGTACATGAGTATGAGAGGAACAGATGCTTGTTCACCTGCTCTCTCATACGTGAGATTCACTTTCTCCGGCTTCGACGCCAGTGCCTGGTAGAAATCCATGTGGTTTCGAATTGGCCGCCCGTCAGCAGACAGAAGCGTATCGCCTTTGTGCAGGCCGGCGATGGCGGCGGCGCTTCCCGGCTCGACTGCGTCCACCACCGGGTCTACCCACGCGTACACCCCGATTCTTCCAGCTCCGGTATTCTTGTCCAGCTCGGGTGTGATCGGCAGGACAAGAGTCTGCACCGCGCCATCGGCGGTGCGCTGGATCGTGAAGCGGAAAGTGCGACCGGGCGCAACAGCCACTGTCTCGAGGATATCCTGAAACTTCTCTACAGGCGCACCGTCGATGGCGGTGACACGGTCTCCTGTTTTCAGCCCGGCGACGACGGCGGGCGAAGTCCGAGAGAGGGAATCGAGGGTGTAGTCGGTTGCAAGCACCACCCGGTTGTCCGGGGAATACACCGCGAAGCCGACCCACCAGATCGTCGTGAAAATGAGCAAGGCGAAGACGAGGTTAAAGAGCGGCCCGAAAGCGGAAATCACGATCCTCCGCCACGGTGACGCTGCGAGGAAGGAGCCCTTCGCTGACTCCGGTTCGACCGAAGGAACACGTTCCTCGGCCGCTGCATCAGAGGCACCTGCACCTGCTCGTCCGCCCGCGATCCCCGGCACGAGCTCGCCTTTCATCTTGCAGTACCCGCCGATAGGGAACCATGAAATCTGATAGGAAGTCCCGCCATGCGTGAATCCCACCAACCTGGGTCCCCAGCCGAGGGAGAATACTTCCACTTCCACGCCGTTCATCTTTGCTGCGACAAAATGTCCAAGCTCATGGATGAAGACCATGAGACCGAGCCCGATAATCCCCAAAATCCAAATCATTCGATTGATCCCTTCATCCAGGATAACCAGGATAACACGGCGGGCGCCCGCACCCTACCGGCTGACCAGGGTGAAAAAATAGTAGAAAAGGGGCGCGGTAAGGATCATCGAATCCACCGAATCCAGTATGCCGCCGCGCGCGGGGATGACGATCCCTGAATCCTTCACTCCCGCGGACCTCTTCAGACCGCTCTCCAGCAGGTCTCCCAGAATCACCGTCACTCCGGTGGAGAGACCGAGCACGATGTCCAGAGGGAGACCGAATCTCGGAAAGCCCGGAGTAAGCAGCAGAAAAAGTCCGACCACGACAAGGGAACCGAAGAGACCGCCTGCGAATCCTATCGCGCTCTTCTGCGGGCTGACAGGAAGATTGAGCGGGGTGGACGCCCCCCAGAGGCTGCCGGCGAAATATGCTGCCATGTCGTTTCCGAAAACAAGGCAGAGAAAAAAGACAATGGAAAGGGACGGTTCCGGCAGGCTGGACAACCGCACGAACCAGGAGAGGAAAAATCCCGGATAGAGAAATGTGAAAAAAGAAGAAGATGAATATGAGAGAACTTCCGCCAGGTTCCTGTCTTTGCGAATGAGGACGGCACGAACAAGGATGACGCCCAGGGCTGCCGGAACCCAGATGCCGAGCCAGCCCGGGGGAAGCACGCCCACCACTTCCAGAAATACCCCTGCGGGAACGCTGGCCCCGAGGATGGGAGCGAGCAGGCTTGACGTCGTGATGTTCCGGGCGCGAAAGAGAGCGGCCATTTCCATCCCGCCCAGAAGGCAGACCCCCACCGCCGCCAGGTTGACCGCCAGGTGGTGCACGTGGGGTATGACCAGAATGATGACCCCGAGCAGCGGGAATGCGATCCCAACGAGCAGCACGCGGGATCGAAAGATTTTCCAGTTCACAAGGCAACCCCGAACGTACGCGATCTCCGCCTGTATTCCGCCAGCGCTTCCTTGAGATCCTCTCCGGTCCAGTCCGGCCACGGCTTCGGGCTGAAATACAGCTCCGCGTAGGCCGACTCCCAGAGAAGGAAGTTGGACAGCCGCTGCTCGTGTGCGCTCCTTATGATGAGGTCAGGGTCAGGCAGCTCCGGATGATCGAGGTAGGCGCGGAAGGATTCTTCGGTGAGAGGCTCCCGCGTCCCTCCCGCAAGGATCTTGTTGAAGGCGCGGATAATTTCGTTTCTTCCCCCGTAGTTGATGGAAAGGTTCACCGTGAGGCCGGTGAAGTGCGCCGTGTCCCTCGTCACGTCCTGAATCTCCTGGGCGATATCGGGCTGCAGGCGCTCCAGGTCTCCGCTGTGCACGATCCGAATCCCGTTCTGGCGGTAAAAGTCATACTCTTTTCGAAGGTAGGAGCGCACGAGAAACATGAGGTAGGATACCTCCTCCTCTGCGCGGCTCCAGTTTTCCGTGGAGAAAATGTAGAGGCTCAGGTAGGCAAGACCCGCCTCCACCGCAGCGATCACGACACGCTTGGCGGCCCTGGCTCCCTCCGCGTGCCCCTCGGTGCGGGGCTTCCCCCGCGCCTTGGCCCACCTGCCATTGCCGTCCATGATTATGCCCACGTGAGTGGGAAGCTCGGGGTGATCGTGTGGCACTCGGCCGCGAATGGGCGGGGCGCTCACACCTCCAGGATTTCCTTTTCCTTCGCCTCGAGGAGCTTGTTTATCTCTTCGATGTGCTTGTCGGTCAGCTTCTGGATCTCGTCCGTCGCTTTCTTGGCGTCATCCTCGCTCAGCTCGGAGTCGGACTTGGCTTTCTTTATTTCCTCATTGGCGTCGCGGCGGACGTTGCGCACCGACACGCGTGACTGTTCTGCGGTGGTCTTGGTGAGCTTGACCAGCTCTTTGCGTCGGTCCTCTGTAAGCGGCGGGATGTTGATCCTGATGACCTTTCCGTCATTGTTCGGGTTGACCGAAAGCTCGGATTTCTGGATGGCCTTTTCAATATCCGCCAGCACGGACCTGTCCCACGGCTGGATGATGACCAGCCGTGCTTCAGGGATCGAGATGGTTGCCACCTGGTTCAGGGGGACCTTGTTTCCGTAGTACTCGACTCGAATCTTCTCGAACAGCGACTGCGAAGCCCGGCTCCCGCGCAGTGTCTTGAACTCGTCCAGCAGGGACTGGATGCTTTTCTTCATCCGTTCCTCCGCCTGGCTCCTGATCTTGTCCCGCGTCATACCAGAACCTCCTTCAGGATTGGTTCGGGCTGCCGACTCACGCGCGCCCCCCGTGTGCTGCCCGCAGGGGAGCCTGTTCGGCCCCCCCTCGTGGGGCCTATTCGGCCCCCAGCTTCATGTAAATGTATTCGACGATATCGATCTTCGTGCCGGCTTCCTTCGACAGCTCCTCCAGAACCTTTGACACCTTGCGCTTGTCGTCCTTCACGAACGGCTGTTCGAGCAGGCAGATTTCCGAGAGCATCTTGTTCATTTTGCCCTTGATGATTCCCTGGAGAACGTTGGGCGGCTTTCCGAGGTTTTCAGCCTGCTTGGCAAAGATCTCCTCCTGCTCCTTGAGAAACGCCGGGCTGACTTTGTCCCGGGAGAGGAACAGGGGGGCGAAGGCGGCCGCGTGGAGTGCGCAGTCGAACAGAATCTCCTTCACCCGGGGAGAGTCCTTCACCTTGGGGTCTCCAAGGGAGACGCGGAGCATGACCCCGATCCGGTTGTCGTGGATATATTCCACCAGGGCCTCATTGGGCGCGACGGGCATGCCCACGATGCGGCGAAGCTGCATGTTCTCCTTGATCTTGCCGATGGTCTCCTTGACCATGAGCTGGAGCTCCTCCGTGGGAGCTGTTAGCTTCTGCGCCACCACCTTGTTCATGATTGCTTCGCCGAGCTCCAGAAACATGCTGTTGCGGGCCACGAAATCCGTTTCGCAGGTGAGCTCGAGCAGAATGCCCTTGTCCGGGAGGATCCGCGAGAAGATCTTGCCGCTGTTGGTGACCCTGTCGCTCTTCTTCACGGCGGCAGCCAAGCCCTGCTCCTTGAGCAGGCGCTCCGCCTTGTCGAAATCCCCCTCCACCTTGAGCAGGGCGTTCTTGCAGTCCATCATTCCCGCTCCGGTTTTTTCCCGGAGCCTCTTCACTTCCGTTGCTTTGATCTCCATGCCTCTTCCCTCTTATTCCTTGTAGAGCTTTTCTTCGTCGATCTCGGGCTCTTCGGGGGAAGCGGTCTCTTCCTTCTTCACAACCTCGTCCGGATTGTAGTTGGAGTAGTCCTTGTCCGTGAAGCCGGTGGCGGCTTCCTCCGCTGCACCAGCGCCCAGGGCGGCGGCAACGGCGACCTTTTCCACCTCTTCCTGGTCGTACTTCGACTGCGCGGCGAACTCGCCCTTGTCGATGGCCTCGGCGAACTCCTCTTCTCCCTTCTCCTCCTGGAGCGTCTCCACGACTTCCAGGCCCACCTCGTTCTCCGCTTCGATCACCGCGTTTGCGATGATCTGCGCGAAAAGGTTAATGGCGCGGATGGCGTCATCATTGCCGGGGATGGGGAAAGTGATTCCCTCCGGGTTGCAGTTGGTGTCCACGACCGCCACAATGGGCACGTTGACCTTGCGGGCCTCGGTGACAGCGATGGACTCCTTGCGGGTGTCGATGATGAATACGATCCCGGGCAGCTCCTTCATTTCCTTGATGCCGCCGAGGTTCTTCTCCAGCTTCGTCCGCTCCTTCATCAAGCGGGCGATTTCCTTCTTTGTCAGGTTTTCGAAGGTGCCGTCAACCTCCATCTTTTCCAGCTTCTTCAGCCGCAGAAGAGACTTCTTGATGGTGGAAAAATTGGTCAGCATGCCGCCAAGCCAGCGGTTGTTCACGTGGAACATGCCGCAGCGCTTGGCCTCACGCTCCACGGTCTGCTGAGCCTGCTTCTTGGTACCGACAAAGAGCACGGACTTGCCCGCCAGGACGGTCTTCCGTACCGCCTCGTAGGCATCTTTGATGGCCACGATCGTCTTCTGCAGATCGATGATGTGTATTCCGTTTCGCTCCGCGAAGATGTATTTTTTCATCCGCGGATCCCACCTCTTTGTCTGGTGTCCGAAATGGACCCCCGACTCGAGCAGGTTTTTCATGGTCACGACAGCCAAAATAGTCCTCCTTCCCCTTTACCCTGCGGCTTTTACACCCGCCCAAAACGGGCGGGTGAGATTGAAACAGAAAGGGTCAAAACTGGTATTCGTTCCTGACCAAGATGCCATAAAAAGCCTCTAGTGGCAAGCCTACGACGTTGCTGTAGGAGCCGCGGATCCACTCGACGAAGAATGCCCCGCGCTCCTGGATGCGGTACCCCCCCGCCGCGCCGACCCATTCTCCTGAATCGAGGTAGAAATGGATTTCCGACTCCGCCATCTGCTTGAATTTCACCTCTGTACGGACGACTTCCTGCTCGATCGGCGTGCCCCTTTCCACCAGGAGCGCAATACCAGTGAAGACGTTGTGCACCCTGCCGGAAAGCAGGCGGAGCATGGATTCCGCCTCTGCAGGTCCTGCAGGCTTGCCGAGGACCTTGCCATCCACCTCCACCACGGTATCCAGGCCGAGGACCCACCGGGGGGACTCTGTCTTGAACAGGGTAAGGATTGCCTCGACCTTGGCGCGTGCCAGGCTCGCAACCAGGTCGGGAACCGATTCGAGCTTCGAGTAGTCTTCCGGAATGCCGGGATGGATGACCTTTGTGGGAAGCTTGACCTTTGCAAGGAGCTCCCGTCTTCGTGGAGACCCCGAGGCGAGAATTATCGTTTCCATGTGCTGCTCACATCTCCCCCATCACTTCGAGAAGAAAGCTCTTCACGTCCTTGTTGTCAGCCGGAATGGCCGGCAGTTCTTTCGAGAGCGCAGTGGAGCGCGGGCTCCAAAGGCCCAGCATCGCCTGGATCCAGGGTGTTGGCGAAAAAGGGGAAAGGTGATGCCCACCCCGGCGCGCGCCGTCCAGCGCGGGTCTGCCGCGCCCCGGGTGATGGCCCGTGAAATATCCATCGCCGAGGGGAAAGAGAAAGGCGATATAGGGGTCATCACCGATTCCCGCCTGCATGCCGATGTCTATGCCGAACTCCCTGCGAGCCCGATCCAGCGCGCGTCGAAGCGCTGACAGGATGGCCGGGCGATCAGCGCTGGCTCGTGCAATGACCTGGCCGCAATCTGAAGGATGATAGAAAGCAGCGGACCGCGGCAGGTCGTATGCATCTGCCGATCGCTTCACAAGCCCCTCAGCCGCCAGCAGCTCGTTGAGGTGAACCTGTTTTCGAATCGAACCCGCACCGTGATCCGATGAGACAACAACCAGCGTATCCTGGCCGGCTGCCTGCATGACCTCCTCGAGCAGCCTGTCCACCAGGGCCACAGAGGCAAAATAGAGCCCAGAGACGCGGCCGGCCGGCCATTCGGTCTCCAGCAAGTCGAAGTATGCATGATTGAGCTCATCGATGAGGGGGAAATAGCCTACGACAAGCCGGGAGCGCTCATTCGCGATGGCGGTGCTCATGAGCTTTGCCTTCTGGGCCATGCAAAGCTCGCTGGGCATCATCTCGGCGGCAACGGAGAGGATGCTGTCGGCCGAGCGGCGTTCGTTCAACCTGCGGACTACGCGAAATACATTTGTGTCGAGGAATCCGTCCCCTGCAGATGTCCCCCCTAGCGAGCCCCTGATCACCGCGTCGTTAAGCGGGTGGAACACGAGGGCTGATCGATCCAGAAGATGAGCGAAGACCTTCAATCCCTGAGTGAACTGGACGACCTTTCCTTCTCCGATGCCCAGCCGCGCCCGCACGCTGTTTCCCTTGAGGATCACGACTCCGTCGGTGCTGGGTCTCATCAGGAGCTCGATTCCATGGTACTGGACTCGGCGGTCACCCCGCTCGGCCCTGAACACGGCAGGCTTTTGCCATAGTCTGTAGCCGTCATATCCGAACTGGAGATGGGAACCGCGCGATGACCAGACCGGATCGTTCCGGTAGGCGACGTTCATCAGCGAGTATCCCTGGCCGCGTTGTTCGAGTGCGTCCCAGAGAGTGCTGATCGTTCGCGGCTTCACATGGAACCCGCTCACCGACGCTTCACGCTTGTTCGGGTCAGGCATGTAGTAGCCCCAGACGCCGCTCTGGGCCGGCTGCTCGCCTGTGAACAGCGTCAGCAAGGCAGGAGGCGTCTGGCAGACAGGCACCGCAGGTCGGGCTGGTCCGAGATGCCCCTGGCTCTGTATGCGGGACAGCGCAGGGAACCTGCCGACAGCAACGCATCGGCGCGCAAGCTCATATCCCATGCCGTCGAGCACGACCCAGAGCACACGCTGAAACGCTTTGGTTGACAAATAAATACCTTCCGAGTATCGTTGAATCCACGGGTGCGGGACGAGGATTGCACGTTCCGTGTCTTTGGGCAATTAGCTCAGTTGGATAGAGCGATGGCCTCCGGAGCCATAGGCCGCGCGTTCGAATCGCGCATTGCCCAGGAGCTTATTTCTTCCGGAGTAAAAGTTAATTGAAAAGTGGTCGAGGGCACAAAAAACGAAATCAGTCGCAATCGTCTATCACGTTCGTTACCAGCCTCTCGGCAGTGACAAGCGCGTGACCGTGAGCTGCGCATCATGCTCCGCGGAGCGAAGAGCGCGAAGCTGATCCGCGACAATCCCCGGAGATGGAGCCCTTGGGCAAGAACCCGCGCAAGCGCGACGTCGTCACGACGGAGGAACTGCACGTACTTTTCCGTTACGACCTGGCAGAGCCCACACGGATCTGGAAAACGCCGAGGTATGCCGCGCTGTTCATCACCTTGCCGACCAGCGGCGTACTGGATACTCGCGTCCTTCGCCGCGGAAATGCCCATTAATCTGCGCGGCAATCGATTCACGCTCTACGCCCGGCTCCTTGACTACCCTGCAAGATTACCGGTGGCTCAGAGTGTCCCGTCCGCCGTGGCGGTCACTTTTGCGCCACTAACGGTGGACGTGGCAAATACGTTGCCGTTCGCATAGATCGTCACCGTCACATTGGTCGCGGGATTATCATCCTTCTGCGCTGAGATAAAGAGTGAGGAGCGGGGATTTCCCATAAATGAAAGAGACCAAGGGACTATGACGCCACTCTGTAGTGAAGTCCCGAGCCTACCGTTCTGATAGACGAGATCGGCTGTTGCCGTCGAACCCGTGACCCTGTACTCGATCGCTTGATAGTCGACGCTTGAAAATTCGCATCCCACGAGGATCGCCAAGAGCATCAAAAGCAAGACGGCCTTTTTCATACTCAGCCTCGATTCAAAGCCTTAGAAGACGCTATTGAGAAGCAAGTTCACAGAGGTGACCTCCATGCCTCCCATACATTCTGAGCGGGATCGTTCCTTCGCTATACTATATATAGCGTCTCAGGAGATAGCATTCTGTTCGGTAGCGCACACAATGGACGAGAGACGTAACCCTCAGGAGGTGAAGCTTGACATGATCGCTGCGGCCGAACAGGACCCACGGGGAAACGAACCTGCATCGTTACGTTCGTTTCTGTGACTTTGCCTCCAATATTCAGGTCATATCAGCGTAGCAAAAGCCGCAAGACTCCGTAATGAGCTCTGCCCAGGGCCATGGGCCCCGCGATGCTCGGATTATCGTATTCGATTGTCCTCGCTTCATTAAGGTTCGTTTTCTCGTCGAGGCGAACCTGGCCGCTACTGACCGCCGTCCTGGTCATCCAGTATTCTCTGCCGGGAACCGCCTTGCGTCGGACGCTGCTGACCGCCGGGCTGCCGCGAAGGCTGCCCAGGTTGACGGACCTGCCCTGCAGGTTGCTGGGGCTGCTCCACCGGCTGCTGAAACTGCCTCGAGGGCTGCTGGGGCTGGGGTGGAAGCTCCCGCGGCTGACGCGGATACTCCCGAGGCGTCCCGATCTCCCCGCCCGGTTGTTGCGGCTGCTGGGGCTGCCGTGGATACTGCCGCGGCGTTGTGACGACGCCGGCGGGGTCCTCCGGCTGCCGTGGCTCAACAGGCCTTCTGAACTGTCTTCGAGGCTGCTGCAGCTCCCTTGAAGGCTGAAGACCATCGCGCTGCTCCATGCCGGGCTGTCGGAATTCGCCTGCGCCAGGCTGGGAGAAAGATTGCTGCCCGCCTCCCCTCCTCGAATACGCGGGTCTCACAACACTGACTGGTGAGCGAACCGGGGGAGCGCCTTGTCTCATCCGTGACATTGTCTCTGGGTCAAGAGGCTGACCGGGATGAGATGCAAGCGCCTGTTGACGGACCGCGAAGGGAACTGCCTGCGGCGGCGGGGTCAATCGGGCCATTACCGGCCGAGACATCACGGAGGCCGGCGGAAGGGCAACC
>Ga0265338_10007889_pt1 | contig 13059 bp, 11 predicted proteins | sample 42126metaG_FD_193579 | JGI IMG/M metagenome (GOLD analysis project Ga0265338, IMG submission 193579) | Rhizosphere microbial communities from Carex aquatilis grown in University of Washington, Seatle, WA, United States - 4-21-26 metaG | ecosystem: Host-associated > Plants > Roots > Rhizosphere... | reverse complement strand
GGAGGGGTGTTGGGGCGCGGAACGGCCTTGGGCTTTGGGCATTGGGCATTGGGGGACGGAGGGGTGTTGGGGAGCGGAACGGCCTTGGGCTCTGGGCCTTGGGCATTGGGAATTGAGCTACATTTGATTTTGCGTTCGGTTATGCCGGCATTAGAATCGCCTTTACCTTCTGCCTTACCACCTTTCCCTAAGGCCTGAGGCCCAAGGCCCAAGGCCAATCCGTCCGCTCTACCCTCCCCCAAGGCCTGAGGCCCAAGGCCCGAGGCCAATCCGTCGCCTCTACCCTCTACCCTCTCTCCTCTACCCTCCCCCAAGGCCTGAGGCCCAAGGCCCAAGGCCAATCCGTCCGCCCTACTCTCCCCCAAGGCCTGAGGCCCAAGGCCCAAGGCCAATCCGTCGCCTCTACCCTCCGCCTCACTGAGCTTTCTGACCTTCTCATCTCTTCTCTTCTGCCGCTTGAGGGTCCATTCCTCTTTATTGTCTTCAGTTGTGTCGGCCTCACTACTGCGCAGCGGGGGGTTAACGCCCGTCTCTCCCAGCGTCTCAAAGCTCCGCTCCTCTTCGTGGCGGATGCCGCGCTCGTCCAAGGTTCGCCTGATCTCGCGATAAGGCTCTCCGCTCCACCACTCCCCCGCTTCGCGCCAGCGGGCAATAAGTTTATGACCAGCCGGTTGCATCTTTCCAAAACCTCAGAAGCTGCTTTCGGCGTGGTTCCTTTAGCTGCCCGGCAACTTCGATAGCGTGGTCCCCAAACACGGTGCGGATGTGCTGAAACGCGGCCGCAGTGCTCGAAGAGCGCTCCGCTGCCGAGTGAGCGCCGGAGAGCTCACGTTGAAAGCATTCCGACGATTGCAGGTTTGTCATGCGTGCGCGGATTTCAGTGATCGTGGCGGGGATGGTGGAGGGTAGAGGGTAGGGGGTAGAGGGTAGGGGCGGGCAGGCCTTGGGCATTGGGCTTTGGGCCTTGGGGGCCGGAGAGGCGTTGGGTGTTGGGTGTTGGGTGTTGGGGAACGGGCTGGCCTTGGGCATTGGGCTTTGGGCATTGGGGGCCGGAGAGGAGTTGGGTGTTGGGTGTTGGGTGTTAGGGAGCGGAACGGCCTTGGGCTTTGGGCCTTGGGCATTGGGGGACGGAGGGGTGTTGGGTGTTGGGTGTTGGGTGTTAGGGAGCGGAACGGCCTTGGGCTTTGGGCCTTGGGCATTGGGGGCGAGAGAGGTGTTAGGGGATAAGTTGGATGAGAGCATAGATTGTGGATGCGATTCCGTTCCCAAGGCCCGAGGCCCAATGCCTAAGGCCGATCCGTCGCCTCTACCCTCCCCCAAGGCCGAAGGCTCAAGGCCCAAGGCCAGCCCGTCTCTGCCCTCCCCCAAGGCCCGAGGCCCAATGCCTAAGGCCGATCCGTCGCCTCTACCCTCCCCCAAGGCCGAAGGCCCAAGGCCCAAGGCCAGCCCGTCTCTGCCCTCCCCCAAGGCCGAAGGCCCAAGGCCCAAGGCCAGCCCGTCTCTGCCCTCCCCCAAGGCCCGAGGCCCAAGGCCCAAGGCCGATCCGTCGCCTCTACCCACTACCCTCTCCCCTCTACCCTCCCCCAAGGCCGAAGGCCCAAGGCCTAAGGCCTGCTCGCCTCTACCCTGGCTCTCGATCATCTTCATCCCCATAAAAATCGCCTTTGACGACTGCATGGGTTTTATGAACTTCCTTTGGCTTTTCCAAATCTGACCCTCCTCGCCCTCGAACGCCAGTTCTAATTGATTTCCCTGCAAATCGCGAGCGCGCAAGTTTTCGCTTAGCTTTTTGGCGACCTCCCGCATTCCCTCGTCGAGCGACTCAGTGTTATCGACCGCGCTCTCGAACCGAAAACGCGAGGCGACCGAACCCTTCGGGAACTCCGCGCGAACGCATTGCTGAACGCCACCGTGCGCGGCTTGAAATACGAGCAAACCCTCCTCTCCGAACTGCTCACGCAGCGCTGGAAGTGGCACCGCTGCCACCTCGCCGATCTTGTGGTACCCGAGGAACCGAAGCCTCATACGGTCCACCTCCGGTACTGGCAACAGGTATCGGGTAGGCAAGCCGGCCAAAAAACGGATCGGGTGGGTACATGGCTCAATATAGGGGCATGGAAGCTCTCCGTCCCCATTCACCATCTCCGCCACCTTGGCGATCCACTTAGTGCACGCCACACCGGTTCGGCACTTCCAGCCAAGCTCCTCAAAGAGCTTCTTCTGCAGGCTCCAAACGAGCGAATCGATCTCCGGATGGAGCGAAAAATCGAGATAGGCGGAATGCTGTCGATCCGGCTCGATCGTATCCGTAAACTCCGTGCAAAGCTGTAGCCATGCCTCCTGGGCGTCGCGATATGCCTCTTCTTCCCACCGCACGAAGCACCCTCCTCGAAGGAGAGCTTTCGCCTCGCTGAGCGCCATACCAACCCTTGCCCCCGATGCCTCGGCTACCGGGTTCAGGTCCAATACATGCTTATCGTGATGCACAATTAGGGGCTGGTCGGCAAGTTTCGGCTCTTCCCGAACCAAAGTGTCCGAATAAAAGCGCTCGATGGACAGCGATACAAAATAGTACATATCTGTCTACTATTATACGAAACGAAACCCCACTTTGCAAGACAATTATTGTGAATCGATCAAAATCAATTCCCGAACTGCGCGCCGCCCTCGAGGCTGACGTTGTAACCGCTTCACAGCTCTTACTTGGTTGTTTTCTAGTTCGTGGAACACGGAAAGCGCGCATCGTCGAAGTCGAAGCTTACCGAGCGGAAGGCGACCCTGGTTCGCATGCCTACCGAGGACCGACGCCTCGGAACCGCGCCATGTACGGGCGCGCGGGGTGCGCGTATGTCTACTTTAACTATGGATGCCATTGGATGCTCAACGTGGTCGCTCATGAGGAGGGAAGCGCCGCCGCCGTGCTCATCCGCGCCGCCGAACCGGTCGATGGCCTCGAAGAGTTTCGCGCCCTGCGCCCGAAGGCCAGACATGACTGGGACCTCCTCTCCGGCCCAGGCAAACTCGCTGCCGCATTCGGAATCGACGCCCAAGACTACGGACTCGACCTCCTAGATCCCAGCTCCTCCCTAAGGATCGCGCCAGGTCCGACTCCGGCCGTCATCCTATGCGGGCCAAGGATCGGCCTCGCCACTGGGAAAGGAGAAGAGTTGCCCTGGCGCTTCGTCGATGGTCACGCGCTGAAGTTCGTTTCGAAGCCGCACCCGCCATCCAAAACCTCGTAGACATCGAGCCTACAGCGCTACGCTGAACGATGCCGCTCGACAAGGACTTTGACGACGTCGTTTAGAACGAGCCCCTCGCTCTGCAGCAGAACCAACAAATGAAACAACAGGTCCGCGCTTTCTTCGCAAAGCGCAGGGTTCTGCTCCGTCCCACCATTGCGGGGGTCTTGCCCCGGGGACAAGGCGGCAACAATAGTTTCGACAGCTTCTTCCCCCACCTTCTGGGCAATATGAGCCGTGCCCTTCGCAAACAGCTCGCGCGTGTAGCTCCCGGCCTTTTCCTGGCTACGTCTCTCGGCAATAATGCCCTCCAACTTAGACAAGAACGAAATCTCAGGCGAAGCGTTTCCGAAACAGGAATTCTCGCCCGTATGGCAAGTTGGGCCATGGGGCGTTGCCAACACCAGCAGGCTGTCGCCGTCGCAATCCGTTTCGATGCTAACAAGCGACAGTGTGTGACCGGAGGTCTCCCCCTTCTTCCAAAGCGTGTTGCGGGTTCGGCTGAAGAACGTCACCAGGCCCGTGCTTTGGGTCAGAGCGAGGGCCTCCTGATTCATGTAGCCCAGCATCAAAACGATGCCACTGGCGGCATCTTGCACGATCGCAGGCATCAAGCCACCAACTTTGTCCCAGTTCAAATTTTCGATAGTGTTCATATCCGCACCGGAATGCCACAGTTTGCCATCGCCGCCTTAATCTCCTTCAGCGTAGCCAAATTCTTATGAAACACGCTTGCGGCCAAGGCGCCGTCCACTTCCGTCTGTTGAAAGACCTGTACGAAGTCCTCCGCCCTGCCGGCGCCGCCGGACGCCACGAGGGGGACGGGGCAAACCGTGCGCACCTGGCTCAACTGAACGATGTCGTAACCTTGACGCACTCCGTCCTGATTCATGCAGTTCAACACAATTTCGCCGGCGCCCCGTTCGACCGATTCGCGAACCCAGTCCAACGTCCGGCGACTCGTCGAAATCGTCTTGTCCGGATTTCCCGTATATTGATAGACAACATAATCCGGCCCCTCCATCTGGCTGTCAATTCCAATAACCACGCACTGCTGGCCGTAGGTCTTGGCGAGTTCTGAGATAAGATTCGGGTTCTCCAACGCCGGCGAGTTGATGGAGATCTTATCCGCCCCCGCCGCCAAAATTTCACCGGCCGTTTTTACTGAGCGAATGCCTCCCGCGACGCAAAACGGGATGTCCAGCTCGGCAGCGACTCGACCTACCCACGAAGCATCGACCTGACGATCCTCGCTGCTCGCGGTGATGTCGTAAAAAACCAACTCGTCCGCGCCCTCGTCTCGATAACGTCGAGCAAGTTCGACGATATCACCCACAACTTCATGGTCGCGAAAACGCACTCCTTTGACGACCTTGCCGCCCATGACGTCGAGGCATGGGATGATTCGCTTGGCTAGCATGCGAGAGCCTCCGCAAGGGTAAAGCAGCCCTCATAAAGCGCACGGCCAACGATCACTCCCGCCAGTTTCTTCTCTTTGAGTTCGCGTATGTCGTCTAGCGATTTCACACCAGCGGATGCCTGGACTTGCAAGTTTGGGTATTGCGCCATGGCCTTGTCGTAGAGCTCAAAATTCGGACCCTGCAGGAGTCCGTCACGCGACACGTCGGTACACAGAACGTGGAGCAGCCCTACCGACGCGAATCCGTTCAGAAAATCCCAAAGCGATTGGCCTCCGCTGTCTCGCCAAGCGTTCACCCTCATCATTGGCACGTCTTGCTCAATGGCCACGTCGGCCGCCACACAGATTTGCTGTCCGCCAAAATCCTTCAGCCATCCCCGGACTGTATCGACCTCCCGCACCGCGAGACTCCCGATCACGATCCGACGAGCGCCCGCTTCGAGCAGTCTGTCAATCTGCCCCCGTTCGCGGATCCCCCCGCCAACCTGAACCTTCATCCCTGTGCTGCGCGCAACATCCGCCACGATGCTCGTCACCTGCGAAGGGCCGGACTTTGCGGCTGACAGGTCGACCATATGCACCCATTCTGCGCCCGCTTCGGCAAAGCTCACTGCTTGCGCGAGGGGATCGTCATGATAGTAGGTGGCCGATGCAAAGTCACCCTGGGCCAAACGGACCACGCGGCCATCTAGAATGTCGATCGCGGGATAGATCGTCATGGCTTCCAACTCAAGAAGTTTTGGATGATCGCCTGCCCAACTTTGCTGGAGCGCTCTGGGTGAAATTGGCATCCTGCGAAATTCCCCTTGGCCACCATCGCAGAAAATGCTTGTCCGTTATAAACGCACGTGGCAAGCGCATCCGCCCCCACCGGCGCTGCGTAGCTGTGGATGAAGTAGACGAACTCCCCCGCGGCCACGTTTTGGGTCAAGGGATGGTCGATGATTTCTGACAGCTGATTCCAGCCCATGTGAGGCAGCGGCTGCAGAAGTGCCGGCAGGGCCGTAACTTCGCCGTCGATGATACCGAGCGTGGCAACCCCTCCGCTTTCGGTTGTGGATGAAAAGAGCAACTGCATACCCAAACAGATCCCCAATACAGGTTGAGTGAGACTCTTGATCGTGTCAATCAAATCCATTTCGGCCAACGCCCGCATAGCCGGTCCCGCGGCGCCAACCCCAGGCAAGATCACGCGACTTGCCGAGCGCAGAGCGCCAGCGTCGCGCGTGGTCAAGGTTTGCCAACCGAGCCTGCGCACTGCGTTCTCCACCGAAGCCAGGTTTGCAAAAGGCGATTGAACGATCGCAACCGTCATCCCGAATCTCCACGATCCAACCTGATCCTAACCGCGTTCGCATGCCCCTCAAGGCCCTCGCCTTCCGCCAACGCGATGACCGTAGGTGCGATAGCGGCGAGGCTCGCGCTGCTGGCGCGTTGCACGGTAATGCTCTTCATAAAGCTTAGTAGCGTCACTCCGCTGTAGGCGCGCGCAGCTCGGCCGGTTGGCAAGACGTGATTGGTGCCGCTCGCATAGTCTCCCAGGGGATCTGGCGTATGAGAGCCCAAGAAGATCGACCCCGCGTGTCGAACTTGCGGCAAGAGAGCCTCCGGTTCGAGCCCTTGGAGCAATAGATGCTCAGGAGCGTAACGGTTAGCCACTTCTGCCGCTTCCGACCAATCCTCCACGATAATAGAGCGGGCGTGCTCGAGCGCCTTTTCAGCAATACTGCGGCGCGGCAGTTTGGGCGCCTGGGCCTGCGTTTCTCGCCACACTTCCGCGGCGTAAGACTCGTCGTTCGTCACGAAAACGACGTCCGCCAAAACGTCATGTTCTGCCTGTGCCAACAAATCGGCGGCTACCCAGGCGGCGGTGATGGTGTTATTCGCAATCACCATCACTTCGGTGGGGCCGGCAGGCAGATCTATCGCCGCGCCATGGCCGTCAAGTGATACTTGCATCTTCGCCGCCGTCACATAGGCGTTCCCCGGGCCGAAGATCTTATCCACCTTGGGAATCGTCTCCGTGCCGTAAGCCATCGCAGCGATTGCCTGCGCCCCGCCCACCGTGTAGATTTCCGTAATCCCCGCTATTTGCGCGGCGGCGATAATGGCAGGGTGCAGAGTCCCATCCGCTTGTGGCGGCGTGCAGATGATCACCCGCTCGCAGCCTGCGAGCCTGGCGGGAATGCCCAACATTAACACGGTGGAGAATAACGGGGCGGTGCCGCCAGGAACGTAAAGCCCTACCGTCGATAGGGGTATCCAGCGCTGTTCGCAAACCAACCCAGGCATGGTTTCGACCGAAACGTCCCTGGGGCGTTGGGCTTCGTGAAACCTCTCGATATTTCGCGCGGCGATGCCGAGCGCGGTGATGAGCTCTTTGGAAACCGCCTCCTTGGCGGGTTGCAAGGTGAGAGCATCAAGCTTCAGCTCTCGCAGGTCGACGCCGTCGAACTGGCGCGTGAAGCGCAACAGTGCCGCATCGCCGTCCGCGCGAACCGCGGCGATGATATCGAGTACGGATAACCTAATGGCATCTGCTAAACCCGTTTGAGGAGGCCGCAAGACCGCGTCGCGTTCGCCGCTCGGAATGGACGACCATCGGTATTGCTTCATAGCATCTTTTCGATCGACATGACCAAAATGGCGCTAGCTCCAGCCGCCCGCAGCTTCTCCATCGTGTCCCAAAACATCCCTTCGCGGCAAACGGCATGAATCGCCACGCGTGAGTCGTCGCCTTCCAACGAAAGAATAGTTGGGCTTTCGGCGCCTGGAAGCAGGGCGCTAATCTCCGCTATCGACTCACGGCGGGCGTGGAGCATGATGTACTTGGTGTCCGCGGCTTGCTGCACGCCGGTCATGCGTGCCTGCAACCTTCGAATCGTGTCGTTTTGGGTTGGGCTTAACTCTTTCTGGGCGCCCAGCAACAACGCATTGCTTTCGAGGACGGTGGCAATCTCGCGCAAACCGTTGCTGGCAAGGGTCCCCCCGGTGGCGACAATGTCGCAAATCGCGTCCGCGATTTTCATTCGCGGGGCAACCTCAACCGCTCCCGCCATCATGACGATCTCGGCGGTAACGCCGTTCTCCGTTAAAAACTTCCGGGTCAGGGCCGGATAGGAAGTCGCAATGCGCTGCCCAGCTAAATCCTTTACGGCTTGTACTTCGCCCGTTTCCGGCGCAGCGATCGCCAGCCGGCAGTGCGAGAAACCCAGCCGCTTAAGGACCCTTGCGGCAAGCGCGGGGTTGGCCGCAGTTTGTTCGGCAAAGACGTTTTCTCCGACGATTCCTAGCTCGCAAACCCCCTGACCTACGATTGAAGGGATATCGTCGTCACGCACAAAGAGAATGTCGAGGGGAAATTCTTCCGCGCGCGAGAAAAGCTGGTCCTTTGTTCGCGACAGATGCAAACCACAGCCCCGCAGCAAGTCGAGGCTTTCCTCCGCCATTCGACCCGATTTTTGCAACGCCAATCGGACTCGGTCGCTCATTTCGTTTCTCCTAACACACGTTCGAAAACAAGTTCATAGCCCTTATTCGGCTCGATTTTCAAGAACCGCGCAACTCGGGTGATGGTGGCCAAACTCACACCGGTAGCCTCGTGGATGTCGCGGTAGGAGCCGTGGCCGCCCTCCCAAAGCAGTTGCGCCACATGCAGACGCTCGGTCAGCGCGCGAATCTCCTGAGGGGTGCCTACGTCTCGCAGGAACCGTTCAACTTCGGCGCCATGCCGCAAACAAAGAAACGCGTCGGGCAACCCTATGAGCGGTTTCCCTCGATTCGACTCTTCCGAACCCTTCCCAAGTATTTTCATTGTTCTTGTGTTCTATTATGATAGAACACACTTGCATAATTGTCAAAGCCGATCCGGCCGGTTGCCCCAGGACGGCAAAGTAACCTGAGCCAAACTCGGGCGCGGTAAAGTTAAGCTTAGTGAACGCCGAGCAAGCACGCCTCCAGGAGAACGCAACGCCCGACGCCTTGTGGCATCGCTGGGGGCCTTACCTCGCGGAGAGACAGTGGGGCACCGTTCGCGAGGACTATTCGGCAGACGGGAGTGCCTGGGACTATTTCCCCCACAATGACGCCCGTTCTCGTGCCTACCGATGGGGTGAAGACGGACTTCTCGGCATCAGCGATCGGCATGGCATGTGCTGCTTTGCTCTCGCTCTATGGAACGGTAAGGACCCCATTCTCAAAGAGCGGCTGTTTGGCCTTACCAACAGCCAAGGCAATCACGGCGAGGACGTCAAGGAGTGCTTCTTCTATTTGGACAGCACACCTAGCCATAGCTACATGAAAGCCATGTACCGTTATCCTCAGGCCGAATACCCCTATCGCCGGCTGGTCGACGAGAACGCTCGCCGCGGCAGAACCGATCCTGAATTCGAGTTAGGGGACACGGGAGTCTTCAACGAAAGCCGCTTTTTCGATGTGGTCGTCGAATACGCGAAGATCGACGTCAACGACATTGCAATCCGCATCTCTGTAACCAACCATGGGCCCGATTCAGAGCGCATCGTGGTGCTGCCCCAAGTTTGGTTTCGCAATCGCTGGTCTTGGGCAGGTGGCGACAGACCGCGCATCAAGCGATCTCAGTTCGATAATTTGGAGATTCAGCACCCACGATTTGGCGCTTTTCGCCTCCACGTGGAAGGGTTCCCGACTGCTCTCTTTACCGAAAACGAGAGCAACCTCGAAAAGCTCTACGGCGTGCCCAACCCTCAACCTTACGTTAAGGACGCCTTTCACCGCTACCTGATCGACGGCGAGTTAGGGGCGGTAAACGCGGAAATGGAAGGTTCCAAGGCAGCCGTTGTCTATGACTTAAAGATAGATGCGGGGGACACCCACGTTCTACATCTGTCTATGGTTCAAGACTCTGAACCCCCGAATCCTCAAGAGGCGAACGACCTTTTCAAGCGACGCATCGCCGAGGCGGACGAGTTCTATGAAACGATCACGCCAGGACTCACGAAGGAGTTGCAGGCGATCCAGCGCCAGGCTTTTGCCGGGTTGCTTTGGAGCAAGCAGTATTACCACTTCGACGTGAACCTCTGGTTGAACGGCGACCCGCTTCAGCCGCCTCCACCCCCAGAAAGGAAGCTAGGGCGCAACCACGTTTGGACCCATTTTCTCGCCGCCGAGATCATATCGATGCCCGACAAGTGGGAGTATCCCTGGTTCGCCTCGTGGGACTTAGCGTTTCACTGCATCTCCCTATCCCTCGTCGATCCGGATTTCGCCAAGTCGCAACTAATTCTGCTTCTCCGCGAGTGGTATATGCATCCGAACGGCCAAATTCCAGCTTACGAGTGGGCATTTGGGGACGTGAACCCGCCAGTTCACGCATGGGCGGCGTGGCGCATCTACCGGATCGAGGCGCGGGCGACGGGCAAGGCGGACGTCGAGTTCCTCGAAAGAATCTTCCACAAGCTTCTGATGAACTTCACATGGTGGGTCAATCGAAAGGACCCAGGCGACCACAACGTCTTCGAAGGCGGCTTCTTAGGGCTTGACAACATCGGCGTCTTCGACCGAAACCAGCCTCTGCCCGACGGCAGCAGGATCGAACAGTCGGACGGCACGAGTTGGATGGCAACCTACTGCCTCATCATGCTGAGCATCGCCCTCGAGCTAGCCTCGTACAACACTGCCTATGAGGACGTCGCCTCGAAGTTTGTCGAGCATTTTCTCTTTATCTGCCACTCGATCAACAATATGGGGGAAGACGATCTCGAGCTCTGGGACGAGGGCGATGGCTTCTATTACGACGCCCTTTACCGCGAAGGCGAGCCAGCCAAGCACGTGAAGGTGCGAAGCATGGTTGGGCTCATTCCCCTCTTTGCGACCGCGGTTTTAGAAGCGGACACGCTAGAACGTTTTCCTCACTTCAGCCGGCGGATCGAGTGGCTACTCGAGCACCGCCCCGAACTCGCCGCCTATATTCGCCCGATGACGGAACCCGGGCAAAAAGAGCGGTTGCTGCTTACCTTGGCTGATCGGAGCAAGCTAGGCCGGATCTTTGAGAAGCTTCTCGACGAGAACGAGTTTCTTTCGCCGTACGGGATCCGAAGCCTATCGAGAATCTATAAGGACCAGCCCTATGTTTTCAACCTCGATGGGCATAGCTACACGATCGACTACGAGCCCGCGGAGTCGACGACGGGAAGCTTTGGCGGCAACTCGAACTGGCGGGGTCCGATTTGGTTTCCCGTCAACTATTTGCTGATCGAGGCGATCCAGCGCCTCGACTACTACTATGGCCCAGCTTTTACGACAGAGTTCCCCAGAGGCTCCGGCAAGCAAATGACCCTAAGCGACGTTGCCGCCGAGCTAGAGAAGCGGCTGGTTTCCCTATTCGTGCGGCCCAAGCGCAACCAGTTGCCGCCTTCGCTACAGGGCAACAAAGCCTTCCAGCACGTGGACGGCACAAGCCTATACCTTTTCCACGAATACTTCGACGGCGATACGGGCCGGGGCCTCGGGGCGAGCCACCAGACGGGGTGGACCGCGCTCGTCGCAAAAATCATTCAGCAACTTTACGTCACCGCCTACGCCGACCGAACGTAGCCATCGGCCCGCAAATGGGTTTAGAATTGAGCATGCCTACGATCACAGGAACGCACACCATCTGGTGCCAGGTTTCGGATATGACCAAAGCGGTCGCCTTTTACCGGGATCTTCTGGAGCTTAAGGTCGAATTTGAATCTCCCTATTGGAGCCAGTTCGACACAGGCAACGGCAAGATCGGACTTCACCCCAAGCTCCAAGATTCTACGCCGCCGCTAGGCGTGTTTGGAAAAGGCTGGTATCTCGGCCTTGCAACCGGCGACATACGTGCCCTGAGGCGAAAGCTGGAGCAAGAAGGCGTAAAAATCCACGGCGACTACCACGACATACCTGGCGGCGTGGTCCTTGACTTCGAAGACCCAGACGGCAATCCGATCGAAGTCATTCAAGAGGGCTTAACTACGGCCGCCATGGGATAGCGCGGCTACCAGGCGCCCTCGTAATGGTAGCTCAACGGGTTTCTTCAGGTCCGATCGCGCCCCGTAGCTCCGATCCTTTGGCAGCCAAAGAGGCTTAAGCACCCTCCTTGTGACGTCGATTGGAGAGTAGGGATGATCCCACGAAGTGAAATAGCTGGTGTCGGGCTTTAGGGAAAGGCTGTCCGCGTAGAGTGCGTCAAACAGCACGCGGAAGGCGTTCACTGGTGTGATCCCCGCATAAAGTTCGCTTCTAACCGAACCAGGCACAAGATAGGCGTTGAAATTCCGAAACGCCTCGCGCACGTCGCTCTTTGCGAGAGAGACCTGATCCAAGTGCATGCGCGAACCGTGATCGCCCTGAAGAATGATGATAGGCTGCGGCGACTCTTTTTTGAGCTTATCGACAATCTCGAGAATACGCCGGTTGACGTATTGGAGCTGTCCCAAGTAACCATTGTGGTATTCATCCTGAGTACCCCCCACGTCGAAAAAGGCGCTGGCATCCCAATATCCGAAGGGTATCTTGTGCTGCCGGATGGGCTTTCCTCCCGCGTCGAGGACAAATGGCGGATGCGGGGCCAACACGTGAGCAAAAACAAATCGAGGCCGTAGGCCCCTCGTATCCATGTTCAACAGATTGTCCAAAGCCCCCACCAAATGCTCGCGCCGTGCGTCGAATAAGGATTCCATTTGAGGAGAGGACTGCAATGGAGTGCAGTCCAGCAACGAGGATTCGAATAACGATAGAGTCACCGGGCCGCTTAACAAAATGTCGGCGGAAAGCGGATGGACTCCCGGGAAACCGGATGTAATAGAAACATATTCGTACCCATGCGCCCTAAAATTGCGTGCGACCGCGTTGTTGTCGAGCAGCTTGTCAAGTGGCGCGCGATCGAGATTGAACTTGATTGAGGAGGACTTCACGAGATTTGAAATGAAATCCATATTCAGCGAGGAAGCAAGGGAGAGCTCCGTTTGGCAGTAGTTAGAGCGGCTCTCCTTCGCTACGTAAAATCCGCGCTTTTCAAGGGCTTCGACAAAGGGTCGATTCGAAAATCCGAAGTATCGCTGTAGAGCATCCTCGCGCCCGTAACCGTCGAGAATGATGTAGAACACGTCGGGCTGGGCGTCACCCCTTATGGGCGCGCTGGCTTGTTGGGGCGGGAGCTTAAGCGATGCCAATTCCCGGCGAATCCGAAGTATTCCAAGAGCTATGGTGCAGGTTGGCAGAATAACCAGAACGGCGCCGACGACATTCAGAAAACCGGTTAAGGCTATAGGTCGCTTCCACTTCCATCCCAAAGCCACAAGCGAGAGGAACGCCAGCGGCCACCAGTAGTTGACAAATGTCCCCGCCGTAACCTCCATCCCGAAGGAAAGGACACCATTGGCTAACTGGAGCGCC
>Ga0265338_10007888_pt1 | contig 13060 bp, 13 predicted proteins | sample 42126metaG_FD_193579 | JGI IMG/M metagenome (GOLD analysis project Ga0265338, IMG submission 193579) | Rhizosphere microbial communities from Carex aquatilis grown in University of Washington, Seatle, WA, United States - 4-21-26 metaG | ecosystem: Host-associated > Plants > Roots > Rhizosphere... | reverse complement strand
TCAGCCCGTGAGGCCGACGCGGCGGACGGCCGGCCTGGCCGTCGTGGAGGACGCCGCGGCGACGTGCTTCTTCACCGGCTTCTTGGTGGGGGTAGGAGTGGTCGTCGTCGCAGCGGTGGTGGTGGTCGCTGCGGTGGTGGTCGCTGCGGTGGTGGTCGCTGCGGTGGTGGTCGCTGCGGTGGTGGTCGCTGCGGTGGTGGTCGCTGCGGTGGTGGTCGCTGCGGTGGTGGTCGCCGCCGGCGCAGCACAGCTCGGCTTCGAGATCGTGTCGGTGTCGAGCGTGACGGCGCCGTTGCTGGCGAGCACGCGACCCTCGACGGTGACGCCCGTCGTGACGGTGATGCTCGTCTGTGCGAGGACGCTGCCGACGAATGCGGAGCCCGTACCGAGCGTGGCCGAGCTTCCGACCTGCCAGAAGACGTTGCACGCCTGTGCGCCGTTCTGCAGGGTGATCTTGCTCCCCGATGCGGTGGTGAGCGACGAGCCTGCCTGGAAGACGAACACGGCGTCCGAGTTGCCTCCGCCGTCGAGTGTCAGGGTACCGGTCAGTCCGATCGAGGACCCTGAGTTGTAGACGCCGGCGGTCAACGTCTGTCCGCCGAGATCGGCGGCGATCGGCGACGTGGGCCCTTCGCCCGCCGCGACGTTGTAGGCGTTGAGCAGGTCGCTCTTCGCGCCCTGCGTCACGGCGTCGCCAGCGTGGTTCGTTCCGGTCACCGTGATCGACGAGGTACCGGTCATGGTCGTGGTCGGGTAGGTCCCGATGTCGCCGTTGAGCGTCGTCGACCCGGTGTTGGTGATGCCGGATCCGGCCAGGACCGCGAAGCTGTCCGCGGTGCCGAGCGGGACGGCCGTCGCCGAGGCCTGCGCGCCGCCGACGAGAGCAACGAGCAAGCCTGCGCTGAACAAGGCGACCAGAGCCGTCAGGGACGCGACGCGGAACCGCAGCGGCTTGCGGCCTGACACATACATGAAGAGGTTCATCGTGGCTCCCTCAGCCTGCGTGAGCGTTCCGTGCCGACGTGGAATGCCGGCCTCGCTGCTCCGACCTGCTCTGCTGAGGGCGGACCTTGGGCGTCGCCGCTCGTTTCGTGGCGCCGCTTACTTTTGATCATAGCGCGTTTCCGCATGGTTACGCGGATTTCGACCGTGCGCTGGGCTCCCCGGCGTCGCTTCCTGGAATCGGCGGGCGTGCGCGGGCTGATATACGGCGAGACATACGACCGGATCGCGGCATGAACATCGGCATCTACATCTACGCAGGAGCGGAAGAGCTCGACTGGGCGGGGCCGTGGGAGGTGCTCTCGGCCTGGGCGCTGCGCTGGCCGGACGACGGCGTCGCAGCCTTCACGATCGGCGACTCGCGCGAGCCGGTGCTCTGCGCGAAGGGGCTCCGCATCCTCACCGACCACGACTCGCAGAGCGCGCCGCCGGTCGACGTGCTGATCGTCCCCGGTGGCGACGAGAGCGGTCCGGTCGCCGACGAGGCGCTGCACGCGCGGCTGCGCGCGCTTCGCGAACGCGGCGCGCTCGTGACGAGCGTCTGCACGGGCGCCTTCGTCCTCCACGCGGCGGGACTTCTTGAAGGCCGGCCCGCGACCACGCACCACGGCGCGGTCGAGCGGCTGCGGAGTCTCGGCGTCGAGGTCCGGGAAGACGAACGCTTCGTCGACGCCGGCGAAATCGTCACCGCAGCGGGAGTCTCTGCCGGGATCGACATGGCGTTGCACCTCGTCGCGCGGTTGCACTCGCCCGAGCGGGCGCGCGAGGTGCGCCGCTACATCCAGTACGACCCGGAGCCGCCGGTCTAGCAGCGCCCTAGACTCGCCCCATGGTGCGCGTGCGCTTTGCCCCGAGCCCGACCGGATCGCTGCATCTCGGTAACGCGCTCTCCGCAGTCGCGAACCGCAGCTTCGCGGACGAGCACGGCGGCAGCGTCCTGCTCCGGATCGACGACACCGATCCGGCGCGCACCGTCGCGGGCGGAGCGGAGGCGATCGTCGCCGACCTGGAGTGGCTCGGGCTCGCCTGGGACGAGGGGCCGGTTCGCCAGAGCGAGCGCCACACGCGCCACCGCGAGGCCGCGCACCACATCGGCGAGCCCGACGCGGACGGCGCGCTGCGCTTCGGCCGCACGACGATCCTGCGCGCCGACGGCAGCCCGACCTACCAGCTCGCGTCGGCGGTCGACGATCTCGACTTCGGGATCACGCACGTAATCCGCGGCTCGGACCATCGCGCCAACGCCGAGATCCAGTCGGAGCTGATCCGCGCGCTCGGCGGTGAGCCGCCCGAGTACGTCCACCACGGGCTCCTCCTCGGCGAGGACGGGACGAAGCTCTCGAAGCGGCACGGCGCCTCCTCGCTCACGGACCTCCGCGAGCAGGGACTCCCAGCCGAGGCCGTGCGCACCTACCTCGAGGAGCTCGGCCTGCCGCGCCACGACGTCCACTTCGACGCTGCCCGGCTGAGGCGTCTCTCGATCGACGCGCTCTCGGCGCTCTCCGACGAGGCGCTCGCCGCGCGGGTGGGCGTGCCCGTGAGCGTCGCGCCCGTGCTGCGCGGCGCACGCGACCTCGCAGAGGCGCGCGCCTACGCGGCGCAGGTGCTCGAGCCCGCGCCCGCGCAGGTGGATGCGCCCGAGACGCTCGCGCGGTTGCGCGAGCTCGTCTCCGGCGATCTCGACGCTCGGTCGGTCGTGCGCGAGCTGAAGGCGGCCGGCGGCGACCTGAAGGCGGTGCGGCTCGCTCTCACCGGCGCCGAACACGGCCCGGAGCTCGCCGCGGTGCTCGAGGCGCTGCCACGAGACGAGATCCTGCGCCGCGTAGGCTGAAGGGATGCGCCTCTACAGCACGCTGACGCGCCGGCTCGAGGAGCTTCCCGAGCCGCCCGGCCCGATCCGCATGTACTTCTGCGGCCCGACGGTCTACCAGCGCGCACACATCGGCAACGCGCGGCCGTTCGTCCTCGGCATGTGGCTGCGCGCGTGGCTCCGCCATCGCGGGTACGAGACGACGTTCGTCCACAACATCACCGACATCAACGACAAGATCTACGACGCCGCCATTGCCGCTGGTGGGGGCGCCAGCGCCGAGCTCGCCGCGCGCGCCACCGAGTGGTACCTCCAGGACACCGCCGACCTCGGACTCGGCATGCCCGACTCGACGCCGAAGGCGACGGAGAGCATCCCGCAGATCCTCCACTTCATCGAGCAGCTGGTCGACTCGGGGCACGCGTACGCGGTGGACGGCGACGTCTACTTCCGCATCTCGAGCGATCCCGGCTACGGACGCCTCTCGGGGCAGCGCGTCGAGAACATGGAGCCGGAGGAGCAGAACGCGCGCAAGGAGGCGCCGCAGGACTTCGCGCTCTGGAAGGCGACGAAGCCGGGTGAGGACACCTCCTGGGACTCGCCGTGGGGTCGTGGCCGGCCGGGCTGGCACATCGAATGCTCGGCGATGGCCGAGGACGCGTTCGGGCCCGTGTTCGAGATCCACGGCGGCGGCCTCGACCTCGTCTTCCCGCACCACGAGAACGAGCTGGCGCAGTCGCTCGCGCTGGGGCACGAGTTCGCGCGCATCTGGACGCACAACGGGATCATCAGCGGCATGGGCGGCGAGAAGATGTCCAAGTCGCTGGGCAACGACGTCTCGCTCCGCAACGTGCTCGACACCTGGGGGCGGGAGGTCGCGCTGATGTTCTTCCTCGGTGGCCACTGGCGGAAGCCGGTCGACTTCAGCGACGAGACGCTCCAGCAGGCGAAGGCGCAGGTGGACGCGTTCCGCAACTTCTTCCTCGACGAGGCGGCAGGCGACGAGGACGGCCAGCCGATCCTCTACAAGGAGCTCGCCGACGTGCTCGACGACGACTTCAACACGCCGGAGGCGCTCGCGCTCTTCCACGCCTGGCGCGACCGCGAGGAGTGGGCATCGCTGCGCTTCGGGCTCGGCCTGCTCGGCCTCGGTTCGCTGACGGAGATCACCCAGGCGCCGCCGGACGTCGTGGCGCTCGCCGAGCGGCGCCGCGACGCGCGCGCAGCGAAGGACTTCGCGGAGGCCGACAGACTCCGCGGCGAGATCGAGGCCGCCGCCTGGGAGGTGCGCGACGTCGCCGAGGAGCCGGGCTTCCGGCTCGTCGCGAGACAGTGACGCGGGAGCAGGTCTACGGGCGGAGGCCGGTGCGCGAGGCGCTGCGCGGGTCGCGCGAGGTGCTCGAGCTCTGGGCGACGGAGCGTGCGGTCAAGGCCGAGCCGTGGCTCCAGGCGACGGAGAAACCGCGCGTCCAGCTCAAGCTGGAGCGCGACCTCAGCGACCTGGCTGGGACGCGCGACCACCAGGGCGTGCTCGCGTGGTGCGAGCCGTACCGCTACGCCGACGCGTTCGAGCTCGCCGCCGGGCCGGCGCCGCTGATCGCCTGCCTCGACCAGGTGAGCGATCCGCGCAACCTCGGCGCGGTGATCCGGAGCGCGGAGGGAGCAGGGGCGAGCGGCGTCGTCGTCCCGGCACACGGCTCGGCGCACGTGACGCCGGTCGTCTGCCGCGCATCTGCAGGCGCGGTCGAGCACCTGCCGGTCGCGGTCGTGACGAACCTCGCCCGCTACCTGGCCGAGATCAAGAGCGGCGACCTCTGGATCGCGGCGGCGGCGGGGGAGACCGGCACGCCGATGTGGCAGGCCGATCTCTCCGGCGGCATCGCCTTCGTCTTCGGCGCAGAGGGGAAGGGCCTGCGCCCGCTCGTCCGCCGCACCTGCGACCTCGAGGTCTCGATCCCCCAGCTCGGCAGGGTCGAGTCGCTGAACGTGAGCGTCGCCGCGGCGGTGCTCCTCTACGAAGCGCGACGTCAGCGCGATGGCTGAGCCGACGCTCTACCTGTTCGACGGCTTCAACCTGCTCCACGCTGGCCGCTTCGGCTCGCCCGAGGAGCTGCGCGACCTGCTCGCGAGTTGGGTCGCTGCGCAGGGCGTGCGCGGCGTGCTCGTCTTCGACGGCACCGGCCCGGACGAGACCCACGGCGCCCTGACCGTCCGCTGGGCGCCGGATGCCGACGAGCTGCTGGAGCGCCTCGCCGTCGAGCAGCGCAACGTCGAGCAGGTCGCGGTCGTCTCCTCCGATTCCGACGTCCTCAGCACGGCCGGGATGGAGGTGCGCAAGCTCGCCTCGCAGACGTTCCTCTCCGAGCTCTCCCGGCCGACCCATGCGGGCGGACCGCGGGGCGACCTGCGCGACAAGCTCGATGCGGCGACGCTCGCGAAGCTCGAACGGCTCCGGCGCGGCCACTAGCAGACACGAACACCTGTTCGTAGCAAGATGGGTCCAGTGCAAGTGGACTTGTAAAACCTTGGACCGCTTGCTATCTTCGGCCTCAACCTAAGGGTGAGACTTCACCCGCGACGATCCGGGGGACGCCGTGTCCGCACGCACCGCAACAGCGCAGACGCCGCAGAAGCTTCAGCGGGAGCTCTTGGACTTGCAGCTGGTGATGAAGGCGCGCAACGGCGACTCCACCGCCATGGACGCGCTGATCCGCCGCTACACCGGCTTCGTCCGGTTGAAGGCGAGCTCTTACTTCCTCGCCGGCGGCGACAACGACGACCTGCTCCAGGAGGGCCTGATCGGCCTCTACAAGGCGGTGCGCGACTTCCGCGCCGACAAGGAGACGTCGTTCCGCAGCTTCGCCGAGCTGTGCGTGACGCGTCAGATCATCACCGCGATCAAGACCGCGACGCGCTTCAAGCACTCTCCGCTCAACACGTATGTCTCGTTCAGCCACACGCCGGCCGGCCAGGACGGCGAGGGCGACTGCTCGCTCGGCGACGCGCTGCCAGGCCCGGCGGTGCAAGAGCCGCCGCTCGTCGTCATCTCGACGGAGGAGCTGCAGAGCCTCGTCTTCAGTCTCGGCACGGGCCTGTCGGGCCTCGAGGCCGACGCGCTCAAGCTCTACCTCGAGGGCTCGTCCTACGAGGACATGGCCGACGAGTTGGGCTGCGACACGAAGACGATCGACAACGCGCTCCAGCGCGTGAAGCGCAAGATCATCACGCACCAGAAGGCGCGCGAAGTCCTGCTCTGATCGTCGCTACGCTGCGGGTCGCCCGCCGGAGTAGCTCAGCTGGTAGAGCACCGCTCTTGTAAAGCGGATGCCGTGGGTTCGAGTCCCACCTCCGGCTTGCCTGCGGATCCGCGCAGCCCCGGATGGGCGCCTCGCTCGTCCGGTCGATGCTCGCGGCGTCCACCGCGAAAGGAGGAAGGGTGAGCACCGTGCAGGTGATCCGCGTCGCGGCCGGCGACACGGTCGAGGTGAGCGGGCGCCGCGTCGGCGACCACGCGCGGCTCGGGGAGATCGTCTCGGTGTGCGGCGACGACGCACATCCGCACTATCTCGTCCACTGGGAGGATGGGCACGAGAGCGTCCTCTATCCCGGCGAGGCGACGACGATCCGCCCGAACTACAGGGTCGCGAGCGCGGACTAGGACTCGAGCGCCTGGGCGAGGTCGGCCCAGAGCGCCTCGGGGTCCTCGAGCCCGACGCTGAGCCGGAGCAGGCCGGGCGGCACGCGGTCGCCCTCCCAGCGGGCGCGGCTCTCCATGACGCTCGTCACGCCGCCGAGCGAGGTGGCGTTCACGATCAGCCGCGTGGAGGTCTCGACCCGCCGGGCCGCGTCGCCGCCGGCGACGTCGAAGGAGAGCAGGCCGCCGAAGCCGGGGTAGCGGACGTTGTCCACCTTCGCGTGCGCCTGCAGCCGCTCGACGATCATGCGCGCGCTCTCGGTGGCGCGGGCGACCCGCACCTCGAGCGTCTTCAGCCCGCGCAGCATGAGCCAGGCCGGGTCGGGTGCGGCGACGATGCCCGTGCGCATGCGGAAGACGCGCAGCTCCTCCGCGATCGCCGGATCGCGGCAGACGACGGCGCCGAGCAGAACGTCGTCGTGGCCGCCGAGGTACTTCGTCGCGCTGTGCACGACGAAGTCGGCGCCGTGCTCGAGCGGACGCAGGTGGATGGGCGTCGCCGCCGTCGAGTCGACGACCACGGGCGCCGGATGCGCGACAGCCGCGTCGAGGTCGGGCATGGTCAGGAACGGGTTCGAGGGCGCCTCGAGCCAGACGAGCTGGACGCCTTCGGGCGGCGGCCCGGTCTGGTCGAACTCGACCTGCCGGATCCCCCAGCGCGCGAGCGTGGCGAAGGTGACGCCGGTGCCGTAGTAGGCGCCCGCGGCGAGGGCGATCGTGTCGCCTGGCTCGAGGAGCGAGAGGACGAGCCCGGTGGTCGCGCCGGCGCCCGACGGATAGAGCAACGCCGTCCCGCCCTCGAGCTCGCCGAGCGCACGCTCCGCCTCGGCGACGGTCGGCGACCCGTAGCGCTGGTAGAAGAACTCGCCCGGTTCCCCGGCCTCGTCGTAGGGCCAGATCGTCGAACGGTCGAGCGCGTCCATGACGCGAGCCTACCGGCCTAACCTGCGTCGGCCGGCCGCAAGTCCTCCAGCCGGCCCATCCGCGACAGCTCCGGGAAGAGCTTCCGCCACGAGCCGGCGATCCCGACCATCAGGGCACCCCCCAGCACGACCGCCCGTGTCGTCCCGAGCAGCGACGCCATCGCGCCCGACTCGAAGGCGCCGAGCTCGTTCGAGGCGCTGATGAAGACCCACTCGACGGCGTTGACCCGGCCCTGGAGCGACATGGGCGTCACGACCGCGACCGTCGTCGCGCGGATGTTCATCGAGATCATGTCCACGAAGCCCGTGACCGCGAGCGCGGCGAGCGAGAGTGGGAGAGAGCGGGAGACCCCGAAGACGATCGTCGCGACGCCGAAGGTCGCAACGACGACGAGCAGCGTCGGGCCGGCGCGCCGCTGCAGCGGCCGCCGGGAGATCAGGACGCCGGCACAGAGCGCGCCGACGGACGGCGCCGTCCTGAGCGCGCCGAGTCCGATCGGGCCGACGTCGAGGATCGTGCGCGCGAACACCGGCGCGAGTGCGATCGCGTCGCCGAGCAGCACGGCAAAGAGGTCGAGCAGGATCACGCCGAGCAACATCCGCGTACGCCGCACGAAGCGGACGCCGGCGACGAGGCTCTCCCAGCCGAGCGGCTCCTCGCTTCGCCGGGAGACCGTCCTCGGGAGCGCCAGCGTCGCTGCGAGCGCGACCGTGAGCAGGGCGGCCGCCGTCGCGTAGACCGCGCGGGGCTCGACCGCGAAGATCACGCCCCCGAGCGCAGGTCCGGCGACGACGCCGATCTGGCCGGCCACGCTGCGCAGCGCGAGCGCGCCCTGGAGCAGTTCCCCGGGGACGAGCTCGGGCGTGAGCGCGCGTGTGGCGGGAGAGCCGATCGCCGACATCGTCCCGGCGAGCGCGCCCACGCCGAGGAACGGCCAGAGCGACTGCGTGCCCACGAGCGTGATCGCCAGGAGGACGACCGCGATGCCGATATGGATCGCGCCCGCGACGGCCGCGACGATTCTCCGCGAGGCGCGGTCGGCCAGCTGGCCCGCCGGGAGCGCGAGCAGCGGAAGCGGAACGAACTCCGCCAAGCCGACGAGGCCCAGGTCGAGCGGGTTCTTGTGGATCGCGTAGACCTGCCAGCCGATCGCCACGGCAATCATCTGCGCTGCCATGCCGTTGGTCAGCGAGGTCGTCCAGAGGAGCGCGAATGCTCGCAGACGAAGCGCAGGCGGCAGGCGGTCCTTCACGGACCGAACGTAACAGTGCCGTGCCGGAAGCATCGCCGGCAGAGCCGGCGACGCCCGGTGGACAGACCACGACGCCTCCGGCGTCGAGGGGCATTAGTCTCCGGCCGATGGCCGACGCGCACGACACGACCGCCGGCAAGCTCGAGTGGCTCGAGGAGCTGCGCGAGCAGGCGCTCCACGCGGGCAGCGAGAAGTCCGTCGCGCGCCGCCGTGACGAGGGCCGCCTGCTCGCCCGCGAGCGCGCGATCAAGCTCTGCGACCCCGGCTCGTTCGTCGAGCTCGACCGCTACGTCCGCCACCGCGAGTGGAACTTCGGGATGATGGAGCGGCGCCCCTACGGCGACGCGGTCGTCACCGGCTACGGGACGATCTTCGGCCGCAAGGTCTTCCTCTTCTCCCAGGACTTCACCGTCTTCGGCGGCTCGCTGAGCGAGGTCTTCGCCGAGAAGATCTGCAAGGTCATGGACCTGGCCGTGAAGTACGGCTGCCCGGTGATCGGGATCAACGACTCGGGCGGCGCCCGGATCCAGGAGGGCGTCGTCTCGCTCGCAGGCTACGCGGAGATCTTCTGGCGCAACGTCCAGTCGTCCGGGGTGATCCCGCAGATCTCGCTCGTGATGGGCCCGTGCGCGGGAGGTGCCGTCTACTCGCCTGCGATGACGGACTTCATCTTCATGGTCGAGGGCTCCTCGTACATGTTCATCACCGGCCCCGATGTCGTGAAGACGGTCACCGGCGAGGAGGTTACGTTCGAGGAACTCGGCGGCGCGGCCACGCACGCAGCCAAGTCGGGGGTCGCGCAGTTCACCGCGCCGGACGAGGAGGCGTGTCTCGAGGACGCGCGCTATCTCCTCTCCTTCCTGCCGCAGAACAACACGGAGCGGCCGCCGTGGTCGGCGCCGACCGATCCCCCCGACCGTGAGGACGAGGAGCTCGACACGCTGATCCCGGACAACCCGAACAAGCCGTACGACATGCACGAGGTGATCACGCGCGTCGTCGACGACGGGGAGTTCCTCGAGGTGAACGAGCGCTGGGCGGAAAACATCGTCTGCGGCTTCGCGCGACTCGGTGGCCATGCGGTGGGCATCGTCGGCAATCAGCCGCGCTCCCTCGCCGGCGTGCTCGACATCGACGCGTCCAACAAGGCGGCGCGCTTCGTCCGGACCTGCGACGCCTTCAACGTGCCGCTCGTCACCTTCGTCGACGTGCCGGGCTTCCTGCCGGGGACGTCGCAGGAGTGGGGCGGGATCATCCGTCACGGCGCGAAGCTCCTCTACGCGTACTGCGAGGCGACGGTGCCGAAGCTGACGGTGATCACGCGCAAGGCATACGGCGGCGCCTACGACGTCATGAGCTCGAAGCACGTCCGCGCCGACTTCAACTTCGCCTGGCCGACCGCCGAGGTCGCCGTGATGGGGCCCGAGGGCGCGGTCAACATCGTCTTCCGGCACGACCTCGAGGGTGTGGACGACCCGGCGGCTCGCCGTGCCGAGCTGATCGCGGACTACAAGGAGACGTTCGCGAACCCATACAGCGCCGCCGAGCGGGGCTACGTCGACGACGTGATCGAACCGCGCCGCACCCGGCCGGTCCTGATCGACGCGCTGCACACCGCGTTGAGCAAGGCCGAGCCGCGCCCGCGTCGCAAGCACGGGAACATTCCGCTCTAGCTGGTGCTGCGCGTGCGGGAGAGCGCGCTCTCCCGCGTCCGGAGTTCGTCAGATAGCAAGTGAGCGCGGAGCGTTCACGAGCTCGCCCATGTCGAGCTCGCCGGCGAACGCCGCGACGATCGTCGGGTCGAACTGCGTGCCGGAGTTGCGGAGCAGCTCGGTCATCGCGTCGCGCGGCGAGAGGGGGTCGCGGTAGACGCGCTCGGAGGTCATCGCGTCGAAGGCGTCCGCCACGAAGATGATCCGCGCGCCGAGCGGGATCTGCTCGCCGCTGAGCCCGTTCGGGTAGCCGGTGCCGTCCCAGCGCTCGTGGTGGTGGAGCACCCAATCGGCGATCGGGTCGACGCCGAGGCTCTCCAGCATCCGGAAGCCGATCTGCGGGTGGCGCTCGAGCACGAGCCGTTCCGCATCGCTGAGCATCTCCGGCTTGCGCAGGATCTCCTCGGGGATCGCCAGCTTGCCGAGGTCGTGCAGGCGACCGGCGAGGCGGGTCAGCTCGACCTGCGGCTCCTCCGCGCCGAGGCGGCGCGAGATCCGGGCTGCGAGCTCGGCCACGCGCTCCGAGTGGTTGCCGGTGTAGGCGTCGCGCGCGTCGACCGCCTTCGCGAGGCTCGCCGCGGCGCGGTAGCGGGCGGAGCGGTCGGGACTCCCCGCGAGCGCCTCGAGCTCGGTGAGCAGCATCGCCGCGGACTCGTAGGTCCTCGCCCGGTTCTTCCCGTCCTCCTTGGCCCAGTAGAGCGCGCTGTCGGCGAGACGGATCAGCTCGTCGCGGCCGACGCCCTGCACGGGATACGTCGCGACGCCGGCGCTGACGGTGACCGGGCCGACGCCCTCGATCCGGATTGCGCTCACGCGTTCCACGATCGAGCCGGCCACGGCGACGGCCTGGCTCTCGTCGTGCGCGGGCAGGAGAACGGCGAACTCGTCGCCGCCGAGGCGGAATGCCTCGCCGCCCTGCCGCAGGCGCGACGCGATCTGGCCGAGCACCGCGTCGCCGACCGGGTGGCCGTGCGTGTCGTTGATCGTCTTGAAGTCGTCTACGTCGACGAGGCAGAGGCTCAGCGTCGTCCCGACCTGTTCGGCGCTCGTCAGTTCCCGCTGCAGACGCTCGTGGAAGCTGCGGTGGTTGCCGAGACCGGTGAGCGGGTCGGTCAGTGCGAGTCGCATCGCGCGCAGCGCCTTGTAGGTCGAGCGCTGGTAGAGCGCGATCGCGAGCAGCGGCCCGACCAGCGCGAGCGACAGCACCGGGGTGCGCTGCCAGAGGATCACGAGCGTCAGCGCCGCGGACACCATGAACGCGAGCGGCGCGGTCGTCTGCTTGAGGTTCTCCCACGCGATCCGGAAGAACGAGCGTCCCGAGTCCGCCGCCACCACCGCGCTGATCAGCGCCAGGTTGACGACCCAGTTGTAGAGGAGCGACGCGATCGTGAGCCTGAGCAGCAGCGCGCCGACCGAGTCGCCGTGGACGGCCTCGATCACGAGTCCGGCGGCGAGTGCGGACAGCGCGAACATCGCGCCGTTGTAGGCGATCCGGATCGGCGGGCGCCGGCCGATGTTGGCCAGCATCGGGCCGGACGCCGCGATCATCACGCCCGCCTCCCAGCCCAGCAGGAGGATCGCCGAGACCGCGAAGACGAACCCGAGCGTGACACCGCCGGAGTCGATCCCTTCCACCGGAACCGGGAAGCGCTCGGCGAGCGTGTAGCCGACGAACAGACCGACGAGCGCGACGACGTCGCCGAGCGACGGGCCGTTGCTGACGTAGAGCCAGGTCGCTGTGCCGATCGCGACCGCGCCCGCGACGCAGACGGGCGCGACGATCGCGAGAACCTTCGGAGAAACGGAGCGCGAGGCGGTCACCGCCTCGCGCCTACCGAAGATTCGCCTCTTGCGCCGGATCGAGGCGCCGTCCGGCGAGCTCACAAGTGGTTCGCCGAGCAACCGTCACCTCTCCCACCCCTGGAAGTGGACTTGCGGAGCTGCTACCAGCCGTGATTGGTGCCGGTGATCTTGATGCTCACGATCGCGCCGACGACCTGCGCCACAGCGAACGCTGCGATCAGGACGAGCACGAGACGGGGCTTCCACTCCAGCATGAGTTCCTCCAGAAAGCTTCAGACGCCAGAACTAGGGTGATTGTGGGGTCTCGCGCCCCTCCCCGAATCACCCGAAGGGGGTAACACGCGGGCTAGCCGTCGAGGCCGGCCTCCTGGAGCGGGCGACGCCCCCACGCGAACGAGCGGGCGTACCAGCCGTCGAGCCGTGCCACGGCGACGCCGTAGCCGGACGAGTGGATGAACCAGCCGTTGCCGACGTAGATGCCCATATGGTCGATCTCGCTGGAGCTCGAGTTCGGGCCGTGGCCGAAGAAGATCACGTCCGCCGGCTGCAGCTTCGTCCGCGGAATCAGCTCGGAGCGCGGCACCTCGACGCTCATCGTGTACGTCGTCCGGCCGCGCAGCGCCGAGGACAGCGACCCCTCACCCGCGTAGCTCTGCAGCTTGTAGACGCGCCAGACGAAGCCCGAGCAGTCGTAGCCGCCGGGCGCGTGGATGCCGAACGGCGCTTCGGGGCCGTCACTCGTCCCGCCCCAGACATACGGCATGCCGATCTTCGAGAAGGCGACGTCGAGGATCCGCTTCTGCCAGTCGGTCAGCGTCGGCAGCGTGAACGAGTCGGCGAGCTCCTTCGCGGCGGCGATCTGC
>Ga0265338_10007886_pt1 | contig 13062 bp, 14 predicted proteins | sample 42126metaG_FD_193579 | JGI IMG/M metagenome (GOLD analysis project Ga0265338, IMG submission 193579) | Rhizosphere microbial communities from Carex aquatilis grown in University of Washington, Seatle, WA, United States - 4-21-26 metaG | ecosystem: Host-associated > Plants > Roots > Rhizosphere... | reverse complement strand
GCCCTCGTACACCGCCCAGGGCAGCATCGCCATCGGGTTGCTGTAGCTGAGCAGGTAGGCGTCCGGGCACTCGGCCAGCATGTCCTGCGCCAGGCTGACTACCACCGGGATGGTGCGCAGGCCGCGGAAGATGCCGCCGATGCCGAGGGTGTCGCCGATGGTCTGCCGCACCCCGTACCGGGCCGGGATGTCGAAGTCGGCGCGGGTGGCGACGTACCCGCCGACCTGTACCTCGTTGATCACGTAGGCGGCGCCGGCCAGGGCCGCGCGCCGGTCGGCGGTCGCCGTCACCGTCGCGTTCGCCCCGGTCTGCTCCGATATCCGGCGCACCAGCCGCTCGGCGTGGGCCAGCCGCTCGGCGCTGATGTCGAACAGCGCGAAGTGCACGCTGCCGGCCAGCTCTGGATAACTGCACAGGTCAACGGCCACGTTTCGAGTGAACTCGACACTGCCCGCGCCGATGAAGGCCACCTTGATCACAGCTCGTTAGTGTTCCATGTGGGGCGATTTCTTGCAAGATATTGCAAATCGCCCGGGGAAGCCTGCACAATGCTGCTCAATCAGTCAGCCGTTGGAGCATCTTCGAGCGGAGAGCGCGCATGGCGAGGACAAGGCAGCACCGGCGTGGCACCCTGGCAGTCCTGGCCGCCGCCCTCGCGGTGGGCGCGGGCGTGCTGGCGGGCTGCGGCACGGACGCCAACAGCGGATCATCAAGCGGGTCCTCCGCCGCCATCCAGGTCTGGGAGGGTTACACCGGCCCGGACGCCCCGGCGTTCGCCCGCCTGGTCGCCGAGTACGAGAAGCAGCACCCCGGGCAGAAGGTCAGCACGCTCTACGTCAACAACGACGACACGCTGCAGAAGGTGCTCACCGCGGTGAAGGGCGGCAGCCCGCCCGACATCGCCTACCTCTACGGCTCGTGGGCGCCCAACGTCGCCAAGATCCCCCAGGTGGTCGACCTGTCCCAGCTGGTGCAGCAGCCCGGCGTCGGCTGGAACGACTTCTTCGCCGGCGAGCGCGACGTGGCCACCGTCGACGGCAAGGTGATCGGCATCCCGGCGCTGGTGGACAACCTGGCCGTGGTCTACAACAAGAAGCTGTTCGCCAAGGCCGGCCTGCCCGTGCCCGGCCCGGACTGGACCTGGCAGCAGTTCACCGCCGACGCGCGGAAGCTGACCAACCCGGCCGCCAAGCAGTACGGGACCGCCTACGTCACCCCCGGCACCGAGGACACCGTCTGGCACTGGGAGGCACTGCTGTGGGAGGCCGGCGGCAGCCTGCTGACGGCCGACAACAAGAAGGCGGCGTTCGACTCCCCGGCCGGCCTCGCCTCGCTGAACACGCTGAAGACGATGGCCGTCACCGACAAGTCGGCGTACCTCGACCCGACTGACTCCGCCTACGCCAACCTGTTCAACTCGGGCAAGATCGGGATGCTGGTGACCGGGCCGTGGGACCTGGGCAACTTCCCCAGCGTTGACTACGGGGTGCAGGTCATGCCGTCCTACCCGGGGAGCAGCGGCGGCCACCAGACCATCTCCGGCCCGGACAACTGGGTGGTCTTCAACAACGGCAGCGGCCAGGTCAGCGCGGCCGAGCAGTTCCTGACCTGGCTCACCGCCCCGGCCCAGGTCAAGTCGTTCTCGCTGGCGACCGGCGAGCTGCCCACCCGCCAGTCGGTGGCGAGCGCGGCCGCCTTCGACACCCAGATGAACAAGCTGCTGCCGGGGGTGAGCACGTTCGTCGCCAACCTGGGCAACGTCAAGCAGGCCCGCCCGCAGATCGCCACGTACCCGCAGGTCTCCCAGGTCATCGGCACCATGGTGGTCTCGGTGCTGCTCGGTAAGGCCACGCCGCAGGCGGCCCTGTCTTCGGCCGCGCAGCAGGTCAACGCGGCCCTGGCGGGATCCTGAGCATGCAGCTGCGGCGGGCGCTGGACTCCGAGCAGTTCAACGGATGGGCGTTCGTTACCCCCGGCACCCTCGTCATCCTGCTGTTCGGCGCGGTCCCGATCGTCTGGTCGGGGGTGCTGTCGTTCCAGAAGTCATCGCTGCTCGGATCGGATTCCCCGTTCGTCGGCCTGGCCAACTACCGGCGGATGGCGCACGACCCGGTGGTGGCGCAGGCGATACAGCACACGCTGGTCTACACGGCGCTGTTCGTGCCGGGCACCATGATCGTCGGGCTGTTCCTGGCGGTGGCGATGAACCGGAAGATCCGCTTCATCTCGCTCTACCGGACGGCCGCCTACACGACGATGGCGATCTCCACCATCAGCGAGGCCATCGTCTTCATCTGGCTGTTCGACCCGTCCTACGGGATCGTGAACTACGCGTTCAGCAAGGTCGGCCTGCCGCAGCAGCAGTTCCTCAACTCGCCGTCCGAGGCGCTGTACGTGATCGTGGTGATGACCATCTGGGGCTGGACCGGCTTCGCGGTGGTGGTCTACCTGGCGGCGCTGCAGGGGGTGCCGCAGTCCCTGCTTGAAGCGGCGGCGATCGACGGCGCGGGCCCGTGGCGGACGTTCCGCCGGGTCACCCTGCCGCTGCTCAGCCCGGCCTCGCTGTTCCTGGCGGTGTGGCTGACGATCAACGCGCTGCAGCTGTTCGACGAGGTCTACCTGAGTACCCAGGGCGGCCCGCTCAACGCGACCACCGTCCTCGTCTACTACCTCTACGAGCAGGCCTTCCAGCAGTTCAACTTCGGCTACGCGTCCGCCATCGCCTACTTCCTGTTCCTCGTCACCATCGTGATCACCGTCCTCCAGTTCTGGGTTGGCCGGCGGTACACGTACTACCGCTCATGAGCGCGACCTCCGCCGCCGCCCGCGGTGACCTGCGGCCCGCGGCCGCCGACGGCCCCCGGCCGGCCCGCCGCCGCTGGCGGCTGCCGTTCAGCCCCTGGCACCTGGTGCTGGTGCCGGCCACGGTGGCGCTGCTGTTCCCGTTCCTGTGGCTGCTCATCACCTCGGTCGAGACATCGACCGAGGCGCTGCACTTCCCGCCGATCCTCGTCCCGCACGTGATCCGGTTCGCGAATTACTCGGACGCGCTGTCCAGCGCACCGTTCGTCCGGTTCATGGTCAACAGCGCGGTGGTGGCGGTGGTGACGGTGCTGTGCAACCTGGTGCTGTGCACGCTGGCCGGCTACGCCTTCGCCCGGTTCCGGTTCCTCGGCCGCACCGCCCTGTTCGCGGTGATCATGGCGACGCTGATGGTGCCGTTCCAGGTGATGATGATCCCCTGGTTCGACATCACCAAGTGGCTGGGCGTGCACGTGCTGGCCGCGGTGGGCATCAACCACATCGGCGCGCTGACGCTGCCCTACGCGGCCACCGCCTTCGGCGTGTTCTTCATGCGCCAGTTCTTCCGCACCCTGCCGGTCGAGTACGAGGAATCGGCCCGGGTGGACGGCGCCAGCCGGCTCACCGTGCTCGTCCGGATCGTGCTCCCGCTGGCCGCCCCGCCGCTGGCCACGCTGGCCGCGCTGACGTTCCTCGACTCGTGGAACAACTTCCTGTGGCCGCTGATCGCGGTCACCTCCACCGACCAGATGACGCTGCCGCTCGGCCTGGCGACCTTCCAGGGAGCCCACTCCACCGAGTGGCCCATGCTGATGGCCGGCAACGTGATGAGCCTGCTGCCGATGCTGGCGGTCTTCTTCATCGCGCAGCGCTACTTCATCCGGTCGGTGGCCGCGACCGGGCTGGCCGGGACGTGAGCCGCGCGCGCCGGCCTTCGGGCCGGCGCAGGGGACGCGGCGGCCGAGAACGCCGCAGAGGGGATTCGGTTTACCAATGGGCAAGGAGGCCTCGATGACGCATGAGCAGGTAGCAGCGGGCGGTCGCACCGAGCAGGAGATCGCCTCGCAGCCGGCCTGCTGGCGCCGGGCGGCCGAGCTGGCGCCGGCCGTGGCCGGCGCGCTGCCGGCCCGAGGGGAACGGGTGGCGGTGGCCGGCTGCGGCACCTCCTGGTTCATCGCCCAGTCGTACGCGGCGGCCAGGGAGCAGGCGGGCCAGGGCGAGACCGACGCTTATCCCGCGTCAGAGATGCCCCGCGGCCGGCGCTACGACCGGCTGCTGCTGCTGTCGCGGTCGGGCACCACCACCGAAGTCCTGGAGCTAGCGGAACGGGTGCGCGGTACCACCCGCACCGTCGCTATCACCGCGGACGCGCAGACCCCGGTGGCGCTGGCCGCCGACGACGTCATCGAGCTCGCCTTCGCGGACGAAGAGTCGGTGGTGCAGACCCGGTTCGCCACCACCGAGCTCGCCCTGCTCCGCGCGCACCTGGGAATCGACATCGCCCTGTCGGCCGACGCGGCCCAGCGGGTGCTGGCCGAGCCGGTGCCGCCCCAGTTGCTGGCCGCCCGCCAGTTCACCTTCCTCGGCACCGGCTGGACCTACGGGCTCGCCAACGAGGCGGCGCTCAAGCTGCGCGAGGCGGCGACGCTGTGGACCGAGTCCTACCCGGCGATGGAGTACCGGCACGGCCCGGTTGCCATCACCGGCGAGCACAGCGTTGTCTGGCTGCTCGGCCCGGCCCCGGCCGGGCTGCGCGAGGACATCGCGGCGGCGGGCGGGCTCGCCTGGTCCGGTGGCGCTGACCCGATGGCCGAGCTGGTCCGGGTGCACCTGCTCGCGCTGGCGGCGGCGCGGGCCCGCGGGCTCGACCCGGACCGGCCGCGCAACCTGACCCGGTCCGTCATCCTCGTGCCCGGCGGCCCGGGCCTGGCCCCGTGATCCTGGTTGCCCGATGATCCTAGTCATCTGCCTCAACCCGGCCCTCGACATCACCCACGAGGTGCCCGAGGTCGACTGGGCCGGGGTGAACCGGCCGACGGCGGTGCATGCCCGCCCCGGCGGCAAGGGGACGAACGTGGCCCGGACCCTGCACTCGTTCGGACTGCCCCTACTGCTGCTCGGGCTGGCCGGCGGCGGCACCGGGGCCGCGGTGGAAACCGGGCTGCGCCGGCTGGGGGTGCCGGTCGCCTTCACCCCGGTGGCGGGCGAGACCCGGCGGACCTTCACCGTGGTGGACGCGCGCGGCCGGGCCGCGCTCTTCAACGAGCCGGGGCCCGAGGTCAGCGCGGCCGAGTTCGCCCGGTTCTGGGCGGCCTACGCCGCCGCCCTGGACGGGGCCGACGTGGTGGTGCTGTCCGGCAGCCTGCCCCGCGGGCTGCCGGCCGGCCGGTTCGCCGGGCTGATCACCCAGGCCGCCGCCGCGGGCGTCCCGGCGGTGCTCGACACCAGCGGCGAGGCGTTGCGCGAGGGGATCGCGGCCGGCCCCGCCATCGTCACGCCCAACCTCGCCGAACTGGAAGAACTCTCCGGCCAGGCGCTGACCGGAGCCGACCGCGGCATCGATGAGGCGGCGCTGGCGGCCGCTGCGGCCGCCCTGCGCGGCGCTGGCGCCGGCGCGGCGGTGGTCACGCTCGGCGCCGCCGGGCTGCTCGCGGTGACCGGGGACGGCTGCTGGCGGGCGCGCCCGGCCGCCGCGGTGGCCGGGAACGCGACCGGCGCGGGGGACGCGGTGACCGCCGCGCTGGCGCACGGCCTGCTGCTCGGCCGCCCCTGGGACGAGCGGCTGCGGCATGCGGCGGCGCTCGGGGCGGCCGCCGTCGCCGCCCCGGTGGCCGGGGAGTTCAGCCTGGACCGCTACGCCGCCGGGCTCGATTCGGTCACCGTGCACAGAGAGACTGTGCAGCCGGAAGAGGGCAGCTCATGCCGCTAGCGGCGATGGAGGAGATCGTCGGGCCCGCCCGGGCAGCGGGGCGCGGCGTCGGCGCGTTCAACGTCATCAGCCTCGAGCACGCGGAGGCGATCGTGGCCGGCGCCGAGGCGGCCCCCGCCCCGGTGGTGCTGCAGATCAGCGAGAACTGCGTGGCCTACCACGGCGCGCTCGCGCCCATCGCCCGCGCCTGTCAGGAGGTCGCCGGGCTTGCAGGAGTGCCGGTGGCGGTGCACCTGGATCACGCCTCGGCCGTGCCACTGGTGGAGGCGGCGGCTGAGCTGGGCATCGGCTCGGTCATGTACGACGCGTCGCGGCTGCCGTACGCGGACAACGTCCGGGCCACCGCGGCGCTTGCCCGCTGGTGCCGGCAGCGCGGCATCTGGCTGGAGGCCGAGCTGGGCGAGGTCGGCGGCAAGGACGGCGTGCACGCGCCGTCCGCGCGGACCGACCCGGCCGAGGCGGCCCGGTTCACCGCCGTGACCGGGGTCGACGCGCTGGCGGTAGCGGTCGGCAGCTCGCACGCTATGCTGACCCGCGATGCCGCCCTGGACCTCGGCCTGATCGCCGCGATCCGGGGGGCGGTCAGCGTCCCCCTCGTGCTGCACGGCTCGTCCGGCGTTCCCGACCGGGACCTGACCGCGGCCGTCCAGGCCGGGATGACCAAGATCAACATCGCGACCCAGCTGAACAAGGTGTTCACCGCCGCCGTGCGGCGCGTCTTGTCCGGCCAGCCGGCCACGGTTGATCCTAGAAGATACGGGGCGGCGGGACGGGACGCGGTCACGCCGGAGGTGACCCGGCTGCTCCGATTGCTTGGGGGAGGTACTAATGAGCCGCTACCGCCGGTGGAATGACCTGCTGGAGCTGCTCGCGAGCGCGGGCCAGCTGCAGGTCGAGGACGCGGCCAAGGCGCTGAACGTGTCCGCCGCCACCATCCGCCGGGACTTCGACGAGCTGGCCGGCCAGCAGATGCTGACCAGGATCCGCGGCGGCGCGGTCGCCCAGGCGGTCAACTACGACCTGCCGTTGCGCTACAAGACGGAACGCCACCCGTCGGAGAAGCAGCGCATCGGCCAGCTGGCGGCCGGCCTGGTGCGGGCCGGGCAGGTGGTCGGACTCAACGGCGGTACCACCACCACCGAGACCGCGCGGGCGCTCGCCACCCGCCCCGACCTCGGCCACGGCACGTCCGGCGAGGCCATCACGGTGGTGACCAACGCGCTCAACATCGCGACCGAGCTGGCCGTCCGGCAGCACATCAAGATCGTCGCCACCGGCGGTGTCGCCCGCCCCCAGTCCTACGAGCTGACCGGGCCGCTCGCCACCGGCGTGCTCGAACAGGTCACGCTGGACGTGGCCATCCTCGGCGTGGACGGCATCGACGCGGTGGCCGGCGCGACCGCGCATCATGAGGGGGAGGCGAGCATCAACCAGCTGATGGCACGCCAGGCCCGCACGGTGATCGTGGTCGCCGACAGCTCCAAGGCGGGCCGCCGTGCCTTCGCCCGGATCTGCGGCCCGGCCGACATCGACGTGCTGGTCACCGACACGGGCATCGCGCCAGAGCAGCTGAGCCTGCTGCAGGCAGCCGGGGTCGACGTTGTCACCGCCTGACCTGTCACCGCCTGACCTGTCACCGCCTGACCTCGACCTGCTGGTCATCGGCGACTGCAACCCGGACGTGCTCGTGCTCGGCGATGACGTGACCCCGGCCTTCGGCCAGCAGGAGAAGCTGGTGGACCGGGTCGCGCTTGAGGTCGGCGGCTCGGCCGCGATCACCGCCGTCGCCGCCGCCCGGCTGGGGCTGCGGGTCGCGCTGGCGGCCGCCGTCGGCGCCGACCCGGCCGGCGCCTTCATGCTGGACCAGCTGGCCAGGGAGGGGGTGGACACCAGCGCGGTAAAAGTCCACCGCAGCTTGGCGACGGGGATGACGGTTGCATTGTCACGCGGCGGCGACCGCGCGATCCTGACCGCGCTCGGCGCGATCGCCGCGCTGACCGCCGCCGACGTGCCGCCCGGGCTGCTCGCCCGGTCCCGGCACGTGCACGTGAGCTCCTACTTCCTGCTCGCCAGCTCACTTGGCCCGGGCCTGGCCGGCCTGCTGGCGGCCGCCCGCGAGGCGGGCGCCGTCACCTCGCTCGACACCAACTGGGACCCGTCCGGCCGCTGGCGCGACCCGCAGCTGACCGCTGCCATCGCCGAGGCCAGCCTGCTGCTGCCGAACGAGGCCGAGGCGCTCGCGCTGAGCGGCGCGGACGGGCTCCCGGGCGCCGTCTCCACGCTGACGGCCGCCGGTTCACGCCTGGTGGTCAAGCTGGGTGCCCGCGGCGCGCTGTGCGCCGACGGGTCCTCGACTTGCCAGGTCAGCCTGCCTCCGGTGCAGCCGGTGGACACCACCGGGGCGGGCGACTGCTTCAACGCCGGCCTGATCGCCGGGCTGCTGCAGGGCCTGCCGCTGCCGCAGGCGGCCGCGCTCGGCTGCGCTGCCGGGGCGCTGTCGACCGCGGCACTCGGCGGGACCGGCGCCGCACCTGGCCGGGCGGCGGCCGCCGGCCTGGCCGCCCGGGCGACATGTACCGCGTTTGCGGCGGATTCCTGACCGATTCGGGCGTTTTGTCCCACCCGAGCGCGGTACATGTTGCTCGCCCGGGGCGCGCCCCGTCAGCGGCGGCCGAGGAACGGGATGATCTGCGGCAGGTCGACCGTGCTGCGCATGCCAGCCGGGGCGGCGACGACGTACGGCACCGCGTTGACGGCCCGGTTGGCGGTGTAGCCGGGCGTCGTCTCGCCCTCCATGCCCTCCGGGATCGCGAACCGGATGTCCACGTCCAGCGGGGCGTCGCCGTCGACGGTGACGTTCCAGCCGTTGCCGCGCAGCTCCCAGTCCTTGTCCAGGTCGTCAGCGACGTACCAGGTCGCGATGAACTTCACCAGCGGCTGGCCGGCGTGCAGGCCGGTCACCGTCAACCGCAGGCCGGCCACCGTGCCCGCGGCCAGCGTGCCGGCCGCGATGGTGTGCTCCTTCGGGGTGACCGCGATCTCGCCGGACCCGGTGACCGAGTCCAGCGGCTTGCCGATCGCCTCGGCCAGCAGCCGCAGCGACGGCCCGAACGAGTACGCGCCGAAGGAAAAGAACTCCATCGGGAACTCTTCCGGCTTCTTGCCGAAGCCCATCAGGTCGAACAGCATTTCCGGCGAGTTGCGGGTGCCGGTGGCGGCAAACTCCCTGATCGTGATGCCGTCCACCCGGCGCTGGATCGACGCAAGCACCAGCGGGATCGCCTCGGTGATGAACCCGGGGCTGGAGCCGGTGCTGTGGATGGAGGTGCCGCCCTTGGCGCAGGCCTGCTCGACCCTCTCCCGGTCGTCCGGCCCCAGGCTGCCCGGGTGGTAGAACTCCCCGCAGGTGGAGACGATGTTGGTGCCGGCCGCGAGGATGGCGCACACCTGGTCAAGATTGCAGACGGCGGGCATGTAGAGCACGCAGTCGGCACCGAGGGCGAGGATCTCGTCGACGTCGTTGGTGGCTTTCACCCCGGTCGGCGGGCGGCCCGCCAGCTCACCGGCGTCCAGGCCGGCCTTGGCCGGCGAGGAGACGTACAGGCCCGCCAGGGTGAGGTCGGGGTGGTCGATGACGTGCCGCAGTGAACGGCTGCCGACATTGCCGGTCGCCCACTGCACAACCCGCAGCCCGGTCATGCCGCACCGCCCAGGGACGGGATGATCTGCGGCAGGTCCGCGCTGGTGCGGATACCCGGCGGGGCGGCGCAGACGTACGGCACCGCGTTGACGGCCGGGTTGGCGGTGTAGCCAGGGGTCATCTCGCCCATCTGCCCTTCGGGGATAGAGAACTTGATGTCGATGTCGAGCGGGCAGTCGCCCTCAAGGCGGACGTTCCATCCGTCCCAGCCGGGCACGGTCCAGGCGGGCTCAGTGTGTTCCGAGCAGTACCAGGTCGCGGTGCGGGTGATCAGCGGGCGGCCGTCGTGGGTCCCGGTGATGACAGTCCGCTGGGCGGCCACCGTGCCCGCCTCCAGCGTGCCGGCCGCGATGGTGAGCCGCTCCGGGGTGACCGCCACCTCCCCGGTCGAGGTGATCGAGTCAAGCGGCAGGCCGACCGCATCGGCCAGCACGCGCATCGACGGCCCGGACAGGTGGGCGGCGTACGCGAACCGCTCGGGCGGGAACTCCGCCGGCGTGTGGCCGAAGCCCATCAGGTCAAACAGCATCTCCGGCGAGTTGCGGCTGGCCAGGTCGGCGTACTCGTAGATGGCGAGGCTGTCGAGCCGCCGCTGGATCGACGCCAGCACCAGCGGGACCGCCTCGGTGATGAACCCGGGGCTGGAGCCGGTGCTGTGGATCGAGGTGCCGCCCTTGGCGCAGGCCTCCTCGACCCGTTCCCGCTCGGCGGCCGGCAGGCTGCCCGGGTGGTGGAACTCGCCGCGGGTGGTGACGATGTTGGTGCCGGCCGCGAGTATCGCGCAAATCTGGTCGAAGTCGCAGTTGGCGGGCATGTAGAGCACGCAGTCGGCGCCGAGGGCGATGATCTCGCCGGCGTCGCTGGTGGCCGTCACCCCGGTCGGCGGCAGCCCGCACAGCTCGCCCGCGTCCTGGCCGACCTTGGCCGGCGAGGTGACGTAGAGCCCGGCCAGCGTCATATCGGGGTGCTCGATGACGTGCCGCAGCGAGCGCAGGCCGATGTTGCCCGTCGCCCACTGCACAACCCGAAGTCTGGTCATGACCACTTCTTCCCCTCGCTCGAGGCAGATCTCGGCTGACCTAACAGATCTTGTCCGATTTAACAGTGTGCCAAAGCTGCCAGACCGGGCAGTCGCAGGGCAATGACCGCTTCCCGGTCAACGGAACGTCGGTCACGCCACCCGCGCCGTTGCCGTGGCATCGATGTGGCAGCATCATCGCTATGGGCGAGTTTGAGGCGGTTGCCGGGGCCGGCACGCTGCGCAGCACGGCGGCGGAGGCCGTCCGGTTCCCGCACCAGTGGACGGCTGAGGGAGTCACCGTGGAGACGACCTTCACCGGCGCTCACCTACTTCACCTGGCGGCGGCCGGGTGCGTGCTCAACGACGTCTTCCGCGAGGCGGACCGGCTCGACGTCCCGGTGCACGGCGTGCGTGTGACTGCGTCCGGTGGCTACGACACCGAGACCTGGCGGTCAACCGGCATCGCTTACGTGATTAACGTGGACAGCCCGGCTTCGGCCAGCGACGTGGCCGCGCTGCTGGCAGCGGTGGATGCGGTAGCCGAGATCCCCAAGTCGATCCGCGCGGGCGCGACAGTGGAGCGCAGGCCGGCGTAGGCGGGCACCTCCGCGTCGGTGCTGCTGCCTTCAGGCTTCGGGAAGGTCGAACTCGCCGTCGCGGGCGCCGGCCAGGAAGGCTCGCCATTCAGCATGGGTGAAGGCAAGGACCGCACCCGAACGGTCCAAGGAGTGCCGGATCCGGACCACGTCGGCCGCGATCGCCACCTCGAGGCAGTTACCGGAGGGCTGGGATGCCGTACTTTTGCGCCATACGCCATCAGCTGATGCCGCGTCGGTCACGCTTCCTCCTCGGTGAGGGGGCCGGTGCGGGGAAGCGGCGCAGCCTAGTTCGAGCCGAGACCAAATGAGACAACCCCTACTGAATATGACGAAGGTCAATTGTAGGGGCGTACTCGGGTACGCAACTACCCGACCGGACGGCCAGCCTTCCTTGGCCGTACGGGTCTCCGGGAGACTCGCGGTCGCTAGCTCAGTCCGGCGATCACCTGACGCAGGAAGTCGATGGTCCCCTCGGGTCCGAGGGAAGCGCGGCGCAGCCGTTCGAAGTCTTCGCGGTAGCCCAGGATCTCTTCCGCGTCATCGCGGCTTAGCATGTCGCCACGGGGGCTCTCCAGGTACAGCAGCTCGTCGTCGGCGGCATCGGAGAACTCGTGGATTACGAACGGCGCCTGCAGGCCCGGGACGAGTCCCGCGGTGAAGGGGACGACCTCGACCGTTATGTTGGGCATGGCCGCGACCTCGATCAGCTGCTGCAGCTGGCCACGCATCACGTCCGTGCTGCCAACAACGCGCCGGATGACCGCCTCGTCCAGGATGAAGAACAGCAGCGGGGCCTCGGCTCGTTTGAGCAGTTCCTGCCGCTTCAGCCGGACCTCGATCACCCGATTCACCTGGCTGTCTGGCATGTCCGGGGCCAGCTGGCGAGTCGACGCGAGCATGTAGTCCGTCGTTTGCAGCAGGCCGGGAACCACCAGGTCCTCGTAGTGCCGGGACAGGTACGCGGCGTTCTCGTACTCGATTAGCTGGGCGAGCGGTTTGGGGATGTCGCTGCTGCTCCACCAGGTCCGCTCCCGGGATGCCCGGGCCAGCGCCACCCAGCTCGCGACCTGCTTCTCGTCGGCGACCTCGTAGTACTGAGCGAGAGCCTTCAGGTCATTGGTGGAGATGTTGTTCGTTCCGTTTTCGATGCGGATGAGCTTCGACAGGGACCAGTCCATGGCCCGGGCCGTCTGTTCCTGAGTCAGCCCAGTGTCAAGGCGCGCGCGGCGAAGCTCTGTTCGCAGTCGGCGCCGCGTCACCGCCGGGCTTAGGTTCTCGGTCTCGTCCATAGTCCACCTAGCTATAGGAACAAGCCTAACGCGCGCGCATAGCCACGTAGCACAGTGACAGATCGCTGTTACGGCGAAGTCACCATCGTACGGCCGTCTCGTGACCTCTGAGGCCACGGATGCGCGATTGCAACCATGGGAACTAGGTTCGCTCAGCGCTAGGGCGCTCGAAGGGCAGGATCCATCCGGTGTGTGTCAAACGACACATGTCTTTGTGACACATGTCAGAAAGAATACTTCCACAAGACACCTAGCACGATGCATACTAGCAGTGAGTGTCAGTGTCAACGGGGAGGTGAACCAATGATCTTTCTTGTCTCTCTAGTCGGCTTGCTGCTCGGGGTGGGGATCGGAACCCTGCTGCGCGGTCGCTACATTCGGCAAGGGGTCGTCGACGAGCTAGGACCGAAGCTCAGCCGTATGCAGGGCCAGCTCAACACCATCGAAGCTGAGCTGTCCTACATGGTCAGCGCCCGGCACGCCGAGCTCAACGTCCGGCCGCTCCCGGAGCCGCGACAGCACGAGAACCGCTAGCCCCTAGACCGATGCGGGCGCGGGCATTACGAGGGGCGCCGCGCCCGCATCACCTAGCTCACGACCCCGCGGCAGCCGTGCGCGCTTATGTGCTGCTGCTGCGGTATGTGTTACGGCGGAACAGGCCGATCAAGATCGCGTCGGTGTGGCGTGAAAACGGGCGTCCCAGGACACGGTGCCGTGTCCT
>Ga0265338_10007885_pt1 | contig 13063 bp, 10 predicted proteins | sample 42126metaG_FD_193579 | JGI IMG/M metagenome (GOLD analysis project Ga0265338, IMG submission 193579) | Rhizosphere microbial communities from Carex aquatilis grown in University of Washington, Seatle, WA, United States - 4-21-26 metaG | ecosystem: Host-associated > Plants > Roots > Rhizosphere... | reverse complement strand
GATCAGACTGAAGGTCGCGGTATTACTGGCCGCCATATCAAAGGTCACAGCGTTGGTGCTATCGACAAACAGGCCATAGCCCCGTGTGCTCAGGAAGAAGGGCACATTCTTATAGGCACGCTCACTATGCGCGCCGCCACAATCGGCGTTCCAGGTGGTAATCCGCTGACCGCGTTTATCAAAATCAGTAAACTTTTCGCCAAAGCCAAAGAAATGCTCATCTGGTTCAGCCGTAAACGTATCGTGGAAGGCTACAGGCTCTCCATTGACCTTGCTCAAGCCGAAAGGCAGGACGGTCAGCTTCATCCGTACCGCCGTCAACTCGGTAGAATTTTGCGAGAGGAGCAGTCGTCCAGCGGCATCAAAGAAGGTCAGGTGAAAAGGATCAAGTGCAACCTCAAGCGTAAGCAGAGCGCTATGCAGGTGGATATGCGTCGCGGATTGCTCGATAGTGATCGCGCTTTCAGGATCGGCAATGTCGCGGGCCAGGCGTACCCGTTTGGAGTCACTCTCAGGCGTTTCCAGGAGAACGCGCGCGAACCCTTCGTTGATCAATGCCAGCGTGATCGATACGCTTTCTCCTTCACGCGTTTTCCCTTGCAACACCACCCCCCATCTCTGCATACTTTGCAATTTCGCCTGGACGACAAAATCGGGGCCACCTTCATCGTCTGACTGGCGTACTGGCAAGCGGGGAGGTTCGGTCATATACACGTTATATGGGAGCAATGGAACCTGATCAACCATGAAAAGCTACTCCTTCTTCGCTCAGTGAAAAGAACACGTCGTTGGGATACATCAACCCTCTTGACAAGTAGCGCTGCTATCGAGTACTCTCACTAGCAATAGCATTCTGAGAACGCTCCCAACGTAATGAGAGCGATCCCAAAGCCAATTGTACACTATATTTTAGCCAAAAGTAAATGCCCAACCGGAAATAGATGCAAAGAGGTCGAGATGTCACAGTTGACGATTGAGGATATTGCCAGGTTAGCAGGGGTTTCGCGTTCAACGGTTTCACGAGTAATCAATGACCAGCCCAGCGTGCGTCCGGCGGTGCGGGAACGGGTACAACAGGTGATTTCCGCGCATGGATACACACCGCAGGCGGCTGCGCGTCAACTCGTGACCCAGCGTACGCGCACGATTGGCCTGATTTTGCCTGACATGGCCTACAATCTTTTTAGTAACCCGATATTTGCCCTGATGGGTCAGGGAGTGAGCCAGGTTGCCGCGCAGGAGGGCTATGTCTCAATGCAATTTATGGGCCAGCGCGATCTGGAGGAGGAAATCTTTTCCAGCCTGTTGCGCTCCCGCCATTTTGATGGGGTAGTCCTGATCAGCGGTGAATACAACGATCTCTGTCCCGCGTTTCTCAAGCACGCCAATATTCCCTATGTACGCATCGGGCGTGATCCTTACCATGATGACCTCAAGTATGTGGATATTAATAACGTGGAGGCTGTCCATACCGCCGTCAAGCATCTGATCCAACTGGGGCACCGGCGCATTGCGATGATTAAAGGTCTGGCCAGGGATACCTGTTCGGCGGATCGCTATGAGGGTTACAGGCAGGCATTGTATGAGGCAGGCATTCCCCTGGACGAGGCACTGGTCAGTGAGGGCGATTGGACGGCGGCCTGTGGCTATACGTCGGCGCAGCATTTTCTGCAACTCGACGAACCACCGACAGCACTCTTCTCTTCCAACGATATCATGGCCGCCGGTGTGGTGCGTGCCGTGCAAGAAAATGGCCTGAAGGTGCCAGACGACCTGGCGCTGGTAGGTTTTGACGATCTGGACCAGACAACGATGATTTTTCCAGAGTTGACGACAATTCGTCAGCCCGGTGTGGAAATGGGCGCGCGCGCGGCAAAAATGCTCATCGATCAGTTAGAGCATGAGAATACCGACCTGGAACATGTGATTCTGCCGACAACCCTGGTGATCCGCAAATCCTGCGGCTTCTACCGGGACGCGACGCTTGTAGAACACGGCGGATCAGTAAAAAATGAGTAGTTTTTCCAGACAGCGGGGTTCTCATCTCTGGCCTAATCGAGAGAACTTCTTCTGCGTGTGAAGCACATGGTATGTGTTGTAGCCGTTAAGCCCGGTATATTGCATTGGAGCAAAACGTATGACGAGCGTTCAACTACGACAGGTTGTCAAAGAATACGACTCGCTAGATCAGGTCACATTGACCGGCTATAAAAACCCTCCCGCACTGCGCACGGTGAGCCTGACGATTGAGAATGGCGAGACGTTGTGCATTGTTGGTCCCTCTGGCTGTGGCAAAAGCACGCTGCTCAAAGTCGTAGCCGGGCTGGAATTTCCCCAGAGCGGCCAGGTCTTCTACGATGATTTCGATATGACGGAGATCAAGCCCCAGGATCGCGGCGTCGGCATGGTGTTTCAGGATTATGCTCTCTATCCGGCTATGAAGGGCAAGGGCAACCTGGCCTACTACTTTCAGCAGCACCAGCACTCGCAACAGGAGATGGAAGAGCGCGTTCGCCAGACCTCTGTATTGATGGGTGTTGATTTTGATTTGTTGCTTGGTCGTGCCCCGGATACGCTGTCAGGGGGAGAGAAGCAGCGCGTGGCCATTGCGCGTTGTATTGTGCGTGATCCGCTGGTCTTTCTGATGGACGAGCCGATTGTCAACCTCGATGCCAAGCGCCGTGAGCAGACGCGCCTGGAGATCAAGAAACTTCTGCGTAAATTTCACATTACCACGATCTATGTGACCCACGATCAACAGGAAGCGGTCTTTATGGGCGATCGCCTGGCGGTGATGCGTGATGGGGTGATCGAACAGGTCGGCACCTTTGACGACCTTTACTATACTCCCGCGAACCTCTTTGTCGCGACCTTTATTGGAACGCCTCAGATCAACCTTTTGCCAGCGGAAATTACTGCCGGGCATATAAATATGGCTGGCCAGAGTTGGGATTTACCGGAAACCCTGGCTGGTGCGCTCGTGCCGGGCAAAGGACGTGTCGGGGTGCGCGCGGAGAACTGGCTGCTGAGCGAGACCGCTGGTGTACCACTGCTGGTCAGTCATATTGAGCGTATCCCCACTGAGCGAGCAGCTTTTCTTCACGGCACAGTGTCCGGGACGAGCGTCGTCGCGGTCGCGCCGCTGGAGCAGCCGGAGGTCAAGAGCGTGCTGATTACTCCTGATTGGGAACGTGTGCTGTTTTTCTCTGAGAAGGGAGAAGAGGTCATTTACACGCCAGGACCGCCTGAATTTTTTTAGCGAACCTGTCATCATTCCTTATTGAGGAAGGATATACCGCGTTATGAGTACGGCGAACCATATAGCTATCGAACATCTGGTAAAGCGTTTTCAGGAGAAAGCCGTGGTAAACGATCTCTCCCTGGAAATCGAGCAGAACGAACTGTTTGTGCTGGTTGGTCCTTCGGGCTGTGGTAAAACGACCACGTTACGACTGCTGGCCGGCCTGGAACCTGTGACCAGTGGGCGCATCCTGTTTGGCGATCAACTGGTCAACGAGGTGCGACCCAGGGATCGCAATATAGCGATGGTCTTTCAGGATTATGCTATTTTTCCGCATCTGAACGTCTTTGAGAACATTGCTTATGGGCTGCGTTCGCGCCATGCACCGCGTGAACAGATTCGCGAACGCGTCCCGGAGGCGGCGAAAATGTTTCGCATCGACCATCTGCTCAAGCGCAAACCGCGCCAGCTCAGTGGTGGTGAACGGCAGCGTGTGGCCCTGGCGCGCAGCGTCGTACGTGACGCCAATATCTATCTCTTTGATGAGCCGCTGGCGAACCTGGATGCCCAGTTGCGTCACCAGGCGCGCGAGGATATCCTTTTGCTGCATCGCGCCAAAGGCAAGCCCGGCGTCTATGTAACCCATGACCAGTCCGAGGCTATGGCCCTGGGCGATCGTATTGGAGTCATGAACGACGGCCAGATCCAGCAGATTGGCACGGGCACCGAACTCTACGATTTTCCTCGCAGCCAGTTTGTCGCCTTTTTTATCGGCACTCCCAGCATCAATCTTTTTGAGGTCGAAGTCCAGGCGTCTGGCGACGATCTTACGCTTGTTCACCCCGCCTTTGCCCTGGAGTTGCCGCCAGAATTATCTGAAAAGGCCCGGCCATATACTGGCAAGCGGATCAACCTGGGTATTCGTCCTGAAAACCTGCATACGCCCCGTGGCGTCGATTTCCCTGTTAATGCGGGTAATACCCTGAAGGGTGTGGTCAACGTCATTGAACCGGCCACCACAGGCTGTACCGTCTATTTAAGCACCCTGGAGGAAGAGCCAGAGGATTTTGTCGCCACATTTAAATCGCGTCTGCCAGCCAGCTATATTGGCAAAGAGGTGCCGCTGGCAGTGAACATGCGAAAAATCCACCTGTTTGAGCAAGAAAGCGGGCATGCATTGCTCTATAACTAAGCTGCGAAAGAGAGAAGAAGCAAGCGTGAGCAAGATAGAAGTACAGGGGCTTGTCAAAGGTTTTAGCGGCAACCTGGTGGTCGATCAGGTCAGCTTCGCTGTCGCTGATGGCGAATTTTTCGTCCTGCTGGGTCCGTCTGGTGGTGGAAAAACGACCATGTTGCGCCTGATTTGTGGTCTGGAGCAGCCAGATAGTGGACGGATTATCCTGGGAGGCAATGATATTACCCGTTTGACGCCGCGCCAGCGCAACGTAGGCATGGTCTTTCAGGATTATGGCCTCTATCCATCCATGGATGTTGCCGGCAATATTGCCTATGGCCTGGAAAATCGTCATGTACCCAGGGCCGAGATTCAGAAGCGCGTAGCGGAAGCGGCGGAGAAGCTCAAATTGACGCCCTTGCTCCGGCGCGAGATCGGCGCGCTCTCAGGAGGAGAACAGCAGCGTGTCGCGCTGGCGCGTATTCTGGCCAGGGACGCGGATCTCTTTCTTTATGATGAGCCGCTGGCCAACCTTGATCCCAAGCTGCGCTACCAGGCCCGGCGCGACATCCTCGCTGTCCATCAGCTCAGGAAGGTGCCCAGCATCTATGTCACCCACGACCAGGCGGAAGCCTTTGCCATTGGCGACCGTATCGCTGTGATGGCGAAGGGCAAGCTCCAGCAGGTCGGTACACCCGACGAGTTATTGGCAGCGCCCGCCAACCTGTTTATGGCGCGTTTCATCGGCAGTCCTCCGATGAATATCCTGTCCGGCACCGTCAGCCGCTGCGCTGAACAGGTTGTGATTCAGGCATGGGGAGCAGACTGGTCGTTGCCTGAAGCATGGCGCGCGGCGGTAACACAACAGGAACAGACAGAGATTATCCTGGGCATCCCACCCCAGGCTATCCTGCCACCCTGGCAGTTGGAGTCCGCTGAGGACGAGCTCTCTCCGCTTAGCGTTGAGGTCGCTGAGCTTGAAGTCTTGATTGGCGAGCTTGTTGTATCGCTCAGGCTGGCTTCGGGCGAGACCCTTGTGGCGCTCTGGTCGGAACCAGAGACGTTACCCGAGGTTGGCGAAACCTTGCGGGTCGCGGTGAATTCCCAGCTTTTTCGCCTGTTTGATGCAGTAACTGAACGAGCATTAGAAACAAGTTACACGTAAACAGAAACTTGACAAGCTGGCGCCTGTTAGGTACACTACTCGTAGTAAGGCTATGGGAACGATCCCAAAACGCAAATGATGACTTTTAGAGAAAAAGAGCAGAGGTTGCAATGTTGCAATTGACCATCAACAAACGCACAAACCACCCTCGGCCTTTCTGTTGCATCCCTTCTTCTCTTTGCCCGGTGGATGGCCACCAGGAAGCACGCTCAGTCTTTCCAAGTCAAGAGGATGACCAGATCTATAGTCAAGATAATCCATATTTCGTCGCATCTCATGTGTTTTTTTCGGACTCCTCCAGGCACAGTAATTGTGTCTCACAGGATACATCACTTCGACCGTGTCGCGCATATGGAGAGCGCATGTTTACCTGACAATTTGTCAACAGGAGAGGAATCATGTCTGAGGAAATGAACACAGCTTTGGAGACCCTGCGGGAGCCGAGGCAGCCGTTGACGCGTCGTCAACTGTTGCGCGCGGCGGCCATTGGCAGTGTAGCCCTGGCCGGTGGGGCGGCTCTGGCTGCATGTGGCTCGACGACTACCACAGCTACCGTCAATGTCACATTCTTGACCAATGGTTGGCCCGGCGATGCCATGCCGACCGCAGCTTCTCAGAAGGCCGACGTGAGTCAGAAAGCGTATGCTGATGCACTGACGAAATGGCTCAAGAATAATCCTGGCGTTAAGATCAAGCATACCGATACGACGATCTGGGATCAGCAGAAAGTCACGCAGGCGATTGCCGCTGGCATCGCGCCAACCTGGTACCAGGGCAATGTCCTGGGTTCGTATCAGAATCCCCTGGTGCTGAGCGCCTTCGCCAAGGGCCTGGCCGCTGATGTAACCAGCCTGGTGCAAAGTACAAACCTGCGCGGTAAGTTGACGAGTTTCTATCTTCCAAGCTTTGACTTTTATGCGGTGGGTGGTCGCTACTACGGTACTCCTGGTGGGTACGGCGTGGGTGATGGTATTTTCTACCGCCGTGATCTGGTGCAGGCCGCCGGTTTGCAGGAACCCACGCCGGACTGGAAATGGTCCGATCTGCGCGCGCTGGCTAATTCGCTGGCTGTCTATACCAAGAAAAAGTCTATCGCTCTGCAATCGTATGTATTTGATCAGAGTTTACAGGCCAATGGCCTGGCCTCGACCCCCAACTCCTATGGTCAGCTTGGTATGATTCCTGTACCATCGGCGGCCTGGCCGTGGAAATATGATCTGACGCCCTGGTTGACCCAGTATGAGTCGATCACCAACAACTGGCGCGGCATGTATTTTCAGGATAAGAGCCTGACCAGTGCCATTTCAACCGGTGATAGTGATGTTGCCCAGGCTTTTGCGCGCGGCGATGTCGCGATTATGGCCAACAATACCGGCTACTTTACCTCGCCTCCGACTGGCGCAACTGCCGCAACCAGCGCGCAGGTTATCTCGAATAAGCTGGGCAAGGCTTTTGAAGATGTAGTTGGTTGGATTTCCCATCCGCAGGGCGATCTCGGCTCTTTTGGCGCGACTCAGCCCGGTTCGGCGGTGTGTTCGATCGATCCCCATTTTGACCGCAATCCACCGGCCCTGGCGGCTGCCTTTGATTTCGGAGTCAACTTCCTGATTGGTGATGCGCTGACTGCAATGACCGTCGAAATCTACAACGCCAACCATGACTTGAAGCAGGTCTTCCAGTATCTGCCGCCGATGTCCAAATCTCAGGTTGCTTTCCCAGGCATTTCAGGCACAGCAGAAGATGCGTGGGGAGCCAAAACCATCGCGGCAGTCAACGCTGCTGGCTCGATTCCGCTGGTGCCTGATCCCTCGACGTACTTCCCCGCCGAGAAGAATGCAGGCCCGACGGGTGATGCGTGGAATGACGCGAACAGCGGTCTGGCCTTTACGCAGGATGCTATTCCTTCCGTTATCAACAAGCTCCAAAGTGTCTTGAACGCCGAGTTTGCCAGCCTGTCATCCAGCACTGCTCAGTCCGACTTTACAGCGGCTGCGAAGAAATTATATAGCGCTATCGACGCCTTCTGGGCTAAGAACGCGCCTGATTTCTCGCAGCAGGTTTACCATGCCTGGTACGAGGCCAATATCGTTCCTGTGCTGGGGTAGGACCAGAGAGGCGGGCAAGTAGCCACCTGATCTAACATATGTAAATCGGGAAGTGCATGGGTCTACACGAACTGTTGCGCGAAACGAGTAACAGAGGCGTAAGCCGCCAGGGCGCGGGTAAGCAGCGCCCCTACTATGGACGGGTATTGATGGTATTTATACCTTTCACGCGTATAATGGGACATTCCTGGCGACTTTTACGCGCATATGCTCCTCGTGCCACAAATGCCCGTCCATAGTAGGGATGCCCCTTGTGTGCATCCTGGTGGCTAGCACCCATGTTTCCTGTCCACGATCCCTGTTGAAATGTATGTGTTGGATCAGGCGGCTGCTTGCCTGCCTCCTGTAACTCTTTTATATAATTTCGGGCAAAAAAGGAAACCAGGTATGTCGAGCGAAGTAACACAGGAGGCGCGGGAGAGCGTTGAGCCGGGTGTGAGTGTCACGTCACCCGTGAAGCGCCTGCGCCGCAGGAACCGGATTGAGATAGCGTTCTTTCTGGTTCCTGCGTTTCTCTTTCAATTAATCTGGGGCTGGTATCCGCTGATCCTGGCGTTTATTATGAGCCTGACCGATGAGCAGCCGATCTTGCCCAGTTCGTTTACAGGACTGGCCAGCTATATTCGTGTCTGGAAGGACCCGCTGGTCGCGCAGGCTTTCCGCGTGACCTTTGTCTATGGTATTTTGAATATCCTTCTGACATTTGCCATTCCAGTGCTGATCGCCATCTTTTTGATGGAACTGCCGCCGCGCCTGATGCGCTGGCTGATGATTCTCTGGTTTTTGCCGATCAGTACTATCGCGAACACGATCCTCTGGCGCTATCTGTACAACACCCAGTACGGGTTGTTTCAGTATATTACCACGGCGCTGCTCCATCTGCCTCCGGCCCAGTTTTTGCTTGATCCCAACCTGGTGCTCTTCTGGCTGGTTTTTCCCACCATTCTTGTGGTGGGACCAGGCATTGCCGGGCTGGCCTATATGGCGGCGTTACAGGGGATACCTCAATCCTATTATGAGGCGGCTGAGATTGAGGGGGCCGGTTTCTGGCGCAAAATCTGGACGATTTCCGTGGCCCGTCTGCGCCCGGTGATCGCGGTGATGTTGATCTATGGCATTATTCAGGCGCTCCAGAGCTTTGACTGGCCGTATATCATGACCCAGGGCGAGCCAGAAGGCGCGAGCCGTACGGTCGTGATCTATCTCTATAGCTATCTTGAGAACCAGCGTTATTCAGACGCAACCGCGCTCGCAATCTATCTGTTTATTGTGACCGCGATCATTATTGTCCTGTTCCGTACCTTCTTCAAAGAAGACCCGGACGCCTGATTTCCTGCTCAGAAAAGGAGCGCTGCGATGGCTCTGTTTCCGAAAGTTGGCAAAACTCAGCCCGCCTTACGCGTTGGCTGGTGGGTGATGCTGGGGCTGCTTATCTTAGGGGTACTTACCCATCTTTTCCCCTTTTACTATATGCTTGTGACCTCAATTACCCCTGCGATTGATATCATGACGAGCAGCACGCCGAGCTTTTTCCCCCTGCATCCTACGTTCTCTGCCTGGGCCCTGGTGTATCAGTGGGCCTCGAACAATGGCGTGGGTGGGCTGCTGAATAACGCGGCCAGCGAACCGTTCTGGGTCTATTTCTGGAACTCGCTCTTTATTACCGTAATTACGCTGGTCATCTCGATTCCCATCACCGCTCTGGCGGCGTATGCTTGCAGCAAGCTCTTGCGTGGCCCGCTGGCTCGCTGGTCATTCCTCTTCTTTATTGGCACCTTGATGGTGCCATTCGCGGTGATGATCTTGCCCAGTCTGTTTCTGACGCTGAATTTCCCCTTCGCTGTGCCAGGTGGCTCTGTGCCGAATATGCCAGGCACCTACAATCCAGTGCCGACGTTGTCGCTCTTTAATACTCCGTGGGCCATTATTGTGCCGGGCGTTTTCAATGCGTATAACTTTCTGATTTTCAAAGGGTACTTTGATACGATTCCGAACTCGGTCTTGCAGGCGGCCCGTGTCGATGGTGGTTCGGAGTTCAATATCTTCCGGCGCATTGTGTTTCCCATGAGCATCCCGGTTTTCTCGGTGATTATGTGGATTCAATTTCAGGCCGTCTGGGATAGTTATCTCTGGCCCTCGCTGGTCATTGCGGATAACTCGAAGGCGACTACAGCGATTGCGGTGTATACCGTGATGCAGGATTTCTCGACCTCTGGCATTCTGGAAAAGGCCAGCGCGTTTAGCGCGACGACGGCTATGCGGGCTGCGCTGGGAGAAGGTCTTTCCTGGAATGGTTTGATGGTGCTGGGCATTTTGCAGACCCTGCCAATTTTTATTATGTTCATTTTCTGCCGCGAGTACCTGTTGCGTGGCGTGCGTATTCAAGGTTTGAAGTAGAGCCGCGCTGGGAAACCCGGCTCTGTGGCTACCGGGTTTTCCCTGTGTGAAGTCTCCTGGAAAGCAGGTGAAGCTTATGCCTTTCCTTCACGATACTGGCGCGGATGAGGAGGCGTTGGAACGTCCAATCTGGGGTGTCTTTGCCCTGGTTAAGGATAATCTGGAACGGGTGATGCTGGCGAACATTGGCTGGGCGCTCCAGTTACTTCCAGCGATCGGTGCACTGGCCTTTCCGCAATTGCCGCTGATTGTGCGCGGCGTTTTGTTGTTTTATACCCTGACAGCCCTGGCTCCAGCTACAGCGTTGCTGTATGTGTGGATGGGGCGTGTCTGCCAGGGCGAACTGTTGCGCCTGGAGATGGTGAAAGAGGATGTGCGCGAGCAGTTTGTACCCAGTTTACAACGCCTGGCTCCGCTGTTCGGTATTCTGGGTTTCAGTTATGTGCTGATTGTGCTCCTGAGCTTTGCCAATCTTTTACTGCTGGATACCCTGGCGCGTTTTCTCTTTATTATTCTCCTGGTCTGCGCGTTGCACTGGGGACCGTTGTTCGCCGAATATCCTGGTCGTTCGGTCTTCTTTCTCCTGCGCAAATCTCTGCTGCTGGTCTGGAAGTATCCAGGGCCAACCCTGCTCACCGGGCTGGTGGTGCTGCTGGTGACGCTCTTTGGTCTGTTTACGGTGGCGACCTTTTTTGTGATTGTCCCGGCGATCGTTGCTTTGCTGCAAACGCGCCGTTGCCTGGAACTGCTGGCGCGTGAGCATATCCGCGCAGGCCGTCTCAAAGTGAGTAATATATGAGCACGCCACATCCCGCAGTTGTTCCGATGCCGCAGGCGTTAAAGCTGCTGGCGCGTGGTGTGGATACGCTGGCCACGCCGCTGGCTCTTACGCTGGGGCCGAGCAAGGGCTTTGTGATCAACGAGCGCACGCCCCGTGAAATTGAACTGCTGACCGATTCATATACTATCGCGCGGCGCGTGATTCGCGTGCCGGGGCGTGGCCACAACCTGGGAGCTATGCTGCTGCGTAAGATGGCGGTCGAATTACATGCTAGCCTGGGTGATGGTGTCGCTACAGCTACGGTCATGGTGCAGGCCATGTTGTGCGAGGCGCTGCGCTTGATCGCGGCAGGCGTCAATCCCGCGTTGCTGACACGCGGGATGCGCCTGGCAGGAGAGGCTGCTGACGCTGCTCTGCTCGCTCAGGCCCGTCCGCTGGATGGAGAGGACGAACTGGTAGCGCTGGCTACGAGCGTGACCGGCGATCCACAGTTGGGGACGATCCTGGGCCAGATGTTTGATGTGATGGGTGAACATGCGACGGTGATTACGCAGGATCTGCCCCGCGAGGGTCTGGATTACGAGTATATCAAAGGCGGTAAATGGGACGGCTATATTCCGGTACGCCAGTTGATCCCGGAGGGTATGGTCAGCCTGGTGCTCCAGAATCCGCTGTTTGTGCTGGCGGATGAGGATCTGACCAGCGTGGAGCAGGTTCAGCCCTTGCTGGAACTGGCGCTGGCTCAGCCTGGTCGTCCGCCACTCTTGCTTGTCGCGCGCTCGATTTCCGGCGCGGCGTTGACCATGCTGACCGCCAACCATGTGCGCGGCGTGTTAACCATCGGCATGTTTGTTCTCTCCAGCGGCCCCGACCAGATTCATGACGACCTGGAAGATCTGGCCGCGCTGACCGGGGGCGAGTGCCTCTCACCTGTTGTAGGTACGCATATCGGCATGTTTCAGCCCCACCATTTTGGCCGGGCTGGCCAGGTGGTGCTCTCCGCGAACAGTTTGACCATCGCTGGAGGAACAGGTGCGCAGGCGGCGATTCAACAGCGCGTCGCCCGTGTGCGCGCGGAACTCAAGCATGTTTCTCGCGCCGAGGATAGTAGCTGGAAGTTTCTGCGCGTGCGCCTGGCCCGTCTGACCGGGGGCATCGGTGTGCTTAAACTGGGAGCGGCAACGGAACATGAACTGGAGATCAAGAAAGCGCAGATCACCAGGACGCTGCTTGTGCTGGAGTCTGCCTATGAGGGCGGGCTGGTTCCCGGCGGCGGCACGGCTTTTCTGGCCTGCCTGCCGGCCATGCCCGGTGCGCGTTTGGTCTGCCAGCAACTCGATGAAACCTTTGGCTTGGCGATTGTAGAAGCGGCCTTAAAAGCGCCGTTTCTGCAGATTGTTTGCAATCACGGTGAGATCCATCCGCCGCTGGCCCTGGACACGGTGTTGCGGGCCGGCCCCGGTTACGGGTTCGATGCCCTGCGCGGTGATTTTGTGCGTATGGACGAGCGGCATATCCTTGATTGTCTGGCGACCGCCCGTGGTGTGCTGGATGCCGCAATCAGTACCGCCAGCATGCTGATTACGACGGACACCCTGGTATTTACCACGTGATTTCAGGTATAGTTATGCGGAGGAGGAAGTTCTTGTGATAACTGGAAACAAGCAACTCTGGCGGCAACTCTCGCTACCTGTTGTGCCCATGCCGGTCTATGCACTGGCTGTGAATCGGGAGCAGCTCTGGGCGGGTGGTCTGGGAGGAGTGGCTTCGTATGCTCTGACCGGGACACAGGAGGAACTGGCGAACCAGTGGGAGCCTGGTGTGGCCGCTCTGCCGCTTTCGGCAGTGACGGCCCTGCTGGCTCTGGATGAGGTGTTGCTGGCCGGGGGAAGCGAGGGCATTGCCTGTTCCTATGATAGGGGACAGAGCTGGCGCCAGGCAGAGCTGGATGATGGCCTGGCCTCGATCACGGCCCTGGCGGCCTCACCTGATTTTGCGCATGATCGGCGCGCGCTGGCCGCGACACTGGCCACCGGTATCCTGCGTACTGACGACGGTGGGCGCACATGGATGAACGCCTCGTTCGGTCTGGAGAGCCTGGAGGTCAACGCGCTTTGCTGGGCAGACCAGGCTACCGTACTGGCTGCGACCAGCGCGGGTATCTATCGCTCGCGTGATGCCGGTCGTTGCTGGCGCCGGC
>Ga0265338_10007884_pt1 | contig 13064 bp, 10 predicted proteins | sample 42126metaG_FD_193579 | JGI IMG/M metagenome (GOLD analysis project Ga0265338, IMG submission 193579) | Rhizosphere microbial communities from Carex aquatilis grown in University of Washington, Seatle, WA, United States - 4-21-26 metaG | ecosystem: Host-associated > Plants > Roots > Rhizosphere... | reverse complement strand
AGCTCGTATGTCGCCGACGGCGACGACGACGAGCCGACGTCAGACCTGTGAGCGAAGCTGCGGCATGACCGAACCCGCCGAAGCAGTTGACGAGACCACCGATCCGCGGCGCTGGAAGAAAGCCGGCTGGATCGCGAAGATCGTGAAGAACGAGAACGATGAAGGCTGGGCGGCCGAGATGACGCGGGTCGGCGACTCAGAGCCATCGTTGGTCAGCCCGTGGACGATGGGCCGCGACAAGGTGAACCCGAAGCCGCTCGACGCGTCCGGGTTTGCGACGCTCGTCAAGGGCGCGACCGAAGTGATGACCCGCCACGCACACGCCGCGCGCGCTCGGTTGCATCGCTCGATCAATTGCCTGAGCGAGACCGGCGCCCGGTTGCGCGCCGACTTCGACATCCAGGAAGACGAAGACGATCCGCACGCGATCCTGACCGTCATCGACGAGCTGAGCGGTGAGACGCTGCGCACCGCGCGAGCGAGCACCGGGTTCAAGCTCGGAGAGAAAGCGGTGCAGCGGTTCTTGAAGACCGGCGACGCCTGAAGCAATTGCCGGCTACGGTGCGATCGGCGCGCCGTGCTTCAACACGTAGAACGTAGCCATGTGGCCGCTGCGAAACGTGTGCCCTTGCTTGATCAGCATGATGGCGTCGCCTCCGAGAGCGCATGCCCGACGCTGGACGTTGTCGAGCACGCTCGTCGAGCTCGGATCACCGCCTACGAGCCAGACTTCCCCGATCGCGATGTAATGCGACGTCTCGCTGGGAACCAACGACGACTTCGTCAGCTGCTCGAGCTCGCAGCCGCTCGGTCGCGGCGGCTGCGGAGTTTCCGCCGGGTGCTCGATCCAGTCCTTACCGTTCCAGTCGGTGATCGTCCGCGACACGCCGTACGAGGGACCGCACCCGACTATCGCCAGCGCAGTCCACAACGCGAAGACCGCTCCTCTCATGGCGCTATGCTCCGTCGGCCGAGCGGTGCGCACGATGAAGATCGCGTGAACGATGTCCGAATGTATTGGCACGTGACCGCCCGAATGTCCGCTACCACCCGCGCATGGCATTGCGATCGTGGTGGCTAGCTGTCGCGCTGTGCGCGGCGTGTGGATCGTCTGGCGGCAACGGCGGGGGACCTGGCAGCATCGATGCGCCGGGGCAAAACCACGGCAGCGGGACCGACGCGCATAGCAGCGGCAGTGATAGCGGCCGAGGTACCGGCGGCGACGCGAGCATGCAGGTCATGTCCTCGCTGACATCGCCGTGCGCGACGTTGCAAGGCCGCACGCTCGTCAACTACAACGACAACCTCGGGATCGTGTTTACCGAGCACGACTCGCCGTACACGTTCTTGGGCTCGGTCCAGTTCCAGCTCCCAGACGGCTTCACCGGCGCCGTGCCCGATCCCGAGATCTACGACGGCAGCGACGATCGCCACATCGCCGCGATGACCGACGCGGGCTTCGATCTACACGGCAACCACTGCTGGGCCGGCGCACAACCGCCGCCAGGTTCGCTTGTCATCGACGAGTATCGCCCCGCTGATGGCGTGGTGAAAGCGACGTTCAGCAACTACGCGCTGCACAGCTGTACCGATAGCTCGGTCTGCACGGTCAGCGGCACGATCGAAACGACCGGCCAAGGGGTATTCGACTAGACGCGTGATCCGCTCGGGCGTTCGCGCGTTACGCTAGAGCGAATGGGGCACGACTTCGACCTCGTCGTCATCGGGTCGGGACCGACCGGCGAGAAAGCGGCGGTCAAAGCCGCGTACTTCGGCAAGCGCGTCGCGGTGGTCGAACGCTTTCCCGTGCTCGGCGGCGAGTGTCGCAAGGCCGGGTTGCCGTCCAAGGTGCTGCGCGAGGCGGCGCTGTCGTACAGCGGCGCGCGGCGTCGGCTCGGCGACTTGTTCCGCGTCACCCCGGGCGAGCCGATGGCGATCGAGAGCTTTCTCCATGCGTGCGATCCGCTGTGCTCGACCCACGCCGATCGCGTCGCCAACAACTTCGCGCGCCACGGCGTCACTTGCCTATACGGATCGGCGCGCTTCGTCGACCCACATCGGCTCGTGATCGGCGACCGCGAAGTCACCGCCGACGTGGTGCTGATCGCGACCGGCTCGCGGCCGGCGCGGCCTGGGTTCATTCCGTTCGGTCAGCCCGGCGTGCACTGCTCCGACACGATCCTCTCGCTTCGCCAGTTGCCGCGCACGTTGACCGTCGTCGGCGCCGGCGTGATCGGCACCGAGTACGCATCGATCTTTCAAGCGCTCGGTGTCGAGGTCCATCTCATCGACGGCCGACCGCAGCTGCTCGGGTTTCTCGATCTCGAGATCCACGATCGACTCGTCGCGGATCTGCGAGCACGTGGCATGCACCTTCACCTCGGCGAAGAGGTAACGGCGTGTGTCGCGCGCGATGGCGTCGTCGAGGTCACGACGAATCGCGGCGTCGTGCGGTCGGAGGCGTTGCTGTTCTCCGGCGGTCGACTCGCGAACACCGACGAGCTCGGGCTCGACGCGATCGGCGTCGCGGTCGGACGATTCGGCCGGCCGATCGTCGATGACGTGTTTCGCACGAACGTGCCCCATATCTTCGCCGCCGGTGACGTGATCGGCTTCCCGGCGCTCGCGTCGACCGGCATGGAGCAGGGGCGAGTCGCGGTCGCGGCGGCGTTTCGGTTCGAGGCCGAGCACGCCGGCCGGCCCGATGTGGTCTCGCTCGAGGACACGATGCCGTACGGCGTATTGCCCTACGGCATCTATACGATCCCGAGCGTGTCGATGGTCGGCCAGACCGAGGAGCAGCTCAAGGCGAGCGGCCGGCGCTACGCAGTCGGACGCGCATCGTATGGCGCTCAAGATCGCGGCAGCATGATCGGCGATCAAACCGGCATGCTCAAGCTGCTGTGCGATGTGGACACGCGCGAGCTGCTCGGCGTTCACATCGTCGGCGAGACCGCCGAGGAGCTGATCCACATCGGCCAAGCGTGCATGCACTTCCGCGGCACGATCGAATATTTCCTGCGCACCGTGTTCAACTTTCCGACGCTGGCGACGCTGTACAAAGCCGCGGCGTACGACGTGCTGACATCGCTCGGACCGGAGCGCGATCGCCTGATCCATGGCGAAGCGAGTCGTTAGAACCGAACCGAGACGGTTTCGTTGTCGCCCATGCCGCAGTACGTGAGCGGCGAACCGAGGACGTAGAGCACGAGCTGCGCCGCGCCGGTCGCGCCGCCGCTGTCGTCTAGCGCGGCGATCGTCAAGTCGAAGCTTCCCTGCGGTACGACGTTGTCGCCCGCGCTGTAGATGCACAGGCCGTGGCCGATGTGCTCGACCGCGCGCGCATTCCAGGTCGCGACCGTGTCCGACGAATACGCGCCGGGGCTCGGCATCGTCGAGCCGAGATCGAGCCGGGCGGTCAGCGTCGCCGCGAGCGTGGCCGACGGAATCGTCAGCTCGAGCGCAGCGTGGCCGACGACCACACCGTCGGGCACGATCGCCGCGCAAGCGTCGGCGACCACGGTCTCCGCGAAGTTGCCAGCGAACGTCGCGCTGCACACGCCCGCTGCATCAGGCGCGATGCGCGCGTCGATCGCCGCTGCGTTGTCGCCACACGCCGCGATCGCGATGAGCCAGAGCCCGCGCATCAGCGGCCGATCTGAAACGTGACCGAGCCAGCAAGCGCCGCGGGCAGGTGGACGTCATCGATTTCGGGGACGCAGTCGCTGTCGCGATCGGACGTCAGCGCGCCAGGGTCGCTGCCCAAGAACAACCGGCCGAGCTCGCCGGTCAACGTGCGCTCGGCCATCTGCAGTCCGCCGTGCGGCAGGTCGGTGAAGCTCTCGCACTCGGCCGGCCAAGCGACGTGCTTGTCGCGGTCGCGATCATCCCAGCCGTTGAGCACGAGCTTGTTCAGCCGCGCGAGCTGGCTCTCGAGCAGCGGTTCGAGCGTTTCGCCGCCTGGGCGCACCGCGACGAGCTCGTAGACGTCGCGCAGCGCGCTCTGCAGCAACGCGAATCGCAGCGGCGTGTACTCGACCGATGCGACCGGCGCTGGCGTCGCCGCAAAGATCCGCGCGGCAGGATCGTAGAACACTGACTGCATCCGATCGAACACCGCGATCGCGCGATCGCGATAGCGGACGTCGCCGGTCGCGAGGTAGGCCGCAAACAGCCCGCGGATCGCGGCGGTGTGCGAATCGAGTAGGTCCTGATCGTCGATCGGCGCGCCGGCCGCGACGTCCCAGCCGTCCCACGCGCGCCCGCTCGCATCGGTGAGGTGGTCGAGCAGGAGATCCGCATGGGCTCTGACGATCTGCTCGAGCCGAGCGGTGAACGTCAGCGCAGGCGCGCCGGGATAATTGATCGGCAATCCATCGAGTAACGTCGCGGTGACCGCGGTGTCGGGCGTGTTGTTCGAGTACAGCTCGAGCTGCGAGCTCAACGAGCGCAGCGCGGTGCGCAACCCGATCACGACGTAGGCGCACGAGGTCGTCGCGAGCGTGTGACCGCGCGTTGGCACCGCCGCTGGCAGCGCGACCGTATCGACGAGCAGGCCGGTCGCGGGGTCGGTGTGGAGGCGATCGAGATCGACGAGCGCGACCCGCAGCATCGCAAGCGCGCGGTCGTGCAGCGTCGACTCGCCGTCCGCGAGCTGATCGTCGGCGGGAAACGGATCGCCGTCGAACAACGCGAGCGCGGGCTGTGCGCCGCCGACATCGCGGTTGCCGCGATCGGTCAGCGCGTAGAACTCGGAGTAGCCGAGGGTGAGCCCGACGAGATCGAGCAAGTCGCTGTCACTCGCGGCGAGAACGTACCAGGGATGGGGAAAGCCGCTGCCGTCGTCGGTCTCGGCGACCGCGATCTGACTCGGGAACCAGCGCAGCGGCGCGGTGTAGTCGTATGCGAGCGCGTCGGCGATCGTCGAAAAGCCGGTCAGCGCGATGCCGTCGGTCGTCGATAGTCGCGACAGCCAGTCGTCGGCGCGACTGTCGATCTCGAGGATGAACATCTGCGCTTGGAAGCCCTCGATGTCGCTCGAACCGAGGTACGTGCCTGGTGCAGTCGCGAGCCCGGTGCCGTCGTCGCCGACGACTTGATTGCCCGGCGCGCCGACGCTCGCGAGATCGCCGTCCGCGACCGTCGCGACCGCCGCGTTCGTCGAGTCGTGCATGATCTGCAAGTAGTTCAGCACCCACAAGCCGTACTTCCAGCCGGAAAACCCATCGGCGCCGGGCGTGATCGTGGCATCGACTTGCGACGCGCGATCGCGCAAGTGCAGCGTGGTCGCGTCGCATTCGTAGTCGGCGCCGATCATCGCGATGTTGTCGTCGGAGCTGATCGAGCACAGCAGATCGATCGCGCTCGTCGGATCGATCGTCGGATCGAAGCTGCGAAACACGTGCGCGGTCGGCCAGATGCCGGGCCAGCCGAGCGGATTTTCGCTCGCGATGCCGGTGCCGGTCGGGTTGATGTCGCCGAATGCGTTGTTGGTCGGGAACGTCCCGGCCGGGAACACCCACTTGCCCGCCGCATTCGAACCTGCGGCAAAGTGTTGGACGAGCGTCGCGAGATGCGCGGTCGCGGCGAGGCCGGTCGCACCGTCGCTATCGACCACCGGCGCGTAGAGCAACGACGTGCCGGCGCCCGATTCGAACGCGAGGCTGTTCATCGGCTGCTTCGAATACTCGTACGACTCGACCGCGGTCGAAAAGCCGGGCAGGTCGACCCACACCGCGCCGACGCTGAGCTCGACGTAAAGATCCACCGGCAACAAGTCACGGCGATAGCCGGCGAGGTCGCGACCCATCGCTTGTGCGAGCGGCTCGCCGGAGATCTGCATCTCGCCTGCGGCGAGCATCGCCTCGCGTGTCATGAACGCGGTGCTGTTGACCGTCGTCGTGATCGTCGCGAATGCGAGCTGCGCGTCACCGGCGGCGTCGGCAACTCCGGCGTCGTCGACCGCAGCAGGCGCGCGGTGGCAGCCGCTTGCGACGATCGCCGCTAGCCACAACGAGCGCGAGCTCGCGACCGACATCCGCGGACGCTCGCACGCGACGACGGCGAGGGCAACCCAAAGCTCAGCGGGCGAGCACGCCCGCGTCGGCCCAGCGCAGCACCATGTCGAGCGCGCGACTGAACGCGTCATCACCGGTGAAGTACCCGGAGAGCTCGGTGAGCGAGGTGCCGCGCTTGACCGTGCGCAATGCCGCGCCTTCGGTCAGGCCCGCAGCGTACGCGTACACCGTAGGTCGCTCGTCGCGCCACACCAACACGGTGCGGGGCCAATCGAGCGTGCGCGGCTGAGTCGGGGGCTCACCGCGGCCGAGCGCGCTCCATGCCTCATCGACCGTGGTCGTGAGCTGCAACAGCGTGCTTGCCGGCACGAGTTGCAGCGGGCGGTCAGTGCTGAGCTCGTTACGCGAAAGCCGCGCGACGGGCGGTGCTTGCCAGACCTCGGCGTACGCTCGATCGAGCTTCGCGAGCTCGCCGTACCAGGCTGGATAGTCCGAGCCTCCGGCGAGAAACTCGACGAGCTCGCCGCCGCGTTCGCGCGAGGCCCGAGATTCGTTCGGCCCGCGGGCGATGTACACGCCCATCAGCGCTTCGAACAGGTCGGCACCGAGCGCGAGCGCGAGCTTGGGATAGTGCGGGCGCACCGCCGCGGCGAGCCAGTCGCGACCATCGTGCGGGGCACGGCTACCGCGTGCGAGCGGTCGACCCGAGGCCATCATGCCGCTAGTACGAACGATGCGGCGGTTCGGATCGGCTAGCGCCGTGCGGTCGCGACGATCGGCATGCCACCCGACGGCGCGAGCGTGATGCCCCGCCGTACGAGCCGAACGCGCTGCCCGCCCGCCGACGTGAGCTCGACGCGCGCCAGGATCGTCGCGAGCACGATCTTCATCTCGTAGCTCGCGAACGCCATGCCGAGGCAGCGCCGAACGCCGCCACCGAACGGGAAGTACGTCGCCGGGTCTGCTTTCTTGCCGACGAACCGCGCCGGATCGAACCGCCGTGGCTCCGGCCACAGATCGGCGCGGTGGTGCACGAGATAGATCGAAGCCAGCGCCACCGCTCCAGCCGGCAACTCGATACCGCCGACCGTCGCCGGCCGTTTGATCACGCGGCCGACCATCGGAATGATCGGGGTGAGCCGCAGCGTCTCTTTGATCGCCGCGTCGAGCAGGACCAGCCGCTCGATGTGCTCCGGTTGCACCGGCCCGGTCCCGACGACCTCTCGCACCTCGGCGCGCACGCGATCGAGCCACTCGCGGTGCTCGAGCAGGTGATGGATCGCCCACGCGAGCGTCGTCGCGGTCGTCTCGTGACCGGCGAGCAACAGCGTCAGCATCTCGTCGCGCAGCTGATCGTCGGTCATCGCGGCACCGGCCTCGTCGCGGGCGTCGAGCAACATCGACAAGATGTCTTCCCGGCCGCCGCTGCCTTCGCGTCGGCGCGCGGCGATCAGCTCGCGCACGAGCCGATCGGTTTCGGTTTGCGCGCGCACCAACGGCGCCCACGGTAAGAATCGTCCGAACCGACCGGTCGCGAGCTCGCGGACGGCGTCGGCGCGATCGGGCGGTGTCAACAACAGCAGCGCGGTGCCGAGCGGCGAGGTGCCGAGGTTCGTCCACCGCACGAGTGCGTCGCGCAGCGGCGCGAGCTGCGGATCGTCGGCTCCGACGCCGAACACCGTCCGCATGATGACGTCGAGCGTGATCGTCTGAGTCGACGCGTGGAACGAGAACTGCCGGCCGATCGGCCAGCGATCGATCTCTCGCGACGTCGCCTCGCGCATCGCTTCACCGTACGCGCGCATCCGGTCGCCATGAAACGGCGGCAACATCAGCCTGCGCTCGCGCAAATGACGATCGCCATCGAGCACGAGCAGCGAGTGCTTGCCGACGACCGAGCGCAAGATCAAATTCGCTTCGCCCGCGTGCAGCGTGTGGGGATCGCCGGTCCACAGATCGCGCACGGCGACCGGATCCGCGAACACGACGATCGGTGTCGCAATTCGTGGCAGGCGGAGCGTGAACACGTTGCCGTAGCGCGCTGTCATGTCGTCGAGAAACGGCAGCGGTGTGCGTAGCCAGCGCACCATGTTCACGATCGGTCTCGAGGCTGGGCCTGCCGGCAACATACCGATGGAGCTTAGGCGATCTACCCTGTGCGATGTCTACGTCGTGGCGGGGCGTCTTGGTGGTAGCAGCGCCGGTCGAGGACTTGTAAAGTATCCAAGCGATGGGCGATTCGACGCCGTTCCCCGGCAAAGTTGGCCGATCGCGAACGCCGGAGGCAGAACCTGCCAAATGTTCGGGCCCGCTCGAGATCGAGCAGCCGAAGCCGCGCGGCGTTTGGCAGTGGCTGAACACGGCGGTCGCCGAGCGCAGCCCGAAGCCGGTCGTCGAGTCGGTTCGCGTCGCGAAGCCATCCACCGCGCCCGAACGCCGTCGCGCGATCGCCGAGCGCGGGACCTCGGGCGGGAGTCGCCAGCTGCCGTACCTCGAGCGCATTCAAGCAAGCTTTGGCCGCCACAGCGTGAGCGGCGTGCGCGCGCACATCGGTAGCAACGCCGAGGCCGCGGCGCGCGAGCTCGGCGGTCGCGCTTACGCATTCGGTGATCGCATCGCGTTCGGCGCCGAGCCGGACCTGCGCACGGCGGCGCACGAAGCGGCGCACGTGATCCAACAACGCGCGGGCGTCAGCCTCGATGGCGATATCGATGGCGGCGCCGGCGATCCGTACGAGGACCACGCGAACGCGGTCGCCGCGGCGGTCGTGCGCGGCGTGTCCGCCGAGGCGTTGCTCGATCAGCTCGTGCGGCGGGGCGGCGGCGGGAGCTCGGCGATCCAACGCGATTCCGGTCCGCCAACGCCGGCGCCGGTGCCCGCTGTTCCGCCGCTGCCGGCGGCGCGACGCGCGACGTGGGAGCAGGTCGACGCCGCAGCGACCGGTCACGACGGCAAGGTCGCGCTCGACATCGACTGGCTCGACGGCGGAGATGTGCCCGAGAGTGTGCGCTACACGATCGATCGCGAGTTTTCCGACTATGACGCGGGCAACAACCGCGCTCGCGCCGCGAAGACCGACGCCGGCGTCAAGAAGGTCGAAACTGACTTCGCGACGGCGAAGGACGCGCTGCGGAAGCAGGTGACGGACCGACTCAAGGCCAATGCCATGCCTGCAAAGGCCAAGGACGTCGACGTCGACCCGGACTACAAGGTGCAGCTCAAGCTCCTCGGGGATCAGCACGACAAGGACAGCGCCGCGGCGATCAAGGCGGTCGGCGACAAACAGGATGCGGCGATGACGCTCGGTCGTCGCGACGAGTCCGTGACGTCAATCCCGAAGGACAAGAAGACAATCACCCGCGACCAGGGAAAGGCGCTCCATCGCACGAACTTCATGTCCTGGGCGATGGACGTAATCGGCGACGCCGACAAGGTCAAGGCGCACTTCCGCGGCATCACGCTCGTCGAAGGCACGTCGAATCCACGCCGGAGCGCGCTCGCGAGCAACAACGGCATGTTCCTCGCGAAAGATGCGGCCGCACGCTTTCTCGCGGCGCGCAAAGACTTCGAAGCGGCGCATCCCGGCTACACATTCCCCGATACAGACACCGCGTTCGAGCTCCGCAACTTTCACCAAGGCCGCAAAGGCCTCGGCATGTTGGGGCACGCGCTCGGCGAGGCATTCGACTTCAAGGCCGGCCTCAACCCGAACGTCGCCGCTGATCTCGACAACTCATATCCGATCGGTTCGCTCGGTGCGCACGACGGGCATAGCGGTCATTCGAAGGTGAACCTCAGCGCGCAGGGCGGCTCGTACAAGGTCGACGACAAGTTCCAGCAACTTGGCAAAGACACGCTTGCCGCGCCCGACGCGGCTCATGCCAACGACGCGCTCGCGACTCTCGTCTACGACCAGTTTCAAGAGCTCGTGAAGTCGTCCGAAGCGATGCAAGCACGAATGGCACCCCAGATGCCGTTGCTGCGCGATGCGCGCGACGAGTACTTCCACTTGACCGATCTCCAAGCGACGCGCGACAAGCTCAAGGACAACAAGAGCGCGAAGCGGATCGACGGATACGTCGCAGCCCAGCTCGGCAAGTTCAAGGGCACTGCGGACGAGAAGACCGCGAAGATCGCCGAGATCAAGGCGGATCTGGAAGCCAAGATCGCAGAGAACGCCACCGCGATCGCCGCGTCCCAGAAGGTAGTCGATGCGAAGCTCAAGGCCGCCTTCAAGCCGTGGAACGACGAGATGCAGGCCGGCGTCGACAAGGATACCGCCGCGATCAAGGTCGACGACGATGCGCTCGCGGCGATGCCGGCGGAGCTCCAGATTGCCGAAGGGACAGACGACGCCGCGGCGATGGCTCAGCTCGACACCTACGCGAAGGCGCATGACTTGCCCGGGCTCGACGCGATGAAGAAATCCGGCAACTACCGCATGCCAAAGACGCCGAAGGCGTACCAGGCGTGGATCACCGAGCAGCGGACGAGCAAGCTCAACGACAACAAGGACTGGCACGCCAACTCGAGCAAAGAGCTGAACTCTTGGATCGAGCGAGCGAAGAATGGGCGGGCGGTGTTCGGCGTCGAAGGTGCGACGGTCGATGGCCACCGCACCACGAGGATTCAGGCCGAGCAGCCATCGTTGATGCAGCTGTTCGAGAATGGCTTCGCGAGCAACGATGCGATGCCGGATCTCCCGAATGCGCCGACCGGCCGTGGTCAACTCAAGCAGGTGTTCAACCCCGAGGTCGCCAAGACGCTGGCGCGCTACGGCTGGAGCCCGGGCTCCACGTATGGCGACACGATGCACTTCGACTTCATCGAGGGCTACAACGCGACGGCGATGGGTGGTCGTACCCAACATAACGTCGGTGGCCGGACCTACGGACCGAAAGAGCCGGGCAAGCCCGCCGCCGCAGCGCCCGCAGCACCTGCGGCTGCTGCCAAGCCTGCGGTCCCGAAACCGGTGGCAAGATGAAACGTGGTCTGTGCGCGGTCGTGCTCGCGCTCGCGACCCCGGCCTCCGCTGCGCCTGCTGATGTCATTCCCGCCGCCGAGAAGACCGACGCAGGCGCCGTCGCGCTCGCGATCGGCGCGCCGGTCATGGTGGTTGCACCGACCAGAGGCGGGGGCGCGCTCGCGATACTCGCGAAGCAAGGCGTCGTGATCGCGAGCAGCGGAGTCGCGATCGCGGTGTTCGATCTCGCGACCGGCAGGCTGACGCGCACGCTCGCCGCAGCCAAGCCTGGAGCCGCACTACGCGATCAGCTCGTCGACATGACCGTGGCCCAAGATGGCTCGTGGCTCGTCGCAGCTCAGGGCGAGGTGACCCGCGCGTGGCATTGGCCGTACGACAAACCTGCGTACAACGCAAGCTGCGATGCGCCGTGCGCGGTCTCGCACGATGGCAAGCGGTTCGCGTGCAGTCACGGCCAGCCGGAGATCCGGGACCTCGCGTCGGGTTCACGCGTCGCGGCCGTTCCTGGCGAGGCGGTCGCCGAGACGAGCAGCTGTCGATTTGCCGATGACGATCACGCGCTGATCTACGCGGGCGGTCACTCGATCTCGCGGTGGGACTTTGCGAGCAATGCCACCGCGCCGATCTACGCGTCGAAGGAACCGATCGAAGCGACCGAGCTTGCACCGCGCGGCGGATGGGCGATCGTGGTGACGAGGGTGCCCAGTAAAGCGGACTGGCATGCGGCCGTGGTCGAGCTCGGCTCTGGCAAGGCGACCGAGCTGTCCGGCTACAAATTCGCGATCGACTCGACCGGGCAGCGCGGGGCGTCGGCTACAGGGCGCGACATCACGGTATTCGAGCTCGCCACAAACAAGCCGATCGTGAAGAGCAAGCTCACCGGGGTGGTCGGTCCGATGGCGTTCAGCGACGACGGTCGCCTGTTCGCGTTCGTCGACGGTGCCGATCTGCGGATCGTCGATCTTCCTTCGGGGACCGCACACACGTTCGCGCCGGCCTCGAGGTTCGCGGGTTGGGTCGGCCCTGCGACCGCCGCGATCCAACTCGGCGCCGAGCTGTTCGCGCTCGCGCTGCCGGCGAAAACCTGGGGCGCGACCGATCGTGCAGCGCTCTCGCCGGTAGTCGCCGGCGCTCCGACTTGGGCGACGTGGAACGGCGGTGACGTCGCAGCGGCACCGAGCAAGCGCCACGCGCTCGCGCCCGACGATCGCGGCTCAGCCGATTGTGATCGCACGCTCAAGGTGTGGACCGCGAAAGGCGGCGAGAAGTCGCTCGCGATGACGTGCTCGAAGGACGACGACCATGTCGATCCGGGCTGGGACATCGGCGGCGGCTGGGCGGTCGCGGTCGGCACGAAATCGGTCGCGCTGTTCGATCCGAAGTCCGGCAAGAAGCTCGCGACGTTGCCCGCGCTGTCGGCGGCCAAGCCCAAGTTCGCGGGCTCGTACTACGCGATGGCGCTGTCACCGACCGGCGATCGGCTCGCGGTGATGTGGCGCCATGCGATTCCGGCACAGGTCAACGGTGTGCGGTCCGATCACGAGGTGGTCGGCGATCCGAGCGAGTGCGATAGCGATATCGACGGCTGCAAGCAGCACTACGTCGTCGAGACCTGGGCGATCGCGGCGCAGCCGAAGCGGCTATCGCAGATCGAGCTCGATGCGGTCCCGACCGGCGCGCTCGCATTCGATCACGCCGGTACGCGCCTACTCGTCGGCTTTGCCTCCGGCGAGATCCGCGTGCTCGCGAGCGGCGACACGCACGTCGAACGGCTGCACAACCATCCGATTACTCGGATCGAGGTCGCACCGGGCGATGGCTGGGTGTTCTCCGAAGATGACGCGCACGAACAACGGGTCTGGCCGCAGCCGTAACGCTACAGCGCGATCGGGACTGGCACGGTCGACACCCCACGGCCAGTGCCGTCAGTGAATAGGTCGGTGTTTGCGAAGCACACGACGCTGCCGGCGGCGGTCAACGCGCACGTCGGCGACGCAGCGGTGAACGCGCGGGCGTTGTCATACGCGTGCGGAATCGTCGGCGGGTCCATGCGATCGGCGCTC
>Ga0265338_10007883_pt1 | contig 13065 bp, 5 predicted proteins | sample 42126metaG_FD_193579 | JGI IMG/M metagenome (GOLD analysis project Ga0265338, IMG submission 193579) | Rhizosphere microbial communities from Carex aquatilis grown in University of Washington, Seatle, WA, United States - 4-21-26 metaG | ecosystem: Host-associated > Plants > Roots > Rhizosphere >... | reverse complement strand
TGGGGCGACGGGTCGACCGATCGCAGGCATAGCGCCAGGAAGTGCAGCGTGACCGATAGCTCGCCGCGGCGCTCGCGCAGCAAGTAGGCGTAGATGCGGGGAGCGCCGCCGTTGCTGGTCCGGTCCTTGATCTGCAACGCCAGTTCGGCCACCACCCAGGAGTCACCCTGCGCGATGTACGGGATGAGGGACGAGGCAAGCTGTTCCGGGCTGTCGCTGCCGAAGGCGAGCTGCGCGGCAGCGAAGTACTCCAGGAACGTACGATGCGTGAAGGCATAAAGCCGTTCTTCGGTCGCAGTCGTGCCCACGTCGGTGAAAACCCACATCCGGCCCCGGCAGAACGCTACGAACTCCCCGGCTGCGGCCCGGGCGTCGTCCTCGGATTCAAAACCGCGGCCAAGCAGGAACCGGGCGGTGACGTCAATCAGCGCGCGCTCAGTTAGGGTCGGCTGGGGCAAGTCCTGGGCGAACAACCGCCAGGCGAGGTTGCGCAGCGCTGGCTCGACCAGGTGCCCGGCCTGTAGCTCCTGATGGAGGTGGCGACGTGCGTCCCACCGCCGGAACAACAGGTCCGCGCATTGCTCGTAAACCTCGGCGCGGTTCCGGGGGAGCGATCCCTCGCCTCGGTACAAGATGCACATCAGCGCCAGCAGCAGGGGGTTGGACCTCAGGTCGCGGACGCTGGCGCTCTCGGACATGAATGAGTCGGCGTCATCCTGGCGCGCGTCGGCGTCCTTACGGAACCATTTCTGCGCGTACTCCGCCACCTGATCTTCCCCGAAGCCGCCGAGCCGGTAGCAGGTGAACTCGCCGTCATCGAGCCGGGCCTGGTCGTAGCCCACCACCCGGGACGTGACCAGCACCGGGGTGAGCGGGTATTCGAGACAGAAATGCTCCACGCGGCTGGTGACGTCGGCTCGCCGGCCGGCGTCGAGCAGCTCGTCAAGGCCGTCAAATAGCACTACAGCGCGGCCGGTCAACAAGAGCAGCTCGACTAGGCCGGCCGGCGGTGAAACCTGGTAGAAAGCCGCGAGCACGTGCTCGATGTGGCTGACGACCGAACGCTGCGGCAGATCGGCGACTGCGTAATCGCGCAACGTCACGAGGAAGGGCACGCGCCCCCGCTGGTCGCTCGCGAAATGGTGCATCAGCACGTTGGCGGCTGTGGTCTTGCCGCCGCCCGGGTCGCCGAGCAGCACGGACCGATCGAGTCGGCGGGCCAGTTCGTAGATGTCCAAAGTGGACTGGGCACTTGAGCGGGCAGCGGTCGCCCCTCCGGGGGGCGGCTCCTCGGTAATGATCGTGGGGACGTATAGCTCTGCGATCGGAATCCGGCGCCTGCGGTCAAAATCCGGGGGCTCGAGTGCCCCGTGGCGGGTCATGAGGTGACGGCGGTAGTTGGACAGAAAGCTAGCCTCGGTACGCGGAGTCGGCCGGGTCGACAGGGCGGCGGTGCGCCGCTCGATCGCGGTGAGGATGTTGATCATGCGGGTCGCGTAGGCGTCGCTGCGGATCTGGGCCAGCAGCGGAGGGGCGTCGGCCTCAAGCCGGGCCACCAGGGCGCAGACCTGGTCGTCGTAATAGCCCGCCAGCACCTCGGCGATCGGGGCCGCGTCGGACTCGTTCGTTATCAGGGTTACGGTGAGCAACCGCCGGGCCGCGCTCGCGTCGGTCTCGGGCGCGTCGGTCAGCCGGGCGGCCAGCAACTCCTGCAGAGCCGTCTGGAATTCGCCGCTGGCCAGGACGTCCGCGAGTCGCTGCATCAGATCCTCGGACAGGGTGGGCAGGCCGGGCAGGTCAGGCGGCGTGCCGGTCAAGGAGTAGGTCTCGAACCAGCGAGCCACCGACAAGTCATCGGACCGTCGTCGGCCGCGGAACTCGCCGACGGCAATGGCGATCCTTCGCCCGGCCAGGGCGATCACGTTCACCAGCGCCCCGTCGACGACTTCGGTGACATTGATCGGCATGATCCCGCCCCTCAGCTACATGCGACCATGTAACTATAACGTGACGAAACGTAACAGATCTCTCTATTGCAATGAAAGCGATGAGATCAGCCTATGTACTGTTTCGTCACGAATCTCGCCCGGTGAGGCTAGCCAGAGCTTCGACGACGGACGCGCGCAGGAACTTCGGGTTGATGTCCCGCCGGCCGTTGTTCTCGGGGGCGAAGTAGATCAGCGGCTCGGTGAGGTCTGTCTCGCTGCCGACGTAGACCTCGATAGCGGCATCGTCTGGATCGAGCAGCCGCAGCACGCGCCGATTATAACGGTCGCGACGCTCTTCTTCCGGACGGACGGTCACTGGGAGGAGACGCTGGCTATCGATATCGGCGAGTGCCGCGCAAGTCCGAGTGAGCGCAATTGAGCATTTCTGGCGAAGCTGGGAAACGGTGAGGGCAGTCACATATGGCTTCTTGTGCGAGACACCGTTGCGCCAGTAGACAAGATCTTTCAGGCTGTCGTCGACCTTAGCTGCCTTCATGGCTCGCTCTATACCGGTGAAATAATCGTTTCCTGGCGCCTGGTCGTACTCGGCGAAAGTCCCCGGCAACTTCGTAAAGAGAACATGGAGGTGCCCGAAGGAGAGCTTTTTATGTCCCGGATACGACGGAAAAGAAGAGCTGACAACCTGCTCGAGCACCGCGCCCCACTCATTTCCGCATTCGAGGTAAGCCCAGGAATATACGGTGTATTTCAAGATGTCCTCGATACGATTGAAGCCAGCCAGGTACGCCTCCCTGATGGCATCGGCCGAATCGGCGAGTTCCAGCCGGCGATCCGCGATGCCGCAGTCGCGTAGCGCCTCTCGGATCGAGAAACGCACCGGCCGGGCGACCGCGAACCCGAGCTGGGCGAGCAGCCGCTGGGCGAGTCCACGGACGTCGATCACGCGCAGGTCATCGCGGCTGGCACCGCGATTCACCAGCTCACGAAGCAAACTTGGCCGGCCGAGCTCGACGAGCAGCCGTTCAAGTTCCGGCTGGCTGGCCAGGAACCTGGCGAGGCGCTGCCGTGCCGGACCGGTCTGCTCGTCAGCGATCAGCTCATCGAGTTCTGTTGGATCCAAGGCAGATTCAAGCAGGTCGGCAAGCCCGTCATAGAGCGACAGCGCTCCCTCGAAAGCGAGTGAGAGCACCTTCGCCGAATTGACGGGGACCTCGGGAGCGGCGGCTGAAACGGGCTCTAGGACCAGCAGATAGGTCTGCTGGTCAGCCGCAGCCACTCGCGGTGGCCGGATCGTGTCCAGCCGCACAGCCCGCACGAACTTCAACTCGGCGGACTCCATCAACTTGATGAAGTGATCCAGTTCGGCGGGTTCCCTGGCCAGCCAGAAGACGCCGATACTGCCATCGGGGCCGACAACCCGCCGCGCTTCGCGGGCTTGCTCGACCAGATCCTCCTCATAGCGCCTGATCCGCTCGGCGCGGGGCAACCGCGGCTGGAATACCGGCTCGCCGCTGATATCCGGGATCACCGCGGCCAGCACGGACTGATAGTGCCCGCTCACCGTGTCGTAGTCGATGTCGTCGTTATAGGCCGGATCCCAGATGACGGCCGACACCGTTGCGTCATCGGCCGGGATGGCGTTCGCGTTCGCCCTGATCGCCCGGACTGGACGGGCTGCCGAAGCGTTCTCGCTCAGCAGGTAGAGCAGGTGACGGAGTCGATTGCGCCAAAACCGGTCTAGCCAGAAGCCGCCTACCTCGATAAACAGCCCGCCAAGGCGCAGTGGGCCGGCCATCGTGGACGGGTGCGGCTTGTCGATAGAAGAATGCATACAGGTGTTGACAAAGTCAGCCTGACTGCTGATAAGCAGGGCTACGGCGATGCGTACCGAATAGCGCTGCCGATCGGTAAGCATGGTACGCCGGGCGAGTCGCGCGGATTCGGCGCTCATGGACTCGGCCAGCGCGGCGAAGTAGGCGCGCTGTCGCGGCAAGAACGCGTCACGCACCTTTATCGGCTCACCTCTTACATCGTGGAATATTGGCTGACCGACGGGAAGGATGACGCGATCGTTCAGCCGCCGCGACGAGTCAGCCAGCGAATCGTATGAGGCAAGTTCAACCTGCTGCATGTAAGTACCAGGCGAGTCGATTTCACTCAGCACATCAGAGTTACGCATCCGGATCGCGACCGGCACCGAGCGAAGGGAGATAAGGTCATGCCCTTGGAAACGGAAGCGATTGTGGCAGCTTGGGCAGCTGCAGAGCCCTTTAGCGAAGGTACCCCTGAGATCGGGATATTCTGTGCGCAGCAGGCTGAATCGCGGGAATCTGCTTGCACCGGGCGGGCTTGGATCTGGAACTATATTGAGTGCCGTCCCACCTGAAAGCCTAGCGTTGGAGATCAGGGGGACCGGGGTTCCGCAAAAGGGGCAATCCATAAAGCGGACCCATAGCCTGATGTCCACCTCCTCTTCGAACAATTCTTTCAGCCGGTCTTTAGCGCCCTGCCAAACCGCGTCGGCGAACTCCCTCACCTCAGCTGTGTAGCCGCGCCAACAACCAGCGACTCCGCGTTCGTCCGCGGCGGCCGTGGAGACCGGGAAATCGTAGAGCACTTGACTGATAAGATGCGGGACCACCGACGACTCAACACACACCGCATTGAATCCGAGTCGGGCCGCCATCGCGCCTATGGTGCCTACACCAGCACATAGATCGACCAGCGAATCTGCCCTATTTCCGCTGCCCGCATCGATGTTTGCCGCTCGGCGGGCATCGACGGCCGCGGCGAGTGCGTCGTCGTCGGCCGCGGCCACCAGAGCGAGCTTCTCCGGGTCGCGGAGCCAATCAGGTGCTGCCGTGAAGGTGACGGCGGCCCGGGCGGCACCCGCCCCGCGCATAGCGAACCAACGATGAAAGCTAACAGCTTCCTGGTCATCATCGCCCAGATCGAATCTGAGAGGCTCGCTTTCCGCCACCCTAGTTACCTCTCGATTGCTTTGCGCTCAGCTAAATGTGACTCCTGGCATTAGGTTAATATTGTACTCGCACCTGATCTTTAGCGAAAGATGATTGATTTAACTAGCGCTGGTCTTTCGAGCGACCCTCGGCAGGCTCGTGGCGCCATGTCATGGGGACCTTCCTGTTGGCCGTTCTTCTCGCTGACCGACGGAGCCCGGCCCGCGTGGCCAACGCCGCGAACGAGGTCATCCGCCGAGACGGCCCCGGGGGTTGCGACTGGGGTCGGGGCCACACTGCCGCCGGGGCAGGGCTTAGCGAGTTCGAGGGTTCCTCCGGACCCGTGGGCGGCGGCGCAAGCGGATCCCTTCTCCGGCGACCGCACCATCCTCGCCCTGGTCGCCCTCCGCGAGTCCGGCATGGAGCGCCTCTTCCGCCGCATTAACCACATCATGCCCATGCGGGATGGGTAAGCGACTATTCATGAGCTTACTCATATCCATTGCCGGCCCGAAGCGAGAACGGCTCCGGCCTGATGACAAGTGCCGGGTAGTCATCTAAACTGATCAAGACGAGACTCACATTACCCATTACGGGGGGAGAGCCTAGTGGACTCTGCAGCCTGGCCCATCACTAGCACATCACAGCTGAGTCAAATCCCCGATCTGAGGGAAACCGGGCTAGAGGAGCTAGCCAGCCGTGCGGCTGTGACTGCAGTAGTCTCGAGAACTGTGGGTAACCGGAGAGTGATTTCCGCCCTGCCGGGTATCACCTTCAATTCGTCTATCTGAGACGACCGGATGCCGGCTTCGATAAGTCAGTATGTGCTGAAAGTAGCAAGCCGGTGTGATCTTGCCTGTGACCACTGCTATGTCTACGAGCACGCTGATCAGAGTTGGCGGGCCAGGCCTAAGTTCATAACGCAGGCAATCGTGCGCTAGGCGGCCAAACGGATACGCGAGCACGCCGAGGCCCATCGGCTCACCACCGTCCACGTCGTGCTGCACGGCGGTGAGCCGCTACTGCTCGGGCGCGACAGGCTGCGCGGGGTCCTCAGCGTGTTGCGGTCCTCGATCGATCCGGTGGCCCAGCTTGATCTGCGCATCCACACGAACGGCGTCCGACTCGACGCGGGACTCTGTGAGCTGTTCGCTGAGTCCGCTGTCCAGGTTGGAGTGTCATTGGACGGCGATCGCGCGGCCAACGACCTGCATCGGCTTTACGCTGACAGACGCAGCAGTCATCCGCAGGTCCTAGAGGCTTTGAAGCTGCTCAGGCAACCGGAGTACAGGCATCTGTACGCAGGCATCTTGTGCACGGTCGACCTGCGGAATGATCCCATTGCCGTTTACGAGGGGCTGCTGGCGGAAGCGCCTCCGCGCGTCGATCTGCTGCTACCGCACGCGACCTGGGCGCAGCCGCCATATCGCCCGGGTGACGCCGAGACGCCCTATGCGGACTGGCTCGGCCGGATTCATGCCCGGTGGCTTGCCGATGGCCGCCCGGTTCCCATCCGGTTCTTCGACTCGCTTCGTGGAGCCTGGGAGGGGCGCCCGAGCGGCAGCGAGGCCACGGGCCTCGATCCGGTGGACCTGCTGGTCATCGAGACCGATGGGGCCTGGGAGCAAGCGGATTCGCTGAAGACGGCCTTCGACGGTGCGCCGGCGACTGGTCTGGATGTCTTCTCGCACTCGGTTGACGAAGCCGCCGCATTCGCTGGCGTTGTCAGCCGTCAGGGCGGCCTTGCGGCGTTGTGTAGCACGTGCCGCGAATGCCCGGTAGTCCGGGCCTGCGGTGGCGGCCTTTACGCGCACCGATATAGCCGCCAAAACGGATTCAACAATCCATCTGTTTACTGCAATGATCTTAAGAAGCTGATTCCTCTGGTGATCGGATCCGGGCCGGCCGCCGCGCCGGTCTCCGCGCCTAGAGACGAAGTTCCAGGCTCTGCTGGCAGGCATGCTCTGCCCGACGGCGGATTGGAACTGCTTGCCAGCGGTCCGGGCGACATGGTCACGACGACCACGCTGATCGAATCCAGCTGGTCTATTACGCGCGCCCTGGTCGCAGCCGTCGGATCCGAGGCAGCCGACGGCGCCGGCCGTGAACTGCGCCAGGTGGCGATAACGGGCTGGACGCTCCTCGTGCAACTGGACAAGGAGCACCCGGAAGCCGTGCGCGAGGTCTTGACCTATCCCTATGTACGCGCGTGGGCGGCGCGATGCCTGAACCCGCCGCCGGGTGCGGATACGGCCCTGGACCGCGCTCACTTGGCTGGATTGGCCGCGGCCACGGCGCTGCGCGCTGGGACGGAGGCCGAACTGCTGCTGCCGGTTCGCGATGGACACGTGCACCTGCCAGGCGTGGGTGCCCGCGCGGTCGGGGCGGCGGCGGGTCGGACGTCCACGGTCCGGGTGTCCGCGGCGGGGCTAACTCACCGCGATGGCCCGGGCGACTGGCAGCCGGTCCACCGGCTCACCGAGAAGAGCATGTCATTCACGGTGGACGACATCGACCCCTTCCGGGGTGCCCTGGGCTGGGTCCCGACCGGACGGCTGTCCGCCCGGGACTGGCAGGCCTGGCAGCAGGCCCTGACGGCCGCTGGCCGGCAACTCGCGATGGAACTTCCTGCCTATGCCCGGGGCATCGCCGCGGGACTGCGGTCCGTCGTCCCGGTCAGCTCCGCCGCGGCCGGACGCTCGCGGCGCGAGACGGCCAGGCACGCGTTCGGGGCGATCGCGCTGGCCCTCCCAGGCAGCCCCGACATGGTGGGAGAACTGCTCGTGCGCGAAATGCAGTACATGAAGCTGGCCGCGCTGTGCGACCTCATAGATCTGTTCGACCCGGCCGACTCCGCCACGTACGACGTTCCGGGGTGGTCCGGACCTCAGTCCGTGGCAAGCGTGCTGGGCGGCACGTACGCGTACCTGGCCGTCGGCGACCTGTGGCTGGTCCGGGCCAGGGAAAGGGAAGACCGTCAAGCGCACGCCCGATTCCTCGAATGCCGGTCCCGAGTTGAGCTCGGGATCGGGTTCCTGCTGGCCAGGGCGGCCCTGACACCGGCCGGAGTGCGCTTCGCCTGGGGCATGGACGCGGCGGTGAAGGCGTGGGTTAGTGATAGCTGAGGCCACTCTGGGCCGAACACCCGGCGCTCCGGTCGTCCGCGAGCTCCTGGCGGCGGATCTGCGGTCGCTTGGCCTGCGGCGAGGTCAGGATCTCCTTATCCAGTGTTCTCTCCGGCAGATCGGCCCGGTCGAAGGCGGCGCGGCCGCCCTGCTTGACGCGATCCTCGACGTTGTGGGCCCGCGGGCGACCCTCGCCGTGCCCACCTATACCGCGCTGAACTCCCTCACCTCAAGAGACTTCCACGCCGCCGTCGCGGGACTCGACGGGGACGAGCGGGTCAGGTACGTCTCCGCCATGTCCGGTTTCGATCCGGCGCGGACGCCATCGCACGGGATGGGCGCCTTTGCCGAGTACCTGCGGACGCGCCGGTCGGCCGTGCGCAGTCGTCATCCGCAGGTGTCCTTTGCCGCACTCGGTCGCCAGGCGCGGGCCTGCGTGTCCGTGCATGACCTAGACTGCCACCTGGGTGACCGGTCACCGCTTGGCTGGTTGTACGCCGCTGACGCCGCCGTCCTGCTGCTGGGCGTGGGGTATTCCGTGTGTACCGCGTTTCACCTGGCCGAATACCATGTGCCCTACCCGCCTCCTCTCCAGGAGTATCACTGTTTCACTGCCGAAGAAGGCAGGCGGGTCGAGCACACGTTTACCGCCGTGGCGCTGGACGACCGCGACTTCGCGCAACTCGGCGCCGGGCTGGAAGCCAATAGCCCCGACGACTTGCGCAAGGGACGTGTGGGTTCGGGTACCGCTCGTGTGGTGCCGGTGCGAGCGGCGGTGGACTTCGGCGTTACCTGGCTGGTCGCCCACCGCCGAAGACCGTTTCCAGAGAAACCGTTACTTCGCTGTTCATAATCGCGGCCTGTGATTATTATAGTTCGTACCCGTGGGGCGGGAAGGGCTCGAGGGCGATTGTGACGCCGGGGCGCGGTTTCTTAGCTCGGGAATTACGAGGTGGCAGGCCGTGGCTCGGTAAAGCATGCGTTCTTGCTTGCCCGCCCACCTGAATAGCAGCTGACAGGGGCGCGAAACCTAGGCAAGGCGGTGGGTATGGCAGGCGCCAGCGAGATGAATAGCAGCTATCTGCCCGAGCCGCCGCTGGGTGTCTTTACCGTTGAAATCGCCACGCCGGGGGGCAGCAGCGCCGATTGGCGTCCCTTCCCCGAGCAGGAGCTTCCGCTGGCCGAATACGCCAGGCAGATCGTCGAGCGACTCGACCTCAAGGCAGAGGTCATCGAGCTCACCGCCGACCGAGACCTGGACACCAGCAGGCCCGGCATCGTTTTGATCGATCCGCGGTTCATGACCGTCCCGGACGGGCGGGCCGCGCTGGAAGCGGCAATGGCGGGACTGCCCAAGTGGGTGGTGCCGATGCTCATCCTGGACCAGCCGGATGACGCCCAGACAGCCGATCTGGCCGAACAGGTCACGGATATCCTGTCCGCGGCCGGCGTCCTATCGGCCAGATCGGCTCGCCGTGGCGCTCGCGGTGCCAGTTCCTTCCGGGCCTTTTCCGTCCTCGTGCGGGACCTGGTGTTCGAAGCCGAGGGGCATTACATTTCGTACCGCAGTAGCCGACGCCACGGAGCGCTACCATCATCTCCGTTGAGTGGCCAATCGGGCCGCGCCTTGCCATCGCCGTCCAGTCGCTTCGCTTCCGCACCAGACCACTTGGGGGAGACGCCAGATGTCCGTTGAGGGCGAGAGCCCATCGCCGCATGTGGGGCAGATCATCACATTTTACTCGTTTAAGGGTGGAACCGGGCGAACAATGGCACTCGCCAACGTGGCCTGGATTCTCGCCGCCAACGGTAAGCGGGTGCTGATCGCGGACTGGGACCTGGAATCACCCGGCTTGCACAGGTTTTTCCAGCCGTTCATGGATGCCCGGGCGACCGACCGGCCCGGTATCGTCAACCTCGTCCGCGGATATGCCTGGGAGATGGCGGAGTCAGAGATCGATCCCGAGGCACTTCACCGGGCCGAGGCACCGAGGGAGGCCGCCCGTGCCATCGGCGCCAAGATCGACAAGCACATCGGTCGGCTCGACAATTATGTTATCCCGGTGAGCTGGCAGTTCCCAGGCGACGGCGCGCTGTATTTCCTCTCGCCAGGAAAAGGTGCGGACAACAATGATTATCAGGGGACCTTGAGCTCCCTGGACTGGGACAACTTTTACGAAAATCTGTGCGGCGATCGTTTCATGACCGCCTTGCGAGCCTACCTTAAGAGCAATTATGATTATGTCCTGATCGACAGCCGGACCGGTCATGGCGACGTGGCCGACATCTGCACCGTGCACCTTCCCGACATGGTGATCGACTGCTTTACCCTGGCCAATCAGGGAATAGACGGCGCCGCCACGATTGCCAGTTACATCCCGGAGCATTCGGATCGCGACATCACCATATTGCCGGTACCAATGCGGATCGACCACGCTCAGAAAGAGCGGGTGGAGGCGGGGATCAAGTTCGCGGCCAGCCTATTCGCGGGACTGCCCGCCGGGATGACGGAAGCGGAGCGGCGCGATTACTGGAACACGGTGGAGGTGCCGTACCGGCCGTCGTACGCCTACGAGGAGACGCTCGCTACCTTCAATGACCGGCCCGGTTCCCCGGTCGGCCTGCTTCCTCACTACGAACGGATCGTGGCCCTGATCACCGACGGCGAGGTCACCACGCTGCCGCCCCGAGAGGAATGGCTGCGCCTGCGTACCAGGCTGCTGTTCTCCCGCACTCAGTCGTCCAACCTGCTCGAGGTCGTTCTCGACTTCAGCCCGGAGGACCAGCTATGGGCCGAGTGGGTCGCGGGCGTGCTGGCAAACGCCGAGATCACCGTGCGCTGGGTCGACGAGGTGCCAGCCAGCCCGGACGACGGCGACGAGCCCGAGGCGGTAGCGCAGACGGTCGCGATCGTATCGGAGTCCTACGCCGCGAGGCTACGCGAGGCACTACCCGCACGGCTTCCTGACCTGCTCATCTCGGTGACCGAGGCGCGCGTGTCCCTGCCCGCCGCGCTGGCGGACGTGCCCGTCGTCTTCCTGGCCGGCCTGCCCGAGATCCGGGCGGCGGATACGCTGATCGGCCGGCTCAACGGTCGTCGGCTGACGGAGCCAGAGTCGGCGCTCGGCACGCTGAGCTACCCGGGTGGCGACCGCACTCGGGTCCAGAACATCCCGACTCGCAACGTCAACTTCACCGGTCGTGACAAGGACCTGCGCCAGCTGCGCGACGAAGTGCGCAAGCGTCGCTTGCAGGTCTTCCAGCCGCTGACCATCCATGGCCTCGGCGGGGTCGGCAAGACCCAGGTCGCGCTGGAGTACGCGCACCGCTTCCGGGCCGATTACGACATCATCTGGTGGATGGACTGTGGCCAGGCGCAGTACGTCGACGCGTCGCTGGCCGACCTCGGGCAGCGGCTGCACGACCAATTCGGGGTGGCCGTGCCCGAGGGGGGCGGCGTTACCGAGGTGTGCCGGCAGGTACTGCAGATGCTCAGCGGGGGGCTGGCCGCCGACAAGCGCTGGCTGCTCATTTACGACAACGCCGAAGATGTCGAGCAACTTACCCCCCTCTTGCCCAGCGGCGGCGGCCATGTGCTGATCACCTCACAGAACGAGCAGTGGCAGGCGATGGGCACCTCACTGGAGGTGGAGAAGTTCCGGCCCGAGGATAGCGTCAGCCACCTGCGTCGGCGGTTGCGCGACATCTCTGATGCGGACGCGAGCAGGATCGCCCGTACCCTGCAAGACATACCGCTGGGCATCGCGGCTGCCGCCGCGCTGCTCGCCGTCACCGGCATGTCCGTCGATGAGTACCTGGAGCGGCTGCACCGACAGGACACGCCGGATTATCCCGCTGGCCACCCGCTCAAGGCCTATCCGCCGGAGGTAGCTAAGGCCTGGAACCTCTCCCTCGCCGAGCTGCAGAAAAGATCCGCCGCGGCCGCCCGGCTACTCGTCATCTGCTCGGTCATGGCGCCGTAGGTCAGCCAGGACCTGATCAGCAGCCGCGCCATGGCGGAAACGATGCGGGTGTTGGATCCCACCATCTCCGAGCAGGCCATGATTGCCCGGCTCACCCGGCAGATCGACCTGCTCGGGCTGATCAAGGTCGACAACAACCGCCGGCAGATCCAGATGCACCGGGTCGTCCAGACGATCGTCAGGGACCGCATGTCGGACGAGGAGCGGGCGACGGCCCAGCGTGCCGTGCACCGGATGCTGGTCGACGCCAAGCCAGAAGGCGACGTCGACGATCCGGGGACCTGGCCGCGCTACCGGATCATCTGGCCGCACCTCAGGCCGTCGGACGCCATGTGGTCACCGGAGACCCAGGTTAGGCAGTTGCTCATCGAGCGCGTGCGCTATCTCCGCCAGCGCGACGACTTGGAGCGCGGCAAGCGGCGAGCGGAGGAGATCCAGCGTGCCTGGCAGAGCATGCTGTCCGGGATCCCGGATCCGGAACTGCCCGGCGCGGAGCGCATGGTGACGGGCAAGCCCGATCCGGAGACGGCCGATTCGCTGCGGCGCCAGTTGCTCCGGCTCCAGTTCAACCTGGCCAACTTCCTGCGTGACCTCGCGGAATTCGAGGAGGCCAGAGAGGTGGACCAGGAGGTGCTCGAGGGCCAACTGGAACTGCTTGGCCCGGATGACCTGCACACCCTGCAAACTCGCGGCAGCCTGGCGGCCGATATGCGCGCCCTGGGCGACTATCAAGCCGCGCTCGAGCTTGACCAGGTGGCCTACGAGACAGGGCGCGAGGTGTTCGGTGAGGAGAACCGCGGCACACTGAACGCGGCCAACAACGTGGCCTTCGACTATCTGATGACCGGAAGGTTCCGGCAAGCCCTCGCCCGGGATCGGCAGACCCTCGAACGACGGGGCTCGGTCCTCGGGCGCACCGACCCAAGGACTTTCGACTCGGGGTCCGCCGTTGCCCGTGACCTCATCGAGGCGGGCCGCTACGGTGAAGCAGTCAGCAGGATGGAATCCGTCTGGGCACTCTGCCGTGAAACGCTCGGTGATAATGACC
>Ga0265338_10007882_pt1 | contig 13066 bp, 14 predicted proteins | sample 42126metaG_FD_193579 | JGI IMG/M metagenome (GOLD analysis project Ga0265338, IMG submission 193579) | Rhizosphere microbial communities from Carex aquatilis grown in University of Washington, Seatle, WA, United States - 4-21-26 metaG | ecosystem: Host-associated > Plants > Roots > Rhizosphere... | reverse complement strand
AGATTCAAACGAAAATATGCAGCCACAGTACTTTTGCCTATAAATCGGAATAAACTTCGCCTCTTCCTGTCCTTTTCTAAAGTAGGGACGCCAATCAGTATAATAAAATTCAACCCCATATTTGTCCCCGACTTCTTCCCCAAGACTTCTCAGAACTTCGTGCTTCTGATATGGACTGACAAGCAATGTTGTTGAGAAAGCATCGAAACCGTGGTCTTTAGCATATTGGGCGGTTTCTTCTAACCTCAATTTATAACAATGAGTACAGCGTTTTGGAAATTCATTTTCAAGACCTTTAACCGCTTGTAAATATTTCTCAGGATCATAATCAGCTACGATAACACTACTTCTCCCTCCTGCCGCGGTCTGAAGACCTTCCAAACGTCTGTCAAATTCATCCTTTGGATAAATATTTGGGTTGAAGTAGTAATTTGTGACCTCAATTTCCTTGGTTTTTAAATCTTCCCAAACTCCGAGAAAACAAGGACCACAACATGTATGTAAAAGTAGCTTCATCTTGATATTTTAGTGCACAGAACAAGTAATACAAGGATCATAGGCACGGACTAGCATTTCTATTTCTTTATACAGTTTCTCAGGATTCTTTCCATTTTCTTGCTTCATTAGTTCGGAAGCATCCTCCTCCAGGTTTACTAGGTTTTGCACCGTAGGAGTAACAATATCATAAAGGACTATCTGCCCCTTTTCGTCTGTTTTAACCGAATGATAAAGCGTTCCTCTAGGCGCTTCTACCGCACCAACACCTGACCCAGCGCTGACGACAAAAGGAACTCGGAAAAGTTTGTTCTTGTCCACAAGCACAGCTTTCAAGTCAAGAACGGCTTCTTCGATTAAATTGACCACCTCTATAGCTTGAGCGATGTTGTTATGGAAGCTATTAAAAGTTGGGAAATCTTTATTCCAAATCTTGTGATATGCATAAGCTGCTTTCGGTTGCAATGAATCATGGTCTAATGACAATCGTGCGAGTGAACCAACCATAAAACCATGGCCGTCTCTGGTACCATATTTCGTCTGCGAGCCTGCACGAACATTTTCCTTAAAAGCATAGGCGTAATTTTCAAGAGGCGTATCTAGACCTCTATTTGAAATAATTCGTCTATTTCTAGACATCAAATACTCAGTTTCACGCTTCAGCGTCGGATAATGAAAACCGGCAAAAAGTTCTACTGTTTCTAATGCCAAATGCAGGTGAGATTCTAGATCGTTAATCAGTTTCTTTAATTTTTCATCACTGGGCACGCTTAGAAAACCGCCAACAACAGGTGCCACAGGATGAACGGCTCTCCCACCAATCACTTCGACAACTTCATCCCCTAGTTTCTTAAGAGCCACAGCGGCCTTGAATAATTCAGGATTTTCTTCGTGTAATTGAATAGCATTTAAGACATTCATATAATCTGGCAATGCCAAAAAAAACAGGTGAAGAGCATGAGACTGAATAGTCTGACCAGCCTGTAATGCTTTCCTCAGATTGACAATATTTGGAGTAACTTCAACCTTGAAAGCTGTCTCAATTGCATCAATCGATGCCAAAACATGTGCTGTCGGACAAACACCGCAGATACGAGCTGTGATAAATGGCGCGTCTTCATACGGATGATTCAAAACAAGTTGTTCAAAAAGCCGTTCACCTTCATCTATGGCGAGGCTAACTTTATTATTCTTGTAATCAAGCTTCAGATTGCCATGGCCTTCAATACGACAAATATTGCTAGTTAGTACAGAATCACTCATTATTTCTCCTTCGGATATAATTCTTTATATTCAGCCTGTTCTGTAAAAAAAGTACCGAGTAATTGTTCAGTCCTGTCCTTGCCAAACTTTTTCTCAAAATCAGACTTAAGGGCTTTCGGATTTCCGCCCCTGAGTGCCCCGAAACAGCCCCAACACCGGAGTCCACGTGAAGGACAAGCCGCTTCACAACCGCCTTTTGTAACAGGTCCTAAACAAGGTTGACCTTCGAGCAAGAGACATTCATTCTCACGCGCTTTGCACTCCAAACAAACTGGGTATCTAATCTCACTTGGCTTCCGATTTGCCAGAAGTGAGGCAATGAAATCAGCAAGCTCATCTGCGTTTACCGGACAACCGGGAATGATATAGTCGACATCGATATAATATGATAACGGTCTCGGTGGTTTACTTTTGGTTTTGTAACTTTTGCCATAAACTTCGACGAGTCCCTTTTGCCAAGCCTTTACACCAAGTGCAGCCTGAACTCCCCCGAGAACAGCACAACTTCCGAGAGCAACTACAACCTTTGAAGCCGCTCTGGCCTGTTTGACAACTTCAATGTCTGACTCACTTATTGGAGAACCTTCAATAAAAGTGACATCGAAGGAACCACTACTTGTATTGTGACTGGCGAGGCGCCAATTAGAAATTATCGTTTGTTCGGCCAGGTGGACAAGCTTCTCTCGAAGTCCGATCATCACTACTTCGCAACCTTCACAGTCAGTCATATCAAAAACAGCTATTTTTAGCTTTCTTAAATTGTTTTTTCCTTTTGCCATTATTTAAACGCTTCCCAGTTATCTTTTAAATCTTTCCAACTAAAGGTTGGACCGTCCACACATACGTATTTATCCCCACAAGTACAATGCTGGCATTTCCCGATTCCACAACGCATTCTGCGTTCAAGCATAAGCTGAATATTCTCTTCGAGAAGACCTTTAGAAAGTAATTCTTTTACCAAACCCTCGTACATAATCGGCGGTCCACAGATTATTGCCACTGCGTCTTTATCAACCTTTATTTTTTTAAGTACATCAACAATCATTCCTGTCTCACCACGCCATTCACTATCAGCACTATCTACCGTAATATGTGTTTCGGCAAACTTATTCCAGCTGTTCAGCTCGTTTTTGAAAATCAAATCTTCAGGTGTTTTTGCACCGTATAATATCTTGAAACTACCGGCGAGTGGAGCATTATTGCGTACAGTGTGAATAATAGAACGAAGAGGCGCTAGACCGATACCGCCACCGATTGTCAATAATTCCTGGCCATAGAACTTATCAAATGGTGCGCCTTCCCCAAGCGGGCCACGAATATAGGCAATATCCCCGGTTTTTAAACGATGCAAAGCCTGAGTAGTATTGCCGACACTACGAACAGCAATCTCAAACTCTGGTAGTTCTAGTGTCGCCGTCGTAATAGTAAGGGCCGCTTCACCAAAACCAGGGACTGAAACAATGACGAACTGTCCCGGTACGAAAGTAAACTCTCTCGAAACCTTATTATCCACGAAATGGAAACGAATAGATTTCGTCTGAGCATTCAAGCCCGTAACTTTCATAACCTCAACTTTATAAGGCATATTACTTTCGCTTTTCATCGTGAATAAGCTCCTTCAAAACCTCTCTGTAATTTATTTTCGCCGGACAAAATTCTATACAACGACCGCAATCTACACAGCCTGGAAAACCATACTCTCTAGGCATTCTGACAAACTTATGGTAATACCAATTATAGATTCGATCTTTCACCTCAGGACGAAAGTTATGGAACGAAACAGCCGCAAAATCAGGAAGCATACATGAATCCCAACGCCTCACACGACTACCCTCCAGGTCTTGAGCAACATTTTCAGTAATCTCAAGTCTGTCGTCTTGCTCATAACAATAACAAAGAGGACAAACATATGAGCAAATTCCACACGCAAAACAAGTTTCCGCAAGTCTATCCCAAACCGGATGTTCTTTGGACTTTTCAATGATTTCGGCAAGTCTGGGATGAAATAGAACGTCATCGGGCATGTGGCGAACAGAAATTTCACCAACTTCACTGGCATATCCGAAATATTTATTCCCACTGAGTAATTTTTCACCAAATTCCGTATAAGAATAAGCCGCCAAGTGATCTTTGCCAATTATTTGGAAGTATAAATCGCAATTTACATTATTTGAAGGAGCCAAAGCGTCAATAATTATAAGATGCATATTTTTACGTTTTCCCTGGTAGTGTTCATCGACTATGGGTTCGGCAAATACTTGGTCTAAATAAAATAGCCCCTCCCCATCTTTCTTGTTCACACCGAAAACAACAAATTCCTTATTACTCGGAGGCAATATTTCACCGCCCTCAAAACGAAAGATATCTTCACGGGCCGGAAAAAGATATTTTTTGGGCGGAATTACTGTAGGTCCATACTGGAGCACAAAATCACTCGCCTTTACGAGATGGGCAAAACGAAAACGCGCATTTGTTGCGGTCTTATCTTCAACCGGCCCATATGTTGGATACTTCTCGATAATTTCCTCGAGAAAGTGCCTCAGATCTTTTGTATGGATAGTGAGACTCATTAGGAAAGCACCTTGTCGATTCTTTTTAATAAATCAGCCATGTTTGTTTCTGATTTCACGATATAATCTTTTGCCCCAATGGCCAGGGCTTTGTCACGAACACCTTCATCTGTAAGTTCCGTCAGCATAGCCACAACCGTTTTTTTATGACAAGGATCATGCAATATTAAGTCCAGGAGATGTAAACCATTAATTTTCGGCATGAGAACATCCAACAGAACCAGATCGGGTTGTTCCTTACAAATTCGTTTTACTGCTATTTCTTCGTCATTGAGACACTCGACATCGTAACCGGCACATTTCAGAGTATCGGCGTACATATCACAAACTCCCTGATTGTTATCGACGATTATAACTTTGATCATATTTTGACGGCCCTTCTGGATGAACGAATGACGTCTCCGACTGTGTGTTTACCGGCAACAAGATATTCAAAAGCATTCAAAATTTTTACTTCGTCACGTTCGGTATGCTTCTCGTCAGAAAGGTTTGTGGCAATAATCACTGGCATATTATCTGGTACTAAACGTTCTAAACTTGCGATTAAATTGACGCTATCGAGATCAGGAACCATCTGGTCAAGTAATAAAAGATCAGGCTGATAATCTCCTACGATATCAATGGCTTTTGCCATGGTCTCTACAGTTTCTACCTCAAGTTTTTGAAACTTAAGAGCGATATCATACAGATACCTGGCTCCTTCGTCGCTTTCAATAATCAAAACTTTAGGCATTTACCCTCTCTTTATAGAATAATTATAGAGCAATAAGCGAAAGGCCGCTAGCCCCAGATGGGACAAACGGCCTAAAGCCCGAACATTTCAATACCTCGGCGGAGCTTCACGAATTGGGCTTCATACTGGGAGAAATCAAACTCGTTGTATCCGCCGAACACCTCGAGAGCGCTGATCAAATCCTTGGCTTGTTTCTTCAAGATGTCATCTAGCACATCTTGAGAAACGTGGGGATTAAAGACAACCCCCAAATGGGCAACTTGGGGACCGCTAACATCACCAAGCTGCATCAGACCCCGAAGAGGAAGGTTAATCCCCTCGTTCACGTAGGCTCCATCTGTCAATGGAAGCGCCAAGTGAAGGAAAGGACGAATTTCCTTGGGCTCTTCTGGCAACCATCTCCCGGATGTAGTCCCCCGTTCGATCTGTCGGTAATGAGACAATTGGCCGAAGTAACGAAGTACAGCTTCGGCCGTCAATACCTCACCCGCGAAATCGGACAGTTTGGTGGCGATATCAAGATCTTCATTCTCTGCGAAAACCTCAAGGATGTCGTCACCAACCTTGGCTCCCCGAATCCTCTTTGCTGCCGGGAACATCTGACACGAGATAAAGATGTGTCCCGCAATATCGATAGCCTCTGTGGTCAATTTGGCACCCATTTTGCCACCTCCCTGGTTTACTTGTGCTCGGACTTAGTAATCAATTCTAATATATCAGTGGCATCTTTGTCACTAACTTTATTCACGGCTATCTCACCATGGGCCAGCAACCAGTCGCCGACTTTTGGCTCGTCAATGAGCGAAAGTTCGACTCGGTACTCTTTGCCATTATGTTCAACAAAACCGTATTCGCCTTCAATTTTTGAGAGTTTCATGGGCGTCGCTAGACACATAAGTTTCCTCACATTTTTTATTACTTAATTTAAAACCAAATTTCACTGCAAATATTTCCAAATACATCTTCATCCGATAATGAAAGAACCCAATAAAGAAGTTATGCTTTTGCTCTTTGTAAACGTGACTCAAATGATCAATGTAGACTTTGACTGTCTTGATTCCATGAATCTTGGCATAACGATTCATTAGCGAGTCAGCTCCGTATTTAGAGTTCTCAAGTCCGGGAACATTTTGAACCCAAGTTTTACGAACAGCTCTTTGACCCGAGAGAGATTGAAGCATATTTCCAAAGTTTGCTACGAAACCACTTTTTCGAAATATACCAGTGGTCATACCTAGGTTTGGATTATCGACAATTGGTTTTGTCAGCCTTTCAATATGCATATTCTGGAGACCGACAAGATCGGCATCCAGAAATAGAACAATGTCAGTTTTTGACTCATTAATTCCAGCATGGAGGGCAGCGCCTTTTCCATAATTACGGGTTAGCTTAATTAGCTTTACTGGAAATTCGGACACAACTTTTACGGTCCGATCTACTGAACCATCGTCTACAACTATAATGTCAGAGATTATCCCTTTCTTTCGAGCCCGAATAAGTGGTTTCAAAACTGCACCAATCCGTACGTCCTCATTATAGGCAGGAACCACCACCGTAACTTGTTCACTCATGCGTTCTATTGTACACGAAAATATCAATATTTAGGATGTTTTCAGACTATTTCTCATACCCTTTGCAGACTGTTTCAATCGTGTTATTCTTTGCAAAATAATCGAGAATTCCAGTCGCCATTATCTGATGACCGATTTTGCTTGGGTGCCAATGATCACTCGCTAGAAACCAATCGGGATGGACAGTACTTGCATTTTGGACAGAGAGATCAATAAAGTTTACCTTTTCAGCATCCTCTATAGTTTTAAAATCATCATTTAGGTCAGCATAAGAGTGTAAATATGTTATTGGGACAATTGTCGAGTGATACTTCCGCACTAAATCAATTATTTTTTCATAGTTAGTAACAAGCTGTTTACCTTCAAGCTCTTGTTCCTTGCCGGTGGCAAGTTCAGCATTCGATTCAGCGTCACTACCGGTATTTGAACGGTAAACAAGAGTTCCATGTTCAACCCTGACGTCACCGTTAAGCATATCGTAGATAGCTACACCCAATTTGTATACCCGCAAATCGCTAACGAACTGCGGCATCAGTATTCTCCCGGCAATCAGGCGAATGTTCAAACCATTCAAAAACTTATTTCTGTCATTGGCACCAAGAAGGGAAATCACTAGATTTGGTTTATACTCGATCATTTGTGCTTCAAGATTTTGTGAAATTGTTGAGCTTGTGGTACCCGGAATAGCGAGATCATATACCTTTACCTTGTACTTTTCTGACAAACTCTTCTCAATAATATACGGAAACAAATCATCCTTGCCCACTCCCTCTAATTTGTAGCCCGCGGTGTACTCAGAGGGGGTTGATTCTCCTAAAACCATGATCCTACAGCTACTTTGGTCAGGTTTCGGTGTGTGAGCAATCATGTACTCCTTATACGCAAAACCAGCTAGCCGGAGCATGAGTTCAAGGATAACAAGAAAAACAAATAAAAAAAGAAACCCTAAACCGATTTCCCTGATATATGACTTAAAAGAGGACATAGATAAATGGAGTTAACAAACCACTTTGAGCCACAATCACAACCAAGCCAACGATGACAACCGAAACAACGACCGGGATAATAAACCAAAGTTTGTGAAACTTGATAAATTTCCAGATTTCGACTATTAGACTGTCATTCTTGCTTGCACTCATTCTTCTCTAATCTTAGCATTGTGTTTTGATAATAAAAAGTCTCCGAGGAAAAGATAGTCAATCTCGGTGGCAAAAAAAGTCTTCAACGCATCTTCGGGATTACAAACAATCGGTTCTCCGTTTAGGTTGAACGAAGTATTGATGACAACGGGCATTTCAGTTTGTTTTCCAAGTTCCTTTATCAAATCGTAAAACAGCTCATTTTCATCTCGGGAAACAGTCTGAACTCTAGCAGTTTTATCAATATGGGTAATGGCTGGCAATTTGGCCCACCAGTCATTTTTTACCTTAGCAACGGTCAACATGAAACGTGAAAGATTATTTGAAAGGTATTTTTGAACAAAAAAGTTATTCAGGTTATCGTCACAAACCGCTGGCGCAAAGGGGCGAAACTCTTCTCTATGTTTGACCTTTTTATTCAGAATATCCTGCATCTTTGGATTACCTGGATTCGCAAGGATACTTCTGTTTCCAAGTGCTCTGGGACCCCACTCCATTCGGCCCTGAAACCAGCCAATGACATTGCTATCGGCAATTAATTTTGCGGCGGTCTCCATCAGTTTCTCCTCATTTTCAAAATAAACGTACTGGAGACCTTTTTTCTCTAAAATTTCTCGGATTTCATCGCTCGCAAATTCTGGCCCAAGATAAGTAGTTTCGAAGGGTCTTCGCTTATTTCCAAGCAAAGAATGATTGATATACAACGCCACGCCCATACTCGCACCGCCGTCACCCGGGTCTGGATTTATCCAAACGTCTTTAAACTTCATTTCAGCAAGAATCTTGGAGTTGCAGACACTATTCAGAGCTACGCCACCCGCCAGAACCACGTTTTTTAAACCCGTAACTTTCTGAACATGGTTTAAGATACTCAGTATCACTTCTTCAGTCACCATTTGCAGAGCCGCCGCAATATCTTTGTGTGTCTGAGTCAATTTCTCCCCTGGTTTTCGGATCGGCCCACCGAAAAGCTCCAGCATTTTCGTAGATGGCATTCTCTCGCCATACTGGAAACTAAAATATGTCATATCAAGAGAATAACTCCCGTCTGCAGATTGCAAAATCAGCTTTTTCATCTTTGGGTAATAAATGTTCGTCTTCGGATTCGTATCACCATAAGCTGACAGTCCCATAACCTTGAATTCGTCGTTATTTACAGCAAAACCCAAATAAGCCGTAATAGTCGAATACAGCAAACCCAGTGAGTTCGGAAAGTCGATTTCACCCTTCATCTTCAGCTCATTTCCAGTACCTGTCCCGAATGAAGTAGTTGCAAATTCACCCACTCCATCGGCGACCAGAACCGCTGCCTCGGTAAATGGGCTTGGATAGAAAGAACTCGCCGCATGCGAGAGATGGTGCTTTATATAAATGACATCACCTCGATACCCGATTTCCTTCTTCAGGACCTTTCGTAATCTCAATTTGTTTGTGACTGTGAAAGGTGTTGTGACAACAAAGCTTTTAAGTGTCCTCGGAAAGAAAGAAATGTGCTGAAAGAGAGCTCTTTCGAACTTCAGAAGCGGTTTCTCATAAAATCCGACATAAGTTAGATCCTTCGCCGTAATTCTCTGGGATTCTAGACAATATTTAATAGCATTTGTAGGGAAACTGTTATCGTGCTTCTTTCTAGTGAATCTTTCCTCGGCAGCGGCTGCAACAATTTCGCCATCACGGATCAAAGTGGCTGCGGCATCATGATAAAAGCAGCTAATTCCGAGAATATATACCGACTTTTCAGAATTGCTGGTAGTCATTGCCACCTTTCTGAATTTCTTTCCAGCGCGGTTTATTCCCGCCCATCATCCTCGTACTTTTACTTCCAAAAAGCTTCGTTGGTCCAACCACTATAAAGTAAACGAGCACCAAAAATACCGAATATATCGGTAAAAATATCCAAGAAACAAGTTTTTTTGATGCTTTTGTTAACTTTTTTATCATGAGCTAATTGTACACGAAAAAAGCGCCTGTTTGGACGCAATCTTTACTTTGGTGGAGCGTGGTAGATGAAGTTTGGAACTGTTTTTGTATATAAAAGAACCCAGCTCTGTTTTGCTGGGTTCTTGAATTAGGTCCAGTTGTTTTGTTACTGACCTATATAATGAACCGCACTTGATATTGGATAGTTTAAGCTTGTGTTGTCTGAGGCTGCGTAGTAAAGAGTGGAGCTCGTGCCCTGTGTGCAGATAGGACGATACTGTTCAGGCACCGAAGAGTAAACCGAGCAATCATTAACTGCTTGTCCTCCCTGAACGGCGATCCAACTACCATTTTCCTTGTAAGCATAAGCTGTACCACCTCCAACACCCGCAGAGCTAGTAAGGCTATATTGAACCTTATCTTGCCCCCATATTCTGAAATAGGTAACCTCACTACGTGAGAACTTTAGTTGAGTTGAAACATCGTTAAATATTTGGTCGTTGGTCTCGGTTGAGGAGCTGCTGCTAGCAGTCGTTGAGTTGCTGCTACTTGAGCTAGTCATTGTTTGGGCTGTAACTTTCTTGTTTAGTGTATCAATCTGCTTCTGTAACGATGCCACTGAGTCGTTATACGATTTTGTTTGGGCTACTTCGTTCTGGTTCATGAAATACCAGATACCACCACCAACTATGGCGGCAGTTGCGAGTACTAGCCCCGTGGTGATTAGCAACCTTTGCCAGTTAAAAGCTTCTTTAGTCGTTTCGTCCATTTATTCCTCCCTAATAGGATTATTTTAGGTCAAAGGTCGTGGTAAAACAAGAAATATAATTAAAGGAGGTTCTAACGCGTTTTATGCTATATCAAAATAATGCCTACAGAAAGGCATTATTTAATGGTGGGCCTGGTTGGACTTGAACCAACGACCAAAGAATTATGAGTTCTCTGCTCTAACCAACTGAGCTACAGGCCCGGGAACGTGTTGATTATAGCAAAATAATCGCTTTCGGGCAAGAATCTGTGTTATAATTCAGTTATGAACATTATATCTAACTGTATAGTCTGCAAAAAGCCCCTATCTGGAAAACAGCGGTTGTTTTGCTGTACTAACTGTAAGAATCAATACTTCCTCAGTTATAAGGCGCAAAAGCAACGTGCCGAGATAAGAAAAGCTAACTTAGTTGCAAGTCACGGGGGAAAATGCGAACGTTGTGGCTATTCTTTCAGCTTCTCCGCACTTTCTTTTTATGGCAAGACGGGTGAATCTCTGCATGTCGACTCCAATGTGCTTGCGAATTCTAACTTAAAAAAATTAGAAAAAGAACTCAAGAATTCACAAGTTTTGTGTCGAAATTGTTATGAAGAATTGCAAAACCCTGCGAGAGAGACCCTGAAACAATTTCAGAATAACATAAATATCAATGGACTCACCAGAAAATTCAAGAATAACTTGGTAGGTTGCGGCTTGAAGGCTGGTCAGACAATAGTTCTCGGTATTTCTGGTGGCGTGGACTCAGTGACAATGCTGGATCTTTTTGCAAAATCAAAATTAAATTTGAAGATAATTGTCGCCCATGTGAATCATGGGGTCCGGGAAGAGGCAGTAGAAGACGAGCAGTTGGTCAAAACTCTCGCTCATAAATATGAGTTCAAGTATATTTCGAAGACATTAGGAAAGCAAACGTCGGGAAACCTGGAAGAGGTATTACGTGACGCGCGACGGGAGTTCTTGCTCGACGCTGCGAACAGTAATAAAGCTGACTTCGTGGCACTTGCCCACAACGCAGATGATCAAGCGGAAACATTGATGCTAAACTTGGTACGCGGAAGCGGCCCGGCTGGTTTAGCAGCCATGAAGCCTCGTGATGGCAAAATCCTACGTCCGTTACTGGATATTAGCCGCGCCGAAGTTGAAAGTTACGCGGTTACCGAAAAACTTGAATGGCACGAAGATCAAACCAATCGTGATACTAATTATAATAGGAATTATATTCGTCACCGTCTGCTACCTATGCTCTCGCGTCTAAATCCTGAATTCCTGAATGCACTTGGCCGCACGGCTCGCCTGCAAAACGACATTGATAATCATTTCAAAGAAGAAGCCTATCGAATCATGCGAGAACCATCCGCTGAAAAGTTGCGTCATCTGGATAAACCCCTACTCTATGAGGTCCTCGGGTTAATGTATGAGGAAGTCAAAGGCGACAGAAAAGACCTTTCTCTCAGCCATTTATCAGCCATTAAAAAGATAATTTCAGATAATAATGGAACAAAAAATCTTGATTTACCTGGTGGGGTCACGGTTCGGCGTGCCTACGATAGACTTGATTTCTATAACAAAAAAGAGCATAATGTTCCTTCGACGCCAAGCACAAAGAAAGTAAGCCTCGGGCTTCAAAAATTCGGTAGCTGGACTGTCAACACAAATAGATTGGCCGCGACCGAAGAAGAAACACCACTTTCTCTTGTTGTTGACGAAGAGACATTTAAGGATTTGCTAGTTCGCACCAGACGACCTGGGGACTTAATTACCAAGAAAGGCCTCGGAGCCAAGAAAAAACTGCAAGACCTGTTCGTAGATGCTAAAATAGATAGAGCGAAAAGAGTTAATTACCCCATCTTCGCTAGAAAAACAAACAATGAGATTATCTGGGTACCGAAAGTAGCAAAATCTGAATATCAACCAAAGTGTAAAACTAATTTATATAAAATAAGCCTGGAAGAGGTAGAAAATGAAACCACTAAAAAATAAATATGCCAATTTGATTTATGTCATTGTCTTCGTGTTGATAGTTGCAGCTGGATTGACATATTTAAATCAAGCTCCAAAGCCCGAACAGGTTCCAATCAGTCAAGTCGCTAGCGAGGTCAAAAGCGGTGGAGTGAAAGATATCAGTGTAGATGGCACTGATGTAACAATTGACCTAAATAACGGTAAAACCCAAGTCTCACAAATCGGTACAAATGAAGACATTACTACCACACTCAAAGATTTCGGCGCCGATCCAGGCAAGGTTACGCTAAATATCAAACCAAGTAGCAATAATTCCATCTGGATTACGCTGCTAGAGTACTTACTACCAACAGTCCTGATTATCGGTTTCTTCTGGCTTATGCTTCGTCAAGCGCAAGGTGGCAACAATCAAGCCATGTCCTTCGGTAAATCGGGCGCCAGACTAGCAGATGCCACCAAAGAGAAAGTGACTTTTGCTGATGTCGCCGGTGCTACAGAAGCCAAGCAAGAATTATCTGAAATTGTGGACTTCCTAAAACATCCGAAAAAATATCTCGCGCTCGGCGCCAAGATTCCAAAGGGCGTATTACTCTTTGGTTCACCTGGAACTGGTAAAACTTTGATGGCGAAAGCTGTCGCTGGTG
>Ga0265338_10007881_pt1 | contig 13068 bp, 14 predicted proteins | sample 42126metaG_FD_193579 | JGI IMG/M metagenome (GOLD analysis project Ga0265338, IMG submission 193579) | Rhizosphere microbial communities from Carex aquatilis grown in University of Washington, Seatle, WA, United States - 4-21-26 metaG | ecosystem: Host-associated > Plants > Roots > Rhizosphere... | reverse complement strand
CGCCGTGGGTGAACACCATCGCGTCGTGGGCGGCCAGCGCCTCGAACTTGTTGGGTGCGGAGGTGAAGGGCAGGTTGGTCAGGGCGGAGATGCGCGCCGCCACCTTGTCGGCGAACCCTGCGGGCGAATCGAGGCCAGTGCCCACCGCCGTGCCGCCCTGCGCCAGTTGCATCAGGCCCGGCAGCGTCAGTTCGATCCGCGCGATGCCGTTGGCCACCTGCTGGGCGTAGCCGGAGAATTCCTGGCCCAGGCTCACTGGGGTGGCGTCTTGCGTATGGGTGCGGCCGGTCTTGATGATGCCGGCCCAGGCCTTGGCCTTGGCGTCCAGCGCCGCGTGCAGGGTGGTCAGCGCCGGCAGCAGCCGCCGCACGATCTCCTCCGAGGCGGCGATGTGCATGGCCGTCGGATAGGTGTCGTTGGACGACTGGCTCATGTTGACGTGGTCGTTGGGGTGCACCGGCTTCTTGGAGCCCATCGCGCCGCCCAGCATCTCGATCGACCGGTTCGAGATCACCTCATTGGCGTTCATGTTCGACTGGGTGCCCGAGCCGGTCTGCCAGACCGAGAGCGGGAAGTGGGCGTCGAGCTTGCCGTCGATCACCTCCTGGGCGGCCTCGACGACGGTGTTGCCGACGGCCGGGTCCAGCTTGCCGAGGTCCATGTTCACCTCGGCCGCGGCGCGCTTGATGATCCCCAGCGCCCGCACCACCGCCAGCGGCTGCTTCTCCCAGCCGATCTTGAAGTTCTGCAGCGAGCGCTGCGTCTGCGCCGCCCAGTACTTGTCGGCCGGAACCTCGATAGGCCCGAAGCTGTCGGTCTCGGTGCGGGTGTCAGTCATGGAGTCTCCGGCTCAATCGCGGCGGGTTTAGCGGCGCCGGAGGCCGGCGCGCCACATCTTTTTCACGACGACTTGACATCAAGGCATCAACGATTGATGTCTTGATGCATGCGAACCACGCTCACCGTTGACGACGACATCGCGATCGAGATCGAGCGGATCGTCCGCCAGGAAGGTCGGACGCTAAAGTCCGTCGTGAATGATGCCTTGCGCCGCGGGCTCATCGAGATGCTCGCAAGACCGAAGTCAGCGCGCCCGGCTTTCAAGACCAAGTCGTTCGACCTCGGCGAAGCGACCTTCCCGGTGGACAATATTGCCGAGGCGCTCGCATTCGCCGAGGGCGAAGACTTCAAGTGATCCTGGTCGACGCCAACCTACTCCTCTACGCCACTAACAGCAGCTTCGCGCAGCATCGCCGCGCCAAGAGCTGGCTCGATGAGCGGCTGAACGGCTCCGCCCGGGTGGGATTGCCGTGGGCCTCTCTGCTGGCGTTCCTGCGCTTGGCGACCAATGCTCGCATGTTCGCTCGGCCGCTTGCCACGGCGGACGCCTGGCTGCAGGTGCGGACGTGGCTGGGCGCCGAGGTCGCCTGGACGCCCAATCCGACCGACCGGCATGTGGTGATACTGGGGCGATTGCTGGCCGAGCCGGGGGTCAACGGCAACCTCGTCCACGACGCCGATCTCGCGGCGCTCGCCATCGAACATGGGCTCGAACTCTGCTCGAACGATGGTGACTTCGCGCGCTTCCCCAGCCTGCGCTGGTCGAATCCGCTAGCGGTCTAAGCGCCGGGGCGGCCTCACACCGTGAAGCCTTGGCTGGCGAAGGGCAGGGCGCGGATGCGTTTGCCGGTGGCGTCGAACACGGCGTTGGCCAGGGCGGGCGCGACGCCTGGCACGCCCGGCTCGCCGGCGCCGCCGACGTCGGCGTCGGGACTGTCGAACAGCACCACCTCGATCTTGGGGACCTGGCGCATGCGCAGCAGGTGGTAGGCGTTGAAGTTGGCCTGATCGGCCGCGCCGCCGGTGAAGCTCATCGCTTCGCCCAGCGCCGCGGAGAGTCCCATGGTGGCGCCGCCCTCGAACTGGGCCTTCACCTGTCGCGGGTTCACCGCGGTGCCGACGTCGCCGACCACCACGATCTGGGTCACCTTCAGCGCCGCGCCATCGGTTTGCGCCTCCAGCGCCGTCGCAACCAGCGAGCCGAATGACTCGACCAGCGCCAGGCCACGGCCCACGCCGGCGGCCTTGGGCGAGCCCCAGCCGATCTTGTCCGCTGCGGTATCGATCAGCCGGCGCACGCGTGGATTGTCGCCGATCAGACGGCGGCGGTATTCGAGCGGATCGATGCCGGCGGCGTGGGCGCACTCGTCGATGAAGCTCTCGCGGCCCCAGGCGCAGAGGCCTTCGTCGACGCTGCGCCAGGGCCCCTGCGGCACGCCGGTGGTCGCCGTGCCCTGCGCGCTGGCGAAGCCCTTGAAGGCGTAGGGCTCGGGTCCGCCGCCGCGCAGCGACTGGTCGGCGCCGGCGCTGATCGTCTCGTAGCCGGTGATCAGGCCGTCGGCGCCCAGGCCGGCGCGAAAACGGGTGAGGGTGGCTCTACGGTAAAAGTCGTGGGCGACGTCCTCCTCGCGGGTCCAGATCAGCTGCACCGGCGCGCCGCCGGCCTCCGCGGCCACCTTGGCGGCCTGGGTGGCGTAGTCCTGGCTGAGCCGGCGGCCAAAACCGCCGCCCAGCAGGGTGTTGTGCAGGACCACGTCGTCCGGCTTGCGGCCCAACGCGCCGGCGACCGCCAGGCGCGCGGCGGTGGGGATCTGAGTCGGCGACCACACCTCGATCTTGTCGGGGCCGATCTGCACCGTGGTGTTCATCGGCTCCAGCGCCGCGTGGGCCAGGTAGGCGGTCTCGTAGGTCGCCTCCACCTTCTTCGCCGCGGCCTGAACCTGAGTGCGGATCGCCGTGTGATCGGCGCCGCTTGCCGCCCCCTGGTCGGTGCTCTCCAGCGCGGCCATCAGCTTCTGTTGAATGTCGGCGCTGCTGGAGGTCAGCGCGGGCGTCGTCCACTGCGGCTGCAGGGCGCGCACGGCCTTGAAAGCGGTCCAGGTCTTGTCGGCGATCACCGCGACGGCGTTGTCGAGCTTCACCACCTTTTTGACGCCCGCGATCGCCATGGCGGGCGCTTCGTCCACCGAGACCAGTTTCGCGCCATAGACCGGCGCCTGGCGGATCGAGGCGCGGAGCAGGCCGGGCGGCCGCACGTCAATGCCGTAAATCGCCTTGCCAGCGGACTTGTCCGCGTTCTCCAGCGTGGCCAGCGGCTTGCCGATGTAGCGGCGCTCGGCGATGGGCTTGAGCGGCGGATCGGCCGGCGCGGCGCAAGCCGCGGCCTCGGCGGCGAGTGCGCCGTAGGGCAGCGCCTGACCGGTTGCGATGTGGGTCACCCGTCCGAGGTCGGCCTTGCAGTCGCTGTCGGCGCAGTTCCAACGCTTGGCGGCGGCGGAGACCAGTTGGGCGCGGGCGGTGGCCCCGGCCATACGCAGCTGCTTCCAGTGGTTGCGGATCGAGCCGCTGCCGCCGGTGATCAGAAAGCTGAACGGGCCGCTGGGTGAGGGCGGGCCGAGTTCGACGGTGATCCGCTCCCAAGGCACGTCCAGCTCGTCGGCCAGCACCTGCGCCTGGCCGGTGCGCGCGCCTTGGCCCATCTCGCTGACGGTGGAATAGAGGGTGACGTCGCCATTGGGCGCGATGCGGATCCAAGGGCTCAGTTGATGGTCCTGCGCCTGCGCGCCGCCGCTGGCGCCGAGGCCGAGCAGCAAGGCGCCGCCCGCGCTCCAGGTGACGAACTGACGCCGATCAAGCTGCATGGCCGGATCCTTAGACTCTGCGCGGCGACCGAAGGGTAGCGCCGCGCCTATCCAGGCGCAAAGGCCATCAGCGGCAGGGTGAAGCGCAGCTGCGCCCCGATGAACAGCTGAGGCTCCGAGGGCGGCGCCATGCCGGTGTCGGCCTCGCGCTGGGCGACGCAGGCCTGCACCTTTGGCCCCAGCGCCGCGAAATCGTGCGCGTCCGGCAGCACCTGCAGCATGCAGGCGTCGAAGTAGGGGTACTTGTCGCTCTCGCTGCACCCGAACGACGAGCGATCCGGCCGCGCCGCAGTGAGCACCATGCGGTTGGGAGCCGCCAGCACCGGCACGAACACCCCGGAGAAGCAGGCCGAGACAATCACCACCGTCGGCCGATTCACGCCGCATGCGTCGGTCACCATGACGTCGAGCAGCCGCGGCGGCAGCAGTTCGCCGTTGAGCACTGCGCCCTGCGGCGCGCCGTGCGAGGTGATGTAGAAGAGGCAGCCCCCCTTGGCGCGCCCCGCCACGTCCTTGAAGGCCTGATAGACAGTCTGAGCGTCGGCCTTGCCGGGCTTGGTGTCGGGGTAGCGATCGGGCCGCACCGAGAACTGCAGCACGTTGCCTGGCGAGAAGCCCTTCTTGATGAACTCGGCGGCGACATCGCGGCGGGCGTTGTCGAAGGTCTCGGTGGGATTGTTGGTGTGGGACGAGTGGAAGTCGCCGGAGACCACCACCGCCGCCCAATCGGCGAATGGACCGCCGGCGCGGGCCGCCAGCGGCGCCAGGCCGACCAGCAGAGCGAAAAACGCGGCCGCGTACCGCCCCAGGACGCGCAACGCCGTGGCTACTTGTAGTTCTTGAACGGCGTCGGCACCGCGGTGCCCGTCGCCTTGGCCACCAACCGGCCCTCGGCGTCGTAGAGTTCGCCCTCTGTGAAGGCGATGGTCTTGCCCCAGCGCGTCACGCGGCCGACGCCACGCAGCGGTCCGGGCATGGCGGGGCGATAGAAGCTGGTCTTCATCTCGGCGGTGGGGGCCACGGCGGTCATCTTCGAGGCCACCATGCAGGCCACCGACATGCATTCGTCCAGCATGGCGCAGAGGTAGCCGCCCTGCACCTGCTTCATCGGGTTGGCCAGCAGCTCCGCCTTGGCCTCGAAGGCCACCTCGACCTCGCGCTTCTCCTGGCTGACGCTGAGCAGCCGGAAGCCCAGGGTCTGGGAGCCCGTAGGCTGGTTCTTAGTGCGCAGGAAGCGCTGCAGGATATCGTCGTCGGTGAGAGCCGGCGGTTCTTCAGGGGCCACGTCGGTCACGAGCGCTATTTCTTCCTGAACTGATCGAGGGAGACGATGTTGGGCCCATCGGCCGGCTTGCCGTCGGCCGCGGCCTCCGGCTTGGGCTGCGACGGGGCGGCCAGCGCGGGCGCCAGGCGCTCCACCGTGGCCGTATCACTCACCGCGAAGCGCAGCCGGTAGTCGACGCTGGGGTCCCAGAACTGGGTGATGGCGGCATAGGGGATCGACAACGGCTTCGGCTGACCGCCGAAACGCAGGGTGACGGCGAACGAGGTCTCGCCGGGCGCCAGATCCCAATACTGGTGCTGCAGCACGATCATCATCTCGTCCGGATACTGGCCCAGCAAATCCGGGGGACCGCTCACGCCGGGCGCGCCGGTCTTGAAGGTGATGAAGAAGTGATGGTCGCCAGGAAGGCCTTTGGCGGCCGCCCGTTTCAGCGCCGCGCGCACTACGGCCCGCAGCGCCTCCTGCTGCAAATCGTCGTAGCCGATCTCGTCGCGGGGCTTGCCGTCCTTGGCCATGAGCGAAGCGTAGCGCGCGGACGCGGCGAAGCAAGGGTGGGAGGGCGAAATCCGCGAGGTTACGGCGCGGTTGCCGCGGCCGCTGGTCCGCGAGGGCCGCGCGAGGCCGATTTTGTCCCCCGACGCCAGAACTCGGCGATCGCCGAGTAGCGAAACGAGACCGGACGCCCGTCGGTGGTGAGATAGGTGAGGTCCTTGCTTGCGCCAGCCAGGTGCAGAATGTTGATCTCGTCGAAGGGCGCACTTGGAACCCGCAGTCGCTGCGCCGCTTCGTCCACCATCGGGCGGGCGAAGCACAGCATCCAGTTGTTGGCGGCCCGCACCGGTTGCAGGCTGATCTGGCGCGACGCGATGAGCCGGTGCAGCGGGATCTGATCGGAGTAGATCGCGTTCGCGTCGCCCGCTTGCCGCTCGCGGGCGCCATCCAGTTCCGCCTTCCAGAGCCCCCAAAGCGGTGAGTCGGCCCGCGCGGCGAACACGCCGGCGTTCACCATCGGGTAGCCGCTCCAGTTCTCGGCCTCGGCCACGCCGTAGATGGCCGCGTAGTAGCGCAGCGTCTTCGGGTCCGGCAGGCGTGACCTCCAGTAGTTCGGGTCGCTCTCCGGCACGGCGGAGATGTCGGCGCGGTCGGCCGCCCAGGCCAGTTCCACCAGGCCGGCGCGGTTCTGCAGCCAGCTGTCGCCGTCCATCCAGATGTAGAGGTCGTACCCTGGGATCAGCTCCGGTAGCTGCGGCTTGAGGCCAAGATAGGCCATGTCGTAGCCGCGGCTCGCGACGAGCGGATGGCCCGGCATGGGCAGGCTGGCGTACGCGTCGAGCCCGTCGGTGATCGCGGGGGGCGGCTTGTCGGCGCCCATGCGCACGAAGCCGATGTCGAAGTCGCGATCCGGCGCGGCGCGCAGCGAGGCGAGCAGATCCGCGGCCAGGCGGTCATGGCGACGATCGCAGCCCGTCACCACGATCGTACGAGGCGGGAGCCGCCCGTCCGGCGCCGGGGCGGCGACGTTGGCGAGCAGCGGCACAAGACCGCCGACCTTGGTCGGACGCTGGCGACCCAGCGGCGCGGTCAAGCGGTCCCATAGCTCGGCGATCTTGTCGGCGGCGGAAGCGCTCACGGCCCATCCGTAGGCTGAGATGGCGCGGCCCGCCAACCCCCAAGCCTGGCGTGGCCGCAGGGCCGGCGTCGAGGGCAAATACCCGGATTGTCCCAGACAGGGTGTCGCAAGGAAGGAACTGGCTGGTTTGCGGCGGCCGCCTAGGTTAGCAGATCGAATCTGCACCCAGGCACATCGCTGATTGTGAGCAAGCGAGCCGGCATGGACTACGCGCTCGAGGCGGATTGGCAGCTACTGAATACATGCAACTTCCGCTGCAGCTATTGCCTGTCTGATCAGCAACTGTTGGGCGAGAAGATACGCAAATTCGCCTCTCCCGCGGCGTGGACCTCGGCCTTTGATCAGACCGGGAAGACCTGGCTGGTGAATCTGACCGGCGGCGAGCCGGGGTCCTATCCCGAACTCGTTGAGCTTTGCCGCGCCTTGACCGCTCGGCACTACATTTCGCTCAACACCAACCTGACCCACCGTTCGTTCGAGGCCTTCGCCGAGCGGATCGATCCCTCACGCGTCAGCCTCATAAATGCCGGCCTCCATCTGGAGGAGCGGAATGCCCGTGTGGCGCAGGCAAGTTTTCTTCGCAATGCCGCGCGGCTGAAGGCGAAGGGATTCCCCCTCGTCGTGTCCCTGGTCGCGACGCCAGCGGCCCTGGCGCACTTCGACGAGGCGATCGCGCTGCTGGCGCCGATCGGCCTCTTTCCGATCCCCAAGCTGCTGCGTGAGGGTTTCGGGGGGAAGCGTTATCCGAAGGCCTACAGCGATGCCGAGCGGGTCGCCTTCCGATCCCACGCAGCCGCGGCGCGGGGCTTCTATGCCGCCGCCGGGGAGCGGGCGGCGCCGCCGACCATGGATATGTCCAACGACGAACGCTTCCTGAGCGGCGTGCCAAGCTACATCGGTCGCGCCTGCGGGGCTGGGAGCCGGTTCGTCAAAATCGAGGCGAATGGCGATGTCTACCGGTGCTCGAACAAGACAGCCCTCGGCAACCTGCTCGACGGCAGCTTCGCGCTGCTGCCCGGGCCGACACCGTGCGACACCGGCTACTGCTTCTATTGGTGCGAGAAGTACGCTGCGCCGAGGTCGGCCAGCTCGACCCTGGATGCCGTGCTGAAGTGGGCCGAAGCCCGCTTGCGTCTTCCGACGGTAGCCTCGGCCTGAGATTGGATGGGGTAGGTGGGGGGCTTCTGTTGCCAGGCGCCCCCCGAGCCCCGCCTAGCGCTGCTAAGACACTAGGGCTTAGTGCGAATATGTCCGCACCGCTTACGCGGCGAGGGCGTACTCTTGAGCGAAGTTATCGTTCGCATTTAGAAAATGGCCCGAAACGGTGAGCCACGCCGGGAGAAAGCAACCCCTTTACACGTCTGTCGATGCTGATCGGCCCCATGCAGCCCGCCGATAACGCGGGAAGAGGTTGGTGGAGCCGCCGGGAATCGCACCCGGGTCCAGTCCGCTTATTACGAGCGCGTTTATCTCCATAGTCCGGACGAGTCCGGACCAAGCCAATATAGGCCATCGCGGTTGCCGATTGAAGAACGGAACGCCGGACACGACGGCGCATCCTGATCGCTGCTTTATGAGAACTCTCGCTAAATAGCTTGACGGCTAGATAGGGCCATGGCTATCTAGCGATCATGGACGTTTATGAAGCCCTGGCGGACCCGACCCGGCGCGAGATTATCGCCCTGCTGGCGCGCGGCGAGCGCAGCGCTGGCGATATCTCCAGCCGGTTCGATATCGCCGGCCCCTCGGTGTCGCGCCACCTGAAGGTGCTGCGCGAGACGGGCCTGATTTCTTACCGCCAGCAAGCGACCTCGCGGGTCTATCGGCTGGAAGACGAGCCGCTGGAGGAGGTGCGCCAGTGGATGCAAGCGGTGCTCGAGGTCACCAAGGCCCGCTTCGACCGCCTGGGCGCGCACCTGGATGCGATGAAGCAGCGGGAGGAAGGCGATGACTGACACCGGGTTCGGTCGCTTCATCGACGAAGAGACCATCCAGTATGAGCGCATCTACCCGCATCCGCAGGAGCGGGTCTGGCGCGCCATCACAGATCCGATTGAGATCGCCGCCTGGATGTTCGCCCCGGACGAATGGGACCTCAGGTCAGGCGGAACTTGGCGCATGGGCTGCGACTGGACCGGAAATGTCGCCGCGCTGGAGCCTCCGCGACGGCTGCGCCTGGAACACGCGCGCGACGACAGCGTCCGGGCCGGCGGCTTCATCCAATACGAGCTGGAGCCTGTCACCGGCGGCACGAGGCTCATCTTCACCCATCGTTTGCCCGGCGTGGCCGGCGGCCTCGCCCGCGACCCGGACGGAATCGCGGGCGGCTGGCACGAGATTCTCGACCGGCTGGCCGAGCAGCTAGACGGCCGCCCGATCGGCGCCGGGCTGCCGGCGACCGACTTCGCCCGCATGGCCGACGCCTGGCTGGCGGCGAAGGCCGGACGACCCGACGAGGCTTCGGCGCGCCAACACGTCTTCGATCTGCGCCGCGAGGAGGCCGGGACGGCGCTCAATCGGCAATACCGCGAACGCGCATTGGCCGGCGCGGGCGGCCACGCCGACGGCGGGCTGGGGCGGTTCATCAACCGCCAGACGCTGGAATTCGTGCGTACCTACCCGCACCCGATCGAGCGGGTGTGGCGCGCCATCACCGAGCCGACGGAACTCGCCCGCTGGTTCATCCCCACCACCACGTGGGATTTCAAGGAAGGCGGCGCGTACCGCTTCCATGACGACGGCTTCATGGGCGAGCTCCTCACCATCGACGCCCCGCGTTTCATCCGCTTGAGCTCGGCGTCGCAACCCGGCCAGGAACCCGGCTCGTTCATTCAGTACGAGCTGACCGCGGTGGAGGGCGGCACGCGGATGCGCTTCGTGCAGTTTTCCACGCCTGGCGGCCTGTTCGAGGGTCGCCCGGAGCATCGCAACGACGTGCCCTGGGCCGGCGGCAATCTCGGCGGCTGGCACGAGTTCTTCGAGGCGCTGGGCGCGCATCTGGATGGCGTTGCCGCCGACAGCCGCGTGCCGCCCACCCGCATGGCCGAGCTGGTGGCCGACTGGGTGGGTAAAGTGCAGATCGAATACGGCATGGACCCCAAGCTGGGCGCCCGCATCCGCATCGGCCTGCGCCGCGAGGAGCGCTGGGCCGAGCTCAATGCGCTCTACGAAGACCTGATCGACGAGACGCTGCCGGCTGCGTGAGACGGCGAGCACCGCCTGAGTGCGGCTGAAAGAGGAGGCGACAGTCATGGATCAAGAGACACTCACGCAAGAGCCGGGCCCCTTCATGCGCAAGCTCTTCGACATGACGCCCTTCAACACGCACCTGGGCCTGGAGCTCGGGGATTTCAGCCTGGAACGACTGGTGGTGCGCTTCGCCAAGCGAACCGAACTGACGCTGCCGGGCGGGACGCTGCACGGCGGCGCGCTGGCGGCGGCCATCGACGTGGCCGGCGCCTACCACGCCGGGATTGCGATCCACCAGCGGATGTCCCGCGAAGGCGGCGACGCCGACCGTTCCACCGGCGTGCGGACCATCAGCCTCAACGTCGACTTCCTGAAAGCGCTGACGGCCGAGACCTACACCGCCACCACCACCATCTTGCACACCGGCGCCAACATCGTGCGGGTGCGCGCCGAGTGCGTCGACGATCGTGACGACCTGGTCGCGACCGCCAGCCTCAACTTCTCGTACTAGGACCGAGACACGTGACCGACGCGCCGCTCGCCCGCTTCATCGGTCGCGACACGGTGGAGTACGTGCGCACCTATCCGCATCACATCGAGCGGGTGTGGAACGCGATTACCGATCCGGCGCAGATGTCGGTCTGGTTCGGGCCGCTCCAGTTCGAACCGCGTCTCGGCGGCGCCTGGCTGGCGCTCTGGGAGGAAGACAGCCCGTTTCGGGGCGTGATCACCGCGTTCGAGCCGCCCCGGCTGGTCCGGTTCGGCAGTCCGCACATCGACCCGAGCAACTATTGGCAGTTCGAGCTTGCAGCGGTGGCCAGCGGCACGCGGATGCTGTTCGAGCAGCACATCAGCTCGCGGACCTGGGCCAACGTCCACCACTGGCCGGCCGACCCGCCGGAACACCCGGCTGGCGAGACCAACCCCTGGCGGCCGGGCACGCTCAGCGGCTGGCATCGCAGCTTCGATCATCTGGGCGTGCACATGGACGGCGGCGTCTGGGTGCGGGCGACGGACACCGAGCGCGACACGCTCGACCAGCGCTACCGCCAGCACATGCTGGCGACACAGCCTTAGCGGAAGGGACGGATATGAACATCGGATGGCTCGAGACCAGCTTCGCCGTCGCCGACGTCGCTCGCACCAGCGCCTGGTATGAAGCGCTCGGCTTCGAGTTCGTCGAGAGCAACGACGACGGCAAGACGCGCACGCTGCGGGCCGGCGCCGACTGCCGGCTGGCGCTCTATCAAGGCGTTCTCGATCCGGCCGAGACGCAACTGATCTTCTGGAACGGCGACGTGGAGGCGGCCGCGGACCGATTGGCCGCGGCTGGCTTCGAGTTCTTGGGAGGCGCCACGTATAAAGAGCACGCCGATGCGCGCGGCGTGATCCGGATGCCCAACGGCGACGCCTCGTTCATGGTCCGCGATCCGGACGGGCAGCTGCTTTTCATCATCCGCATGGCGGAAGTGAGCCGCAGGGAGGTGGCCATCCGGGCCAGCGACCTCGACCGGGGCTTCTGCCAGGTCAGCCTGCCGGTGAAGGATCCGGACCGGACGGCGGCGTTCTATGAGCTGCTGGGGTTCCGGCGCAGCGTGGTCGACGACAAGGAAGGCGTGAACCCCGATCCGCGCGTCGCGGCGCTCACCAACGGCGAATGCCGCATCTGCCTCTACCAGGGCTACCTCGACCCGGACGAGCTGCAGCTGAACTTCTGGCAGGGCGACATCGACGCCGTGGCGGCGGTGGCGCGCCGCGAGGACATGCATTTCTATCGCGAGCCGGGACGCGACGCGGCCGGGGCGGGGTTCATGCTCACCGACCCCGACGGGCGGCCAGTGTTCTTCATCAACATGGGCAAATACTCGGCGGCGAATTTCATCGGCCCAAACGGTGAGATGCTGGCCTGATCCACGCCGCCGGCCGTTCGCGAAGCGTGAACGGCGCCCGAATTTCGTGAACCGACGCATTGGCTTCGCGGCTGGCCTGGGGCGGCGAGGGTCGTCCGCCTAGCTTCCTGACGCTCCCAACAAGGAGGGGCGAGCGTCATGAAAAGCCTGCTGCATTCGGCCACGTTCCTGCTTCTCGACATGGCCTCGACCTTTTTCTACCTGGCCATCTACCTGACCACGCACAGCATTCCGATCGCGGCGGTGGCGGGGGTGGGCCTGGGCATCGGCCAGATCGTCTGGGAGCGCACGCGCGGCAAGCCGATCGAGGCGATGCAGTGGATGAGCCTCTTCCTGGTGGTCGCCTCTGCCATCGCCACGGTGCTGACCAACGACCCGCGCTTCATCATGGTCAAGGCCAGCGTCATCTATGTGATCGTCGGCGTGGTGATGCTGAAGCCTGGCTGGATGAACCGCTACCTGCCGCAGAACGCCATGGAGATCGTTCCGGACATCGGGGTGATCTTCGGCTTCATCTGGGCGGGGCTTATGTTCGTCTCGGCGGCCGTGAACCTGGTGAGCGCCTTGACTATGAGCGTGCTGGCCTGGACGGCCTTCATGTCGACCTACGCGCTGGGCACCAAGATCGGCCTCTTCCTCATCCAGTACGGCACGATGCGCTTCATCGGCGTGCGCCGGCGCCGCGCGGCGGAAGCCTCGCCCGCCGCCGAGCCGGTCGCTGCCTGAGGTCCGCTCTTTCCCGGGGCATCCTCGCCCGCTAGCCTGCTCCCATTCTACGAAAACGACTTTTCATGGGAGGATTGCATGGCTGGCAGACTGGCGGGCAAGGTCGCCATCATCACGGGCGCGAGCCGCGGGCTCGGGCAATATTGCGCGGTGGGCTACGGCCGCGAGGGCGCCAAGGTTGTCGTCGCGGCCCGCACTGAAACCGAGAGCGACCCACGCCTTCCCGGCACCATCCACGACACGGTGAAGATGGTCGAAGAGGCCGGCGGCGAGGCCATCGCGGTGGTCTGCAACGTCGCCGATGAGGCCAGCGTCGAGGCCATGGCCCAGCGGGCGCTGGATCAGTGGGGCCGCATCGACATCCTGATGACCAATGCCGCCGTGCAGCCCGCCGGCTTCATCTCCACCATCAAGCCGAAGAGCTGGGAACTGGAGTTCAATATCAACGTGCACGGCCCGTTCCGCTGCATCCGCGCGGTGCTGCCGGCGATGCAGAGTCAGAAGAGCGGCAACATCATCAACATCTCGTCGGTGGCGGCGCGCGGCGGCTCGCACTACGGCGCGACCAAGCGGGCGGTGGAGGCGATGAGCATCGGCCTGGCGCGCGAACTGAAGGACCAGGGCATC
>Ga0265338_10007878_pt1 | contig 13076 bp, 4 predicted proteins | sample 42126metaG_FD_193579 | JGI IMG/M metagenome (GOLD analysis project Ga0265338, IMG submission 193579) | Rhizosphere microbial communities from Carex aquatilis grown in University of Washington, Seatle, WA, United States - 4-21-26 metaG | ecosystem: Host-associated > Plants > Roots > Rhizosphere >... | reverse complement strand
CTTCTATGCTCACCCGGACGAGAGCGGCCAGGATGAAATTGAGCTCCGGGACGGAACCATTCTGGAACGGGTTACGGCTCCCGTTCTGGGCAAGGAGGGAAGAAATTATGGAAGGATCTGGACGTTTCGTGATGTAACGGAGCGCAAGCGGGCCGATGCGGAACTGGCTTACGAACGGGAGCTGCTGCGGACCTTGCTGGAGAATTCCACGGATCATATTTATTTCAAGGATGCCCAGTCCCGCTTCATTAAATGCAGCGATGCCCAGGCCAAACAGTTTGGCGTGGCCTCCGCTGATCAATTGGTGAGCAAGTCTGATTTTGATTTCTTCACGGAAGAACATGCCCGGCCGGCCTTTGAGGATGAGCAGAAAATCATCCGGACCGGCCAGCCGATGATCGGCCGAATTGAAAGGGAATCCTGGAAGGATGGACGCGGGGAATCCTGGGTGCTTACCACCAAAATGCCGCTGCGGGACAAAGCCGGCGAAATCATTGGCACGTTTGGCATCTCGAAGGACATCACCCCGATAAAAGAGGCGGAAGCCAGGTTGGAAGCCATCCACCGGGAACTGGTGGACGCGTCGCGGCGGGCGGGGATGGCGGAAGTGGCCACGAGCGTCCTGCACAACGTCGGCAACGTGCTCAACAGCGTCAACGTCTCCACCATCCTGATCCTCGAAACCCTCCGGAAATCCAAGCTCCACAACCTGGGCCGCCTGGCTGCCATGATCCGGGAACATCAGGGCGATCTGGCGGCCTTTTTCACGGCCGACCCCAAGGGCAAGCAATTGCCCGATTATTTCACCCGCCTGGCGGAGCACCTGGCCGGCGAACAAGCCGGACTGCTCAAAGAGGTGGAACTGACGCGGCAACACGTCGAGCACATCAAGGACATTGTCACGATGCAGCAGAGCTACGCCCGGGTTTCGGGGGTGGTGGAAAAAACCTGGGCGGTCGATTTGATTGAGGACGCGCTGCGCCTGAACGGCGGTGCGCTGGCTCGTCATGACGTGCACGTGACCCGCGATTTTCCCGCCCAGGCCATCGAAATCAACGTGGACCGGCAAAAGGTTCTGCAGGTGCTGGTGAACCTGATTCGCAATGCCAAATACGCCTGTGATGAATCCGGGCGGCCGGACAAGCAATTGACAATCCAGGTGCGGAACGGTGACGGCCGGGTGCAAATCGCGGTGATCGACAACGGGGTGGGCATCCCGGCGGAGAACATGACGCGCATTTTCAACCATGGCTTTACGACGCGAGAACAGGGCCATGGTTTTGGCCTGCACAGCGGCGCGCTGGCGGCCAAGGAATTGGGCGGCAGCCTGAACGCGCACAGCGACGGCCCGGGCCGGGGGGCGACTTTTATTTTGGAACTGCCATTGCAGCCCGTGTCCACGTTGAACGATTCGGTGATTCGGTTTGAAACAAAGCCATAACGAGAATGATATGAACCCAAAATGTCCTGATTCAGAAGCCCGGCGAAACGGCCTGCCGCTCAAGCCAAAGCCTTGCTGGCTGACGACGCTCTTTTGCCGGACAGCAATTTTCTCCAGCTTTCTATCGGCGCCGGTCATGGCCCTGGCCGCAGGCGGTTCCGCCACCAGTGAATCCGCCGGCAGCCTGGCCGACCTGAGCATTCAACAGTTGATGAATGAGCCGGTGACTTCAGTTTCCAAAAAGGAAGAGAAGCTCACGGATGCGGCGGCGGCCATTTTTGTGATCAGCAGTGACGACATCCGTCGCCTGGGCATCACGAGCATTCCCGAAGCGTTACGGCTGGTCCCGGGGTTGGATGTGGCCCGGATTAATTCGCATGAATGGGCGATCAGTTCTCGCGGGTTCAATGTCCAGTTTGCCAACAAATTGCTGGTGTTGGTGGATGGCCGGTCGGTTTACGGGACGGGCTTCGGTGGGGTCGTCTGGGGGGTACAGGATGTGGTGATGGAGGACGTGGATCGCATCGAAGTGATTCGCGGACCGGGCGGCACCCTCTGGGGCGCCAATGCCATGAACGGGGTGATCAACATCATCACCAAAAGTGCCAAGGAAACCCAGGGCACTTTGATTTCCACCACGGTGGGGACAGAAGATCATCCCACCACGACGGTTCGTTTTGGCGACCAAATCGGCACCAATCTCTTTTATCGCGCCTATGTGAAATATTTTGACCGGGACGGATTGGTGGAGGCCGACGGGCAAGACGCGCCCGATGACTGGAATGGGACTCAGGGAGGCATGCGCATGGACTGGGAACCCACTGAGATAAACCATCTGACCTTGCAAGGGGATGCTTACTACAACCGCATCACCGAAAATCAGGACGTGCCCAGCCTTTTGCCGCCCTATTCGCAAAACGTCAACAACATCGATCACAATTCCGGAGCAAATGTGCTGGGCCGTTGGGCGCATTCGTTTTCGGAAAGCTCGATGCTGACGTTGCAGGCGTATTACGACCACTTCAAACAGGAACAAATCCAGGCGACCGAAGTTGCCGACACGGTTGACATTGACGCGCAACACCAGTTCGCGCTCGGTGAATACAATAGCATCATGTGGGGGCTTGGCTATCGCCACCTGGCCGACCAATTTTCGCCGGGTTTCTTTGTGTCCTGGAACCCGGCCCAGCATGAAGAACAACTGTACAGCACCTTTGTCCAGGATGAAGTCACGCTGTTGCCCGACCGGTTCAAGGTCACGGTGGGATCAAAATTCGAGCACAACGACTACACCGGTTTTGAAATCCAGCCCAGCGCCCGCCTGCTCTGGACCCCGACGGAAAAACAGACCCTTTGGGCAGCGGTCTCGCGCGCCGTGCGGACGCCCTCCCGCTCGGATCTTAATCAACGCGTCAATCTTCAGGTTTTTCCGCCTTCACCACCGAACCCGCTGCCGGTCCTGGTTTCAAGCTTTGGCAACCCCAACCTCGGGTCGGAGGTGCTGATCGCCTACGAATTGGGCTATCGGATAGAATTGACCAGGCAATGTTCATTGGACCTGGCCGGTTTTTTCAATGATTACGATAACCTGATTGCACCGGTAGTCGGGACCCCCGGCTTTGAAGCCAGCCCGGCTCCACCACATATCCTGATCCCCTCCACCTACGATAATATCGGCCGCGCCCAAACCTACGGCATCGAACTTTCCGGCCGGTGGAACGTAACCGGCAACTGGCATGTCACGGCCAACTACACATGGTTCGACGTCCGGGCCGGAGCCAATCCACCCCTGGTTCAAAGCAGCCCGGAGCAACAGGTGCAACTGACTTCCGCGGTCGATCTACCCGGAAATCTCGAATGGAACACCGCAGTTTATTACGTGGATCAAATCGAATCACCAAACATTCTTGGCCAGACGCACATTCCGGCTTACCTGCGCCTGGATATGGGCCTGGTCTGGCACCCGACGAAATACCTGGAGATCGGCCTGTGGGGCCAGAACCTGCTCCAGGACCGGCACGCGGAATTTGCGAGTTATAAAACTTCGATAATAACGGAAATCCCGCGGAGTGTGATGGGAACAATCAGCTTGAGGTTTTAAGGCATTCAACCCGGCATGCTTAATCTGCCCCAACCCATGTTTAACATAACCCATAGTCGGACCGACAGGCGAGCCGGTGGAGGCTTCCGCTTCCGGCTGGCCGACGGATTCGTCGGGCGGGTGTTGGGTTGCGGTTTGCTCCTGGCCGGTCTGTTGGGCAACCCGGCCGGGGCCCAGGTGGCCAAGGAATACCAGATCAAGGCGGCCTACCTGTACAATTTTGCCAAATTCGTGGAGTGGCCGGCGCAACGTTTTGCGGACGATCAGGCGCCGCTGGTCATTGGCATTTCCGGCAAAGACCCGCTGGGTGAGGAACTGCAGGCCATTGCCCGGGACCACAAGATCAATGGCCGAAGCATTGTGATAAAACAAGTGGCCACTGCCGCCGAAGCCGGCGGCGTGCATCTGTTGTTTATCAGCGATGGCGAAGACAGCCGCATGCCGGAGATGCTTGCCGGGCTCAAAGAGACGGCCGTGCTGACGGTTGGCGAATCCGATAAATTCATCGCTGCGGGCGGGATAATCAATTTCGTGCGCGAGGCCGACAAGGTGCGTTTTGAAATCAATGCCGGTGCGGCCGAACGGGCCGGCCTGAAAATCAGCGCCCAGCTGCTCAAGCTGGCCAAACCCGTTCACAACCCTCCCTAGGTCCCGCGCTATGCACTTTCTTCGCAACCTCCCGATCAAACGCAAACTCATGGTTATTACCATGCTGGTCAGCGGCGTTGCCTCGTGGGTGGTCAGCCTGTCGTTCATCACGTATGAGCAGTTCACTGCCCGCCGACAGATGGTGCAGGATTTATCCATCACGGCCGCCATGGCCGGCGCCAATAGCACGGCGGGGCTGTCGTTTAACGAAGCCGATTCCGTGGAACAGGCCTTGAAATCGTTGCACGCCCAGCCGGGCATTGTTCATGCCTGCGTCTATGACCGGGCGGGCAAGCCATTTGCGCGCTATCAACGCGCGGGTGTGACGGGAGAATTTCTGCCGCCTCCCGTCCAGGGCGACGGTCATCGTTTTGGTCCAAACCGGTTGGATTTGTTCCAACGGATTGACCTGGCCGGAGAAACGATTGGCACCATTTATCTCGAAATGGATTTGCATGAAATGACCGCACGGATCTGGCGTTACGCCTTGATCATGGTCCTGGTGCTGATCGCGGCGGGGGTGCTGGCGTTCTTCCTTTCCGTTCGGCTGCAAAAGTTTATTTCCGAACCGCTTTCGGACCTGGCGAAGACGGTGACCGTTATCGCCGAGAAGCAGGATTATTCGGTGCGGGCGGTCAAATCGGGAGAAGACGAATTGGGCCGGCTGATCGATGGATTCAACCATATGCTCATCCAGATCCAGGAGCGCGATTCCGCCCTCCAGACTGCCCGGGACGGATTGGAAGTCCGGGTCCAGGAACGCACCAAGGAACTCGACACATCCCTGTCATTGCTCAACGCCACGCTCGAATCCACGGTGGACGGCATTCTGGTGATTGATCGTCAGGGCCGGGTGGTGAGTTCCAACCTGAGGTTTGTGAAAATGTGGGGTCTGCCTCAGGAGAATATATTACCCGGCCAGGCCGACGACCAGGTTCTGCTTTTGGCCCTGGAGATGGTCAAGGACAGCGAAAAATTTCTCGCCAAGGTGCGCGAACTTTACAGTCGGCCACAGGCCGAGAGCTTTGATATCATCGAATTGAAGGACGGTCGCATCTTCGAACGCTATTCCCAGCCCCAACGATTGGGGGAGGATTGTGTGGGACGGGTGTGGTGTTTCCGCGACGTCACCGAACGCAAACAGGCCGAGGCAGAACTGGCTTACGAACGTCATTTGTTACGGACGCTGCTGGAAAACTCCACGGATCATATCTATTTCAAGGATGCCCAGTCCCGCTTCATTAAATGCAGCGATGCCCAGGCCAAACAGTTTGGCGTGGCCTCTGCCGATCAATTGGTGAGCAAGTCTGACTTTGATTTCTTCACGGAAGAACATGCCCGGCCGGCCTTTGAGGATGAGCAGAAAATCATCCGGACCGGCCAGCCGATAATTGGCATAATCGAAAGGGAATCCTGGAAGGATGGGCGCGGGGAATCCTGGGTGCTTACCACCAAAATGCCGCTGCGGGACAAGGCCGGCGAAATCATCGGCACGTTTGGCATCTCGAAGGACATCACCCCGATGAAAGAGGCGGAGGCCAGGTTGGAGGCGGTCCACCGGGAACTGGTGGACGCGTCGCGGCGGGCGGGGATGGCGGAAGTGGCCACGAGCGTCCTTCACAACGTGGGCAACGTGCTCAACAGCGTCAACGTCTCCACCATCCTGATCCTCGAAACCCTCCGGAAATCCAAGCTCCACAACCTGGGCCGCCTGGCTGCCATGATCCGTGAACATCGGGACAATCTGGCGGCCTTCTTGACGACCGACCCCAAGGGTATCCTATTACCCGATTATTTCACCCGCCTGGCCGAACACCTGACCAGCGAACAAGCCGAACTGCTCAAAGAGGTGGAATTGACGCGGCAACACGTCGAGCACATCAAGGACATCGTCACGATGCAGCAGAGCTATGCCAAGGTTTCCGGGGTGGTGGAAAAAACCTGGGTGGTGGATCTGATCGAAGACGCGCTGCGCCTGAACGGCGGTGCGCTGGCGCGTCATGGTGTGCAGGTCATCCGCGATTTTCCTCCCCAGGCCATCGAAATCAACGTGGACCGGCAAAAGGTTCTGCAGGTGCTGGTGAACCTGATTCGCAATGCCAAATACGCCTGTGATGAATCCGGACGCCAGGACAAGCAATTGACGATGCAGGTGCGGAACGGCGACGCCCGGGTACAAATCGCGGTGATCGACAACGGGGTGGGCGTCCCCTCGGAGAACATGACACGCATTTTCAACCATGGCTTTACGACGCGAGAACAGGGCCACGGTTTTGGCCTGCACAGCGGCGCGCTGGCGGCCAAGGAATTGGGCGGCACGCTGAGTGTGCACAGTGACGGCCCCGGCGAAGGGGCAAAATTTATACTCGAATTACCGTTGCAACCTCCTTCAAATTTATGAACGACCCATTGCTTCAAAAAAACCGTCGGATTCTGGTGATTGACGATAATCCGGCGATCCATGCCGATTTCAAAAAAATCCTAGGCTCCGCTTCCGCCGACAAAACGGAACTGGATGACCTGGAGGCGAAATTTTTTGACGAGGCGTCGGCTGCCGAGGCGCCCATCACCTTTCAAATGGATTCGGCCTTTCAAGGACAGGAAGGTTATGAGCTGGTCCGGCAATCCGTTGCGGCCGGCCGGCCCTACGCCATGGTTTTCATGGATGTGCGGATGCCCCCGGGCTGGGATGGCATCGAAACCACGGCGAAGATCTGGGAGATTGATCACGATCTCCAAACGGTCATCTGCACCGCTTATGCCGATTATTCGTGGGACCAGATGACCGCCAAACTGGGGATTTCCGACCGCCTGGTCATTCTCAAGAAGCCCTTTGACAATGTGGAAGTGGTGCAACTGGCCCATGCGTTGACGGAGAAATGGTGCCTGCGGATAAAGGTCCGGGCACGGATGACGGAACTGGAAAAAATTGTGGCGGCACGGACCTGGGAGTTGCAAAAGGCAAACCACGAACTCCGTAAAGAGATTGCCGAGCACGCGCGGACCGAAGATGCCTTGCGCCAGTCCCAGAAGATGGATGCCTTGGGACAGCTGGCGAGCGGCATCGCCCATAATTTTAACAACCTGCTCCAGGTCATCCGGGGTAATGCCCAGTACCTGGTGGCGCAGGAACAGCCGGCCCCGACCGTTCTCGATGCGATGCAACAAATCGATGCCGCGGCCGTGCGCGCGGCCAAACTGACATCGCAAATGCTCATGTTCGGCCGGAAAAAACGGATGGAGCGGCAGCATCTGGACCTGGGCCAGACGCTGACCCAGTTTGGCCAGATGCTCCACCCGCTCCTGGGCGAGGACATCACCCTGGAGATTAAGTGTGATGGTCCGCCCCTGGTCCTTTTCGCCGATCCGGTCATGATCGAACAAGTCATCCTGAATCTTGCCGTCAACGCCCGGGATGCCATGCCGCAGGGCGGACGGTTGAGCATTCAATCCTGCCCGATGGAAATTTCGGAGGAAACCGTCCGGCACAATCCCAAGGCCCATCCTGGCAAATTTGCCCGGATCAGCGTCGTCGACACGGGATGCGGCATCACGCCCGAAGCCATGTGGCACCTGTTTGAACCGTTCTTCACCACCAAGGAACAGGGCAAAGGCATCGGTTTGGGCCTGGCGACCGCTTATGGCATTGTTAAACAACACGAAGGCTGGATCGAGGTCGAAACCCAGCCCGGTCAGGGCTCCACCTTCAGAATATTCTTCCCTCTCTCTAGCAGCCCGGCCAAACCGGCCAAGGTGCTACCGCCGGAAACCAAAATTGTGGGCGGCAAAGAAACCATTTTGCTGGTCGAGGACGAGCAGGTGGTTCGTTACATGGCGCGGCGGGTCCTTCAACGCCAGGGATATCGGGTGCTCGAGGCCAGTTCGGGCGAGCAGGCCCTGTCGGTCTGGAACGAACAGGGGACCGAAATTGATTTGCTCCTGACGGACATGATCATGCCCGAGGGGTTGTCGGGGCGGAAGCTGGCCGAAAAACTCCTGGAAAAGAAGGCCGGCCTGAAAGTGATCTACACGACGGGTTATAGCCAGGATGCCATCGGTCAGGACCTGAAGCTGGAGGAAGGATTGAACTTCATAGCCAAACCCTATCATCCCAACAGCCTGCTTCAGATCGTGCGCCGTTCCCTGGACAGCGCGTTCCCAAACCCACCCAACCAATTGCAACACTCATGAATAGTACGATCAACCGGCGCGTACTCGTCATCGATGACAACCAAGCCATCCATGATGATTTCCGCAAGATTCTCTGCGGCCGCTCCAACGGTGTGGATGACATGGCTGAGGCCGAAACCTCCCTGTTTGGCAAAGCAATCGATGGGCCGACGGTGGCCGGGTTTGAAATTGATTCTGCGTTTCAGGGTGTGGCGGGCCTGGCCTGTGTGGAACATGCTCTGTCTGCCGGCCGCCCCTATGCGATGGCCTTTATTGATGTGCGGATGCCGCCGGGCTGGGATGGCATTGAAACCACCGAGCGCATCTGGAAGGTGGACCCGGACCTGCAAATCGTCATCTGTACTGCTTACTCGGACTATTCCTGGAACGAGGTGATCGCCAAGGTGGGGCAATCCGACCGCCTGGTGGTTCTCAAAAAGCCCTTTGATAATATTGAGGCCTCGCAACTGGCCCTGACCCTCACCAACAAGTGGCATCTCACCCAGCAGGCCCGGCATAAACTGAATGAACTGGGGGAACGGGTGCGGGAACGTACCATCGAATTGACGACCATCAATGCGTCGTTGCGGACCGAAATCACAGAGCGCAAACAGGCAGAGGAGGCATTGCGGGAGAGCCGGGAACATTATCGGAACCTGATCGAGTCTCAGGGCGAGGGGGTGGTGATCACCGACCTGGACCGGCGTTTCACCTTTGCCAATCCCGCGGCCGAGACCATCCTGGGGGCATGGCCGGGCCAGCTGGTCGGCAAATTACTGGATGAATTCGCGGAAGAAAAAGCCCGGGCGGTTATTGAGGAGCAGTTCGAACTGCGCCGGGCCGGCAAAAAAACCAGTTACGAAATCGAAATCACCTCGGCCCAGGGTGAACGGCGTCAGATTCTGATCACCGGCACGCCGCAGCTGGATGCCGAAGGCAGATTTTGCGGTACCTTTGCCGTTTTTCGTGACATCACCCAGCGCAAAAAAGCGGAACGGGCCTTGCGGGAAAATCAACGTTTGTTAAAGACCATCCTGGATAACATCCCCGACCCTGCCTGGTTGAAAGACGCCCAAGGCCGCTATCTGGTGGGCAACAAGTCGCTGGCCCAGATTTACCGGCGCGGATTGGAAGAGATCGTGGGCAAAACGGTTTTTGAAGTGTTCCCGCAACATGCCCCCGCGCTGGCCGAAGGTGACTCCAAAATTGCCGTGTCCGGCCAATCGGTCCGCAGCGAAAACTGCATTCCCGATGCCGATGGTCATAACCGGTGGTTCGACACGATTGAAACTCCGATTCTCAACGAACAAAATGAAGTGACCGGCACAGCCGGCATCGCCCGGGACGTTACCGATCACAGAGAGATGGAAACCGCCATGCGAGAGAGCGAAGCGCGCTATCGTTCCCTGTTTGAGAACATGCTCGAGGGATTCGCCTGCTGCCGGATGATTTTCGACCAGGACCAGCCGCAGGACTTTGTGTACCTCGAAGTGAACTCGGAGTTTGAAAGGCTGACCGGGCTTAAGAATGTCATTGGTAAGAAAGCCACCGAAGTCATGCCGGGAATCCGCCAGGCCAATCCGGAGTTGTTCGAGATCTACGGCCGGGTGGCTTTGACCGGAAAGCCGGAAAAATTTGAGACGTACGTGGATTCGTTGGGTATCTGGTTTTCCGTCGCCGTTTCCAGTCACCAGAAGGAGCATTTCGTCGTGGTGTTCGACAACATCACGGAACGAAAGCAGATGGAGGAGGATTTGCGGCAAAAGACGGCGCTCTTTGAAGCCATGGTCAATTCCTCCCCGGACGGGATTCTGATCGTCAATGAACAGGGCAAGAAAGTCCTCCAGAACCCGCAGTTCACCGCGCTGGTCGGAATTCCGCCGCACATTGCTGAAGATGCCGACGATACCAAGCAGCTTCAATTTGTCACCGACTCGGCCAGGGACCCGGAGCAATTTCTGGCCAAAGTCCTCCATCTGAACGCGCATCCTGAAGAAACCAGTCAGGACGAAATTGAATTCAAGAGCGGGAGAATTTTGGACCGTTTTTCAGCACCCGTGCGCGATCAAAATGGAATATATTATGGCCGGGTCTGGAAGTTCCGGGATGTCACCGAACGCAGACAAATGGAAGCAGCGTTGCGTGAGAACGAGAAGTTACTCCGGGAAATGGGGCGGACGGCAAAAATTGGCGGATGGGAGTTGGATCCCGCGACCGGGCAAGGGCAGTGGACCGAAGAGGTCGCACGCATCCATGACCTGGAACCCACCGTGCGGCCCGATCGGGCGATGGGCGCCGCGTTTTATCTCGGCAAATCCCGCGCGCTGATCGAGGTGGCGATCCAGGAGGCCATCGATCACGGTACGCCTTACGACCTGGAGCTGGAAATTGTTTCGGCCAGGGGAAAACACAAATGGGTCCGCACGATCTGTGAGCCGTTGGTGGAAAACGGAAAGGTAATGAAATTGCGCGGCTCGTTGCAGGACATCACCGAATATAAGCAGGCGGAACTGGCCCTGCTCGCTGAGCGTGATTTCTCGTCGGGAATCATCAAACAGATGCCGTCGATCATCGTCGGCAGCAAGGTCGATGGCACGACCACTTTCCTTAACCCGGCGGGCGAGGCCATCACCGGTTACCGCAGTCAGGAAATCATCGGCCGGAACTGGTGGCAGACCTTTTATCCGGAAGAAGAATACCGGCAGGTGGAAAAGCTGCTCCAGGACATCAAAAACAATGAAGTACGCGATTATGAGATGGTTTTGACCACCCGAACCGGGGAAAAGCGCACCATTTGTTGGAACTCGGTCAACCGCCGTGACGAGGCAGGAAAAATTTACGAGGTCATCGGCTTCGGCAATGACATCACCGAGCGCAAGCAGGCGGAAGCAGCCCTGCAACAAAGCGAGAGCAAATTCCGCGCACTTTTTGAAAATGCCCGGGACGCTATTTTTATCCTCGACACGCACGGCCAACTTGTTGACGTCAACCGGGAAAGTTGCGAGCGGCTCCAGTATTCCCGGGCAGAACTCCTGCAGATGAAAGCACAGGACATTGATGTGCCTGAATCCGCCGCCTTGGTGCAGGAGCGCATCGATCGATTGCTCCGGGTCGGCCACCAGATCTTTGAGGCCGCCCATGTCCGTCGCGATGGCACCATCATCCCCGTGGAAATCAACTCGCAACTCCTGATGCATGAAGGTCAAACCCTGGTTTTAAGCTTTTGCCGGGACCTGACCGAGCGCAAACGCACGGAAGAAAAGTTACATCTGCAAAGCTCGGCGCTGGCCGCCGCCGCCAATGGCATTGCGATTACTGATCACAAGGGGCTGATCCTCTGGGTCAATCCCGCCTTCACCAGTCTCACCGGCTATAGCGGTCATGAAGCCATCGGCCAGACCCATGCATTACTGAAATCGGGTGTTCAGGATCAAGCCTTTTACCAACAACTGTGGGACACGATTTTAAGCGGAAAGGTCTGGCAGGGCGAACTGGTCAATCGCCGCAAAGACGGCCGCCTGTATCATGAGGAAATGATCATTACCCCGGTGCTCGATGAAAAGGGCGCGATTCTGAATTTCGTGGCCGTCAAGCAAGACATCTCCCAACGCAAACAAGCCGAGAAGGCGTTACAAGAGCAGCTCGCATTGCGGGAACGGCTGTCCAAGATCGCCGCGAATGTGCCTGGATTTATTTATGCTTATCTTTTACGGCCGGATGGTTCGGCTTGCATCCCTTACGCCAGCCCGACCATGGAGGAGTTTTACGGCGTACGGGCGGAGGATGTAGTGGCGGATGCTTCGCCCATTTTCAAGCTGATCCACCCGGATGACCAGGCGCATATGCAGCAATCCATGGCGCATTCCGCTCGCACTCTGCTGCCTTGGCGGGCTGAATTCAGGGTGCAGCATCCGAAGAAGGGCGTGTTCTGGGTCGAAGGCCATTCCACGCCCGAGCGCCAGGCGGACGGGAGCATTCTCTGGCACGGTTTCATGAGCGACATTACGGAGCGCAAACGAGTCGGTTATGCCTTACAGGAACGGGCATGCCTGGCTGCGCTCGAAGCCGAGGTGGGCACGGCGCTCACGCGGAGCGGTGCGTTGGCGGAAATGCTCCGGTTATGCAGCGAGGCGATCGTGCGGCATCTGGACGGAGCGTTCGTGCGCATTTGGGGGCTGAACGAACACGAGGAGATATTGGAACTCCAGGCCAGCGCCGGTCTGTACACGCACCTCAATGGACCGCATGGCCGCGTGCCCGTCGGCAAGTTCAAGATTGGACTGATTGCGGAAGAACGAAAGCCGCATCTGACCAACCAGGTGATCGGCGATCCGCGCGTAGGCGATCAGGAATGGGCCAAACGCGAAGGCATGGTAGCCTTTGCCGGCTATCCCCTGCTGGTCGAAGATCGTTTGATCGGTGTGGTGGCGATGTTCGCCCGGCACACTCTGACCGAGACAACTTTGCAAGCGCTGGCCTCGATCTCCAAGAACATCGCCGCCGGCATGGATCGCAAGCGATCCGAGGAGGCGCTGCTGGAGTCGAAGCGATTCCTGCAATCCACGCTTAACGCGCTCTCCTCGCACATCGCGATTCTGGATGAGCAGGGGACGATCGTCGAAGTGAATGCTGCCTGGCATCGCTTTGCCCGCGAGAATGGTTCCGTCGGCAGCCACGGCGTGGGTGACAACTACCTGCACGTCTGCAAATCGGCGG
>Ga0265338_10007877_pt1 | contig 13077 bp, 13 predicted proteins | sample 42126metaG_FD_193579 | JGI IMG/M metagenome (GOLD analysis project Ga0265338, IMG submission 193579) | Rhizosphere microbial communities from Carex aquatilis grown in University of Washington, Seatle, WA, United States - 4-21-26 metaG | ecosystem: Host-associated > Plants > Roots > Rhizosphere... | reverse complement strand
TGCCGAAGCCGGGGAAGTTCACGTTCATCCCGAAGAAGCCGGTGATCAGCGTCAGCGGCAGCAGTACGACCGAGAAGACGGTGAGGATCCGCAGGACGTCGTTCTGGCGGTGCGAGATCACCGACTCGTTCGTCGACTCGAGCGCCTCGACCACTTCCTTATAGTTGTCGAGGATGTCCCAGATGCGCTCGGTGGCATCGACGATGTCGTCGAAGTAGAGGTCGAGCTCCTCCGGCAGGAAACGCTCGACGTGCCGCTCGAGCAAGCGCAGCGTCGTGCGCTCCGGCTTCACGATCTTCCGGTAGCTGATGATCTCCTGCTTCGCGTTCGAGATGTCACGGACGACCTCTTCCGAGCGTCCTTCGAACACGTCGTCCTCGAGCGAGTCCAGCTTGTGGCCGATCTTGTCGAGGATCGGGAAGCAGTAGTCGAACAGGTCGTCGAGCACCTCGTACAGGAGACGGCCGGATCCCTTGGAGAACAGCTGCGCGCGGAAGGCGTCGTCCTCCTCGCAGCGGCGAAAGAGCCGCGTGACGGGCAGCAGCTCGACCGTCGGCAGCGTGACGAGGTAGTCGGGGCCGATGAAGAAGTCGAGCTCGGCCGCGTTCAGGCGCTGGACGGCACGGTCGTACACCGGAAAGTGCAGGACGCCGAACAGATAGCCCTCGTCCGCGTAGTCGTCGACCTTCGGCCGCTGGCGCTTGGACAGAATGTCCTCGACGTCGAGCGGATGCCACCCGAAGCGCGTCGCGAGCAGGCCGGCGTACAGCGAATCGGGCGCGTCGAGATGGATCCAGGTGAGGCCGGCGGCGCCGAGCTCGGCGGGCGGCGACGGCTCAGCTGTGATCGCGACGACGGTGTCGCGCGTGCGTGTGCGCCGGATGCGAGGCAGGCTCGGCATCGGTACTGAGTGGATCCTCGATGACAGGGATCAGCGGCACGCAGCGATTCTAGCGGGGTTTCCTGCTCAAATCACCGCGGCGCCCTCGAGCACCGGCACGTCGGGCTCGGCGCGAGGGATGCGCCGGTGGCGTTCGGGTACGCGAGACTCGAGCGCGAGCGCGCCGATCGCGGCGATCAGGCAGACGAAAGCGGCGATCGGCCACAGTGCGAACGGCGCGGCGGCGAGCAGGAAGCCGCCGGCGGCGGGACCCACGGTTCCGGCGAGCCCCCACGAGAGCGAGTGGACAGCGAAGTAGCGGCCGCGGAGATGACCCGGCGCGATCTCCGCGACGAGTGCCTGGTGCGCCGGCCCGTGGAAGCACTCGCCGATCCCGAAGATCCCGAGCGCGACGGTGATCACGACGAACGCCGCCGTGGCGTCGAACCAGTAACCGCCGGCGTCGACGAGCAGCCACGCCACGATCCAGAGCGCGGGCATCAGCGCGAGCGCGCGCATGCGCCGCCGGCCTTCGATCGCGCGCGAGACCGGGAGCTGGACGATCACGATCACGATCGTGTTGACGAAGAAGATGACCCCGATCTCGCGTTCGCTGATGTGCGCGTGGTCGCGTGCGAACGCCGGCACGAGGTTGAAGAGCGAGTAGCCCGCGGTGACGAAGAGGAAGTTGAGCAGCCAGAGCCCGACGAAGACCCGGTCGCGCAGGACCGCGCGATACGACGACGGCTCCTCGGACTGCTCCTCGACTGCGATCCCCGGATCGGGCACGAACGCGAGCGCGCCGATGTAGGCGATGAACGTCGCGGCGTCGAGCAGGAAGAGGAGGGTGAACGAGCTCGGGTGCGCGACGCTTGCGATCGCGCCGCCGGTGAGGCCGCCGAGCCCGATGCCGAGGTTCATGGTCACGCGCTGCTGCGCATAGGCGGCGTGTCTCCGCTCAGGCGGTGTCAGCCGCGCAATCAGCGTCGACTGGCTCGGCCAGAAGCCCGCGCTGCCCGCGCCCTCGATCGCGATCAGCGCGAATGCCTCCCACGGGTGCCGCACGAGCGGGAAGCAGCCGAAGCCGACCGACTGCAGGACGAGCCCGGCGCCGAGGATCGGCCGCGGCCCGATCCGGTCGACGAGCGGTCCGGCGACGAGCCCCGCCGCGAGCTGCGCGGCGGCCGACACCGCGACGACGAGACCGGAGACGCCGAGCCCGAACCCGCGTACGTCGTGCAGGTAGATGACGAGGAACGGCAGGATGATCCCGTTCCCGAACGAGTTCATCACCCCGCCGAGCTGGAGCAGCCACACCTCGCGCGGGAGCTGCGGGTCGAACCGGCGCAGGAGGCTCATGGGACGCGAGGCTACAGTCGAGGACTGTGGAAGCTCGGTGGTGGTCGATGCGGCCCGCGCAGAACTTGAAAGCTGCGAGTTACGTGTGCCCGCTGTGCGACGGGATGCTGCACGCGACGAGCGAGCACGCGCTGATCGCACCGGAGGGCGACGTGTCGAAACGCCGCCACGCGCATCTCGAGTGCGTCGTCGCCGCGCGCAAGCGCGGGGAGCTGCCGACCGAGGACGAGTTCAAGCAGCGCAGCAGAAGTCGGTGATTTCCCTGATGAGGGTCCGCGCGGTGGGGTTTTACCCTGCGCGGAATGTCGATTCCTACAACGGAGCCGTGCCCCGGCAGCCTCACCTGCGCGGTGCAACTGGCGGTGACGAACGCAGTGCTCTCCCCGCAGGCGGTCTGCTCCGTCTGCCATGCGACGCTCGAGCTCGGCTACGGCGGGCGCGTCCCGGTGCACGAGCGCGTTGTCCCGGGTGGCAGCTCGACCCAGGACGACTGACCTAGACCGGACCCGCTAGAAGCTATAGAGCCTCTTTGCCAAGGGTGCGGCAACATACTGGGGTGCGCACTCCGAGTCCGGACGGGAACGAGCGGCTGACGAGCTCGACCGGGCTCGTCCTCCTCGTCCTCCTCGCGGTCGAGACGCTGACGACGCTGGCGCTGCGGACGTACCTCAACGTGCACCTCTTCCTCGGGTTGTTGCTCCTGCCGCCGGTGACGCTGAAGCTGGCCAGCACGGGCTGGCGGTTCGCGCGGTACTACACCCGCAACGCGTCGTACGTGCTGGCCGGCCCCCCGCGGATGCTGCTGCGCCTGCTTGCGCCGCTACTCGTCGCGTCGACGCTTGCGCTCTTCGGAACCGGCGTTGCGATGATCGTGGTCGGGCACCGCGGCGGCGAGCTACGGACGCTGCACACGTACAGTTTCATCGCCTGGGGCGTGCTGATCGGTGTGCACGTGCTCGCGTATCTGACCCGCGTGATGCGCGACGGGACGATGGACTGGCGGCGCAACGCGGTGGACGTCGTCGCCGGCGTCCGGAGCCGGCGAGCCATGCTCGTCGGCACGCTGCTCGCCGGCGTCGTCCTGGCCCTGGCGACGCTTCCTGCGCAGCGAACCGTCCTGAACCATGGCGGTCACCGCCATCACCACGAAGGCCGCGACGGCTAGCGCAGTCAGCAGTGCGCCCGGCAGGAATCGAACCTGCGACCTCTCGCTCCGGAGGCGAGCGCTCTATCCCCTGAGCTACGGGCGCGGAAGGGCACTAGTGTAGCCCGCGTGGAATTGACGGCCCGGCAGGCGACGGTGCAGCTCGCGGAGACGTTCACGATCTCGCGCGGGTCGGAGGACGCCGCCGACGTCGTGCAGGTCGAGATCGCGCACGACGGTGTCACGGGGTTCGGCGAGGCCGCGCCGATCGAGCGCTACGAGGAATCCGCGGCGTCGGCGCTCGCGTGGCTCGACGGCGTCGAGCTCGGCGACGATCCGTTTGCGCTCGACGCGATCGCCGACCGCCTGCCCCCGGGCGAGCACGCCGCGCGTGCGGCTGTCGACCACGCGCTGCACGACCTGCAGGGGAAGCTGACCGGTCAGCCTGTCTACAAGCTGCTCGGCGTGCGCCGCACCGGCCCGCCGACGTCGTGGACGATCTGGCTCGGCGACCCCGACGACATGGCGCGCCGCACCGAAAAGATCGCCGGCCGCGGCTTCAAGCGGCTGAAGCTGAAGCTCGGCGGCCGCGACGGGCTCGATGCGGACCGCGTGCACGCGGTGGAACAGGTCACCGACCTGCCGTTGCAATGCGATGTCAACGAAGCATGGAGCCTCGACGAAGCGCTCGAGTACCTGCCGCAAATGAACCTGCAGTACTGCGAGCAGCCGCTCGTCGCCGGCGATCCCGACGGGCCCGAGCTGAAGCGGCGCTCGCCGGTCCCCATCTACGTCGACGAGGACTGCCACACGCTGGCCGACGTTGCCGCGTGCGCGGAGCGGGCGCACGGGATCAACATCAAGCTCGCGAAGTCGGGCGGCATCCGCGAAGCGGTGCGGATGGTGCACGCGGCGCGCGGGCTCGGGCTCGGCGTGATGCTCGGTTGCATGGTCGAGTCGGGGCTCGGGATCGCGCCCGGCGCGCACATCGCAAGCCTGATGGACCACGTCGACCTCGACGGCAACCTGCTGCTCGCGCACGATCCGTGGCCCGGCGTCGCGTTCGTCGACGGCGTGCAACTTCCGGCCGACGCACCGGGGCTGGGTGTTGCGCCCGCGTAGGCTGCTCATCCTCGCCGAGGGCAAGTCCGGCGACCCGCACTACGGCAAGACGGCCCGCGGCGTGATGCGCTACCGGCCGCAGGACGTGGTCGCGGTGCTCGACTCCGAGTCGAGCGCGACCGAGCACGAAGGCTTCCCGCTCGTGCGCACCGTCGACGAGGCGCGGCAGTTCCAGCCGACCGCGGCGCTCGTTGGCGTCGCGACGCAGGGCGGCCGCTTCCCGCCGGCGTGGCGTGAGCTGCTGAAGGACTGCATCCGCGCCGGCCTCGACGTGGAGAACGGCCTGCACGAGTTCATCTCGACCGATCCGGAGCTCGCCGCGCTCGCGCGCGAGCACGGCGTTGAGCTGCGCGACCTGCGGATGGCGCCTCCGGGCCTCAACGTCCCGACGGGCGCGAACCTCACGCACGGCGCGAGGACGATCCTCACCGTCGGCTCCGACTGCGCGATCGGGAAGATGACCGTCTCGCTCGAGCTCGAGCGCGAGGCGCGGCGCCGCGGCTGGCGCAGCGAGTTCGTGCCGACCGGCCAGACGGGGATCGCGATTGCGGGCTGGGGGATCTCGGTCGACGCGGTCGTCGCGGACTTCATCGCGGGCGCCGCCGAGCAGCTCGTCCTCGAAGGAGTCGAGCGTGGGGGTGAGGTGCTCTTCGTCGAAGGGCAGGGGTCGCTCCTGCATCCGGCGTACTCTGGCGTCACGCTCGGCCTGATCCACGGCTCGGCTCCGCACGCCTACGTGCTCTGCCACAAGGCGGGCGAGCGGTTCGTCGACGAGAACGAGCAGTACCCGATCCCGCCGCTCTCCGAGCTCGCCGACCTGCACGAGCGCATGAGCCTGCTCGCGCGACCTGCGCGCGTGCGGGCGATCGCGCTCAACACCCGCGACCTGGACGAGGCCGCCGCGCGGCGTGCGGTCGAGGAGACCGAGGCCGAGACCGGTCTGCCGGCGGACGATCCCGTCCGGTTCGGAGCAGGAAAGCTGGTGGGGGCCCTTGAAGAACCTCAATCGGGTTAGGCCGGGCACCGGCCTGGGATAGGTCGCACGGCTCTTGCCCGCTGGCCGCGAAGGCGACCAGGGTGGTCAGAGAACCGGGTTCATTCAGGGAGAAAGGGCAACGTGAAAAAGCTATTTGCGGCATTGCTCGCGGTAGCGGCGCTGACGGGCGTCGCTCGCGCGTATGCGGACCCGCTGCGCTACGGCGTGGCGGACGACTGGCCGAAGTTCCACGCCTGCGGCGACGTCTGGTGGCAGAGCGCGAAGGACATCGGCTACCAGGACCTGCGCATGACCGTCCAATGGGACGAGACGACGCCGACGGTGATCCCGTACCAGGCGAACCTGAAGGCAGCGATCGACTGCGCGAGGCTGAACAACTTCCGGCCGATTCTGGCCGTCTATCCGCTGCATCCTGCGGCGATCGGCTCGAATGCGGGCGCACAGGCGCAGTTCGCACAATTCGTCAGCCTGGTCGGCCAGGCGTTCCCGCAGGTGCAGAACATCATCGTCGGCAACGAGCCGAACGTGAACCGCTTCTGGCAGCCGCAGTACTCGGGTGGCAAGGACGCGGCGGCAACCGACTACGAGCACACGCTCGCGCAGTCGTATGACGCGCTGAAGGTCGTGCGCCCCGACTCGATCGTCTGGGGACCCGCGATCTCCTCGCGCGGCAACGACAACGCGAATGCGGCGTCGAACCCGAGTCACTCGCCGGTGTGGTTCATCAAGTACATGGGCGACGCGTACCGCGCGTCGGGGCGGTCGAAGCCGATCTTCGACGAGTTCAACATGCATCCGTATCCGCCGATCCAGGACACGGATCCGTTCTCGAAGCCGTTCCAGTGGCCGCAGGCGGGCGCTGCGAACCTCGACCGGGTCAAGCAGGCGCTCTGGGACGCGTTCAACGGCACGGCGCAGCCGATCCCGGCTGAGCAGCCCGGCGGCGCGATCGCCAAGTTCGCCGGCGGCGGCCTGCCGATGAACCTCGACGAGGCAGGTGAGCAGACGGTCGTCACGGGCCACGAGGCGGCGTACAACAGCCCGCCCGAGAACGTCGTCGCGATCCCCGAGCAGCAGCAGTCGGACAGCCACGTGCAGCTCGCGGAGATCGCCGCGTGCGATCCGGACGTGAAGGCGCTGCTGTACTTCCCGCTGATCGACGACACCAGCCTGTCGGGTGGGTTCCAGTCCGGGAACCTGTTCGCCGACTTCGCGCACAAGCTCTCCTACGCCGGCATGAAGGCGAAGATCGCCTCGGCGAAGGGCCAGTGCCAGGGCGGCGTCCCCGGGATCTCGCAGGCCTGGGTGCACACGACCTCGGTGATCGGTGCGCAGGGCATCTTCGGCGGCCCCGGTACCGATCCCGGCTCGCAGCCGACTGCCAAGCCGGCCAACGTCTCGGGCCTGTGGACGAGCCTGACGACGACCGAGGATGCGAACTACACGGCGACGATCGTCAAGGTGCCCGGCGGTCCCGTCGGAAGCCCGCTCACGGGTGTTGCGAAGGCGTACTTCAAGCCGGGGCTCCACTTCACGAACCTGAAGCTCGCGGCCGGGACATACCAGTTCCAGATCGTCCTGACCGCGTTGACGAACCCGTCCCGGACGACGACGCTCACCTCGCCGACGTTCACGGTTGGCACCGCGACGGCGACGAAGCCCGGCAAGGTCGTGAAGACGCCGAAGCCGAAGCCCGGCAAGGTCGTCAAGAAGCCCAAGCCGAAGCCTCCGAAGTGCACCAAGAAGCAGAAGCTGAAGAACGGGAAGTGCGTCAAGAAGTAGGAACGGCGCCGTTTCCGGCACGAGAAGGGGCCCCGGACTGGGGCCCCTTCTCGTCCTTGACACACGAACACCCGTTCGCTAGCATGGCGAACACATGTTCGTTCGGATCGCACTCATCGTGGGAATGGCCGTTCTGGTCTGGAGCGCCGTGGCGCGCTCCTCGAACGCGCACGGCCCCAAGCAGGTGGTGACGGTTCGGCCGTATCAGTCGCTCTGGACGATCGCGGAGGCCCACTACGGGGGCGACGTGCGCGATGCGGTCTGGCGGATCGAGCGGGCGAATCACCTGAGCGGGGCCAACATCCGCGCCGGCCAGAAGCTCGTTCTTCCGTAACCAGCTGATCGCCGCGCTGCGCTGCGACACTAGCGGCGGCATGGACCTCGACATCGTCTTCCTGGGCACCTCGGCGAGCGCGCCGACGGCGCGCCGCGCCCCGGCCGCGCTGCTCGTCCGCCGCGGCGGCGAGCGCCTGCTCTTCGACTGCGCCGAAGGTACCCAGCGCCAGCTGATGCGCTCCGCGATCGGGTTGCCCGACCTGGAGGAGATCTTCCTCAGCCACTTCCACGCCGACCACTACCTGGGCCTGCCCGGAATGCTGAAGACGTTCTCGCTCCGCCAGCGCGAGCTGCCGCTGACCGTCTACGGGCCGCCCGGGTTGCGGGACCTCGTCGGGAGCCTGAAGCGCGTGATCGGGAAGCTGAGCTATCCGGTCGAGCTCGAGGAGCTGCGCGCGGGCGAGGCGCTCGAGCGCGACGGCTACCGGATCCTCGCCTTCCCCGTGCACCACGGCGTGTCGTCGCTCGGCTACGCGCTCGTCGAGCACGTCCGGCCCGGACGGTTCGACGTCGAGACTGCCGACGCCCTTGGCGTGCCGCCGGGGCCCGAGCGCGGGGCGCTCCAGCGCGGCGAGTCGGTGACCTTGCCGGACGGCCGCGTGCTGACCCCCGACGCCGTCCTGGGCGAGCCGCGTCCCGGCCGCCGCATCGTCATGCCGGGCGACACCGCGCCCGTGGAGACCGTGCGCGTGCTCGCCGAAGGTGCCGACCTGTTGATCCACGAGGCGACCTTCTCCGAGGAGGAGCGCGATCGCGCCGAGGACACGTTGCACTCGACCGCACTCCAAGCTGCCGAGATCGCGCGCGACGCAGGCGTGCGACTGCTCGCGCTGACCCATGTCTCGCCGCGTTACTTCGGGAGCGAGCTCGAGGACGAAGCTCGTCCGGTCTTCCCCGCGACGGTCGTGCCGCGCGACTTCGACGTGATCGAGGTGCCGTTTGCCGAACGCGGCGAGCCGCAGCTGATCAAGGCCGGCGGACGCCCGCCGCGTTCCGTCGCGGCGGTGTCAGACCTGCCAGACGCCGCCGCGTAGCACCGGCACCTTCGTGCCATCCGCGTGCAAGCCGGTGACGGTGACGTCGTCGGAGCCGATCATGAAGTCGATGTGGATCGAGCTCTTGTTGATGCGCTCGCGATCCTCTTCGCCGACCGAGATCGCATAGGCGTTGCCGAGCGCGAGGTGGCTCGCGGCGTTCTCGTCGAGCAGCGTGTTGTAGAAGACCGTTCCGGTCTTGCCGATCCGTCCCTCGCGGTCGACGAGCGCGCACTCGCCGAGCCGTGACGCGCCGTCGTCCTTCGCAGCGCGCGCTCGCAGTGCTTCGGCGCCGTCGCCCTCGATCTCGACCGCGCGCCCGCCTTCGAAGCGAACGCGGAGATCGCGGACCACCGTGCCGCCGACGTCGAGCGGCTTCGTCGCGGTCACAACGCCGTCGGTGCGCGTCGGGTCCGGCGACGTGGCGATCTCCTCGGTCGGCAGGTTGGGCGCGTGCACGATGCCGTCGACCGTCTGCATGCCGGGCGTCTCCGACGAGAACCGCGACGTGGGGAGGAGGCCGACCGTCAGGTCCGTCCCGGGCCCGTCGAAGTGGAGTGCGTCGAAGCGGTGCGCGTCGACGCGCTTGCCGGCGTCGTGCAGCTGGGCAAGCCGCTCGTGCCACGCGGCGGCGGGATCGGGCTCGTCGAGCCGCAGCACGAACACGAGCTGCTCCCAGAGCTTCGCCATTGCGGTCTCGTCGTCGACGCCGGGATGGACGAGCCGCGCCCATTCCGGTGACGGCCATGGGACGACCGTCCAGTTCGTCGTCTTCGCGTTGATCACGTCGAAGTTCTCGGCGAGCGCAGGCAATGCGTCGCGCCCGGCGCGCGCGGGGTCGATGCCGGCGAGCAGCCCCGGCGGCACCTGTGGGGTGATCGAGATGCGGACGCCGTGGCCCGCACCGAGGTCGACGAGGCGCTGCCCGTACCACGACGGGACGAAGTCGAGCGTGTCCTCGGCGGCCCGCTCGAGGCGGATCCGCTTCACGTGCGGATCGAAGTACCAGGGGTCGACGAACAGGGCGCCGCGCTCGTAGGCCGCCTCCGCCACGAGCCGCGCGAGCGGTGCCGCGCGGGGCTCGGCGACGATCCAGACCGTCTGGCCGGGCTGCACGTTGGCGCCGACCTCGACGATCAGGGCGGCGTAGCGGCGAAGGAGCGCGTCGTCCACGGCTGCGAGAGCCTACTCCGTCCGACCGGATCGTCTACAGTTGCACCCGCACACCCCTTTAACCCGGTCCAGAGAGGCCGGAAAGGAGTCGAATGTCTCACCCTGCCGTCATACGGTCGCAGCGTGTCCTGCTGGACGAGGAATCGATCCGCCGGACGCTCTCCCGCATCGCACACGAGATCATCGAGCGAAACGACGACCTCGACACGGTCGCACTCGTCGGCATCCACACGCGCGGTGTGCCGATCGCCCAGCGCCTCCGCAAGCTCGTCGAGGAGCGCTCCGGCGAGGAGCTGGCCCTCGGCCAGCTCGACATCACCTTCCATCGCGACGACGTGCACGTGCGCGCCGGCCACTCGCCGCGCCGCCCGCAGCCGATCGTGCGCGATACGAAGCTCGACTTCGGGCTCGAGGGGCGCACGGTGATCCTCGTCGACGACGTCCTCTACACGGGCCGCACGATTCGCGCCGCGATCGACGCGCTCTTCGAATACGGGCGGCCCGAGCGCGTGCAGCTCGCCGTGCTCGCCGACCGCGGCCATCGCGAGCTCCCGATCCGGCCGGACTACGTCGGCAAGAACCTGCCGACCACGCGCGGCCAGCGCGTGCAGGTCGAGTTGATGGAGGTCGACGAGGTCGACCGCGTGATCCTGATCTCCGAGGAAGAGGAGGCCGATCGTGACTGACCTTCGCGTAGTCGGCGGCGACCTGCTCCCGCCTGCCGACGAACGGCGCCACCTGCTGTCGATCACCGACCTGACGGGCGCCGACGTCGAGCGTCTGCTCGCGACCGCGCGCTCGTTCGCGCAGTCGCAGGAACGCGACAACAAGAAGTTGCCGACGTTGCGTGGGCGCTTGATCCTGAACGTCTTCTACGAGTCGTCCACGCGCACGTCGTCGTCGTTCGAGCTCGCCGCGAAGCGTCTGTCGGCCGACACGATGACGCTCAAGGCCGTCGGCTCCTCCGTCGACAAGGGCGAGTCGCTGAAGGACACCGCGCTCACGCTCTCGGCCTACGACCCCGACGTGATCGTGCTGCGTCACCCGGAAGTCGGCGCCGCGCAGTTCGTCGCCCGAGCCACTCAGGCACGGGTCGTGAACGCCGGCGACGGCAAGCACCAGCATCCGACCCAGGCGCTGCTCGACCTGCACACGATGCGCGAGGCGCTGGGCCGGCTCGAAGGGCTGCACGTCGCGATCGTCGGCGACGTCGCGCACTCGCGCGTCGCGCGGTCGCTCGTGCAGGCGCTCAACCTCGTCGGTGCGACTGCGATCCTCGTCGGCCCGCCGGCGCTGCTGCCGGCCGGGCTCGCGCCAACGAGCACCGACATCGACGCGATCGCCGACGCCGACGTCGTCTACGTGCTGCGCATGCAACAGGAGCGGATGCTCGCCGGTGCGAACTTCGTGCCGTCGCTGCGCGAGTACACGGCGCGCTGGGGGATCACGCCCGAACGCGTGCGCGAGGGCCAGCGCGTGATGCACCCGGGGCCGATGAACCGCGGCGTCGAGATCGACGCGCGCGTCGCCGACTCCGACGCGTCGCTGATCGTCGACCAGGTGCGCTCGGGCCTGATCGTCCGCATGGCGGTGCTCTACGACCTGCTCACGACCGGGCCGGTCGCCGTCGAGTCCGCGGTGGGGGTGGCGTGATGCTGACGGGACCCTCGGGCACCGAGAACATCGTCATCCGCGGCGCGCGGCTCGTCGATCCGGTCGAAGGGCTCGATGCGACGCAGGACGTGCGCATCGACAACGGCGTGATCGCACAGATCGGCACCGCGCTCGACACGAACGAGCACCGGGTCGTGGACGCGAACGGGATGATCCTCGCCCCGGCGTTCATCGACCCGCACGTGCATCTGCGCACCCCCGGCCGAGAGGACGAGGAGACGATCGCCTCCGGCACCGCGGCCGCGGCCGCCGGCGGCTACTGCGCGATCCTCGCGATCCCGAACACCGACCCGGTGGTCGACGGCGCGGACGTCCTGCGCGGCCTGCGGGCGCGCGCCCAGGACGAGGCGCAGATCCCCGTCGGCTTCATGGCCGCGTTGACGAAGGGCCAGGATGGCTCGGAGCTCACCGAGATGGGCGCGCTCGCCGACGCGGGCGCGGCCGCCTTCACCGACGACGGGCGTCCGGTCGCAACCGCGGGCGTGATGCGCCGCGCGCTGCAGTACAACGCGATCACGGGCCGGATGATCGCCGTGCATTGCGAAGAGCAGTCGCTGACCCGCGGCGGCCACGCGCACGCCGGACTCGTGTCCGCCGAGCTCGGGCTGGGCGGCTGGCCGTCGCTCGGCGAGAGCCTGATGGTCGCGCGCGATCTCGACCTCGCCGGCGACACCGGGCAGCCGGTGCACCTGATGCACCTCTCTGCACGCGAGTCCGTCGAGCATCTCCGGCGCGCGCTCGCCGCCGGGGTTCGGGCGAGCGGCGAGGCGACGCCACATCATCTGTGCCTCACCGACGAGGCGGTGCGCTCGCTCGACCCGAACGTGAAGATGAACCCGCCGCTGCGCAGCGAGGAGGACCGGCTGGCGCTGATCGACGCGATCCGCGACGGGACGATCACCGCGATCGCGACCGACCACGCGCCGCACTCGCCGGAGGAGAAGGACGTGCCGTTCGAGGCGGCGCCGTTCGGCGTCACCGGCCTCGAGACGTCGTTCGGCGTGCTCTACACGCGGCTCGTCGAGCCGGGCGTGCTCTCGCTGGAGACGCTCCTCGAGCGCATGTCGGCCGGGCCCGCCGCGATCTTCGGGCTCGACCGCCCGCGGATCGCGATCGGCGCGCCTGCGAACCTGACGATGATCGACCCGAAGGCGACGTGGCGCGTGAAACCGTCCACGTTCCGCTCGCGGTCGCTCAACTCCTGGCTGCTCGGCGCGCGCCTGCGCGGCCGAGTGAAGCTGACGATCGCCGCAGGCCGCGTGGTGTTCGAGCTGTGACGGCCGGCGTAGGCTCGACGGAGCCGGAAAAGAGCGGAGGTGGCGGCTTGGCCGCCGCCGCAGCGAGAAAATCAGGCGTTCTGATCCTCGAAGACGGAAACGTCTTCGAGGGAGAGTCGGTGGGCGCGGACGGCTTCGCCTTCGGCGAGGCCGTGTTCACGACGTCGATGAGTGGCTACCAGGAGGTCGCGACCGACCCGAGCTTCGAGGGGCAGATCGTGTGCTTCACGGCGCCGATGGTCGGCAACTACGGCGTCGAGGAAACGCGCAGCGAATCGAAGCGCACACACGCGAAGGCA
>Ga0265338_10007876_pt1 | contig 13078 bp, 11 predicted proteins | sample 42126metaG_FD_193579 | JGI IMG/M metagenome (GOLD analysis project Ga0265338, IMG submission 193579) | Rhizosphere microbial communities from Carex aquatilis grown in University of Washington, Seatle, WA, United States - 4-21-26 metaG | ecosystem: Host-associated > Plants > Roots > Rhizosphere... | reverse complement strand
TTACATGGTTGATTGCAAGATAAACAGAGGTGCATCGATAAGTTCCCCCTACCATTCCAATTAACCCATCTAAAATGTACTATTAATACATATTTATACTGTATATTGTAGAGAGAAGCAAATCCTGATAAAAAATAGCCAGATAGTAATGCTCAGGGCCATTTCGTTCTCGCTGTTCCTTAATGCCAGATCCCACTCTTAAAGATTTAAAAGGCTATGTTTCATGCAAGAAGTCCTGCTTTCTGCATGAAACATAGCCTTTTAAAAAATGGAGGGGAGCGGGGCAAAACCTTGTAGAGGGCATGAAATAGCCCTGCTCTTTTTTTAACATGTTTGACAGCCGAAGCCAGAGAAATATTACCGCCTTGCTACCAGGAGTAGGGCAAATGCCCCATGTCATGCACAAAATTGTACCAGAAAACCAGTTCATAGCCCCACCCCCACCTTTAGAAAGCGTGGCGGACTTATCCTCATGCTCGTGCTGTTTGGAATAGCCATAGCAGGGTGCGCGCTACCCGCATCTTCAGGAGGAAACCGTCCAGTTGCGACAGCACTGGCACAGGACCAGGCGACGCAATCCGCACAGCAGACGGCGTTTGCTCAAGAACTGGACCTTGCGCCGCCAGTTGATGATACTGGAAAGACAGCGATTACGATTCCTGCCGAAAATTCCCTTGCCGCTCATTTCCCCTGTATCCTGATATGTTTTGCTCCTTTGCATATCAAAGTCAAAGTCGGGACTACCATTACCTGGATCAATAGAACCCATTGGGGGCTGACGATCGCAGCGGTCGCTGGAGAAAACCTGGACACCCGGTACTTACACCCTGCGGACCAGGTCTTTAGTTCAGGGATGAGCCAGCCTCTCACAAACGGTCAGACATTTACTTACAAAGTAACAACAGAAGCGTACAATGCCAACCCGGATCATCGGCTGTTTTACTATGATGAAATCAATCCTGGTAATTTTGGCGAGTTAACAATTGTTGCGTAGCGCTCGCTCTGGCTGAAGGATGTACTCCCGTTTGTTCGCTTGCTGATACTAAAGGCGGATACCATTTTGCGCCAGGCAAAGAGATGCTTTACATTGAGCAATTCTTACCCTGGTGTTCTCACTCAACAGCGAACATAAGGAGACTATGCAATGAGCACATTAAGTGTCCTGACCTTTGCCGACAGTATGTCGGCACAACAGATGACCAGCAAGCTCAAAGAGCTGCAACAGCAGAACCTGATTAAGATTGAAGATGCCGCGTTGATTCAGCGCGATATGAATGGCAAGCCAAAGATCAAACACCTGGCGAAAGAAATGGGTACTGGAGCGGGAGCTCTGGGTGGAGCTTTCTGGGGACTGTTATTTGGTTTGATTTTCTTTATTCCAGTCGTTGGCGCCGCTGTTGGCGCGGCCACTGGCGCGATCATCGGGCGCATGTCTGACCTGGGCATCGACAACGATTTCATCAAGAAAATCGGCGAGTCGATCCAACCCGGCCAGGCTGCACTCTGTCTGTTGACCTCCAGTGTGGTGCTGGATAAAGTCAAAGATGCGATCAAACCTTTCAATGCTCGTCTGCTTGAAACCTCCCTCTCGAAAGAGGACGAGGCAAAGGTGCGCGAGGCCCTGGGGATCTAATTTTCTCCACCAGAAGCTTCTCAGGGCATTGCCTGCAGCAATGCTTCCACAAAAAGCAGTGATGTGTGAGCGCCAGGGGCGGTTGCCCCGGCGCTCACACATCACTGTAACCTGCTATAGCGCGGCCTGCCAGGCGGTCAGGCACCTACTTTGAAAAAATTCTCAATCTCGTCCAGATCAAGCTGGGTCAGGCGGAACTCAGCAGCCCCGATAGTCGCGTTGACCTGCTCCGGGTTGCGCGCCCCGACGATCGCGCCCGTCACCGCTGGATTGGCCAGCACCCAGGCGATAGCAGCTTCACCGGGCGTGCGGCCATACAGCAGAGCGATGTCGCGGAGCTTCTCGGCCAGCGCCAGGTTGCGCGAAAGTTGTGGCTCCTGAAATTCCGCGCGTCGCCGCCGATGATCATTTTCGGGAAATTTCGCCACGCGCTCGCGGGTCATTGCGCCGCTTAGCAAGCCAGACTGCATGGGCGAATAGACAATTACTCCGATGTTATTTTTCTGACAATAGGGCAGCAGTTCCTGCTCAGCCTCGCGCTTCACCAGTGAATAGGGTGGCTGGAGCGCATTGACAGGAGCAATCGCCTGAGCACGTTTAAGCTGGCTGACATTAAAATTCGAGGCCCCGATATAGCGCACCTTGCCCGCTTTCTGCAGTTCCGCCATCGTTTGCCAGCCCTCTTCCAGATCCTCGTCTGGCACAGGCCAGTGTACCTGATACAGGTCGATCGTCTCAACCTGAAGACGACGCAAGCTGTTTTCGACCTCGCTCCGAATCGATTGCGCCTTGAGCCTGTTGGTCGCAGCGTAGTCACCCTCATTCCAGACCAGCGAGCATTTAGTAAAGATATAGGGTTTCTCAGCACGCCCCTTGAGCGCGCGCGCAACCACCTCTTCAGAGTGACCAAGGCCGTAGGCGGCAGCCGTATCGATCCAGTTTATGCCCAGATCAAGAGCGCGCTGGATCGCAGCAACCGACTCACTATCGTCTTGCTCGCCCCACCCGAAGGACCAGTTACCTCCACCAATAGCCCAGGCGCCAAAACCTATGGGCGTAATATGTAGATCTGTATTCCCGAGTTGTCGGGTTTTCATACCAGCTATTCCTTTCTTCATGTGTTAAAAAATGTAGAACTATTTCATTATATACACCCTCATCCTGCGTTTCCAGTTATAAATCATGCATGAGATTCGCTTAATCCTTCCAATCAGTCAGGAAAACCTGGTCTTTAGCCTCAACCCTGGTTCCCAGCATTGGATGCAGTTCCATCGCCGGAGAATATTTGCTGGCGGGAACGGTTCTGCCCAACGCTTCGGCCATGGCTCGGACATAATGGGGAGCACCACCACAGCAGATGCCGATATAGTTGACGCCCAGGGTGCGAGCCTGGAGCGCAAAATCCGCCATTTCAAAGCGATTCAGCAGAAACGGCTCCAGAGCCAGAGGAAAAGCCCGGTCGGTCCTGCTACTCTGCAACGACTCAAAGGTCGCCGCGTGCGTATGGGTCCCATAGGGCACGGGCTGGGCCGCGACATAGCAGGACACCGTAGCACGCACTTGCTCAATGATTGGCAGCATCGTAGCCGGCCCCCGATCGCAGTTCAAACCCACGATATCAGCGCCATGATCGGCCAGAATTTTACAGGCTTCCACATAGTCATAGCCATCGCGGGTCCGCTCTGGCTGGACTGAAGCCAGCGTCACCATAGCAGGCAAACCAAGTTTTTTAATCACATCCAGGCCGATTAATGCCTCACCCAGGTAATCATTAGTTTCAGCAATCACAAAGTCGATACCCTCCTCGGCAGCCCACCCCAGTTGCTCCTCATACATGGCTCGTACAACTCTGGAACTCTCAGCCGCATTGTTGGGATCATAAGCCCAGGTGTTGCAGATATTGCCCGCTACCAGTGCGTCACCCTCACGCGCCACCTCATTGGCCACCCGAACAGCCTGGCGATTCATACGTTCCAGATCGTTCTCGCGGCCAACATCTTTTAATTTCTCGCGGTGGGCATAGTACGTCAGGGCAACCATCACCTCGCTACCAGCGCGCAAAAACTCACGGTGCAACTCTCTCACTGCATCAGGAAAATCGAGAATAACCTCTGGCACATAGGGACCAGCTTTAATATAACCCCTGCGCTCCAACTCAAAGACATAGCCCTCGCTGCCCAGGACAATGCCCTGTTGTAAACGTGCCAGAATACCTCTGCCTGTTCGCTCTGTCATCTGTTCTTCCTCTCTCTACAAAATATTTACAAACGTCGATTTATACAAAACGTTGGGGAGTAAAACGCGCGATATCGTAAGCGGTTCCTCCCTGGCAGGCCACCTGCATCAGGGTCTGGCCGATCCAGGGAGCATATTTATAGCCAGTTCCGCGCCAGCCAACCCCCACCACAATCTGAGAGAAGCCGGGCAGATTGCCCATGATAAAATCATCATCGCCCACCAGATCATAGAAGCACTGATCAACATCGCGCACATCGACGGCTTCCGCGTCCAGCAAGGACGGGAGACACTCGGCGACAAAGCTATGCACATCGCTGATCTGTGAATTGATCTTCTTGACATCTGGCGGGTTATAAAAGCCAATTTTGACACCAGGGGTTTTTCCTGCATAAATAGGATGGCCATAGATCCCAACGTCAAGATAGGCAAAAACAGGCAATACGTCAGAGGTGAACTGTGCGCGTTTCTCAGCGGGCGGAAGAAAATATTTGCACTGGCTGGGACGATCAGGGGAAAGCGGAAATTGGGTCTGGCATCCGGCGATGCGCTGTAACACGCCATTGGTACCCAGGCCAGCGGTTATCACCAGTTTTGTGCTGCTATACGCTCCGAGATTGGTCTGAATAGACACCGTGTCATCCATCTGGACAATCTGCTCAACCTCGACATGCTCGATAATGCGTACCCGCCTGGCCTGCAAGGCCGCCAGCAGCGTCTGCGTCACCGCCGGCACATACATTAATCCGGCCTCCGTATCCAGACGTCCCAGGTCAGCAGAAAACTGCGGAAACCGTTGGCGCAATGACTCCCGGTCAAATTCCTCCCTGCGCAAACGCAGATCAGTCAACGTTCGATAACTCTGCACAGCATAGGTCGCCTCCAGACCCGGCGTCACACTGCTCTTCGCGATGTTGAGACAGCCACATTCGATCAAGCAAGCCTCAGTGGCGCCACGCTGAAAGTCCAGCCAGAGTTTACGCGCCTCGTACGCCAGTCTGGCATAGAGTGGATCGAGATAATCGTTTCTGATGGAGCGCGTAATACTAAACGAGGCCGCCTCCTGATTGCCCAGATGCGCTTTCTCCAGCAGAGTAATGCGCGGCACAAAGTGTGAGGCATAGTAGGCCGTAAAAAGGCCCATCACGCCCCCACCGATGATCGTAAGGTCCTGTATTTCTTCACCCATAGGGTACTATCTCCTTTTTTCCATGTATCAGAACAGATATATACAGAATTAATCCATAAATTTCTATATACACTGCTTCGTAGGTTACAGGTTTCTGGAACATGTCTGAGAACAAATAATACCTGGTCTGGCTCAAAGAGCAGTGAGCAAGCATCAGCGTCCTGGCCAGGTAAAGTATCAATGATGGGAAAGTCTGTGATAGTTGGGGGCATGAGAAGAAGAGCAAAAACGTGGGCGAGCAAAACAGGCAGGGGATCCTGCAGAAGCATACTGCATATATGTAACGGTAGTTACGGTATGAGGGGTAACAGAGACCCCGAGGTTGCCTGTCCGCAGGAGCGACTCGCCAGGCGCAAGAGGGAAAGGGGCTGGAAACGCCGCGCCACGGACCAGGAGTTTGACTCTTTGCTGTTTCATATGGTAGATGCACCCTCTCGATAATGCTGTGTCATGCATCTCTTTACAATGCGCCATTGCGTGAGTAACAGATGTTACTTTTATTCTAGTGAAGAAATGACTGTTTGTCAATCATCCTGACCAGAACGGGCTGTGTGTAATCCTCGCGATTTGCCTGGAGTTTGCTCTTTGATTTATACTTTAAACCTATACGTCAAAATTTTATGCTATTTTAATGGCGTTCCATACAAATTTATGGCACAATAAGGGAATGTTTGTTTGAACTCACAGGTGAAAGAAAGGCTGCACACTATATGTTTCATAGTAACTTTTTTATTTTGAAACGCTAGCCAATCGATGGAAAAAACCTATCATCTTGACCTGAAAACCCTTCTAGAATATCTGCGCGGTAAGTCTGCGGTACTCCGTACGACCATAACACTTCCTAAGAACCGGCAGCCCTGCCAGGGCTACCTGTTTCTCAGAAATGGAAGTGTCATACGAGGCTATGTCTTCAATCAGGCCGGCTCTTTGCTGGCGGAAGAACAACAGGCTTACACGCTTTTGGGCGCAGCCACAGAATGGCGTGTGAGTATAGATACTGAGCAAGCCACTGAGCAAGCCTTTCTAAGCCTGGCACAACAGTACTCGCTCCCCCTGCCGGGCCTGCAGACAAATCAGGTAGTTCGCCCACCATACCAGAAAAAGGCGCTCGACCTGAACGCTCTGCAAATGTTCTCGACCAAAGAAAGTTTGCTTCTACGCTCAGTTTATACATTGGTCAATGGAGAAAGGTCAGTTGAACAGATCAAAGCGCAACTGCACCTCTCTCCCAATCTGATCGAGGAAGCGTTAGGCATTCTACGCTCTCTCGGATATATCGAATAACACGGATACAGTCTCCTGGAGGATGCTTATGAAGACGTTCTTTGCCTGGTGGTATCGTATTTCTTTACCCCGGCGATCCCCAGATCAATCACCTGCCGATCGCGAACGGTCGCGCTATGCCCGTTTGACCACGAACTTTACACTCCTCATTGTAATCATCACCGTCCTGTTTACCCCCGTGAGCTTTCTGAATGCATATAATCCGGCAGCCCCGGTGATTGCCAGTGCAGGTCTGGCCTGCGTTCTCCTGGCACTGGTTTTCAACAAACTGGGGCTGAATATCGTGGGAGCGAGCCTGATTGTACTCAGCTCAATCATTAATGTCACCGGCACCATGATTACGAACCCCCTGGACCCAACGCTGGTCCCTATTTTTAGTACCCTGGTGATTCCGCTGGTGCTTGCTGGCGCTCTGATGCCGCCTGTAGCAGTGTTGATTGTAGGAGCCTTTAACAGTGTGCTGATTATCCTGATCGGCATCTTTCAAACCCACACCGCAGATTATAATGCGATGCTGCAAAAAGGCTTGATCTCTATCTCACTGGTGCTACCTGTTATGCTACAAATGGTGGTTGCGCTTGTTATATACGTCATCATGCGCAATCTGATTACGACTATTCGCCGCGCCGACCGCGCCGAAGAAATTATCACGTTGCAGGCAGAGATCGCTGAGTTTGAACAGAACCGTGTCAACGAACAGCAACAGTTAGAGGAGGGTATCGCAGTTATCGCTCAGGTGCACCTCGAAATTGCCAGAGGGAACCTCAATTCACGCGTACCGCTCGGTTCGGAAAATGTCCTCTGGCAAATCGCAGTGCCGCTGAATAATCTCTTAAATCGCGTGCAGCAGTGGAAAGGGGCGGTAGATCAATTGGAATATATTCAAACGAAAGTGAAAGAGGCGACGCAGGAGATAGAAGAAGGTCGGAGATTTCGCCGCCCTGTCAGCTTCAAGAGGCGTACCGGTACGGTGATTGATCCACTTCTGGCAGAGATCAACTACCTGTCAGAACAGATTACACCAAAACCACCAACATATTTGTAATCTGTCAATGAGGAGAGCAGGTCAATGAGGCAGCATGCCGCCTCATTGACCTGCTCTCCTCATTGACAGATTCAAGAAACCTTGACGAAGCTATTTTTTTTGCGTATACTCAATTATTGATTACTCATTCATTGAGTACGCGTCACCGTCAGTCAACAATGCGCTTCATCGTCCTGGCGGTGACCATCGTCTCCATGCATTGAGAAGCCTCTCCCGGCTCGTCCACTTCTTTTGACAAGCAGGATGGTTCTCTACGAGAAACATCCCTTTGATCGTTGACATGGACGTATTTTTCTCGATAAAAGGCGTCGCTTACACTGTCTTCTCCAGAGTATGAAAGGAAAGAAACATGGCCGTTTCTAACACAGTTGTCACGATTGATCCTGGTATTCAGCGATTTCTTGGCGAGCCACGGAAGATGCTTATTGATGGCAAATGGGTCGAAGCCGCTTCTGGCAAGACCTTCCCCGTGTACAATCCCGCGACCGGCGAGGTTCTGGCTCAGGTTGCAGAAGGCGACAAAGAGGATATTCATCGCGCTGTAACTGCGGCGCGCCGGGCCTTTGACACTGGCCCCTGGCGCAACAAGATGACGCCTTCGGATCGGGGACGCTTGATTCACCGCCTGGGTGATCTGCTTGAAGCCCACAGTGAAGAGTTCGCACAACTCGAATCACTTGATAACGGCAAACCTCTCACCGTTGCCCGCGTGGCGGACATTCCTCTCGCGGTTGATCTGTTCCGCTATATGTCCGGCTGGGCCACCAAGGTTGAGGGCAATACGATTCCACTTTCCGCTGGCAATTACTTCGCCTATACGCTCCGTGAACCCATCGGCGTGGTCGGACAGATTATTCCCTGGAACTTCCCGTTGCTGATGGCCGCCTGGAAACTGGGTCCCGCGCTAGCGGCTGGTTGTACGATTGTGCTCAAACCAGCCGAGCAGACGCCACTCTCCGCCTTACTGCTGGGACAGTTAATCATCGAGGCGGGTTTCCCGGATGGCGTCATCAATATTGTTCCTGGCTATGGTGAGACCGCTGGAGCCGCCCTGGCAGCCCACGATCTGGTAGACAAGGTAGCTTTCACCGGTTCGACCGAAGTTGGCAAGCTCATTGTTCAGGCCGCGACCGGCAATCTTAAGAAGGTCTCCCTCGAACTGGGAGGCAAGTCCCCCAACATTGTCCTCAAAGACACAGACCTGGATGTGGCCATTCAAGGCGCGGCGTTTGGCATTTTCTTTAACCACGGGCAATGCTGTAGCGCCGGTTCACGCCTGTATGTCGAAAAGAGCGTCTTTGATCGCGTGGTGGAGGGCGTGGCAGAGCAGGCGAAACAGATTAAAGTGGGTCCGGGCTTTGATCCAAACACCCGGATGGGACCGCTGGTCTCAGATGAGCAATTGCAGCGTGTAACGGGTTATCTGAACTCTGGTATCTCCAGCGGGGCCAGGCCCCTGAGCGGCGGCCATCGTCATGGGGAGCAGGGATACTTTGTAGAGCCCACTGTGCTGGTTGATGTCCGGCAGGATATGAAAGTCGTGCAGGAAGAGATCTTTGGTCCAGTAGTGACGGCCATGCCCTTTAACGATCTGGATGAAATCCTGCCAGTGGCCAATGATACCGTCTACGGCCTGGCTGCGGGAATCTGGACGCGCGATATCAGCAAGGCACACCAGTTGGCAGCGCGTCTACGCGCGGGAACTGTCTGGATTAACTGTTATAACGTGTTTGATGCAGCCCTGCCTTTCGGCGGCTATAAGCAGTCCGGTTGGGGTCGTGAGATGGGACACGAGGTGTTGGAAAACTACACCGAGGTCAAATCGGTCTGTATCGGCCTGTAGTAGCCTGGTAGACAAACAATCTCCTCTCCGCCTGGCCTTTTTAGCACCAGGCGGAGAGGAAATCTTATGATAACTCTCTGTTGTTCCGGTATGTATTTCTCTGAGGAGCATCCCGTGAATCTCGCGCAGGCTGTTGGGCCGGGGCAGGTAGCCAGTGCCTATCGTGTGGTTGGCACACAGCGCATCGTTGTAGAACCAGGCCAGCAACGGCTACGCGTCCTGGTCCAATCCTGGAACAAACGGCGCTGGATCATCCCGGAACAGGTTACCAGCATCCGCTATCTCAACGGTGTACTGAGAGATGGTGACGGCTCCTGGATTGTGGCCTGTAGCGACCTCGCGGCCCTGGTAAGCATTGAACACTGCTTACCTCCAGAGTATCAGCACCTCCTGACTCCCACCAGCAACGACTGGCAAACCCTGAAAGCAGGGTAAGCTACTTTTTCACTCCTACCAGGCGAATATTTACGAGCAGCAACGACTCCGCCAGTGCCCGACACAGGCGGTGCGGCAAGCTATCGAGCAGGCCCTCCAGCAGTTTCAGTACAAAGAGAGGACATCTCACATATACACCTAAAGCTCCGAAATATGCTTTCACCGCAGCGAACCCGGCCTGCTTAAAAGCAGCGGTCAAATCGGTATTCGTATATTCTTTAAAATGAAATCCCGTTGCCACTGAATCGAAACATCCCGATATATCATGTGGTCCACTCAAACGATTTGGCGTCACACAAATATAGATGCCACCTTTCGTCAGTATCCTATAAATATTGGTTAATTGCTCAACAGCATCGTCTGGATGGAGATGTTCCATGACCTGGTGGCTGTAAGCAACGGTGGCGCTCTCAGCAGGCAGGGGAATATCGCATCCTCCAGAGAGGATCAGTTCAAAGTTTTCCGGGCCTCTGACACTTTTTACCATTTCCTGGGATACTTCCATCGCAAAGACTTTCTTAACACGTCCTGCCATCGCCAGTGATATAGCACAATCGCCAGCCCCAATCTCCAAAAAAACCGTGTCTTTGCGCACAAAACGGCTCAAGAAACGCCATTGAAAAGAGGTTGTTACAGATGTATTTTGAGAAGGTTGCTGTTCAGCCAGTTCCGCATGAAATGGAACACGACGATTAAACTCATCATAGAGCGAAGCATATAATGTAACGCGCTCTTCTTGAGAGGAGGCACGCAATCTATTTGCCAGTTCTTTCTCTATTTCGTAATGTTCTCGCAGCTCCTCTGGCGTCCTATGATCGCTATCAATTTTCATTCTGTAAAGAATAGGGAGCCGTGGCTGTTTCTCTGGAGTTGTCGTTGCCATGTAAAATCCTCCTGGTATGTTGAATACCAATAGTGCCGGGCATATTTGCATGATCTTTAACCGAGCGTATGGTTCTTCCATGCTCAGCAAGAAGAGAAAAAGAACGAAAGAGTTACTGACAGATCGTGATTGTGTATCTGCATCCTGGAAGAGATAATTTTTGATAAACTCTTTAGTTCTATAATGATAATACATACTACCATAATAGGAGCGAAAAATATATTATTCTGTCCTTTTTCATTACTTTCGACGAACCTGAAAAGAGGGCTTATAGCGGTTGAACGTTAGCTGGCAACTGGCTACGGGAGGAAGACAAAACGGGCTGAGTGGGTCTGCCACCATGCTTCACATCCATACAAAACATCGTAATAAAGCATCTGACAGTAAGATTGACTGACAATAGAGAATGATGGAGATCCGAAAACGGGGATTGCACCTGCAAGACGATAGTCCAGCTTGCTTCTTGTGCGGATCTGTCGCATGATTCCAGGAGACATCTTGATGTTCAGAGCAGGAATGCTTCTTCGTCGCCAGGGATCGGAGCATGTGAAAGAGAGAACCAGTACCCTATGTGCAAGACAATACTGCACGAACCTGCCGGCCTCGCAGCGCGTGAGACGCTCCTCACTATCCTGGAGACTCTTCCTCATGCCTTCTTTGTTCTCGATCACGCTGAGACGATCATGTATGCCAATGCATGCGCGCAAACATTTATCGGCACCGCACCAGAAACATTCCTTGGGCAGCCATTGTGGCAGAGTGCTCCACAACTGGTAAGCGCATCGCTCTACCAGGCTGTCCAGAAGACCAAACAAACGCGAGAACAGACTGAAGTGGAGTATGTCTCTCCTCTGACACGAGTTGCATTCCATGTCTATCTCGCTCCAACCGTTGACGGACTCACTTTACAGTTCCACGAAGGGAGAACACCTGCGTCCCACCAGAACGGTGCACAGGAAGAACACGTCCTGCTCGATGCCCTCAATGGCTTACATGTGGGGATCGCATTGTTAACACCCGAAGGGATTCTGCTGGAGATCAGTGAGATTCCCTTAGACGATGCGCAGATCCGTCGCGAAGAGGTTATTGGCAAACCCCTGGCCGAAACCCCCTGGTGGTTCTTTTCTTCCGCCAGGCAAGCACAGGTCCAGACAGCCCTGGCACAAGCCAGCACCGGCACCACAGTGCATTTTGAGACCCAGATTCACCCGCGTGAAGGGATCTCCCTTGACCTTGAGGCCACCATCATCCCTCATCGGGATGCGGACCACCGCGTCGCTTACCTGGTCTTCGTCGGCATCGACGTGACAGCACGCAAGCGAGCAGAAGCAGAAGTCAGGACGATGATCGAGGCCATTCCTCAGTTTGTCTGGACCGCGCACCCGGACGGAACGATTGCGTTTTGCAGTCAACAATGGTGCGACTATACTCACATGAGCATCGAGCAAACCCTGGGAAATGGATGGGTGCTGGCCCTGCACCCCGATGATCTGCCACATGTGCAGGCAGTCTGGCAAAAGGCGTTGCAAACCGGCAGACCCTATGAAGGAGAAACACGCCTGCGCCAGGGAACGACAGGAACGTATCGCTGGTTCCTGGTTCGAGCAGTTCCGCTCCAGGATGCTCAGGGGACCATCCTGCAATGGTTTGGTACCTGCACCGATATTCAGGACCAGAAGCAGGCCGAAGACGACAGACACGCTCTGGTTGATGCCATTCCTCAGCTCGTCTGGATCATGTATCCCGACGGCGCGTGTGACTATTGTAACCAGCGCTGGTGCGACTATACCTCCATGACTCCCGAACAAGCACAAGGGGATGGGTGGATCCAGGCCATCCACCCCGCTGATCGCGCACGTACCCTGACTGCGTGGCAGCACGCGACCCAAACCGAGATCCTGTTTGAGGTGGAACAGCGCTTGCGCGATGGCACGACAGGAGCCTATCGCTGGTTTCTGGCGCGAGCCATGCCGCACAAGGATAGCCAGGGCACGATTGTGCGGTGGTTTGGCACCAGCACCGACATTGATGAGCAGAAACGGGCCGAACAGCGGCTTAAAGCCAGCGAGGAGAAATGGCGGGTACTGGCCGAAACAGTGCCACACCTGGTCTGGGCAACACGGCCTGACGGCCTGAACGAGTATAAAAACCAGCGCTGGTACGACTACACCGGTGAGGCAAAACAAAGCGACATCTGGGCCCATCTCGCAGTCCTCCATCCCGACGATCGGGAAAGCAGCCAGGCTCTCTGGCGGCATGCCCTGGAGACGGGAGAATTGTATGAGCACGAAGAGCGCCTCCGAAATGGGCAGACCGGGGAGTATCGCTGGTTCTTAACGCGTGGCGCACCGATCCGTGATGAAACGGGTCAGATCACCATGTGGTTCGGTACTCTCACGGATATCGAGGAACAGAAACGCGTTGAGGAAGCATTGCGCCAGAGTCAGGAACGGGTGCAAGCACTCTGGAGTTCCCCGATTATCGGGATCTACCTTGGCCAGGGAGAAGCAGTGGTGGAGGCCAATTACACC
>Ga0265338_10007875_pt1 | contig 13080 bp, 11 predicted proteins | sample 42126metaG_FD_193579 | JGI IMG/M metagenome (GOLD analysis project Ga0265338, IMG submission 193579) | Rhizosphere microbial communities from Carex aquatilis grown in University of Washington, Seatle, WA, United States - 4-21-26 metaG | ecosystem: Host-associated > Plants > Roots > Rhizosphere... | reverse complement strand
TGTGGGAAGTGGGGTTTGACGGCTGGGCGCTGATGCCGCGTCTGGTATTCCTTTCGGTGGGAGCGCTGTGGCTGCTCTGGCTGGCGCCGACCGATAAGCCCGTCTCATCGCGGACGCGCGTATGGGCGTCGTTGGCGCTGATCGTGGGTCTGGTGGCCGTGCTTGGGCTTGGTTCGATGCAGGGCACGGCGAGCGCCACGGCGCTGCCGGCACAGGGCCCGGCGCGCGCGGGCAATCCGGGTGAATGGACCCATTACGGCCAGTCGCTGCACGCCACGCGCTATTCCGATCTGGATCAGATCACCCCGGCCAACGCGGGCAGTTTGCAACAGGCCTGGGTCTATCACGCCGGGATGTTCGACCACGACAAGCACTCCGCCCATCTTTACGAGACCACGCCACTGATGGTGGACGGCATGCTCTATGCCTGCGGTCCGCACAGCGCGGTGTTTGCGCTCGATCCGGTGACCGGCAAACAGATCTGGCGCCATGAGACCAAGGTCGATTTATCCTATGGCGGCCGCGGCCTTTGCCGTGGCGTCAGCTTCTTCCGCGCCCCCGCCGGCACGGCCGAATGCGCCACGCGCCTTTTGGTCGGCACCGTGGACAATCATCTCATCGCCCTGGACGCGAAAACCGGCGCCGCCTGCCGCAGTTTCGGCCAGGACGGCTCGGTCAATCTGTCGGAAGGAGAGGGGTTGGATAAATTCCCCCGCGGCTGGATCAATCCCACCTCACCGCCCGCCATCGTGCATGGCACCGCGGTGATCGGCTCCTACATCATCGACGACCAGTCCACCTTTGTGCCGCCGGGCGTGATCCGCGGCTATGACGCCGTCACCGGCGCGCTGAAATGGATCTTCGATCCCGGCAAGCCTAATGACCATGCGCCGCTCAGGCCGGGTGAGACCTATACGCCCTCCACGCCCAATGCCTGGCCGCCTTATAGCGGCGATGAGCAGCTTGGCCTGGTCTATCTGCCGATGGGCATGGGCAGCCCCGATTTCTACGGCATCAACCGCACGCCGGAGACCGACCGCTTCTCCAGCGCCACGGTGGCGCTGGATGCGGACACCGGCGAGGTGCGCTGGGTGTTCCAGGCCATCCATCATGACCTGTGGGATTACGACAATGCCGCCCAGCCGGTGCTGGTGGATTTCCCCACCGCCACCGGGCCGGTGCCGGCGCTGATCCAGGCCACCAAAACCGGACAGATCTTCGTGCTGGACCGCCGCAGTGGCCAGCCGCTGACCAAGGCGGAAGAAAAGCCCGTTCCCGCCTCCGATGTTCCGGGCGAGCGCTGGTCGCGCACGCAGCCTTTCTCAACAGGCATGCCGGATTTCGCCGGTCCCAATCTGACCGAAGCCGACATGTGGGGCATGACGCCTTTCGACCAGCTCTACTGCCGCATCCTCTATCGCGGGGCGAAGTATCAGGGCTATTACACGCCGCCTGGACCGGGACCGCATATCCGCACGCCGGGTGAACTTGGCGGTGTGGACTGGGGCAGCGTGGCAGTGGATGAAGGCCGCGGCGTGCTGGTGGTCAATTCCAATCTGATGGCCGATTACGACCGCTTCATTCCCCGCGCCCAGGCCGACAAGGATGGCCTTTACATCAATGGCGATCCACGCCGCCGCAAGACCGAGGCCGGCGCCGCCATGGCGGGAACGCCTTATGGCGTCTACTGGCATGGTTTCGTCACGGAACTTGGCATTCCCTGCCAGCGCCCGCCGTACGGGTTCCTGACTGCGGTCGACCTCAAGACCGGCAAGGCGATCTGGCGGCGCACCTTAGGCGATGCCTCCAACAGCGGACCCTTGGGTCATGCGCTGGGCCTGCCGTTCCAGTTGGGCGCGCCCAATATCGGCGGCTCGCTGGTGACGCGCGGCGGGGTGATCTTCATCGGCGCCACCCAGGACAAGCATTTCCGCGCCATCGACGAAGCGACCGGCAAGACCTTGCTGGATGTGGCTCTGCCGGCCGGCGGCCATGCTACGCCCATGACCTATCTGGGGCAGGACGGCAAACAATATGTTCTGATCGCGGCCGGGGGGCAGCCGGGTTTCGGCACCGGCGTGAGCGACAGCTTCATCGCCTGGCGGCTGCCCTGACATGCGCATTGGCGCGCTCGCGGGCGCGATCCTGCTGCTGATCGCGCCGGCGGCCGCGGCGGTCAAGCACGCCAAGCCGCATACGGCCAAACACACGGCCAAGCAGACGGTGCATACGGCGGCGCCCGCGCCACAACGCTCGATCTTCGCCCAGGAACAGGCGATGTCGCCGACCCAGTTGATCAAACGCTGGAGCGGCAATGTGCAGGGCGCGGCGCACCGCTTCAACGTGCCGGTGCTGTGGATCAATGCTGTGATGCGGATGGAAAGCGGCGGGCGCACCATGCTGAGCGAGGGCCAGCCCATGATCTCCGATCGCGGCGCGCTGGGGCTGATGCAAGTGCTGCCCGGCACCTATGACGAGATGGCCCAGCAATACAAACTGGGCCCCGATCCCTTCCGCCCGCACGACAACATCATGGCGGGCGCGGCCTATCTGCGCTGGCTGAAGGGCAAATACGGTTATCCCGCGCTGTTCGCCGCCTACAACGCGGGACCGCAGCGGGTGGACGATCTTCTTGCCCACGGCACCGCGCTGCCGGCCGAGACCCAGGCCTATATCAAAGGGATCGACAAGATCCTGGGCGGCAATGGCGGCCGCGACGGCAGTTCGATTCTGGCCGTCGCCCTGACCCGGCCGGACGGCTCGCCTGTCAAGGTCGATCCCATCGCCGTGCTATCCGTCCGCGAGGCTTTCACTGGCGAATATCCGGACAGCGTGAAGGCGGTGCTGCGCTTTGACCGCCGCAGCCAGGCCGTGACCGAAGACGTCGATACGGTCACCCACGCGGTGCGCGAGCATGGCGGGCACATCTAGCGAGCGTCTCTAGCGAATGGTCACCTTCGCCGATGGGCGGATGTCGATGGCCTTGCCTTGCTCGGCCGTCACTTTCACATCCTCCAGCACCACGCCCTGGGCGTCGCTGATGGTCAGGCCTTTGACGCCGCGGAGGTGGACATTCTTCATGGTCAGGTTCTTCACCGGCGATTCCGGCAGGCCGAACACTACCGCCGATACCTGGCTTCCGGTGGCGATGACATTCTCGATATGGAAATCGTGGAAGAACGGCGTCAACCGGCCGATAGGTTGCGGGCGGTTGTCCGCCGGCGGCTCGACGCTCGGATAATATTCCGAGATCAGGATCGCGGTCTTCACGCCCTGCATGGTGATGTCCTTGAAGAACAGGTGGCTGACATCATGGCCACGGTCGCGGTTGGACTTGATGCGGATACCCTGATCGGTGCCCTTGAACTGAATGCGCTCGGCGCGGATATTCTGGGCGCCGCCCGCCAGCTCGCTGCCGACCGAAAGGCCATGGCCGTGCAGGAAGATGCAGTCGGTGATGGTGATGTTGCGGCTGGGCGAGTCCGGGCCCGGCGAATTGATCTTGCCCGACTTGATGGCGACATTGTCGTCGCCGACATCGGCGGTGACGTGATCGATCACCACATTGCTGGAGGAGAAGGGGTCGATCGCATCGGTATTGGGAGAATTGGCCGGCGCTAGCACCTTGATGTTCCGCATTGCCACATCGTCGCTGTAATAGGGAATGATCTGCCAGCTCGGCGAATTCTGCACCGTCACGTCCGTCATGCGGATATGGCGGCTATGGTCGAACACGATCAGCCGCGGCCTAAAGACGATCTCGCCCATCACGCCGCTGACCCGGTTGCCCTTGGCATCGAACCACCAGCTCGCGCCATTGCCGTCGATCGTGCCTTTTCCGGTGATGGCGATGTCATGGGCGTTGACGGCGGTGATCAGCGCCTGGCGGCCCGGGGCCTGAAACACGGTGGCTTGCGGATATTCGGCATGATCGGGCGAGCCCAAGAGGGTTGCACCCGCGGCTACATCCAGGGTGACATTGCTTTTCAAGGTGATCGGCGCGCTGACATAGGTGCCTTTGGTGAGCGTGACGGTGCCCCCACCTTTGGCGGCGCAGTCGTCAATCGCGGCCTGGATCGCCTTGGTGTCTTTGGTTTTCCCATCGGCGCGGGCGCCGAACTGACCGGGGTCGCAACTGCGCGTCGCGGCCAGGGCGGGCGATGCCGCCAGCAGCGCGAGCAGGGTCAGGCATAGGCGCTTCATTCCCGTCTCCTATTTCTTGTCCAGAAGAAGTTCGGTGCCCGCCAGCAGGACGGGCCCCCAGCCATGCGGTTCGTCATCGGGATGCGGCCGGTTGATATAGAAATCCAGAGTCGTGCCGATACCGGTGCCAGCACAGGTGTTCTTGATCACGCCGTCCGCCGTCACATTTTGCGCGACGCCGGCAAAGGCACGCCGTGCGATTGCCATGTCGGAGGCCGGCAGCCAGCCGCGATGAACCGCGCGCGCAATACCATAGGCGAACATGGCGGTGGACGAGGTTTCTTCCCACAGCTCCGGCTTGTCCAGAACCTGCCGCCACAGGCCCGATGGCGCCTGCAGGGGCTTGAGGCCCTCGATCTGCTTCTTCAGGATGGCGATCAGCTTCGGCCTGAGCGGATCACGCTCCGGCATGGCGGAAAGCGTCTCCACCAGCGCCACTGTCACCCAACCATTGCCGCGCGCCCATTTGAAGGGCGCGTGCGTTTTTGTGTTCTCGGAATAGCCGTGGAACCAGACCCCGTCGCTGTCCTGTTCCAGCGCTGCCTGGCCGATGATGTTGCGTGCCGCATCGTCGATGTGACGAACATCATGGGTATAAAGCCCATAGCGCACCAGGAAGACCCCGCCCATATAGAGATCATCCGGCCACACGGTGCCGCCCAACTGACCGGGCCGCCACAAGGTGCCGTCCGGCAGCCGCGCCTGCCGGTTTGCGACCCAGTCGGCGATGCGCGCCAGGACTTCACGCTCCTCCGCCGTCACCTGATCGGGATGGCGCATCATGATGTCGAGCAGGGCATTACCCATGGCGCCGCAACTGTCCAGTGAGCCCAGCTCCATCAACAGATGCAGCTTGGTGCCGTGCAGGAAATCCTTGGCGCTATCGCCGAACTTCTGCTGGATGCCGGCCAGCCAGTGATAATAGCGGGCCGCGACCTGATTGTGAGCAACAACGAACTGATCGACCGCGTGGTCATGCGTGAGATCGGTGGAACGCGTCATGCCATAGAGCATCACGCCTTGCGGATAGAACCAGGCGATGCCCTGCGCTGGTTTGGCGGCTTGGGCCTGCGCCAGGCTGGTGACGGCGGGATAATCACCGTCGGTCACGGGCTGAAGCTGATGATGCGCCACCCGCTCCACCACGGCGCGGACTTCGGCGTCACTTATGCCGCCATCGCTCTGGGCTCGCGCTGCCGCGGTAGCCGCCAGAAGCATCAGGACTGCAAGACCAAGCCGCCGCATACACTCTCCCTAATTTTTGGCCTGTTTTTGCCGGTTATAGCATGAGCCCGGCGGGAGGCACGCGGCGGGACATGTATACAAGGCGCCGAGAAAAGTTCAGAACTGGAACAAGAACAGAAATCGCCGGGAGCGTTCCATGTGGCCATCCCCCTCTGCGCGTAAAGTAGCGATCGGATTGTTTCTCTTCCTGGCGGCGCCGGCCCTGGCGGTCACCTACAAACATTCCGACGTGCCCTATATGGGGCCGCGTGTGCCGATCCCCATGACGCCGGAGCGCCAGGCCATGCTGGATGCGACGCAAAAGGAATATGAGCGCGAGCAGGCCGTGCTGGGCATCAGCGGCAAGCTGCGGGAAATCACCGACTCCCATTCCCCGGTCGATGCGCCGAACGCGCCGAATTATGACGAGGCCGCGTCGGCGCCCTATCCCTATACCTCCGATGTGCTGCGCCTGAAGGACGGCAAGGAGACCAAAACCGCCGAGGAATGGTGGAAAGTGCGCCGCCCCCAGATCGTCGAAGCCTTCGATCGCGAGATATTCGGGCGCGCGCCCAAACAGACTCCCAAAGTCACCTGGTCGGTGGTGCAGACAGTGACGGAAGATGTCGGCGGCCATAGCGCCGTCACCCGCCGCCTGAAGGGCCATGTCGACAACAGCGCCGATCCCGCCATCGCGGTGGACATCGACATGGCGCTGACTTTGCCGGCTCAAGTGAAGGGCAAGGCGCCGGTCATCATCCAGTTCGGCGCCGTCAATCCGCGGCCGTTCCCCGCCGGCGCCCTGCCGTTTGGCATCAAGCCGGACAAGGGGCCCGACTGGCGGGCGCAGATCCTGGCGCTGGGCTGGGGCTATGCCATCCTCGATCCGGGCAGTGTGCAGGCCGATAATGGCGCGGGTCTGGACGAAGGGATCATCGGCCTGGTGAACAAGGGCCGTCCGCGGAAGATGGACGACTGGGGCGCGTTGCGCGCCTGGGCCTGGGGCGCCAGCCGCGCGATAGACTTTTTGCGCAGCGATCCGCATGTGGCCGCCGATCAGATCGGCATCCAGGGTCATTCCCGTTATGGCAAGGCCGCCATCGTCGCCATGGCCTATGATCCGCGCATTGCCATCGGGTTCATCAGCTCGTCCGGTGCGGGCGGCGCCAAACTGTTCCATCATTATTTCGGCGAGACCCTGGAGAATGTCGCCGCCGCCAATGAATTCCACTGGATGGCGGGCAACTTCCTGAAATACGCCGCCGGCTCGATGAGCGTGAAGGATCTGCCGGTGGACATGGATGCGCTGGTGGCGCTGTGCGCGCCGCGGCCGGTCTTCATCGGCGCCGGCGCCTCGGCGGAAGGAGACGCCTGGGTCGATGCGCGCGGCATGTTCATGGCCGCCGCGGGCGCCGATCCGGTCTATCGCCTGCTGGGCCATAAGGGGCTGGAGACGACCCAATTCCCGCCGCAACTGACGCCGCTGCTGGCCGGCGACCTGGGCTTTCGCCAGCATGAGCAGGGCCACACGCCGGCTCCCAACTGGCCTTATTTCCTGACCTTCGCCAAACAGCATCTGGCGAACAAGAAGGCGAGCTAGCGCGCATTCCCGTGCGCTGTCTCAAGGCGTGTATGGCGCGCCTTGCACCGCACAATCGGACTTTTGGGTAATTGCGTCACACCAATGGGACTTGGCCGGGCAGGCGCACGTGCTACGCTTCATCAAAAGCCTGGGGAGAAAAATAATGCATCGCATGTTGCTGCTGGCCGCCGCGCTTCTGGTGAGCGGGCCCGCTTTCGCACCCGCATTCGCACAGAGCGCGAACAACGTCCTGATGGAACGGATGACCTCGTTCGAGATCCGCGACGCCATCGCGGCGGGCAAGACCACGGTGATCCTGCCCTCCGGCGGCACCGAGCAGAACGGGCCCAACATGGCGATCGGCAAGCACAACTTCCGCGCCCTGGCCAATGCGCAGACCATCGCCCACCGCCTGGGCAATGCGCTGGTGGCCGAAGTGATCGTCTATACGCCGGAAGGCAAATACGATCCGCCCACCGGGCACTTGCGCTTTCCCGGCACCATGGGCGTGCCGGAGGATGTCTATGCCGGGGTGGTGGAAGGGGTCTGCCGCAGCCTGAAGCTGCACGGCTTCAAGAATATCGTGCTGATCGGCGATCACGGCTCGGATCAGGACGGCGAAACCTCGGTCGCCGCCAAGCTGAACAAGGAATGGGCCGGCAGCGGCGTGCGCGTGCATGCCATCACCAGCTATTACCGTGGCGACCAGGCGGGCGATGCGGCGGAGATGATGAAGCGCGGCATCAAGAAGGAAGAGATCGGCAATCACTCGGATGTGCGCGACGTCTCGCTGATGATGGCCGTCGATCCCAAGATGGTGCGTCCCGACAAGCTGGCGGCCGGCGACGGCAAGAATGGCGTGGAGGGCGACCCCCGCCATGCCACGGCCGAGATCGGCAAGGTGCTGCTGAAGCGCACCATCGACCGCACGGTGGCCGATATCCAGAAGTCCATCGCCGCGCAGTAAACTGGACGGAAGTAAGCTGGACATGGGCGAAGCCGGTAGCCTAAGAGAGCGTCATGTTCGACGCTCTCGCCCGCCTTCTCGCCGCGCCGCCGCAGCCTGCGCCTGACCTGCGCCTGTCGGTGGCCGTGCTGCTGCTGGAGGCGGCGCGCCAGGACGATCATTTCGATGCGCGTGAGCGGGCCGTCATCATGGCGCTCTTGGCGCGGCGTTTCGACCTGTCGCCGGAAGAGTGTGAAAAGCTGATCGCCACCGCCCAGGCCCATGCCGCGGAGCTGGTGCAGTTGCACGGCCATACCAGCGCCATCGCCGCCGCCATGAGCCCGGAGGAGCGGGTCGAGCTGATCGAGATGCTGTGGGGCGTGGCCTATGCCGACGGCGTGCTGGACCCGGAAGAGGATCTCTTGATCCGCCGCATCGCCGGCCTGGTCTATGTCGATGATCGCGAGCGGGTGCTGGCCCGCCAGCGCGTGCTGGCGCGGCGCGAAACCACCTGATCTTCCTATTGGCGGACAAGACGCTCTTGGTTTTTGCCCCCTAGTCTCTAAGCTGCCGCCAGGCGCCAGGGCCGACAGAGCCCGCGAAAGCTGCGCCGGGGCAGGGTGGGCAATGACAGTTCGCAGTCGCGTGGTCGCCTTCACCATGGCGCTGGCCGCGGTCACCTATCTGGACCGGGTCTGCATCTCGGTGCTGGCGCCCAGGATCAGCGCCGAGCTGCATCTGACCCGCGTGGAGATGAGCTACATCTTCAGCGCCTTTGCCGTCTCCTATGCCGCCTTCGGCGTGCCGCTGGCCCGCTGGGCCGACCGCGACGGCGCCCGCAAGGTGCTGACCCTGGTGGTGCTGGTCTGGTCGGTCTTCACCGCCGCCACCGCCGCGGCGTGGAATTTCCTCTCCATGCTGATCATCCGCTTCTGCTTCGGCATCGGCGAGGCCGGCGCCTGGCCATCCGTGGCGCGGGTCTATTCGCGCTGGATCCCGCTGGAACGGCGTGGGCGCATCCAGGGCATCTTCTTTGCCGGCGCGCATCTGTCGGGCGGGGTGACGCCGCTGATCGTCGCCGCCATGGCGGGCTGGCTGCAATGGCGCATGATCTTCCTGGTTTTCGGCGCGATCGGGACGCTGTGGGCGGTATGCTGGTATGCCTGGTTCCGCGACGAGCCGCGCGAGCACAAATCGATGACGGCCGAGGAGCGCGACTTTATCGAGGCGACGCGCGGTGTCGCTGAAACCAAAGACCAGGGAAACTGGGCGGCGGTGTTCAAGACGCCGACGGTGTGGCCGCTCTGCGTCCAGGCCTTCGCCAACTCTTATGGCTTTTATTTCTTCATCACCTGGCTGCCGACCTATCTGGCCGAGGCGCATGGCATGAAGGGGGCGGAGTGGGCGACCTTCTCCGGCCTGCCGCTGATGCTGAGCTTTGTCGCTGACTTGGGCGGCGGGGAGGGTTCCGACCGGCTGGCGCGCCGGATCGGGCTCAGAAATGCGCGCCGCGTTTTCGGCGTGGGCGGTTATGTGCTGGCGGCGCTCGCCATCTTCCTCGCCACCCGCCTGGGCAGCGGCGTGGCGGCGGGCCTTTTCATCGCCATCGGCGGCGCCTGTTCGATGCTGACCTTGGCGCCGGCCTGGGCCAGCGCGGTGGATGTGGGCGGCCGCCATGCCGGCGTGACGGCGGGAGTGATGAACACGGTGGGCCAGGTGGGCGGCATCCTCAGCCCCATTGTGCTCGCCTATCTGGTGGATGCGACGACCAACTGGAATCTGCCGCTGCTGGTGCTGGCCGCGATCTATGCCGTCGCCGGCGTGGCCTGGCTGGCGATCAATCCAGAGCAGCGGGTAGAGAAAGATTAGAGTTGCATAACCGCATTGGGCTTCGCCGCCGCCGGCTTGCGGAATTAATTTGTTAACGAAGTCACATTTGCAAGGCCCGATTCTGAGTCCCGCGGATCACGTTCGCGAATTATTTTACGTTGAGAGATTCCGCCTGCTCACATACCGGTCTATAAGCTGGACATGGCTGAGACCTCTATCGAATGGACTGATACCACGTGGAATCCCGTGGCGGGTTGCACCGTGCTTTCGCCGGGTTGCACCAACTGCTACGCGATGCGCATGGCCGCGCGGTTGGAGTCGATGGGTACGAGGAAATATGCGGGTCTCACGCGTAAGAGCGGTGGTCGCGCCAAATGGACGGGAAGGGTGCGCTTAGATGAATCTGCGCTCGCGGCGCCCGCAAACTGGCGCAAGCCGCGGATGGTCTTCGTCAATTCTATGTCCGATCTTTTCCACGACGGAGTACCCGACGATTTCATTTCACGCGTGTGGACTACTATGGCCAAAGCGCGACAGCACACTTTCCAAATTCTGACGAAGCGGCCGGAGCGGATGGCGAAGCTAAGCCGCGTTTTGCCACTTCTTCCGAATGTGTGGCTTGGCACCAGTGTAGAGAGTGCCGCATACCTTTCGCGCATCGATGATTTGAGACGGACTAAGGCTTCTGTCCGTTTTATATCTTTTGAGCCATTGATCACTGACGTTGGGCGCCCGAATCTGCGTGATGTGCATTGGGCAATTGTTGGCGGGGAAAGTGGCCCAGGTGCGCGCATCATGGAAAAGGTTTGGGTAGAGAATATTCGGCTTGCGTCTAGCCGCGATGGGGCTGCGTTCTTCTTCAAGCAATGGGGAGGCGTGAATAAGAAGCGTGCAGGACGAGAGCTTCACGGCAGGACCTGGGATGACTTTCCGGTTACAGCTTGCGCAACAAACTACGCGCTATAGAACTAGCTGCACGGATGGCGGCCGGCGATTCATTCGAGACAGCGAAATAGAGACTGAACAATTGTGCGCCGCCATCCCCACGCAATCTTAAGGGCGCAGGCTTCTCAACATGCGGAAACAATGTATGCAGCCGTTCGGTTACATACGCCTCGATCTCTGAAACAGGCACGCGATCCTGCGATTGTGGCGTGAAGTGCAGCTCGCTGAAAAGATCTTCCTGACCAACATCTGGTTTGCTGCGATAAAGTTCTTCTTCCCAGCATCGGTTATCCAGACATCGCGCGACGAGCGCGTGCTTATCGGGTGTGAGCGCGGACGAGTCTCTCGGGGCGTTTCGATAGACAGCCGAGATCGGAAAAAGCCACCACATGTCCAACGCCTTGGTCTGTGCAATGGTACGCACAATGTCCCAACCGCATTCGGGTCCATAAGGATCGACGAATATCACGCCGCGACGATGTCGCCAATTCAGCCGTTTCAACAACGCTATTGCTTCTATATTCGCGTCACCTTCGATCACCGTGACGCGCGTATCGTTGCCCGTTGCAGCGCGCAGGGAGTTGGCGTTCTTGCGCTTCTTCTCAATCAGGAAAATCTCGTCGAATGGCGGTTGAATCGCCAAAGCGCGTTTCACCGATCCTTGATGAATGTGTTGGGCCTCGTCCTCCGCCAGCAGTGGCACATCGTCTGCGTTGGCAAAGGTGAAAGCTCCGCTTCCTGCAAAAGTATCTATATAGGTTCGAGTAAACGGGTTGTTGGGAGCAGGCTTTAGCCGGAGGGCTGCATTGAAGGCTTGGAGGTATTTCTCCACCACCTCCACCTTGAGCAGGGACCACGGCCCCCCGAAGCGTTGAGCATGTTCAGCCATGCGGCCGGTATAGCAGTGCAAAACAAGCCTGCCGACTCTAAGTCTCCTAACGACGCGATCTAAGGGCCGCGGGTCCGCACAATTTCAAAGAGATAAATTGTCAGTGCGGCCACGGCCGACAGGCCAACCGCCCCGGCCGCCGTGAACTTTTCGTAGATGACGGGCATGTAGGGGTCGGCGGGGTCCAGATGCTCGGCGCTGATGATGGTCCAGGCATGGTTGTAGCCAATCATCGCTCCCACCACGGCGGCCACGACGATCAGTGCCAAGGCGGTCACCAATCGGCTGCGTTTCCAGTCCAGCGGATTGAATCGATTCATCTGCGTTCCAAGCGTCCCGGGTCAGTATGATCGATTTCTACATCACTGTGCGTAGGCTGTTACCTGGGCTGGCGGATCGCAGGCAGCGCTCCGCCGGTGACCCCGTTTCACCCGGTGAAATACCCCTTGCGGCGCGATTGACTGTGCCGGGGCGGGGTGCCTGAATCGTTTATCGTCAGGCCTAAGAACATAAAAATTCAGCGCGCCTGACAAAAGAAACAGGAAACGGGGACGTCAGATCATGGGAAAATCCAAAACTCTTTCACGGCGTGGCCTGGTGCAGGGCGCGGGCCTGGCGGCGGGCGCCGGCCTGATCGGCGCGGCCGGCATCGAGGGCGCGACATCGCAGCCGCGCCGCGGGCCGCGCGTGCTGGCGCTGGTCGGCGATCGCTATCACAATCCCGATTATATCCGCACCGGCCTGGACCCGGTGTTCCAGGAGCTGAACATCCCGATCGATTACACCATCGCCTATGACCAGATTTCCGCGGCGATGCTGAAGAATTATCAGATCTTCCTCACCTATCGCGACGGCATGATCTGGCCGGGCGGCTATCTCGGCCCCGACGCCTCGTCCTATTACGCGGAGAATCTGGAAAACCCCAAGACGTTTCCGGATCCGGTTTCCAAGCCCTGCATGACCGAAGAGCAGGGCGTGGCCATCAAGGACTTTGTGAATGCCGGCGGCGGCCTCTATGCGATGCACAACAGCAGCTACATCTCGCTTTATGTGAAGGCCTATCGCGAGGTGATGGGCGGCGTGTCCAAGGCCCACCCGCCCTTGCGCCCATTCCAGGTGCATCCCACCCAGAACCGTCATCCCATCACCGACGGCATCCAGCCCTTCATGGTCAATGATGAGCAGCATTATGTTCAGTACGACCTGGATCCCGCGCACATCATTCTGGAATCCGAAAACATCGACGGCCTGACGTTCAACGGCATGGGCGCCAAATCGGTGTCCGCCTGGGCGCATGACTTCGGCAAGGGCCGCGTGGTGTTCACGGCCGTCGGCCACAACATGCACGCGATGTGGAACCCGCAATATCGAGAGGTCCAGAAGCGTTCGGTCCGCTGGCTGCTGCGGCAGATCTAGGGCTCGGCTCGATGGCGCGACAGGTCCCCGCGCCGCGAAGCGGCG
>Ga0265338_10007874_pt1 | contig 13082 bp, 16 predicted proteins | sample 42126metaG_FD_193579 | JGI IMG/M metagenome (GOLD analysis project Ga0265338, IMG submission 193579) | Rhizosphere microbial communities from Carex aquatilis grown in University of Washington, Seatle, WA, United States - 4-21-26 metaG | ecosystem: Host-associated > Plants > Roots > Rhizosphere... | reverse complement strand
CAACGGCAGCGTCGATTCGGGCCCGCTCACGACTTCTTCGGAATTCGATCTGTCGTGCACGACCATCACCGGAAAAACCTCGACCGCCAAAACGACCGTCGTGGTATCGGGGACACCGCTCCCGAGCGGCGGCACGGGTTCGGGCACCTCCTCCATCACCGCCACCTCGACCGCCGACGGCGGTACGGTCAATCACGGCGACACCGCGACCATCTCGTGGCAGAGCACCAACGAACCGTCGGGCTCGGTCGTGGCGCTCTGGCTGCTTGATGTGCACCAGCAAACGGCAACGGCGCTTATCGCCGGTAATCTGCCGCTTTCCGGGAGTTACACGTGGAGTGTTCCCGCCGCGGCAAGCGCGTGTCCGTCGGACGGCTCGTTCAATGTCTGCGGGAACGACCTCATAGCGGGCAGACAATATGTAATAGAGGCCGATGTGTATTCGCCCGCCGACGCATATGTCGGCGACGGGCCGCCGCCGTCCAGCCCGGTCGCACCGGTGTACGGTGACTTCTTCGACGACACTGCGTTCACGGTAGGGAACTAGAGTTACGAAAAAAATCGAATCGTGCTACATTTCTTGCGACGCTCCCGTCGTTCAATGGATAGGACGCAACCTTGCGGAGGTTGTGATGTAGGTTCGATTCCTGCCGGGAGCACAGCCGTGTTTTCCACACGAACGCGACCGCGCGCGCCGCATTCGTGTGATGATTGGGCCATGCGCCTCAGAGGATTCCGACCGCTCGACAGGGGCGAAATGTCGCTGCTTGCCGCTTTCGGCCTCATCGTCGTCCTTGCCGGCTTCGGTCTCTTTTTCCAAACATTCACCAATATTCCCGTTTCGCAAACGGCTGCGACCGCGGCGCCTGCTACTACTGAGACACAGTCGTCACTGACAGATACGCAAAAGGCTGCCGCACAGCAGCTTGCTCAAAAATGTGCGGTTGCGATCCAGGCCGCCAAAGCGGCAAAAACTTCAGGAAAAGACATTACATCCCAAACGAACCAGACCGCCAACGACGACTGTATATCTGCGATACAAACGACCGATCCCGCATATAAAAACACGGGCGGTTACAAATGTGTCGGAAAGTCGGCGCAGATAATGACGAACGCGAACGGCACGCTCACTATCAACTGGCAGGCGAATCCGAACTCGCCCCCGGGCATATGCAAGACCGTTGCGTGTCAGCCGAATAATCCGGGCGCGACCGTGAACCTGTTCGCCAAGTGTGTTGCCGCCGAATTGCCGGGCATAAATAAATCGGCGGTTACAGATGCTCTCGGAAGCCCTGATGCGTTCGATGCCAGCCGAAGCGTCGGCGGATTATTCGGCGCCTTCGGCGTAACAAGTACACTGCAGCCGACCTCGCCGCTCAGCGACTCGCAAAACGCTATTTTGAACTCCGCGCTCGGTAACGACCCGAATACCACGACGGCCGCTATTCCGCTCGATTCGAGCGGGAACATGGTGCCGCCGGCCAACGGCCAAATCCAACAATTGGCACAAACCAATCCTGATACAACAGCGCAGCAACAGCAGCAAGCGGTCACTGCCGGTGTCTGCGATTCCAACCCGACTCTTTGCACTAACGTAGCCGGTCCGCAATATCAAGGTCCGTGCCAATACGGCACGATGGACCCGACGACAGGGAAGTGCCCGACGAACCCAAATACACTGCCCCCGACCTGCGTCACCTCGCCGTGCGGTCCCGGGACCACCGGACCGACGACGGGACCGGGCCCCAGTCCCACGACCATCGGCTCACCGACGGGTGGTACAGGTACGTTCGGCAACGGCAACGGTACCAGCGCGCTCAACTCGCTCCTGAGCGGACTGCTGCGCGGCTTGAGCACGCCGAGCGCATCGGCCCCTGCGGCCTCCGCTCCCGCAGCGCCCGCGCAAACCTGCTCGACCGACCCGAATACCTATGCTCAACAACAGCAGCAGTATCAGCAGGCGCAGCAGCAGTACAACTATCAATTACAGCAGTACCAGTATCAGCAGCAGGTGAGTTCGTATTACGGAAGCGGATACTCGCTCCCGGCACCGCCCGCGGCGCCTCAGCAATGCAGTCCCTCGACGCAATCGCAGTGCTCGGTCCAGCCGCAGCAGCCCGCACAGAGCACGTGCTCGAACGGCTCCTGGCAACCGGTCTATTCGGGGAATTGCGTAGTGAATTGGCAGTGCTCGGACCTCGGCGCCCAACTTTCATGCCAGCCGCAGACCGCCGACGTCGGTATGTCGATTGCTATTTCGTATTCGTGCGCGCAGGGAACCGCATCCGGCTCCGGATTCACCGCGAGCGGCCAATCAGGCACCTCGACCGCGCTCGTCGCGGCGCCGCCGCAGGGCTCGAATACCGCGACGTATGCCCTCACGTGCAGCAACGGTCAAGCCACATCCGGCGCACAGTGCTCTATTCAAATATCGCAGCCGAGCATCATTTTGGTCGCCAATCCCGCAACGATATCTTCCGGACAAACATCGCTGCTCGGTTGGGTAACGACCGGCATGCAATCGTGCGTCGTCTCTTCGCCGCAAGACGCGACCTTCACGTCACAAAATAGCTCCAACACCAGCCCCAACGGCACCGCAACGACGCTTGCGGCGAGCTCAACCGAAAACTATTTGCTCCACTGCGTCACCGTTTCCGGCGGCACCAAAGACGCGTCCACGACGGTCCAAGTCCAATAAAAGCGGAGGGGGTGAGATTCGAACTCACGGTGCCTTGCGACACTCCTGTTTTCAAGACAGGTGCATTAGACCGCTCTGCCACCCCTCCTCACACACCGTTGTACCACGCCGATGCTACAATAAAACAGTATGCCCACACGGGAAGTATTGCGCTGGAGCGCGTACGAACATGAGCACATCGAGCGCGGAGCGGATTGGTACTGGGCGCTCGGCATCGTTGCCGTGTGCGCGGCGCTCGTCAGTATCCTCTTTCACGATTTTCTCTTCGCCGTTCTCATCTTGGTCGCGACCGTTACCATCGCGCTGCATGCCCAGCACCCGCCGGATGTTTCTGAATTCGAGCTCTCACGCCGCGGTATCCGCATCAACGGTACGATGCATCGCTATGAGGAGATTATCGCCTTTTGGGTCGAGGACCACGACGTGGAGCGGCCGCTCCTCCTCATCGACACCATAAAATTCCTGGCCCCCAACCTCATTATTCCCATCGAAGACGTCGACCCGCACGATGTGCGCGATTATTTGATCCAGCGCGTTGCGGAGGTCCCGATGAAAGAGCCGGTCGGGCACAAGATATTGGAATTTTTCGGGCTGTAGGCTTCTCAGCGGTCGGTCGCAATGGATATCCGCCGAAAGGCGATATACTGCATTTCCCATGATCCATTCCGGTATCGTGCAAAAAGGCGATCAGCGCGGCGAAGAGCTCGGATTCCGCACCGCGAATATTCCGCTCGCTGACATACAGCCCTCCGGCGTCTACGCTGCGAAAGTAAAAGTAGGGGAGGAGGAATTCGAGGCGGTCGTCTTTGCCGACCAGGTACGGCACGTGCTCGAAGCGCACATTCTCGACTTCACCGCGGATATCTACGGGTGGAACGTGAAGGTCGATTTGCTCAAAAAGATACGCGACCGCAAAAAATTCGCCGACGATGCGGCGCTGAAGCGGGCGATTGCGCAGGATATAACCGCCGTGCGACAATACTTCAATCTATGAATCTTCGCCGCGTCGCGCTCTGGGGTCCCGCGCTCGTATTCCTTGCGGCCGCGCTCTGGGCCACCGACGCTCCGTTCCGCACACATCTCACGCAGGCGCTCGCCTCCAATTTCATTGTGCTCGGCGAGCACGCCATTTCCTGCCTCGTGGCGATACCGGTGCTGCTGTTCAACTGGTCCGACCTGAAAAAGATATCCGGCAGAGAATGGCTCGCCATCATTTTTATCGGCGTGTGCGGTTCTGCGCTCGCCGCGGTCGCGTTCACCGAAAGTTTTCACTATGTGAATCCGTCGGTTTCCATTGTGCTGCAGAAAGTACAGCCCCTCATCGCGATAGCGCTCGCGGCGTGGCTCCTCGGTGAGCGTCTGCATAAGAATTTTTGGCTGTGGTGTCTGGTCGCGCTTTTCGGGGCGTATCTCGTGAGCTTCCCGAACCTTGTACCGCAAACGTATGCGGGCGAAACGTTCAATCCGAATCTCATCGGCGCATCGCTCGCGCTGCTCGCGGCTCTGCTGTGGGGCGCTGCAACGGTATTCGGCAAATACGTGCTGCGTACGGCGGCGTTCCAAACCCTCACCTCGCTGCGATTCGTCGTCGGACTCATTTTTCTTATCGGGCTCAATGTTGTGCAAGGGACATTCCCGGCAGCGGGGGTGCTGACCGGCACCGATATTTTCTTTCTCTTTATCATCGCGTTCACGTCAGGTGTCTTCTCGCTCTTTCTGTACTATTACGGGCTTCAGTTCACCCGAGCATCGATTGCGACCATCGCCGAACTCGGCTTTCCGCTCGCGGCGGTTTTCGTCAACGCGTATTTCATTCCCGGCAACCAGGCCGCCGGTACGTATTTCGGGCTTTTTGCCGCCCAGTGGCTCGGCACCGCGCTGCTCCTGGTTTCCATGTATATGCTCTCGCGCGTGAACCAGGAAGCCGTTGCGGCCGAGGCATGACGCGCATCATGGTGTTCGGAACGTTCGACATGCTCCACCCGGGGCATGAGGATTTTTTCAGGCAGGCTCGCTCGCTCGCTCCCGAGCCGCATCTCATCGTGTCGGTCGCGCGTGATGCCGTCACCGCGCGGGTGAAAGGAAACCGGCCGCGGCACGACGAAGCGGCGCGACTCGCCGACGTTGCGGCGCACGAGCTCGTCGATGAGGCGCTGCTCGGCGATGAGACAGGCTACATCGCGCACATCATCGCCGCTCGCCCGGACATCATCGCGTTGGGGTACGACCAAGACGGCGAGTATGTCGACCATCTCGAAGCGGACTTGACCGCAGCCGGACTTTCGACGAAGGTAATGAGATTGCGGGCCTTCGAACCGGAGACCTACAAAACATCAAAGCTCCATGAGCGAAGAAACAGATGAAGCGATAGCGATACGCGTCCAGCAGGGGCAGCAGGAAGCGTTCGGTGAACTTATCAGGCGGTATTCCGCCAAGCTTTCCCGCTACGCGCGTAAATTCCTGTTCGATACCGAAGATGCACAGGACGTTATCCAGGACGTTTTCATAAAAGCATACGAGAATATCCAAAGTTTTGATGCCTCACGACGTTTCTCGCCGTGGATATACCGCATCGCGCACAATGAGTTCGTCAACGCTCTGAAAAAAAGGCAAGCGAGCCGCACGGTATTCGCCTTCGATATCGACACGCTGGTCCCGCACCTTGCTTCGACCGACACCGCGGATTCTGCGGCGCTCGAGCGTGATGTGCGCGCGGCGATCGAGAACCATCTCGAGACCATCGCGCCGAAATATAAAGAGCCGCTCATCTTGTATTATCTAGAGGACATGGACTACAAAGAGATATCTGACATCTTGCAGATCCCTGTTTCCACCGTCGGCGTACGTCTTGCCCGCGCGCGTAGGATGCTGCAAGAAGCGGCCAAGAACGACAAGCATTTACGCGACACCAATCTGCTATGAATACAAAACACACGAACGGTGTCGGCGACGACGTCATGAAGGCGATACGCGAAGGTCATGTGCACATGCGTCCGCGTTGGCATTTTCTGCTCCTCTCCGCGCTCACGCTCACGGGCGCAATCCTCGCGTTCCTCACACTCCTTTATATCGTCAGCCTCGGGGTCTTTTTCCTGCGGGACTCCGGCGCGCTATTTGCCCCGAGTTTCGGTGCCCGCGGATGGCTCACGCTCCTGCGCTCGTTGCCGTGGCTCCTTATCGGGTTCGTCGTTATCTTTTTCGTCATTCTGGAGTATCTCGTGAAGCGTTATGCGTTCGTCTATAAAAAGCCGCTGCTGCTTTCCGTCAGCGGTATCTTATGCATCGTGTTCATCGGGGGAGTCGCTATTGCGCGAACACCGCTGCACCACACTATGCTCGTCTCGGCACGTCACGGCTTTCTACCGGCACCCTTGAGCGCCCTCTACGGTCATCCGCTGCGACAAACCTCCCCGGATGATATGTATCACGGGCAAATTGTGGACGTTATACAGGGCGGATTCGTGCTCGTCGACGAGGATACCGAGGACGGTCACGGCACGACAACCGTACTTCTCACCCCCCGCACCCGCTTGCCCTACGGCGAGGATTTCACGCTCGGGGAGCGGGTCGTCGTCGTCGGCGACGAGGTAGCCACAGGCACGATACAGGCCTTTGGCGTGCGGGAGATAGACGAATACCCCAACCAGTGATGGAGTGTGAAATAATTTTTTCCGGGCGCTGTAATACGAGGTACAGAGGTTCTTCTCTAAGATCCTCGAAATGGAACCGCGCTGGTCACGACCCCGACCGGCGCGGTTTCGCATTTCAGTGGGCGCCTGTATACTCCTTTTCATGAAATATCTCGGCATCGATTACGGCACAAAGCGCGTCGGGCTTGCCGTTTCCGACCCGACGGGTTCACTGGCGTTCCCGCTGGAGGTTGTGCCGACCGAGAAAGCTCTCGCGCGCATCACGCAGCTCGTACGGGAACGCCGCATTGAAGCGCTCGTCATGGGGGATACGCGTTCGCACGGAGGCGCGGACAACCCCGTCACCCGTGAAGCGCAAAAATTCGGCGAACAGCTGACGCGAGAAACAAGCCTCACCATTTCACCCGCATTCGAAGCGTGGTCCTCCATCGAGGCATCGCGGTATGCGCCCGAGCACGTGGGGCATGACGACTCCGCCGCCGCCGCTATCATCCTCCAGCGGTTTTTAGATATGAATCGGAAGGCGTAGAATACCCACCATGGACACCCCGCAGACGCAGCAAATCACGTACGACGATTTTGCGAAGCTCGATATCCGCATTGGGACGGTACTCGCCGCCGAATTAGTGCCCGAGACCGACAAACTCATCAAATGCACTATCGACCTCGGTGAGTTGGGGACACGTACCATCGTCTCGGGCATCGCGCAGTGGAAAAAACCGGAAGAGCTGGTCGGACGACAGTTGCCCTACATTGTGAATCTCGCGCCCCGCATACTGCGCGGAGTCGAGAGTCAGGGAATGTTACTGGCCGCGAGCGACGAGCAGGGCGTTGCGCTCCTGCAGCCCGATCGCGCCGTGCCGCCGGGAACAAAATTGAAATAAAACAACCCTTGCGCCCCGCGCACGCGGTATAATTATCGGAATGGAAATCGCCATGCCCGCGCTCTCGGGTACTGTTCGCGCCGCATCTCGTGCGCTATCGCGCGCATTTCCGCCGCCGCAACTTCTCACGATGCCGGCTGCGGGTATCGACATCTCCGACGCCTCGGTCAAATGGCTCATGCTCGAGCAGACGGCACGGGGATTTCGCGTCGCATCATGGGGCGAAGTCCCGCTGCCGCAGGGTATCGTCAACAACGGCATCATCAAAGACGGTGCGGCTCTCTCGGGAGTGCTGCGCGACGTGAAGAAGCATCTCGGCGGCGTTCACTTCGCGCATGCGGCGCTGCCGGAAGAGGCCGCCTACGTATTTGAAATGCATATTCCCGATAACACACCGCATGACGAAGCGCTCAAGCTCATCGAGTTCGAGTTCGAGGGTCGCGTGCCGATCTCACCGGAAATGGCCGTGTTCGATTTTGATACCATTCAAAAACATGACGGAGCGGAGGATGAGATCGGGGTCGCGGTATTTCCGCGCGATCTTTCCGAGAGTTATGCCGCGGCTTTTGCCGGGGCCGGTATCGGATTGCTCTCGCTCGAAGTCGAAGCACGCTCTATCGCGCGTGCGGTATCCGACGACGATGCCGTGGTGCTGCTGGTCGATTTCGGCCGCGCACGCACCGGGTTCGCGGTGCTGAAACGCGGGATTCCCATCTTCACCTCAACCGTTGAGGTCGGCGGAGATGCTATCACTCATGCGCTCGCCGAGTCGTTGCAACTTTCTCCCGAATCCGCGGTGCTATTCCGCAATGAACACGGTCTTGTGGCGGAAGGGGCGGACCCGAAAGGCCTCGATGCCATTATTCCGGTCGCCGCGGCCCTTTCCGACGAAGTCGCGCGGCACTACCACTATTGGGATACGCGTCGCAACGAGCGGGGAGAGCGCATGACGCCGGTCTCGAGCGTCGTCATCGTCGGCGAAAGCGCGAACTTGCGCGGACTTTCTGATTACATCGCCGGACGCGTACAAGCATCCGCGCTCCTCGGCGACATCTGGAAGCATGTCCAGGATTTTGAGGCCGACATTCCTCCGATCGACCGCCGGGCATCACTGCAGTACGCGACCGCTATCGGGCTCGCGTTGCGTAGCTATCTACCATGAGCAACATTCTTCCCGTAGAACGAAAAGCGGTGGTGTGGCGAATGTATCGCGCACGCTTCATTCTCGCGGGCTCGTTCGTGATTTTGTGCTGCGCGTGCATCGCGATACTTGCGATGGCACCCAGCTACTTTGTACTCGTTGATGCCGCCGCGGGCGTCGGACCGCAGAGCGGACAAAACCCTTCGACCGATGCGGACCGCGCGGCGGTCGTTCACACGCAAGGGCTTGTCAACGCGCTCTCTCCGCTCACCGGGACGACGAGTGCGAGCGCGCTCATCGCCGCGGCACTTTCGGAGCGTCCCCTCGGCATTACCATCTCACACGTGACCGCGACGACGGGAGATCCGGGTACCGTCATTCTCACCGGCACCGCCGCTACCGTCGATGCGGTCAACCAATACCAGCGTGCTCTGCGCACCGACGGCCGTTTTCCGGGGGTTTCGGTACCGCTCGGCGACCTTGCCGGTACCGAGAACGGGACGTTCTCTATCACCATATCGGCCGATTTTTAATATGAAACGCTCCGAAAACTATCTCGCGCTTTTGCTTCTCGTGCTCGCGCTTCTTGCATGTGCGGCAGTCGTATACTTTCAGTGGATGATCAACGACGCCGAGACGGCCTACGGCGCGAGCGTACAGAACGCGCAACAATCATTCACCGCGCAGAATTCCGCGGTCGCCATGCATGCCGAAGCGCAGGATACTGCATCGGCTCGGCAAAAACTCGATGCGCTGCTCTCGCCGGACGTTGCGTCGGTCGCGGCGACCTTGCGCGGTATCGGTAAAACGACCGGTGCGCAGGTCGTATTAGGCGGCGCGCTTCCGGAATCGACGCCAACCAACGCATCCGGTCAATCATCGCTGAGCGCGGTTTCCTATTCGCTCGAGGCCGACGGCACATTTGCATCACTGATGCGCACATTACAGCTCATCGAGACGTTGCCGCTCCCGTCGCGCGTGGAGCGCTTCGATATCCAACAGTCGCAAAGCACAAGCTGGCACATGAGCGTCTCCATTCGCGTATTGAGCACCACTATCTCATCATGAGCCGCTTCACCGACATACAGGGTCGCTTCAGTCGTTTATACGCAAGACGCTATGAACCGGACGGCGCTCGTGTACTCACGCAATATTTTTGGAGCGCACTCATTACGTGTGCGTTCCTTCTCGTCGTATGTTCGATTGCGTGGGGATTGTGGGACCTTGTCGGCGCGTTCGACGTGCTCGCACAAGGCGCCAGCCCCGCTCCGCTGCCGCCCTCGAGTATCAATCGTGCGGCGCTCGACCGGGTCGTGCAAAGCTTCGATGCGCGACAAGCGCAATTCGACACGTTCAGCGCAAATCCGCCGCCCGCAATCCCGGACCCGAGCAAATGATTCGTTGACCGCACCGCTTCGCGCAGCTAGGATTGGTTCGGGCTACCCCCTCGTAGCACAATGGATAGTGCGTCGGACTTCTAAGCCGTTGATGTTGGTTCGATTCCAACCGAGGGGACATGCGCGGTTAGCTCAGTGGTAGAGCAACCCCTTTACACGGGGAGGGTCGGGGGTTCAAATCCCTCACCGCGCACCAAGGCGTACAAGTTGTTTTTCGGCGCGGGCGGTGCTATAGTCTGCCGACTATGGCAGTGAAAACATCGCCGATAGATATGGAAAAGCGCAAAACCCTCGACCTCCGTCCGGGGGACACGGTGCGCGTATGGCAGAAGATCGAGGAAGAAAAAGGTAAATACCGCCTGCAGGCGTTCGAGGGCTTGGTCTTGGCCCGCAAGCATGGCCTTGAGGCCGGCGCCACGTTCACGGTGCGCCGTGTCGCCTCCGGCGTGGGCGTTGAAAAGATATTTCCGCTCTACTCTCCGATGATAGACAAGATCGAGGTTTTGAAACGCTCCCGCGTGCGCCGCGCCAAGCTCTACTACATTCGCGACAAAGTTGCCCGCGAAGCGCGTCGCCAGTTACGCCGCTCGCGCATGATGAACCTCACGACCGAGACTGAGACCGCCAAAGCGGTGCCGGAAGAGGTTGGCGAAGCGGCGAAAGCCGAGTAAACTGTTTTTGCTGCGCAGGTGGCGAAATTGGTAGACGTACTACCTTGAGGTGGTAGCGCCCGCAAGGGCATGGGAGTTCGAGTCTCCCCCTGCGCACTTTCATTTCGGAAGTCTCGTTCATGCGCGAGGTCTTCTTGGTATCATTCGCTCATGGCACGTCCGCGCTTGCCGCGCTCCGTCGAAGAATTGGTGCATTGGTACGAGCGGTACATCTCGCCGCTCTCGCTCGTTGCGGGATTTTTGGCGGACAATTTTATATTGCTGCGACGAGTGGACCTTCTGCGCAGTAATCTGCTGTTGTTTTCATACCTCGTCATCGCCGCGGTCGGCATCTTTCTCATCAACCTCGTCGAGAGCGGACGCGTACGCTCAAAGCGTTTCCTTTCCGTCGCGCCTCTCATCTCCGTCGTAGTGCAGTTCGCTTTCGGCGGATTGTTTTCCGGGTATCTATCGCTCTATAGCCGCAGCGCAGCGTTCCCCGCAAGCTGGGTCTTCGTACTCTTTCTCGCGGTGCTCTTGTTGGGCAACGAGCGCTTCACACGTCTCTACAGCAGATTTACGTTCCAGTTCACGCTCTACTACACCGTACTTTTTTCGTTCCTCATTTTCTTTTTGCCCGTCGTCTTCCACCAGATAGGCCCGTACATGTTCGTGGGCAGCGGATTCGCAGCCCTCGCCATCGTCGCGCTTCTCATACAGCCCCTGAAATTGTTCATGCCGGAGCTCGTGAAGCGCGAACGCACCAAGCTCGCGCGCGCGATTGCCGTCGTGTTTCTTGCATTCAACATACTGTATTTTGCGGGGGCCATTCCGCCGCTCCCGCTCGCGCTCAAGGATGCCGGCGTGTACCACGCGGTGACAAAACAAAGCGACGGCACCTATCTTCTTGAAGGGGAGGCGACGCCGTGGTGGGATGTTATTTTCCCGTACAATCCGACCTATCACCGGCAACCGGGCGAGACGGTATACGTGTGGAGCGCGGTCTTTGCGCCCTCGGGGCTTTCCACCTCGATACTGCATGTGTGGCAGCGCTACGACACGACGTCCCGTGCATGGGTGACGGTGAGCACCTATGGTTTTCCCATCAACGGCGGCCGCGACGGCGGATATCGCGGGTATTCGAATAAAACTGATATTCAGGACGGCGCGTGGCGGGTCAACGTCGTGACGCAATACGGGCAACTTATCGGACGTATTTCGTTCACTGTCGTCACTGCAACCTCTACGCCGGAGCTCGTCGAGACCACGAAATAGCGCTTGACGCCGTTCATGAAAGGCGCACAATTGTGGTGTCTGGGGTCGATTTTACTCACACAACTACTCTCACAAATATGCTTAAAACATTGGGCTGGATATTCGGCGTCGTGATGCTCGTGGTCGGCGTGCTCGGCTACGTTTCGGCAGCGACACCGGGCGGATTGCTCCTCGGCCTCTTCATGGTCGACGGCGTCCACAACATCATCCACTTGCTCACGGGTATCCTCGCGATACTCGCGGTATGGGGCAGCGGCTCGTACGCGCGCCTCTACTTCCAGGTGTTCGGCGTTGTCTACGCGCTCGTGACCGTCATCGGATTCGTCCAAGGTGACACGGTGCTCGGCATCATCATGGTCAACATGGCCGACAACGTGCTGCACCTTATCATCGCCGTCGTCGCTCTCTGGGCGGGTTTCGGCATGAAGGACTCCTCCATGCAAATGGGTATGGGCTCCGGCATGCAGAGCGCGATGTAGCGTGTTTCGTTCCGGTTTTGCAGCGGCCCGCCTTCGGCGGGCCGCTTCGCGTCTCGCCTGTGTCTCTAATTCCTGCTATAACTCATGTGTTCGATGGCGACCGTGGTGTAACGGTTAACACTGGAGCTTGTGGAGCTCTCAATTCGGGTTCGATTCCCGACGGCCGCCCACATTTAGTGCGAACGAACGTCGATGTATTCCGACGAGTACGGCCGACCGACAAAAGCGGTCCAGATGTAATTGATGCCGTATTTGAGGCCCATGTGAAAAATACCCTCGTGCGCGATGCGGCGCCCCGAGGTGTACATCGGGAGTCGGAACGTCCACACGACGTCTCCGAGCGGCGTGAGCCGTCGCGCGATATCAGTATCCTCTCCGTAAAATTCTATCGTCGTGTCGTAGCCGCCGATTTTTTGTATCGCATCGCGGCGCACGATGTAGTTGCCGCCCTGGAGCATCGAGCCCATACGCAAAAGATGTTTGTTGACGGCATAGGCGATGTAACCGACGGCATAAAAAAAACGCACCGCAATCCGGTGCGGGAGGGGAAGGTCGGTGTAAATGTACGGGCCGCTGAGCGCGACGAGCCGGTCATTGCCGGCGAATTCTTTCATGACCGTCGGGAGCCACGTTTTCGGCAACATCGTATCCGCGTCGATATTCGCTATGAGATCTCCGGTTGCAGCCACGAATCCGGCCTGTCGCGCGCGCGTGAGGCCCTTCTTCAGTTCGTCGACGACGCGCACGCCGGGGAAGGAGAGCGCGACTTGTTTCGTATTATCGGTCGACGTGTTGTTCACGACGATAATTTCCGCATCGCACGGATACGCGGCGAGTGCCACTTCCACAGAGCGCAGGCATGTCGGTAGCCGATGTTCCTCGTTGTAGGCCGGAATGACGAAACTGAC
>Ga0265338_10007873_pt1 | contig 13085 bp, 9 predicted proteins | sample 42126metaG_FD_193579 | JGI IMG/M metagenome (GOLD analysis project Ga0265338, IMG submission 193579) | Rhizosphere microbial communities from Carex aquatilis grown in University of Washington, Seatle, WA, United States - 4-21-26 metaG | ecosystem: Host-associated > Plants > Roots > Rhizosphere >... | reverse complement strand
AGTACCTCTTTGCGACGACCATTGGCGGCGGTGCGATGGATAACCCGGGACGCTATCTGACGTTGCTCCCGCCGATCAACGGAGCAACTTCCGTGTCGGGCTCACCATACTTCCCGGAGGCCCCGGGGCTGCCGTACAAGGCCTGGGACAGCACCATCACGTTCGACTACATGCCTTCCCAATTCATCACCTTCCGCTTTGAGACGGGCTACCGCTACGCCAGTATTCCGTACTTCTCCGGCCGGGGAGGAATCACGCCTCCTGGAGGAAACGTGGGACCCGTGGCTTACAACGGAAGCGTTGGCACTGCGTCGAGTTACCTCTGCACAAATGGCTCGACGTCGGCCGTCTCAGGCTTTTCACCGTCAGGAAACGGCTTCGCAGCGGACAACGTGGGTAACGCTATCGGCGCCTCCTGCCTGTCGCAGTACGGCAGCGGATGGTCTGCGTGGTCGCCCGATCTGCGCCATAACCAGTGGAATAGCACCATTGCCGTAATGGTGAAATTCTAACCTCGGTGACTCTCGGCTTCCGCTTGTAGGGGAGATCGTAAAGAAACTAGCAGATAAACGGGCAGCGTTGGAGCTTTGTTGATTCCAACGCTGCCCGGTTTTGCCAGTTCTTTTCAGGGAGATGGAGTCGATTCAAGAGAATTGCGAGTGGAAGTTTATAAAGGTTTTACGCGTTCCTTATTCAATCCTCAGCTTTGCCGGTATTAAATCGGGCAATTCGATGAGAAAAAACGATTCACACAGAACCCTCACCGCCTTCAGCCTGGTTTTGGCCCTGGCGTTCGCAGGCAGTGCTCAGCGTGTGAGCTGGGATTCGTCGCCCGTCGCAGACGCAGTAAGGGCATCCCACAACGCACCGTTTACGATTTCGACTCGCGTCACGGCGGCGCCCGCGCTGACGTCTGGAACCTTTGAGCCTCCCACGGCTCCCGCGCTCAGCCTTGCGATGGCGGACTTTACGGGCGACACCCATCCGGACCTCGCCACCGTGGAACTGGAAAAACTCGATTCCTCGAGCGCGCGCTACTGGATCGAAATACGGCTCACCGAGGGCCGCCATCAGATATTAAAGCTCAGGGCGCCTTTCGGCGGACTTCTCATCACACCGCGCGATGTGACCGGCGATGGAAACCTGGATCTGATCGTACGTTCCGCCAGTTCGCACGCCCCCGTCGCACTGTTTCTGAACGATGGCAATGGCCACTTTTCAAGGGCGGATGTGGCATCCTTCGCCGACGCCCTGCGCGACGAACCCTCCGAATTTGCATTTACGGCGCAACAGACGTACCTCGGCGCCAATCTAGCCTGCCTGGAATCCTATACGGCGGATTGCCCGGCGGGCGCACTCGGTTACATGCAAAAGCAGGAAGGCGCGATGCTTTTGCCGGATTATGGCAGCGCCTCCTTTCTGTTTCGTTCTTTCGGGGCCGATCGAGCCCCTCCTTCGCTCGCGTAAACATTCTCGTCCGTCGTTGTTATTTATTTGAGCGGTTTTAGATCTGCTGCTTGGGTCTGACTGTTCAAGGTGTACCCGGTCTTGAACCCGCAGCGGAGATATTTCACTGCAAACACTTCAGCTCGAGATGTGAGGGAACATGCGACGTAGTGAGCTACAGAAGATATGCCATCTGCTGATCGCCGTAATCGCGCTGGCTGGATGCGCCAAGCACGAGAACACCGAAGCTCAGGAGGCTCCCCCCCCCGCCAACGTCGTTCCTGGCGTGGACGTCACCCACTTCGCCGTGGAACATCCGGAGCGATACCCTCTGGCGACGGCGGCGGAATACCAAGCCCCCTCCAAGCTGGTCGTAAATGGCTCAGTGTATCCGGACGTTCTCAAGACAGTCCCGGTAGTTACTCTGGCGTCGGGCCGTGTGGTCGATATTCGCGCCCGGCTCGGCGACACGGTGCAAAAAGGCCAGGTGCTGCTCCGCATTCGCAGCGACGACGTGTCGGGAGGCTACGATGCTTATCGCAAGGCTGTTTCCGACGAACTCCTCGCGCGAAAACAGCTCGATCGAACCAAGGACCTCTATGAACACGGTGCCATGGCGGTGCAGGACGTCGAAGCCGCCCAGGACAACGAAGATGATGCCAAAACGACTCTGGATACTGCCACCGAGCATCTGCGCTTGATCGGCAATGATCCCGACCATCCAGCCGGACTCGTCGATATCTCGTCTCCCATCGCGGGGCAAATTACCGATCAGGAAGTCGTAAACGGAAGCACCATCCAGAGCTATTCGGCAAACCCATTCACCGTTTCGGATTTGTCCGATGTTTGGATCATTTGCGACGTTTACGAGAACGATATCTCGAATTTGCAAATGGGCCAGCAGGCGGAGGTTCGTTTGAATGCATTTCCCGGCCAGGTCTTGAAGGGAACGATCAGCAACATCGGCGCACTTCTCGATCCCACGATTCGCACGGCGAAGGTCCGCATACAGGTGGCAAACCCCGGCAGGATGATGCGCATTGGGATGTTTGCGACGGCCACGTTTTACGGCTTGAAGAAGCAGACTTACACATCGGTCCCGGCGTCGGCAATCATTCATCTTCACGACCGCGACTGGGTGTTCATGCCGGCGCCCGACCAGAAGTTTCAGCGGGTGGAAGTCACCAGCGGAGATCAATTGCCGAACCAGATGGAGCAGGTCCTGTCAGGTCTGCAGCCTGGGCAGAAGGTGGTGTCCAACGCGCTGGCGCTGCAGACCGCGATCGACAATGAATGACGGGCATAGGAACGCGCTGAAAACAGAGTTTCAAACGGGGATTCGAGGATGATCCGCACTCTCGTAGATTTTGCTCTGAACAACAGATTCGTTGTGCTCGCAGTCGGCGTGCTTCTCACGATCTGGGGCGCTTTTTCCTTTCATAGCCTGCCGGTCGAGGCCTATCCCGATATCGCCGACAACTACGTCACGATCATCAGCCAGTGGCCGGGCCATGCCGCCGAGGAAGTTGAGCAGCAGGTAACGATTCCCATCGAGGTGCAGGTCAATGGAATCGCGCACCTCTCGGTGATGCGTTCCGAGTCGATCTTCGGCCTTTCGTTGATGACCCTGATCTTTGACGATGACTCCGTCAACGATTGGAACCGCCAGAAGGTTCTCGAACGGCTGACCCTCGTCACTGTGCCGCAAGGCGTTCAGCCGCAGATCGGGACGGACTGGAGCCTCACCGGCCAGATCTATTGGTACACACTGCGCAGCAACAATCCCAGTTACGACCTGATGGACCTCAGGACGATCGAAGACTGGCTGCTCCTTAAAGAATTCAAGTCCGTCCCGAATGTTGTGGACGTGAGCGATTTCGGAGGCACAGTCCGTGAATATCAGGTTCGTGTCGACCCGAGCAAACTCATCTCCTATGGGTTGAGCATTGGCCAGGTCGAGCAGCAGTTGGCCATCAACAACTTGAACGCCGGCGGCAGCTTCGTTGAGGCCGGCACGCAACAGTTGAACGTCCGCGCCCTCGGGCTTTATCGCAATGTCCAGGACATTCAACAAACCGTTTTGACAACCAAGTCCGGCACACCCGTTCGTATCAGAGATATTGCCGAAGTAGGGTGGGGCCCCAGAATTCGGCTGGGACACATGGCCAAAGCCACGCACCGCCCCGATGGCGTCATCGTCGACGAGGACGATGTGATCCAAGGCAGCGTGCTGATGCTCAAGGGCGCGGAGGAAGGGCCGACGCTAGACGCAATTCACAAAAAGGTAGAGGAACTCAATACCAAGATTCTGCCCGTTGGTGTGACGGTGGTTCCCATGCTGGACCGCAGCGACCTCCTGCATTACACACTGCACACCGTCTTGGACAACCTCGGCGAGGGCATGATCCTGGTGACGGTGATTCTCCTGATGTTTTTGGGGAATATCCGCGGGGCGATCATCGTCGCGCTCACGATTCCCTTTGCTTTGCTGTTTGCGTCCATTTGTCTCGACCTGCGCCATATCCCCGCCAACCTTCTTTCGCTCGGCGCGCTCGATTTTGGAATGGTCGTGGACGGCGCCGTGGTGATGGTGGAAAACATCATCCGCCATCTGGGCCATCGGCCGGATACCTCTCGATCGGATGCGAGAACCGGACATCAAAGCACTGCCATCGTCAAGACACCCAATGAGATGATTCGCGAGGCGTGCCACGAAGTTCAGCGGCCCGTGTTCTTCGCCATTGCCATCATCATTACGGCCTATATGCCCATCTTCACGCTGCAACGCATAGAGGGCCGCCTCTTCAGGCCCATGGCCTGGACGGTTGCATTCGCGCTGCTGGGCGCTATGACTTTCGCCATTCTGGTTGCGCCTGTACTGGCGAGTTTGCTTTTCCGTAGTGGCGTTACCGAATGGAGAAACCCGGTGATGGTTTTTCTCACCGACCGATACCGGAGATCTCTCCGCTGGTCCATTGAGCACCGGGTATTCACTCTGGGCGTGGGCGTTGCCTCGCTGGCTGTCGCGCTCTTTCTGACCTTCAGTGGAATCATTGGCGCCGAGTTCCTGCCGCATCTGGACGAGGGCGCCATCTGGGCGCGTGGATCGCTTTCCAACAGCACCGGCTACACGGAGGGCACGCGTTTCGCCGCGAAGAATCGCCTTATTTTCGCATCATTCCCGTAAGTGACCCAGGTGGTGTCGCAGACAGGGGCGCCTGATGACGGAACCGACACTGGAGGATTCGGCAACACCGAGTATTTTGTCGACTTGAAGCCGAAGGATCAGTGGCGGCCCGTCTTTCACAAAGACAAAGACGCGCTCATTGCGGCCATGAACCGGGAGGTCGCAAAGTCCCCCGGAGTTTTCTGGAATTTCTCGCAGCCCATTGAGGACAACGTCGACGAGACGATGACCGGAACGAAGGGCGGCCTGGCGGCCAAGCTGTATGGCCCTGACCTCGACGTTCTCGAGGAAAAGGGCGAACAGATGAAGGAGGTAATGTCCCATATCGCCGGTGTCAAGGATCTGGGGCTTCTTCGCGATACGGGCCAGCCCAACCTCAACGTGACCGTCGACCGCCAGGCGGCCGCCCGTTTTGGCATCAACGTGGCAGATGTCCAGGACGCCATTCAGACAGCCGTCGGTGGGAACGCGGTCACGCAGGTTCTAAGGGGAGAAGAAGTCTATGACTTAACGGTGCGCTACCAGCAGCCCTATCGCGGTACAAAAGAAGCGATCCAGAACATTCGCTTGCTTTCTCCGACCGGAGAGCGGGTTTCGCTGGCGCAATTAGCAAAAGTTCAAATCAGGGACGGTGCGTACGACATCTACCGCGAAGCCAACTCGCGTTACGTCGCGATTCGCTTCGAAGTGCGGGACCGCGACCTGGGAACAACCGTTACTGAAGCCATCGACCAGGTAAATAAGCAGGTGCAACTCCCGCGCGGGTACCACATTCAGTGGTCGGGAGAGTATGAGAGCGAGAAGCGCGCGGAAGCAAGGCTCCTCTTCGTCGTGCCGCTCACCATTCTGTTGATCTTCGTGATTCTGTACACGATGTTTCGCTCGTTCAAGTGGGCGCTTTTGATTCTTGCCAACGTTGCGATGGCCCGTGTCGGTGGCTTAGCGGCGCTCCTGGTCACCCACACATTTTTCAGCGTTTCTTCCGGCGTAGGGTTCCTGGCGCTCTTCGGCGTGTCGGTACAGACCGGCGTCATTATGCTCGAGTACATCAATCAGCTTCGCGCTCGGGGATACACGATCGCGGATGCCGCCGTCGAAGGAGCGATCCTCAGGTTGCGTCCCATCATGATGACGATGCTCGTGGCTACTTTCGGCTTGTTGCCGGCCGCGATGTCTCATGCCATCGGGTCGGACTCGCAGCGGCCTTTCGCTATCGTCATCGTCGGCGGCCTTATCTCCGATCTGGTTCTGAGCATTTTCCTGCTGCCGACCTTGTATGTCTGGATCGCCCGAGATGGCGACACACTCCCCGAACCGGAGGCGGCCTTTGAAGCATAATTGCAAGAATCGAGGAAGACTGCGGCGCAGGATTATTGCCGCCGCCACGGCAGTGTTGACGCTCGCTTTAGTCGCGTACGGACAAGGGCCACGCCGTATCAGTCTCGACGAAGCCATCCAGATGGCGCTCCAGCACAATCACCTGTTGATCGTTATGCGAACAACGGTCCAGCAGAGCGAGGCCGAAGAGGTTACCCAAGGCCTGCGCCCCAACCCGACACTCTTCGCCGACTGGGAATACTTGCCGCTCGGCTCCCCGGCTCGCCAAAATCCGGACGTATACAGCGGTGTATCCCTTCCGGACTATTTGAAGAACAACACCGAGGGCGACATCGGCCTCAGTTACTTAATTGAACGCGGCGGGAAGCGGCTTGACCGTCTTCAGGCGCAGAAGGACATCACCGCCCAGACACGTTCGCTGGTGGCTGACAATAAGCGCGGCCTTTCGTTTCAGGTCGCCACACTTTTCTTCAACGCCCAGCTAGCCGAATCCACACTCGATCTCGCCGACCAGGACCTGAAAAGCTTCCAGACCACCGTGGACATCAGCGAACATCAGTACAAGGCCGGCGGCCTGAGCGAGAATAATTTCCTGATGATCAAGCTTCAGTTGCTGCAATTTGAAGCCGACCAGGAGCAGGCGCAACTCGCGAAGGTTCAATCGCTCTCGGACTTGAGGGAATTGCTCGGATATGAATCCGTCACTGCCGATTACGACGTCGCCGGCGATTTCAAATACCAGCCGGCAAAGGTCAATCTCGAAGACATGCAAATGAAGGCCCTACAGAATCGTCCCGACCTGCGCGCGGCCCAGCAAGGCGTGACTGCGGCCAACAGCCAGTATGAATTGCAGAAGGCGAATGGAAAGCAGGACGTCACCGTCTCGGGAAATTACTCGCATGTGAACGCCATCAACGCAGCCACGGTCCTCGCCAGCATCCCGTTGCCGATTTTCAATCGCAACCAGGGCGAAATCGCCCGGGCCCGCTACGCCATTACCCAGGCCCAGGAGCAGCAGATAGCGACCAACGGCCAAGTGCTCACCGACGTCAAAGATGCTTACGAAGGCCTACAGTCGAATGACCGCGTGGTACAGCTCTACATTTCGAAATACTTGGACGTAGCCACCCAGTCGCGCGACATCAGCGAGTATGCGTACAGGCGGGGCGGTCTAGCACTGCTTGATTTCCTGGACGCCGAGCGAAGTTATCGAGCGACCGAGCTTGCCTATCGGCAGGCTCTGGCTTCTTACTTGCTCGCCCTCGAGCAGCTTCGCGAAGCAGTGGGCACGAGGAGGCTTCCTTAGTGCGGGCCGTAACGATTAAGTTGACGAAAGGAGCTTCATGCGAATGACCGTAGTGAATGTGCTCATGGTTCTAATGTCGCTAATGACCCGGGCGGAAGTCCAGCAAGGAGTCGAATGAAAAAGGCAGAAGTTCACGCGCGCATCGAGGAAATCGGCATCATCCCGGCTGTTCGTGTCTCTTCGGCGGAGGATGCACGCTTCGCTGCCGAATCCGTCACTCGCGGCGGCATTCCCATCGTCGAAATCACCATGACGGTTCCAGGCGCGCTGGAAGTGATATCCAATCTGGTTAAAACCAATCCGGAAATGACCGTCGGCGCGGGGAGCATCCTCGACATCGAAACGGCCCGCCGGTGCGTGGATGCAGGAGCCCAATTTCTCACGACGGACGGACTCGTCCTCAACGTCGTCGAGTTCGCGGTGAAGGAACACATCGTGGTTTTTCCCGGGGTTCTCACGCCGAGCGAGGTAATCGCGGCCTGGGGAGCCGGCTCAGACTTTGTGAAGGTGGTCCCGTGCGCGGCCGTCGGGGGCGACAGCTACATCAGGTCGATTAAAGCCCCGCTGCCTCACGTGCCCCTGATTGCTGCGGGAGGCGTGAACCAGTTGACTGCGCTCAATTTTGTTCTTTCTGGTGCCACGGCTCTCGGAGTCGGCCGGGAGCTGATTCCTAAAGAAGCCATTCGGCTCCGCCAGGCGGACCGCATCGTCGAGCTGGCGCGCAGGTTTCTCAGCTTCGTGAACAACGGTCGGGTGCAGGCAGCCGCAAGGAAAGAAAGCATCTGGTCCCGCCCCTAGTGCGCATTACATTACTGTTCTATTGGCAAGCTGAATGAGAAGACAGAACCCTTGCCCACGCGGCTCACGGCGCCTATGGTTCCGCCGTGTTTCTCCACAATAGCCTTGGCGATTGGCAGGCCCATGCCCGTACCCTTCACGCGATATCTTTGGTTTTTTCCGCGATAGAATTTTTCAAAGATGTGGTCGATCTCCGTGTTTTCGATCCCGGGCCCCTTGTCTGCGACGCTTATGGTAATGAATCCGCCTTGCTGTTGTGTCGCGATCGTGATGGGCTGTCCTGGAGAAGAGTACAGGTGGGCGTTGGTCACGAGATGAACCAACACCTTCTTCACCAGCGATAAATCCACCAGAAGCCGCGAATCCTGATGCTTGACATCCAGACGGATATCTCTGACGGGAGTAACATCCGTGCAGTCCTCGATCGCCGAGGAGATGAATTCTCCGACCGGATGTGCCCCCAACTCGAGATTCGCCTCGTGCGATTCCAGCCGGGCCATTTCCGACGCCTCTCCTACCAGGTGATTGATTCGGTCGCACTCCTCGTCAATAATTGTTAGAAGCTCTTTCCGTTGCTCCCGGTCGAATTCCAAATCGTCCAGCAGACCCGTCGCCGATACCTTGATGGAAGTAAGCGGAGTCCGGAAGTCGTGTGTGATGGCATCCAGCAACACCGATTTCAAGCGTTCACTTTCGCGGGCCGCTTCGATCTTGGCGATATTTTGGATGGCGGTGGCCCTTTCGATGGCCAGGCCGACAATGGCCGCCACCGCCTCAAGCGTCTCGCCGGCGGGCGCCGTGCCGCAGAGCGCGATGCTTCCTGCGACAGATTCGCCCAGTCGAATGGGAGCGAAAGAAACGCTGCGACCAGCGGCCACCTGCAGATGGCCGAGCGACGCTACCGCCTTCAGGTGTTGCATTTCTCCCGGCGGCAAATCGGTCTCCGAAGAAAATGTCCTCTGCGTAGCGGAAAAATAGAGCGCCGCGGATTCAAGCCCAAACGATGCCGCGATATGCTTGGGAATCGCATCGATTACGTCAACCGAGTCTTTCGCACCCAACAGCCTGCTGCTCAGCGTGTACAGTCTCTCCACCTCGACGCGCCTCAAGACAGCGTCCTTAGCGTGGTTTCGCTCGCTCGTGCTGATTCGGCATCCCAGCACGGCAGTCAGCAGGAACGCAAATAGAGAGACCCAGTCCTGCGGACTAGCTACAGCTAGGGTGCCGACGGGAGGCAGGAAGTAGAAGTCATAGGCCATCGTTGCAGCGATGCACATCACGATCAATGTCGGGAGGTCGAAAAGAGTGGAGGCCACAAGAATCGCAACCAGAAAGGAAAACCCCACCGTCGTCACGTTGGCCGCAGGGACACAGCGGAAAAATTCAGTAATCGAAATAACGGCTGCCAGGCATGCGGCTGTCCTGGCGATCATGGAGGTTCGCAAAAGCCGCCCTATGAACTCACGAAATGAAAAAGCGGCTCTCAAGCGCGCAGCGGCGGACTCATTAGACGCCAAGCGATCGGCGTGGCATGCGCCGGCTGATCCCACCCAGTCAAAATCTGCAGTCTTCGTCGACATCAGCTAACCCCACTCGGAACTGTTTGGGAAACTGCATAAAGGTATAACGCGCCCTCGAGGGGTTCCAACTCATTAAATCTATACAAACCATTGATTTATCTGTGGAGAGCTTAATGATTTCTTTATGTATTCCTGATGCGGCGTTCTTGGAGGCCTATTGAGGGCTTCGTCGTTTTTGAACTAGCCTTCGGCGTGGCTCGCGCCGGACTTTTCTTGCGGGGGGTCGAAACGATACCCAACCCAGGGCTCGGTGTGGATATAACGAGGGTTCTTTGGATCCGGCTCTATTTTCTTTCGCAATTGGTTGATGAAAACACGCAAATATTCCGTTTCCTGGCCGTAGTCGGGCCCCCAGACGGCTTGTAACAATCGCCGGTGCGGTAGAGGCTTCCCCTGGTTGGCGACGAGGTAATGCAACAATTCGAATTCCTTGGGAGTGAGCCGGACGGTCCTTCCCTTGAGCGCTATGGCGCGCTTTTCGAAATCGATGTTCAAGTCATCGGAAAAGAAAGAAGGTAGGGAGCCCGTGGGTGCCGAACGTCGCAGCGTTGCGCGGACGCGAGCCAGAAGTTCGTCGGCGCCGAAAGGCTTTACCACGTAATCGTTTGCCCCGGCATCGAGCGCCTGCACTTTATCGCGCTCGGCATTGCGCACCGTGAGTATGATCACCGGGATGTCGCCCGCTTCACGAATTTCGCGGCACGTTTCGATGCCGGATCTCCCCGGCATGTTCACATCGAGAAGGATCAAATCGAGGCGTTCGGTGCGGATTTTTTCCAACGCCTCATCGCCCGTCTTCGCCTCGATCACCGAATAGCCCTGCGAAGTCAGAACAGTGAGCAGCACCCGCCTGATTTGAGGTTCATCGTCAACGATCAGCACCGTTGCAGAATTCATTTGAAATCGAAACCCTCGCTAACCTTGTTTACGCACCTTGGCCGGCTTTTCAGCGTCCGGTTCAAAACGATAGCCAATGAGAGGTTCGGTAAGAATGAATCGGGGTTCGTCAGGGTCCGGCTCGATCTTTCTGCGCAATTGGCCAATGAAGACCCGCAAGGGCTCCCGATCGTTGGAATGCTCCGGCCCCCAGAGAAGATGAAGCAACTTCAAGTGGGATACCGGCTTTCCCTGGTTTACGACGAGCTGTTTTAGCAGTTCAAATTCCGTGGGTGTGAGATGGACGGGCTGCCCGCGAGCGATGACGCGCCGGTGCTCGAAGTCGATCTTCAGGTTTGGCGAAACGAATGGCGGAATCTCCTCGGCACTTGGCAGCCGCCGGACTGCCGCGCGCACGCGCGCCAATAGCTCCTGAGTCCCGAAAGGCTTCACAAGGTAGTCGTCGGCGCCCGCATCGAGAGCTACAACTTTATCTTTTTCACTTCCGCGAACTGTAACCATGATGATGGGAACATCCGATAGCTCCCGGATTTTCTTGCAGGCTTCGAGGCCATCGATTCCCGGCATGTTGATGTCCAGCAACAGGAGGTCCGGGCAATCGGCCTTCACCTCTTCTATAGCTTCTTCTCCGTCGCGCGCTTCGATCACGTTGCAGCCCTGGCCGGTGAGAATGGCGCGGAGTGTCCGGCGCACTTGCGGCTCATCGTCAACCACAAGTATTTTTGCGGATTCTCTCTTCGCGATCGTCTTAGTGGGTTGGGCGATCAAGATTTCCCCTCGTTACAGCTAATTCAAAAGAAGATCTGGCCCCTTTAGGGGCGCTCTGCCATCGGTATGGATAGATAGTGTTAACCACTATGCATAAGGGAGTGATAAAGAAGTGCTAATATATTTGTAAGTCTAACCGCTCTTCTCTGCTCTTATACGATATAGACAAAAGACTCATGAATGCCTAAGTTGAATTATTCCGCGGCCGCGTTCGATGGTGCTCGTTTTCATTACATCACGGTAAGCAGCCGGCGGGACTGGAGTCGAGTGAGATTCCTCAGTTGGATTTCTTTGCCTGTTCGTACGGCGGCACGCGGACGGAACTTCGTGAATTCTCCCCGCCTGGCGCCCCCTGAAAAGGCCCGTTAATAAAGGGTATCGTGACGATGGGTGGTTCCCACCGCGCTTTGACTAGTATCCGCAACTAGCTTTTCTGACAGCCCCTCCGCTGAGTACTGGTGTGCGATTGTCGCGCAGTCCGACAACGTGTGCGAAGAATACTTCTCCCCCAAGCAATGAAAAGTCTGATGCAATCCAATCAAATTATGCATAGGAATCTTTACGAATTCTCGATGTAGCACTCTGTACCTTCCCTCCATCGAATTTCAATTTTGCTTCAAAAGGGGTTCTATGAATCGCAAACCGTTGGTCGCCATCCTGTCGGCCTTCCTGTTCCTGCTCATGGGAGTCTATTTGTGGGGTGTGCCAACCTACGGCGAACCGGCGCCCGGAGTTCTCCACGGGACAACGCTGGACGCGCGTGGTCTGGCGGTGCCTCAAGTGCAGGTCACCATTCACAGCATCGACGAAAACGCCGACCAGGTGGTCGTAAGTGACCGCCAGGGGAGCTTCGTAGTCGGAAACCTTAAGCCCGGGCACTACCAACTGGTTGCCGCCAAGCAAGGCGGTGCAAGTTCGCAGGTGACATACCTGGCCGTTGCGGCTGGCGATGACCTGCGATTTGATATGCGGCTCAGCGAAACCGCGGCTGGCGCGGTCGCCAGCGCGCCCAGCGCTCCGGCGGCGCCTGCTGCTGCCGATCCCGAAGCGCCCTCTCCACTCGAGAAGGAACTGGCAGAGATGAAGGCCCGCATTGCGGAACTGGAAGCGGCACTCAAGCCTGCCGTGGCACCAGCAGCCGCTCCAGCGTCAGCTCCGGAGTCGCCAACTGCGTACTCTTCGTCGTCGTCCTCCTCCATAGCGATGTCGGCACAAGGACAAGCCCCGGCGACGGCTGCGAGCCCGTCCGCAACGCCTGTCCCAGCGGCGGCGCCGCCGGATTTCCCGACCCAAACCCAAACGAAGTCGGACCCCTTTGCATTCGCTGACTGGACGTGGATGAACAACACGTCCCGCAACGAAGACACGCCACTCGCCACCAAGTACTTCACGCCGGAGATCCGTGTTGATGCAAACTACATCAACAGCAACAACCAGCCCACAGACCACACGATGGGCGGGTCGACCGAAAGCTTCCGCAACGGCGAAGTCCAGTTGGAGCAGATGAGCGTCGGCGGCGACCTCCGCGTAGGCAACGTTCGCGCCCGCCTCCTCACGATGAACGGTTTGTTTTCGACCACGACGCCGCGCAACGACGGCAGCGCCGGTGTGGGCCAATGGGACCTCAACGACGCTTACCGATACTTCTCGGAGGCGTGGGGCGGGTACCACTTCAACGTGGATCATGGGCTGAACATCGACGCCGGAATCTTCGTGTCGTATATCGGCTTGTTCAGTTACTACAACTTTGACAACTGGGCTTATC
>Ga0265338_10007872_pt1 | contig 13086 bp, 14 predicted proteins | sample 42126metaG_FD_193579 | JGI IMG/M metagenome (GOLD analysis project Ga0265338, IMG submission 193579) | Rhizosphere microbial communities from Carex aquatilis grown in University of Washington, Seatle, WA, United States - 4-21-26 metaG | ecosystem: Host-associated > Plants > Roots > Rhizosphere... | reverse complement strand
CGGTCCTGAGCCGAGGCCGCGAAAGACAAGGCGATGGTCGGCGAAAGTGCTGAAGCCTTTCGAGCACGCACTGGACGTGCTCCCGAACTTAAGGCTGTTCCTGGTGCAGTAGTGACTCCTGAGGTCGCAGCGGTTCCTGGTAACGTTTCCGAAGCTGAAACACCGGCACCTAAAGAGGAAAGAGTTAGAGGCGAAATACATCGCACCAGAGAAGAAGCTACCAAAACACCCGCATTCCGGCTGGGCTACGAAGTCCGCGCCCAAGAGGCTCAACGGTTCGAAACGGGTGAGGACAAGCAGAGAGCGGCCGAGTATGTTCGAAGGGGCAATCGAGTCGATCAGGCTGGCGAGAGAGCCACAGAACTAGAGTCAAGATCAATCGAAAGCAATATGATCGATAAAGAGCAATTGGTTAAGACGGCTAGAGAGCGGGTGTCTAGACTCGAGGAAGAAGAACACGAGGCCAGGGGAGCAGTGCAGGACACCCTTCGCTCAACCAGGAAACAAGTTGATGAGCTGCGACAGAAGGTTACTCAAGAGTATGGCAATGTAGACCTGGCCTTGCGTGAACTCGAGGGCAAACCCAATGGGCATGTTGGGGTCGAGCTAACCAGTGATGTTAAAACGAATTTGGAACTAACCAAAGCAATTGGCGAGATTATTGGCAAGTCAGCCGAGCCATTCGAGCTACATCGCGACAAAGAAGACGGCAGCAAATTTGATCGCCTGGCGTTCCGGGCCAGCGATAACATGGTGATGGTGGAACGTTGGGACCGCGAAGCCGGCACGCTACTAGCACTTGATATCATTAAAAGTCCCGATGCAATTAAGTTTGGTTATGACCTACATGAAGAGACGGGAAGCCGGTTATTGAATAGCATTAATGCAGTCAGGGCTAGTTTTCGAGATAATGTCCTGGATAGATCGGAGCAACCCGGAGATAAGCTTACTAAGGCAGCCGAGGCGATGTTGCCGCAATTAGCAACTCGACGGCCCGAATCACCAGTCCTGCCCACAACGGAACAGCCGGCTGGTTCCGCTGGGTCAGAGCGTTATCGAGAAAGCCTTTTGTATCTCGGTATGAGCGAAGACTACGTTGATCAAAACAAATTTGACGCCAAACCTCGTAGACCAGTCCTCGGCTTTTGGGAGACACTTTTTGGTGGCGGGCGGTCTACCCGTAGGCGCAGGCCTTAAAGCTTATTGCCGGCTAAGAATTCGGCAGTCGTCATCTCGCGTTTGCCAGCTGGTTTGAGCTTTTCGACACACAAATAGCCTTTGCCACACTGGATCTTCAGAAAACCATCGTTATCAGTATCGAAGTCGCCAGGGTTCTTGCTTGGCTGACTATCTGGTACAGCGTGAGCCTGGGTGATAATAACGTCTTTGCCCCCCAGCTTTGTGTAGCTTCCGGGCCAGCCTAGATAGGCTCTGATTTCTCGTTCAATTTGCTCAGCCGGTTTAACCCAACCAATCTCACCGTCGGCCTTGGCGATCCTTTTGCAGTAAGTGGCTTGTGATTCATCTTGAGTTTGGGGTTTAGTAGTGCCATCAAGGATTCTGGGTAGGGTTTGTGTGAGCAATTCAGCTCCCAATTTTTGCAGTTTTACCGTTAATTCGGCCTTACTTTCGGTGCTACCTAACTTAATGGCTGATTGGGCGTAAATTGGCCCGGCATCCATCTTATTAACTAGCTTCATGATCGAAACGCCAGTTTCCTGGTCGCCGCTCAAGATCGCTTGCTCGATTGGTGTTGAGCCACGGTAAAGCGGTAAAAGTGATGGATGAACGTTAATAATCCCAAGAGGGAATTGATCCAATAAAGGCTGCGGAATAATTCGGCCAAATGCCGCCAGGATTGCGATCTGCGAATCGTAGCGCTTAGCAATTTCATCGCGTTCTTTAATGTGAGCTTCTATTTCATAGCCAGCTTGTTGCAATCCTTCAAGAATAACTGACTGCGAATCAGCAATGCCGGTAGCAAGCTTCTCGTTCCCAAAGAATACAATGCTAGTCTTCATGGCTTTTGGCTGGCACAAAACTGCCATCTTCTTGAAGCTCAAACATATCGTCTGGACTCTTAACGTGATCAATAAACAGCTGACCCTTAGTGTGATCAACTTCGTGCTGAAGTACCCGGGCTAGAAAGCCATTAGCAGTTAAGCGAACTTCTTTGCCATCCAGGTTGAGGGCCTTAACTTTGACCTTGGGGTAACGCAAAACTTGGCCATAAATATCAGGAACGCTCAAACAACCTTCCATGTCGGTAGTTGGTTCACCTTCTTGTTTAACAATTTCTGGGTTCACGAGCACCACAAAGCCGGGGTTAGCTCGGTCTTCAAAATCTTCACGAATAACTATCAAGCGATAAGGTTTTCCAACCTGAATAGCAGCTAAAGCTACGCCAATTTCATGAGGCCTGGATTGCTCCCAGTCTAGAGTGGCACTAATCATATCCTCAGCTAGCTTGCGAGTGCTTGCATCAACGTGGCCAATGCGGGTAGAACGTTTGCGCAATATTGGGTTTGGTAAAGAGATAATATCGTCTTTTTTCATCTACAGTAGATTAACCGGATCCAGGTCGCTTGTCCAGCCACCTGGCAGCGTAGCTGCGACTTGTTGTAACCTGCCGCGATGGCTAGATTTAATAATGATTTGCCAGTGACTGCTGCCCCCAGCGTACCGTCTAAAAGCTGGCGCTGGGCCGACCACGGCCATGCCGGGAGTCTCGGCTAGTTGTTTGGCTAGGGCCAGGGCGGCTTTTTCGGCAGTCTGCTCAATCTTGTGACTGTAGCTTAGCTTTAATAAGTAAGAAAATGGGGGATAGTGTAATAGTTGGCGCTCGGCTAGCTCGGCTTCGGCAAAGTCCCAATAGTCACCTTGGCTAAGCGCCTGAATAACCGGGTGATTGGGCGAGTAGGTTTGAATGATGGTTCTGCCTGGGTGCTCACCGCGACCAGCCCTGCCGCTGACTTGAGTTAGTAAGTCATAGGTGCGCTCGGTGGCGGTAAAGTCTGGTAAGTACAGTGAGGTATCGGCTAGCACCACGCCAATCGTTTCCATTTGTGGTAGGTCTAAACCCTTGGCAATCATTTGGGTGCCAACGAGGAAGTCTACTTGGTGGTCAACTAGAAGCTGGTAGAGTGCTTCAACGCCATCGCTGGCCAAGCTATCTTTATCAAAACGGGCAATTCTGGCCTTAGGAAAAATTTGAGCTAATTCACTCTCGATCCGTTTGGTGCCAATTCCCAAAAAGCGCAAACTGGCGTGATTGCAATTGGGGCAAACTGCCGACGGAGTAGTCTGGTAATTGCAAATATGGCAAATCATTCGGGCTGAGTCAGCGTGCAAAACCAAGGGTAGTTGGCAATTTGGGCACAAGGTAACATGCTGGCAATTCGTGCAGAGCTGACTAGAAGCGCTGCCCCTGCGGTTTAAGAATAATAACGAGCTGCGTCCGCGCCTATAAGTTTCGTCCAGGTGTTGAAGTAGGGTTCGTGACAGGATTGGATTGGCCCGAAACTCTTCACTATCCTTGAGATTCACAATGATTGGTCGGGCAGCTTTAATTTGATTAAATTGCTCTTTAAGCTCAACTTTTTCGATAACTTTGCGCCCAGCTAAATAAGCTTCGCGCAAGCCCGGCGTGGCGCTCCCTAGTATTAGTTTGCTATCCGATAGGTGAGCTAATTTGGCGGCCACTATGGTTGCTTCAAACCGCGGTGATTGTTCTTGTTTGTAGCTAGTTTCGTGACTTTCATCAACCACAATTAAGCCCAGCTTGGCGAGTGGCATAAACAAGGCCGAGCGCGGGCCAATTGCTACTAATGGCTCGATGTTAGTTAAGGCTTTTTGCCAGATCGCCCAGCGTGCAGCTTCGGTTAAGCGCGAATGAGTAATAATAACTTGATCGCCGAATTGAGCCCGGAATCTAGCTTCGGTTTGCGGTGTTAAAGATATTTCTGGCACTAAGATGATCGAGGACCTTCCGGCAGCTAGTTGTCGCCGAACCAGTTCTTGATAAACCTCAGTCTTGCCCGAGCCAGTGACGCCGCGCAGTAGGATGGTAGTGAGCGGACTTAACTCAATCGCTTTGATGGCGGCAACTTGATCATCTGACAGCTTGGCAGCGGGCTGTGTGGCTTTGCTGGCGGCAGCAGCTGACCGCGTGCGCCGACTTTTTAGCGCGCCGGCTGGCAGTAAGGTTTGCCAAACGCTTGATGGTTCGGCTACGTAGTAATCGGTGATCCATTGGCCTAGTTCAACCAGACGTCCGGGGAGTGGCGGTAGGTCGAGCACGCGATCAACTGGCTTGGTGGTGAAACTCGGCTGCTTAGTCTCCCCCAAGATAATACCTGGCTGCTTGCGGCCACGAACGCTAATCTCGACCAGCTGGCCAATCGCTAGCTTGTCGGAATGCTGGTAAGTTAAGCCATTTCCCCCGGAAGGTTTGGTGGTTCCAACAAGATAATAGTGGGTTGCCATAACTTCATTATAGATCACTGCCTGATTGACGCTGTCTGCCGCCTAGCCTATAGTCTCTATAAAGATATGTCGACACGCACAAAACTCATTTTGATTGCGATACTCGGGCTTGTGTCCCTGGTTTTGGCTTACCCCAAAGAAGACACGCTGCTGCACAAGATTGGTTTTAAGCATAGCCATTTGCAGGTCCGTGAAGGTTTGGATCTGCAGGGTGGGGCCCACCTAGTTTACCAAGCTGATTTGTCCAAGATTGCCAGCGGCGATAGGGCTAGCGCCATGAGCTCGCTGGTGAACGTTATTACTAACCGCGTTAACTCGCTTGGTACGTCGGAGACTACCGTACAGCAAGCTGGGTCGAGCCAAGTAATTGTTGAAATTCCTGGTGTTAGCGATGCTACTCAAGCTCAGGCTTTGATTGGTAAGACTGCGCAGTTGTCGTTTGTGGAAGTTGATGCTACCACCAACCAAGTTACCGATACGGGCATTACAGGCAGCGACGTTAAATCAGCTACAGCTGATTTTGACCCCACCAGCGGCCAGCCAATTGTATCGCTGCAGCTCAAGAGCGGTGATGCTACTAAGCGCTTTGGTGATTTAACCACTCAGATTAACCAAAACCAGAATTTACGCCTAGCCACATATCTGGACCAAGACCTAATCTTTGGCCCAGCTACCGTTTCTAGCCCCATCACTAACGGTCAAGCTCAGCTTTCGGGTAACTTTGACGTTAAAACTGCCAAGCAAATTGCTCAGCTAATTAATGCCGGGGCTTTGCCGGTGCCAATTAGCTTAGTTGAGCAGCAAACGGTTGGCCCAACTCTAGGCGCCGAATCAGTCAGACACAGCTTGGTGGCCGGCATTATCGGCCTGGGTGTAGTGGCGTTATTCATGCTGATTTACTACCGGCTAGCAGGAGTGGTTGCCGTTACAGCTTTAATCATTTATACCGCCCTAACTCTGACGATTTATAAGTTGAGCGCCTTTACGCCTTATACGATTGTCTTAACGCTGGCTGGCATAGCTGGGTTCATTCTAAGTATTGGTATGGCAGTGGATGCTAATATTTTGATATTCGAGCGCATGAAAGAAGAGCTGCGCGACGGCAAATCGTTCGTTTCGGCGGTGGAGGCTGGTTTTGACCGAGCTTGGTCGAGTATTCGTGATTCCAACATCTCAACCTTGATCACCTGCTTTATTCTCTACACCTTTAGCTCCAGCATCCCCATTATCCGCGGCTTTGCTGTCACGCTAGGGCTAGGCGTTGTTATTAGCTTGTTCACGGCCGTGGTGGTTAGTAGGACGTTGCTGCGCGGGGTAATCATGACAAAACTTGGCCGCAATCCTAAGTGGTACGGTTTGAACTTACCGGGAGAAGATGCATGAATTTGATTGGTAAGCGCAAGATTTGGTACACCATTTCGCTGGTGGCGATTGTGCCGGGGTTAATCTCGCTGGTATTGTTTGGGCTTAAACTTGGCATCGACTTTACTGGCGGCTCAATTATGGAGGTACAGGGGAGTGCCAGCGCTACTGATATCACCGCAATGGCTAGCAAATTGGGCTTCCAGGACATCACCATTACCAATGAAGCTAACGGTCGTTCGTTAGTTCGTTATCGTGACCCAGCGCCAACTAGCGAGATTGAAGGCCATCACCAGGAATTTAAGGCTGATCTGGCGCCCCTCGGCCTTTCTGAAGTAAGTTTTGAGACTGTTGGGCCAAGTGTTAGCCACAGTATTACCCGTAATGCCATTCTGGCCATCGCTGTGGCCTCGTTTGCCATTGTTTGCTACATTGCTTTTGCCTTCCGTAATGCACCGCCACCAGTTAGCCCGCTGAGTTTTGGTGTTACCGCCATCATTGCCTTGTTGCACGACGCCTTCTTTGTGATCGGCGTGTTCTCGATCCTGGGCCACTTTGCGGGAGTAGAGGTTGATTCACTGTTTGTAACAGCTGTCTTAACCGTCATTGGCTTTAGCGTGCACGATACGATTGTGGTGTTTGATCGGATTCGTGAGAACTTGCGACGTCAACGTGGTGAGTTTGAGGACGTAGTCAATAATTCGATTCTAGAAACGCTCGCGCGCTCTATTAACACCTCACTCACGGTACTGTTAACCCTGCTGGCCTTGTTCCTGTTTGGCGGCGAGAGCATTCATTACTTTGTGTTAGCTTTGCTTGTCGGTATCGCCTCAGGCACCTATTCATCGATCTTTAACGCCAGTCCACTCTTGGTAACCTGGCACAATTACAAGTTGAAGCATCCCAAGAAGAAAGCCTAGGTAGTCGAGTTCTTATAGAGTTGGTTGTTATTTTCGAATGACTGCTACTTGAGAGTCGAGTATTTCGTCGGATCCGGCGCCGTGAACATTAATCTCAACGATCGTGCCGTTTGACAGCTCGATTGTTCGTTGATCTATGATTGGAGCACCGCCTTCTGGCGAAGCGTAAGATTCAATGGTGGCGTTTTGCAGCGCTCGGGCGGAAACAGTATCTCGAGCGCCTTCACTTCGGCCACCAAGCAGATTAAATGCAGCATCAAGTGCTTGGGCTCTATTCATTTCTGCAAACGCGCTCCTGGCGTCTGACCTAGCCATAAGGGGGTCAGCGTCCGCCAGGAGGGTTACCACTTTGCCACGTTCGGCCCTTTCGCCAGCTAAAGTTCGTGTTGATTCGATGTCTAGCCGGCTTTTAAATGCCGATAGGCCGGTTCTGGATTCTTCAATAGCTCGATGGGCTTTAGTAATAACATCATCTGGATTGCCAAAGTTCCTTTCGGCAAGTGAAGCTTTTTGACCAGCGCCGAGGTTGGTCGGCTCAGTCGAGACTGTGACTCCAATTTTTTCGGCCAGGCTTTTGCGCAAATCTGCTAATTGTCCGTCAATTGACCCCCGTTCGGTTGTGCGTGCAGCCTCGAGTTGTGCTGCTAGCTCAGCGCCAGAGTTACCTGAATCAGCCGAATGATCTTTTTCATCTTGTTCTGTCATAACTTCTCCTATAAAGTTCACTTTTGCTTTAGTGTACGCCTTTGCTTAGGGGTGATCAAATTGCTTAACGTTCCCAGATCTTAGCGATGCCAGCACCCTTGAAGATTGACCTCTTAGCGGCCTTAGTTTTATAAATTTGGACCTCGCCACAATCCCGACAAAAATTGCCAACTGAGGTTTGGAGAATCTGCTGATGTTTACATATAGGCATTAGCTTTACACTCAACGTGTATGTTAGTACAATAGCATAAGCGAAATCCAGAGGTGGACGACGCGTAACATAAAGGCAACAGCGATGCTCGATCTGTTCATCACTTCCAAAACGCGGCGGAAGATCATTACGCTTTATACAAAGTATCCGGACTTCCGGGTGCATGTACGTGGTTTGGCAAAGATGATTAAAGAAGATCCTGGTAACGTGCAGCGTGAGCTGATGCGACTGGAGAAAGCGGGCTTTGTGAAGAGCGCTAAAGAGGGCAATTCCAAGGTTTACTTCGCCAATCAACAGTTTAAGTTGTATCGAGAACTGCAGGGCATCGTTCTAAAAAGTCAGGTGAGGCAAATAAAAGCTTAAATGTTCAGACAACTGATACAAAAAGTTACAACAGAACAAAACAGACCAGAGCAGCGCAAATACCAACTTCGAACCGTTTATCGGCCAGAAGTTCCTGCCGGCTTCGTATCACGTAGTGATCCAAGCTTTGCTGGGCTAAATCGCCGCTGGGTCTAGACCAAACGTTCTTATATACTGGAGGGTATGACGGAGTCAATCGATGACACCGAGGTATCGCCTCTGGTGCAGCAAATTTTAAAGCGACGCGGTTATGATACAACCGAGGCGTTAGAGCGTTTTTTGCACCCAAGTTATGATCGTGACCTGCATGACCCATTTTTATTAACAGATATGAAAAAAGCAGTGGCTCGGATTACTAAGGCAATTAAAGGCGCCGAGCCGGTAGCGATTTATGGCGATTACGATATTGATGGCCTAACAGCTACGAGCATGATGTTAGATTTCTTGGGTGGGCTGGGCGCAAACGTTATTGGTTACATCCCAGATAGGTTTGAGGAAGGCTACGGCATTAACCAAGCGGCACTAGCTAAGCTGCAAAAGCAGGGCATTACGCTAGTGATTAGTGTGGATTGTGGCATTACTAGTGCGGAAGAGGCAGCTTGGGCCAAACAGCATGGCCTTGATTTGATTATTACCGATCATCACGCAGTGCCGGAGCAGATTCCCCAGGCGATTGCAGTGATTAATCCTAAGCGACCAGAGGATAAATATCCTTTTAAAGACTTAGCCGGCGTCGGAGTGGCCTTTAAGCTGGTGCAAGCCCTGCAGCAGCACTTAGGTCAGCCTGCATCTGGGCAAGAAAAGTGGCTGCTTGATCTGGTGGCTCTTGGTACGGTTTGTGATGTTGTAACGTTGGTTGGCGAGAATCGCGTACTGGTGACCTACGGACTCAGGGTGCTGGCCCAGACTCGTCGGGTGGGGCTAATGGCTTTGGCTGGAGTAGCTGGGCTTAATTTAGCCAATGTAGCCAGTTATCACCTCGGGTTTATCCTGGGGCCGCGGCTAAACGCTGCAGGCCGTCTAGAAACAGCCACAGAGGCACTTAGATTGCTAACCACAAGTGATGTGGTGGAGGCTTCAATTGCGGCCGCTCACCTGGAAGTGCTTAACCAGGAGCGCCGCGACCAACAAGCTGTGATCCTAGAACAGGCTATACTTCAAGCCGAGCATTACGAGGACGATCCGGTGCTAGTGTTAGCTAGTCCGGATTGGGCTCAGGGGGTGGTTGGCATTGTGGCATCCAAACTGATGGAGCGCTATCATAAGCCAACTTTACTCTTACAAATTTTGGGCCAAACCTCCAAAGGATCTGGCAGGAGCGTGGCATCATTTAACCTAGTAGAGAATCTGCGAGCGCTTGACGGCATCTTCACAAAGGTTGGCGGTCATCATTTTGCAGCTGGCTTTACTCTAGAGTCAGACAAGATTGATCAGCTACGCAATCAGCTTAACGCAAGAGCCAATAGTCAAGCCTTGGTCCAGGATATTTCGCACACTGCCGATCTGGAACTAGACGATTTCACGGTCCTAACCTTAGAAGTTATCAGCCAACTTGAGCAGTTAGAGCCGTTTGGTAATGGTAATCCCAAACCGATTATGACCACTGTTAAATCAAAGGTTGTTAAGTCTGGCACGGTTGGCGCCGATGGTAGGCATCTTAAGTTAGTTTTAGCTGATAAGTTTGGTCAAACCATCACGGCGCTGGGTTTTGGGTTGGCTGATCAGCACCCGAATCTAGCAATTGGTCAGGAAATCGACGCTTGGTTTCAATTAGTAAAGAATGATTTTTCTGGCTACCCCAAGGCAGAATTAATTCTAACAGCACTTCACTAAGACGTACTAGAATAAATAGTTTATTCAATGTTTGGTGCAAATATAAAATGTATGCAGACTTTTAAATAAGTTGTGCAAGATTTGAACAATTGCACCACTTGCCAAGCAGTGGTACGCTTCTTGATTAGACAACGGAGTAATTGTGGCTAAACAACAATTCCAAAGCGTACGGGGTACGCACGATATACTTCCAGATGAGCAGCCGCGCTTTAAGCAAGTTACAGCGACGTTTGCAGCACTAGCTGAAGAGGCTGGTTATCGCAAGATCGATACGCCAGTATTAGAAGATGCCGGTTTGTTTGTGCGCAGTGTTGGCGGTGATACCGATATCGTGGAAAAAGAGATGTACAGCTTCAAAGACCGTTCGGATAATCAATTAACTTTAAGGCCGGAACCAACAGCTGGTGTTGCTCGGGCTTACATTGAGCACGGTATGTCGAGCTTGCCTAAGCCGGTTAAGCTCTACATTACCGGTGAAATGTTCCGTTATGATCGGCCTCAAGCTGGCAGGCAGCGCCAGTTTAATCAGGTTGGGGTAGAAGTCTTTGGTGAAGCTGCACCTAGCATTGATGCTCAAGTTATTATTTTGGCTTACCGCTACTTGCGCTCGTTAACCATGAGTGGCGTAACAGTACAGATTAATTCGATTGGTGATGAAGTTTGCCGACCCAAGTACAAAAAAGCTTTGGTGGATTACTTGAAAAGCCGCATAGACGACTTGTGTCCAGATTGTAAACGTCGGCTTGAGTCTAATCCGTTGCGAGTGTTGGACTGTAAAGAGCCGGGCTGCGCCAAAGTGGTGGAAGGCGCCCCGCAAATTGTTGATTTCTTGTGTAAGCCCTGTCACGCTCACTTTACTGGAGTACTAGAGTACTTAGACGAGTTTGATGTGCCCTATGAGCTTAATCACTTATTGGTTCGTGGCCTAGATTACTACACCCGGACAGTCTTTGAGGTTTATGGTGCTCGTGAGGGTGCTCAAAGCGCCTTGGGTGGCGGCGGTCGCTATGATGGGCTAATTCAGGAATTGGGCGGCCAAGCCACGCCAGCAGTTGGCTTTGGTTTAGGAGTTGAACGCATCATCATTGAGCTAGATTTTGCCAAGGCGCCTTTGCCTAATAAGCAACCGGTTAAAGTTTTTGTGGCTAGCCTTGGCGAACCAGCGCGCTTGGCCGGCTTTAAGCTACTCGAGCAATTATTGGATGGGCGAGTCGGAGCGGTTGGGGCAATCGATAAAGATGGTATTGCGGCCCAGCTTGGTCGGGCTGATAAGCTAGGCGCACCCTATGCCATCATTATTGGCCAAAAAGAAGTTTTTGATAAAACTGTTATCCTGCGAGACATGGCTTCTGGTGCCCAGGAAATGATCCCGCTTAATAAAATTGTTGAAGAGCTTCAGAAGCGCTTTGCCGGGGCATAATCTGGTTGACAGAATAGGCGAATGTTTATAATCTGACAGGGTTCGGAAGGTGTAGTATTTTGGAGGCTGGGATGAGTGGTATTGGCGTGGTAGCCGGTTCTGGAAATGGCTTTCAGGACACGCCCAAGCGCTTGGAAGCGCTGGCCCAGTTGCACGCCAAGCTTGCCGCTGCGTGTCACAAGGCTGGCATCGAGCGCATCGATGGCGAGAACGTTGACGACTTGCGGGTGGGAGTCTGCGCCATCTACAAGATGGAGAAGGCGCTCGGTCTCAAGCACAGTATGTACGGCCTGCAGGGCCAACCGCAACAGCTCGACCTCACGGAACTCGATGACAATATGGACATCGAAGAGGTTGACGAAAGGCTGGAAGAATTGGATCAGCCCACTACGGGCAGCGAGCGAGTGCGCCGCCGCCGGCTAAAGGTGACACTGGACGCATTGCGCCTGGGCATCGAAAGCGAGGTGGCGTAGGTGTGAAGCAGCGCCCGGGGCGGGAGCCCGCAAAGAGTCTGCCCAGCTTCCAGGAGAAATTTGACCTCGGTCATTACTTCGTTGAGTTGAAGGCCGAGTTCAGGCGCACCAAAGGGCCGCGTATCAACGGTCGGCGCATCGAGGACTTTGAGTTCAGTGCTGGCAACGGCCGCATTCTCGAGGAAAAACTCAAGAAAGAACCGCGCAGATTCGAGCAACTCCCAGGAGACTCGTGACCTTGCCACATTCCAGTGGCGAGGTCATTTCAGTTCACGTTATAATAAAGGCATGAAGGATGACTGCTTATTTTGCAAAATTGCTCATGGCGATAAAGAACATTTAGTGTGGGAAAACGATGTGGCGGCGGCCTTTCACGACATTCACCCTAAAGCTCCAGTCCATGTTTTAGTAGTACCCAAGCAACACGTTGATAGCTTGGATCAACTCGACGATCCGCTAGCTCTGGGTCAGTTGATGCTGGCTGTCAAAGAAGTAGCTAAGCATCTCGGTGTTGCTGGTGGCTATCGAACAGTTATTAATACCGGTAGAAATGGCGGGCAAGTTATCGACCACTTGCATGTTCACATTCTGGGTGGCAAGCAGTTTACAGATTAAATTCCTTGATTCTAGCCCAAATTTATAGTAAACTAGTCAGGTTAGAAATGACTATTCACTGGGAGGTGAATTACTTTGCTTCAGGTTACTAGAAAAGACGACAGAGAATCACTCGAAAACTTACTGCGCCGATTTAATAAAAAGGTTCAGCAGTCAGGCGTGTTAGGTGTGGCTCGTCGTAAAAAATATTTTGAGAAGCCATTATCCAAGCGTGAACAGCGCGAGATTGCTATTCGTAAGCGTGCTCGTAAAGAAGTTAAGGCTAAGCAGTACTTAGGAATTCGTTAATGCTGACGGAGAAGATCGATCAAGACATTGCCGTTGCCATGAAAGCCGGGCAGTCTGATTTGGTTGGTGTTTTGCGTCTTTTAAAAACTAGCCTCAAAAACGAATCAATCAAGGTCGGCCACGACTTAAGTGACGACGAAGCTATGAACGTGTTGGTGCGCGAGGCCAAACAACGCCGGGATTCAATTACGGCTTATAATGACGCTGGCCGCCCAGAACTGGCTAAAACTGAGCAAGACGAATTAAACATTATCCAAGAATACCTGCCAAAGCAGCTGAGCGAGGACGAGGTCAAAGAAATGATCGATCAGATGCTAACTATGGGCGCTAATGGCGCGCAGATGGGTCAGATCATTGGTGCGGTTAAGGCCAAAGCTGGCGCTAGCGCCGATGGCGCCTTAATCGCCAGAC
>Ga0265338_10007871_pt1 | contig 13088 bp, 15 predicted proteins | sample 42126metaG_FD_193579 | JGI IMG/M metagenome (GOLD analysis project Ga0265338, IMG submission 193579) | Rhizosphere microbial communities from Carex aquatilis grown in University of Washington, Seatle, WA, United States - 4-21-26 metaG | ecosystem: Host-associated > Plants > Roots > Rhizosphere... | reverse complement strand
GCTGCGGTCCGGCGTTGAACACCACGAACGCCGGTTTCCGGCTGGATCGCACCAGCTCCGCCGTCGCCTCGATGGCGGCCAGGTCGAAGGCTCTGGGGCGACAGGGGATGAGGAGCAGATCGGCGAGGCGCGCAGCCTGGCGCGCCATCGCGTCGGCATGCGGCGGCGTGTCGATCACGGCGAGGTCGGCGCCGAGCTCGGCCGCCTTGGCCAACTTTCCCGCGAGGAGGCTCGGCGCCCCGCAATCGACGACTTCCGGGTCGCCACCGCCCCGCCATTGGCTCCAGCGGCTGGCGGTCGCTTGCGGGTCGGTATCGATGATCAACGAGACGCAGGACCTCGCCGCCTCGGTCGCGAGGTTCACGGCCAGGGTCGTCTTACCGGCGCCGCCCTTCTGGCTCACGATCGCTATGGTTTGCATGTTCACCTCCGCACACGCGGACATGTGAACAGGCTGGTTGGGCGGGGCCAGAGGGGCGGCCCGCCGGTCGAAGGATATCGCAGATTCGGTTAGAAATCGGCGGGGTGTCCACGTGCGGACACGCCGACACGCGCCCGCGTCTACGCGGCTTTCGCCTCCGATTCTTCCGCCTTCTTCCGGCGAGGACCAATCGGCACACCCAAACGCGGATCGGGTGGTGTCGGATCGAGGGTCTCATCGCCAATGTAGCGGGAGGGGAGCCGCGGCCAGACGCGTTCCCGCTTGGCGCCGCCTTTGGGAACCGCGGTACCGGCGGTGACGATGTAGTCCGAGAGCTTCTGTTGCGCCGCTCGCAGATGGTCGCTCATCAGTTTGTCGCGGGTGATGTAGCCGGCGTTTACGCCTGGCAGCCGGTGGTTCATCAGAAGGTGCATGTCGACATCGGAAAGGCCGGCGGCCTGACCGAGCGTCCGGTAGGACTGACGAAGGTCGTTGCCCCATTTGGAGAGTCTCTCACGCGGCTCCTTATGTTCGACCAGGTGGCCTTCGTCGCTGTCGGCGGCGAAAATCCAGCGCTCGGCATTTTCCGGATGCAGCATGCGGCTGGCCCGCATCGCCCTGACGAGGCAGCGGATCATGTCCCGCGACAACGGAATGTCGAAGGCGCGCTTGGCGCCGCCCTTTGGCCTGGGGATGTGAAGAACACGGCGAGCGAAACTGAAGTGAGGTACTTCGGCCTGCCGCAGAGCGGCGGGCCGGCTGCCGGACAGCAGGGTGAACAGGTGGAACTCGCGCCGGATGGCGTGCCGCAGCCGGCCAGCCTGCTCAAGCCAGGCCGGCAGGTCGAAAGCGCCCATGGCTGTGTCGCGGCGCTTTTCTTCGTTCCAGTCGACCGCCGAAGTCGGGTTGTCGGCGGGGAGTTCGCGGGCGCTACGCCGGGCGTGGTTGTAGATCGCCCTCAGGGTCCGCATGCAACCATTGGCCCCGAATGGCCCGCTGTCCCTCGTCAGCTGATCGTGGCGATCCGAAACCAACCGGGGATTTTCCCCCAGGGTCATCAGCGGCAGGTCGAGCCAGTCCTTCAGCAGGCGCTCGACGTGGTCGCCATAGCCGGCGATGGTCGCCGCGCTGCGATCCTTCCGTTCCAGGTAGATTTTGTAGCGAGCCCACGCTGACCGCAGCGTCACGTCGGCCGCTTTCTCGATCGCCACACCAGCTTGTGCCTTGGCGACTGCGGCCGCCGCGGCTTCCGCCGCATACTCGCCGCGCGCGATCTTGGCCAAGGCTTCCTTGGCTTTGACCCTGGCATCCCGCGTCGACAACTCGTCCACCGTGCCGAGCGCGACCTTCTTGGCGTGACGCTTGCCGCCGTCCCAGAATTCACCAAGGACGGTGAAGGTTTTTGTCCGCTTCCCGATCACCAGGAAGAAGCCCTTCAGTTCGGTGTCCCGCACGACATACTGGCCATCGTCGGCGAAGCCGAGTCGGCTGATCATCTTGTCATTCAGGGAGGCCTTGAAGTCGCTCATCGGGGTCGGATGTTTGTCTAGGTTGGGGTTTTAAGTTGGGGTCTAAGTTGGGGTTGGCGCCATATTGGTTTCCAAGGTCCATCCACGCCAAGACCCTACCACGCACGAAAAACGTGAGCAACTACAATGGGTTTAGCGCACAAAAGCGTGAAATCGGCGGGGCGCTTCGGGGGCGCTTTTCGGAACTACGAATCTGAGGGTCGGACGTTCGAATCGTTCCGGGCGCGCCATCTAACTTCCTGAAATAATTAGCTAATTTCCGGGATATCCCCGCGCCATTTTCGGCAAGTACCGAATAGGCACCGTTTTCGGTATCTCTGTGCTCGATCAGGGCGCGGGGCAGATCAGACATCTTCCAACTCAGGCCCTACGTCCGCATCTGACGTAGGCCATCCTTAGGCCCGGGCCGGTGCTGGGAGAGGCGAAAACGTGCGAAAGAACGTCCGATCTCGTCTTTGGGGGGCTGCCAAATCAGCCAAGACGCGACATCGTCAACGCTATGGCTTGTTGGACACGCCTGGGACCCGACGCCGGTATAAGAAGGCGTCCGCTTTAGTCGCACGAGAGGCCGAAAGTATGGAAATGTGTAGGGGGGAGGCGGCGGGGTCAGAGACCCATGTGGTCCACCAAAATATGTCTCCCCCGGTTGTAGCCAAGCTGCGTGTAGCGTCCCTTTTTTCGGGAATTGGCGGGTTTGACCGCGCTTTTGAAATCGAAGGCGCTGAAGTGGTCTTCCAATGCGAACGCGACGCCTACTGCAGGGCGGTCCTTCGCCGTCATTGGCCCAAGGCAACCATCAGCGACGACATTCTGAGCCTTCAACCAACCGACATCCCCGACGCCGAGATCTGGACGGCCGGTTTTCCTTGTCAGGATGTGTCTCTTGCTCGGGGCAACCATGGACGCAATGGTCTGAAGGGTGATCACACCAGCCTCTTTTTCCGACTGATCGAGTTGATTGCGATCAAGAATCCCAAGGTCATCCTCCTGGAAAACGTCGTTGGCCTTCTCAATTCCCATAAGGGGCAGGACTTCGCCGTCATATTGCGGGAGCTCACCCAGCTCGGGTATGCCGTGGCTTGGCGTGTGATGAACGCCCGCTATTTCGGTGCCCCCCAATCGCGCGCCAGAGTTTTCCTATGTGCTTGGCGCGGTGATTATCAGCGGGCCGTCACTACTCTTTTCGAAAATCTGCCGGGCGCGGCCACCGGCCGCGAGCGAACGGGCTTCGTTGCCCAAAGCGTGCATAAGCAAACCGGCGCCATTGTCCCAAAGGTGGCCTACTGCGTCGCTGCAACCTCCGGAAGGCACACCGGCAACGACTGGAGTAGATCTTATATTTCCTATCCTGATGGCGTCAGGCGGCCCACTCCGACGGAAAGTGAACGCCTGCAAGGCTTCCCAGCTGGTTGGACTGTCCCCTCCGCAACCTTTGCGCCACCGGCCAGGGGATTAGATTCCGATCGATACAAGGCAGCGGGCAATGCGGTGGCAGTTCCGGTTGTGCAGTGGATCGCCAAAAGGCTCATCAGCCAACTTTCATCAGTCCCGCGTCCGAGTGCATCGACAGCCTTTCTAAAACACGTCCGTGAAATCGCTCCCGACCTTGCGGGAAAGCACTCTGAACTCGATTTCGACCAGATCGACCCCTTGGTCCTTGCAGGGCAATTCGTTCACCGCTGGAAATCGGGCGGTTGCGCTTGGGGTAAAAGTATTCTTGAGGGCTCGGCGTCGCCCGCGCCGTCCAAAATTATTCCATCATCATTCGTTGACGCCCTCGACGAGGATGTACCCGACGACCGATATTTCCTGACGGCCAATGCCGCAGTGGGGATATTGAGACGGGCCGATGTGGTGGGGAGGAATCTGTTCCCCCCAATGCGCAAGGCGCTTGAGAATCTAGTAAGACAGACAAAAGGCCCAGATAAGAATGGGTCGCTGACTACTGGAGAGCCACTTGGCCAGTCCCGCCTTCGTCCGTCTTGGTCCGAGCAGCGCGGCCAAGTCGAGTTCATTGGCGCAGGCGCCGAGCGGCGACTATCGGGAACCGATTGAACTGGAATGCGCCCAGGTCCCCAAGGAATTCCAAGTAGGATCGCCGATCTGGTTGTGGTTGGGCAGCGACAACAAGAAGGGAAAACCAACCGACTGGACTCAGGGGATTAGGGCGCTTGCGCGTTGTGCGGGCAAAACAGCGCTAGGCGGCGGAAAATTCCATCTCATCCTGGATGAGGTCTTTATTCTCCCCAGGACAATCGAGAAATTTGAGCTGCTTCAAACGTCTCCCGAGACGTATGCGCAATCCCTTTCAGATACAGCCATTGTCGGCCTGAACAACTATTCCGCGCAGGTCGTGCATATTCTTTCACCGGAAGAATTTTCGACAATCACTGCTATAGTCGCGCGGTTGTTGCCAGAGGTTCGGGGAGCCCTCTTTAGCCAAGTCCCCGGGGCCGAGGCTGTGGAGCTGTTCCCGCGTCAACAGCCTGCCGTAGCGGCTAGCGGTGAAGCTGAACCAGGGGCCACTTGGGACCCGCAAGAAGGCTCACCTGGCGAACTCACGGATGATGATCCCATCCTCCGTGAGGTGGTTCGCCTAGTGATCGACGACGGTATGGGCGGTGCCCTTTCTGAACTGCAGGAAGAGAAGGCCCTTGGCCTCGACATGGGGAAAGATGTCGATCTGGCCCCCGGTAACGACCTGAGACAGATTGATCTCAATGGAGCGTCTAGACTCCAGCGTCAGCACTGATCTGGAAGAGTTGGAGTCAGCCGCCGCCACCGTAGTCTAGGCCTGACCACCGACACCGGCGGCTCCGGGGACGTTAAGGAATCCAGGGGCGGCCCCAGGGGTATCGCCGGGGCCCGCGGCAGTGGCACCGGGTGCTCCGGGAACTCCCTCATTCGCGTCCTGCTCGGGGGGCACCGGAGTTATCTCGGCTGCGTCCATCGCCTCCATGCACTGGGCCCAAAGAGCCTCGACCTCCTGCAAAGAGTCGGCGTCAAAACGAAACCGCTTCCGAGCGACGTATTTAAGCTGGGTGTCCCACAGCCTGACCGCACTTTCCCGACCTTTGACTGAACGGAAAAATGCGTGACCGATTTCGAGGCGGGATTGAAGATCAGCGAAGAACTGCAAGATGGGTGCTCGGAGGGCTTCCGACACACCGTTTTCGACCAGGAAGTCCCGTACCTTATTGGGGTCTGGCTCCAAACTCACCTTCGCCCAACGCCGATCCATGGCCGCATCGATCTCATCGACCGATCTATCCTCGGGATTCATTGTGGCCAGAAAGATGAGGTTCTTCGGGATGGTCGTCTTGCGCCCGGACGGCAGATAGAAGGGCACACCCCGAAGAGAGCCTTCCATATAGGTCATTGCCTCCCCCAGCACTCGCGCCGGATCAGTTCTGCTGAATTCATCGATGATGAGGACAACAGGTCCGTCGGTCGACCGGGCCATATCTGCCATTTCGAGCAAATGCTTATCGGCTAGACGGAACCCTTCTTTTGGATCGGGAACGTAGCCCTCGACGAAATCCTCATACTGGTAGGATGGGTGGAACTGGACCTCCCGCATGTGGCGAGGGTTTCCCCCCGTCAGCTTTTTTGCGATCTGGCGCGCATACCAAGACTTACCGGTTCCTGGTGCGCCCATGAGCAGGGCCGGGTGACCCTTACAGCGGGAAAATATGTGGGACTCATTCCGCTGACCCAAAACCTTGCCGTCGACGTCCGGCCGAAGTTGCCAGTTAGCAATCTCGCCCGCGTCCTCGACGGCGCCCGAACGTCAATTGAGTCCATTGCCGGCGTGGATCGGCTGTATCTCACAGGCGATTATCCGAGCAGCAGCGTTTTGGAATTCTTGCTCTCTAACCTTTTGGACGCGCTTCGTCCGATCCGCGTGGGCGGGTTGTACAAAGACTATGTCAGGCGAACGGACGTGGTCAGCCATCCACGTGGCAAAATTCAACTCGTGGGTACCCTTCAGAGCTGCTGGAGCCACGGCATACGGCACCGAGTGAAGACCGAAAGATTTGAGCAGACCTCAGATGTGGCGCCCAACAGACTGCTCAAGTCGGCACTCACATACGTGTTGACGGGGCTAGGACGAGCCCGGGGCGACAAGACGCTGATCCGGCGTGCGAACGACGAGCTCGTGCAATTTCCCGATCAGATCAAGGCGATGTCCCCGGCGGACTATCGTGCCTGCAAACATCTTATAGAGGGCGATGGGCTTCCGGCGTCACGCAGGTATTACGTGCGAGCGCTGGAAATTTCGCTTCTGATCTTGTCCGGCAAAAGCGTCTCTCTCGATAACACCGGAGACGACTTATTGCTTGAAACTTTCATTGTCGACTTCGAGGCCGTTTTTGAAGATTACTTGCGCCGTAGCTTGCAGAGACTGGCTCCATTCGGCCTTTCGGTGAGAGACGGAAACAATGAGGGCAAAAAGCCCCTGTTCGACGACAAGCGCGACCCACCAGCGCAACCGGACATCGTAATTTTTTCGCATGCTAACGGCCGGCGTTTGATCGCGGAGGTGAAGTACAAAGAACGACCAGACAGAACGGACATCAACCAAGCTGTCACTTACGCAGTTACCTACAGAACTAAGCATGTCGTTCTGGTTCATCAATCGAAGGTCGGCACGCTCCCTGGACTAAAGCGAATTGGAATCATAGACGGCATAGTCGTGGATTCGTACGGATTTGATCTCGCTAATGTTGCGTTAGAAGTGGAAGAACAAGCATTGGCGACAGCGCTATTTGGTCTTTTGGATGCCGATTAAAAGCTTCGCTCGTCCATAATTTATCCCGGAGGCACCGATGGATCCAAAATTCAAGCTGGTCGTGGAATCCCTTCAAGGTTCATTTGAACGACTGACTGCGTTCGTACCAATCAATGCAGGGCATGAATGGTCGAAGGATGACACAGCGGGCGTCTACTTGTTCACTGAAAACGGTGTGCCGCTCTACGTGGGCCGGACGAACAATTTGAAGCGCCGGTATAGCCTCCAGACACGAACCTCGTCGCGGCACAACCAGGCCGTATTTGCTTTTCGGCTAGCTCGGGAAGCGACGGGGTACACGAAGGTTGCTTACAAGAAAGGTGAGGGAAGTCGAGCGTGGTTGGGTCAGCATCCTCCCTTCCTAGAGGCGTTCAATGCAGCGAAGCGGCGTGTTGCGGCGATGGATTATCGGTATGTGATAGAGCCGGATCCGGTGCGGCAGTGCATTCTCGAAGTGTACTGCGCCGTTGCGCTGAACACCCGCTACAACGATTTCGACAACCACTAGCCGGAAACACGGTCGGCAGTGGAAACCGATGGTCATGCTTTGAGAAAGATTGGCGACCCGAAAGTCAAAGCGGCGCTTTCGGCCCAGCGACCGGTGCTGCGCGAGGCCGTGGTCCCTGGCCGGGCGGAGTGGGAGGCGGCGACAGAGAGCTATGACCGGGCGGCTAAGCCCGAAGGCATGGTGTTCCCATTTCGCCGCTTCGGAGATGCCGTCGCCTGGGTGCAATTTGGAAATGGTACGGTGACCATCGAGCGACTTGAATCACTTGGTCCTCCAGGTGGTCGAAGCGCTGTGCCGCTGCTCAGGTTTTTGATGGATTTGGCTGAGGAAAAGCGGTTTCAGCTTTGCGGGCTCGTTATCTCCTATTCGACCCCCGAACGGCCAAAGCCGAGTCCTCGAAAGCTTATGAAGTTCTACGAAGATCTAGGTTTCGAGGTGGTATATCAGGCTGCGGACCCCTGGATATTCTACCCGCCTAGAGCTAAGGCCACCTAGGCGTTGCCATGATCTGGGCGTTGGAGCAGGTCGGGCAACTGGACGGCCAAGGCCGTGGATAATGCTCCCAAAATCTTGAGCGACGGGTTGCGTCGGCCGCGCTCAATTCCGCCCAGGTAGGTCAGGTCAATCCCAACCTCCATCGCCAACTGCTCCTGAGTGAGCCCTCGCTCCTTCCGCAGGCGCCGCACGTTCTCACCGACAATTTTTCCCCAGTCCATCCGCAGGATGGGGCTGTTGCAGCATGTTAGCGTCTAGGGATTATAGTCCCTATTGAATTTGCCCGGAGGCATGATGACGACGATACGCTTGCTCGATGAGAACGGTAACGAGGATGGGCTTGGCCGGTGTGCCGGGCGGGGTATCCGGAGGGCCATACCCTTCGCGAAGTGGTACACGCCCCTGGGCGTCCAGCGCATCAGCCACCCGGACGAGGCTTACTTCGACGGTGGGGCCTCTATCGGCGGTGCCATGATCGGGAACATCGTCGCGGGCCCGATCGGCGCGCTGCTCGGCGCCGCGGCGGCCGGGAACAAGAAGCACATCTACTTCCGGGTGCCGACCGCCGAGGGCAAAGAGTTCTTCTGCCGCTGCGAGAAGTGGAAGTGGCGCGAGGTGAGCAGGACCCTCGCCCGCGCGATCAAGAGGACCAAGGCCTAGTCGTAGATGGCCTCGGCCGCCGCCCAGCGGCACAGCTGGTTATCCTTGTGCCGCTGGTATCGGGGAAAGATGTGGTCGTGGCCGCAGAGGGAGATGAATGTGCGGCAGAAGCCCGCCCCCATCAGTTCACGCGCTGCAGCCTCATACTCCTCGGGCGTCGGCGGCCGGCTCGGAGCCTTGTCGGCCATAAGCGCTATGAAATCCTCCACCGAGATCGTTTCGAATGGCCGCAGGGCCTCCAGGACCTTGTTCTCGCGAAGGATCATCAGGACCTTCTTGCTGTAGCGCTTCACGCGGCTGCCTGCTCAGTGTCCGGGTCGAGGTCTGCGTCGGCCTCGGCCAGAGACAGGTCGGCGCCGAGTTCGGCTTCGGCCTCTTTCATCTTGGCTATCTCCAAGGTCCTGACGGGGCTGCGGCCGTTGCGCTCGAAGGCGCTGTCCTCGTGCAGGGCCTCTTCGACCAAGCGTTCGATCTCCATGATGGCGCCCGTGACCTTTCGGTGCTCTTCGCCGATCAGGACGTCCGCTAGGTCGTGGGCGTTGAAGGGGCGCTCGCTCGGCAGCAGCTTCGCCACCTTGGAGCAGAGGGCGGCGCCCAGCTCGATGTCCCGCGTCGCGGCGGCCAGTTCGGCCAGACCAGCCAGTTCGGCCGGACCGGAGTCGGCGATCTGCTCTAGGATGCGGCTGCGCCGCTCGGAGCCGAGGCCGTGCCGGGCTAGCATCTGCACCGACGAGCCGTAAAGCGCCTTGGCCCCCACGACCTCCGAATGGATCTTCCCCGCCTGGCGCACGTGGGCCGTCCGGGTGTCGGCGCTCGACCGCTTCAGCTCGCCGCGGGTGCCGCTGACCGTCCGGTTGATGATATTGGTGCGCTCGTGTTGGGGCAGGTCTGCCAGGGAGCGTTCGAGCTCCGTGCGCCGCTGCCCCAGTCGCTGATCCAGCGACGTAAGCAGGCGCTGCTGCGCCTGCCGATTGTCGCGGGCTTGTTGGAGCCTGCCGAGAACGTCCGTCACGGACATCCAGTGACTGCCCAGGGTCGCCTTACGTTGTGCCATGCTCATCTCCTCTGCCGGCCTTGCATCTCGCGCGGCCTGAGGGATCGACATGGGCACGGCGTCAGCCGCTCGTCGTCCCCGCCACCGCGGTCGCCGCCCCATTGGGCGTCAGACAAGTCGAGTGTGCGGTGGTGGGGACGAGAAGCAGACCATCGTGATCGACGCTCCATTTAGAGCGTCTCGACCATCCAATTTCGAATATGCGCTTTTGGGATTCCCGCAGTGAGAACATCAAGGGCGAAGTGCCCGCCCCCCGTTCCTCGTTGCACTTCACAGGCAGCAGTTCGCGCGATCGCAGCCCAGATCGCCGTCTCTTCGCCGTATCCGGCCAGAGCGCATATCCGCTCGAACAAGACTTGAATATCGCCTTCGAGCTTGACCTTAGTCGTGCGCGCCCGTCGCTTGGCTTGCCCCATTGCCGTGTCTCCTGGTTGCTAGGCGCCTGCGCGCCCCGAGGGCCAACCAATTGGACGGCATCCAAGAGAAATGCGACTATTATTCGCGTCTCCCTTTTTGGCGCCCCTCAATCGTTGGTCGATCAATTTCGTGCGGCATGGTGAGAGCGTTCTCCAACAACTGGAGGACAAGATGTATTGCGAGTCATGCAGCTATTTCATTGGCGTGGAGGAACTGTCCACGGTGGGCCCTTCAATAGGAGAATGCCGTCGACGCGCCCCTAGTGTGGCGTTCTCAAGCGTCGAAGCAGCTGCTTCTGATCCGCGGGCCCCGCAGGTCACGGCCTTCTGGCCGACGGTTTTCGCGGAGGATCGCTGCGGCGAGTATGCCTCGAGCGGAGGCTTCTAAAACGAACCTTGCCTGGCCTTGACGGGCGTCCAGATCACGCCGTAGCGCAAGGCGTCTGCGGCGTGGTCGGCGGCGTCGCTGTCCACGTCCTCGGGGTCGCGAGGATCGCGGGCAAGGACCGGGAGCGTGTCCCAAGCATAGGTGCAGCCGCGGGACAGGTAGAGGCCTGGCAGGTCGGGTGATCCCGCCTGCGACAGCAGGGTTCGCATCCTCTGCCAGCCGGCCTTACGCGATCCCTTGTTGGCGGGACTGAACCGCACTCCACCATGGCTGAACTCATCCGCGATCGTGGCGGCCCCGACGCCGCGGACTCGGGCGAAAATAGCATCGTCGGCAGTCCCTTGTGGCTTCACATTCCATTCGCCGCATAGGTCCCTAATGGCCTCCGCCAAGCGGGGCACCGTCCACCCCAGGCCTTCATTCGGACGGTTAGGCCTGGACGTCGCCAGTTCATCAAGGGCGATCAGCGATCCCCTCGGATAATGCAACCCATCAGGCCCCTGGGCGCCCGGCGACTTGGCCATGATGTAGGTGGCAGAGGGCGACGACGTGCCGAAGTCGTGAGCGAGGTAAGTCTTCCAGCCCTTGGGCGCCTCGGGCCACGGATCAAGCGCGCAGCGCTCGGGTGAAAGGCACCCGGCGAAGAACGCGCCACGGGCCACCGACCAGTCGCCCTCGGTCCAGGCCCTGAGCAGATCGGCGTCGCCGGCGCAGGCCGCGCGCAGCTGCCGCTCGTAGTCGTCACCGTCGAGGTGGGGGTTGTCCTTGAAGGTGCTGGGCGCGTGAACGCAGCGGCGGCCGCTAACGGTGGAAAAGGGAGCCCACGGCCGCGCGGGCAATACGTACCGGGCGCTGACCCACTGGTGGCCCGCGCCGCCGGGGTTGCCCGCGTAGACGGTCCTGAGCGGCATGCCCTTCGGGCCCCGGAGGTTTGAGCGCAGCAGGTCGATGACGATCGGGTCCGACCACTGCGTAAGCTCGTCGATCAGGATCAGCGTGAAGCTGCGCCCCTGGACCTTATCGTAGGCGGCCACGGTGTCGACCTGGGCCAGTTCCACGTAGCCGTAGGGCAACCGGAAGACGTGCTCTGAAGCGTTGTAGGAGGCGGCTGAGCCATAGGCCGCCGAGAACAGTCCACGGAGCACCAGTTCGAAATCCGCCAAACCCTTGTAAGTTTTGCGGACATAGAGGACCCGGGCCCGCTCCCGATGCTGCTCGATGTGGCGTAGGATGAGCAGCGCCTTGCAGTGGCTCTTGCCGCCGCCACGGCCGCCGCCGAGGAACAGGTCGATGTCCTCGGGCACGCTGAGCACCTGAGCCTGATAGGCGGTCGGCTCGATGACATCCTCGGTCATCTGGATTGTCCGTCCTCGATGGACTGGAGGTAGTCCTCCGTACTGACGCGGGCTGCGGGCAGGTTGATGGTCACGTTGACCTTCTGCTCGACGGCGCTGACGGGCTGGCCGACGTCGCGGTAGGCGTGGCGGCCCTTGAGGGCGAAGATGATGGCGGACAGCTCGCCGCCGCGGGCCTTGTCCATCAGGAGGGAGACGAGCTCCTCCTCCTCGATCTTGCGGGTCTCGGCCAGGGCCGACGCCAAGCGCTCGTCCTCGGCCCGCAGGCGTATCCAGGTGCGGTAGTTTACGCCGAGCGCGCGGGCGATCTTCGTCTCGGGCACGCCCCGCCGGCAGGCATCGAGGACCGCCTCCAAATGCTGGTCGGACAGGACGAACTTTCTACGGTCGGTCCTGGGGTCGGAAGGGGGGGCGGGCGCCCCTGAAGGGGAGATGAGGGGGGGACCCCCGGGGGCCTCACGGTGCTCGGCTCGGTGTTCGTCAGGGTCGTGCTTGGCCAAGGCCTTGTTCCTCTTGGACTTTTGGCGTCGCGACCCTCAGACTCCAAATCCAAGGTTCGGCCATGCCAATGACTCTGGCGGCCCAAGGGCTATCTCGGCCGCCGTTCGGCAGGCCTTTTTATTGCTGCGGCTTCTGCGCTTTCGGCTGCCATCGTTGGCTAGCTGAGCAGGGGGATTTGGAGACAGAGAGAACAGGTAGACGGGCGCGTTTCATCTCCGATTTCCTGGCCGGCTCCCCGGCAGGGCGGACCTGTCCAGGTGGCTTGTTCATCAGAATTCAAATGGAAGAAAGCACCTGTCTACCTGTCTACTGAAGTCCTAAGGTCTTATCTGGAAAGGACTTTTATTCGGTGGACGGCCGCCGCCAGCTGCTCGTCTACACGGTCTGGCGCTGTCTACCGGACCGGTCGAAAAAGGGCGCTGAGGTAGCCCCCAGCGCCCCTTCCTAGGCGGTATACTGGAGGAACGAGTCCATCCTCTGGGCCGCGCCCTTGGCTTCCCAATGTGCGTGGTTGCGGAGTACCCACAGCTGGTAGCTTGGCCGGTCCCCTTTCGTGTAGCGGCTGGTCGGGACGGCGCCACGGTCCTTGAGCGCCCTCGTCACCCTGGATCGCAGGTTTCTAGACCGGGTGCGGATGTCCAGGGGCAGCGACGCCACCACGTCTTCCACGCGCACGAGATCGAAGTCGAATGGGGCCGCAGTCTCGTCGATCATCTCGGCGATCTGCGCCTCGACCTCGTCCATGGTCGCGATCCGCATCTCCTCCTTGCCCGAGGTGCGAGGTGCGACGCCCTTGCCATTCAGACACACCGGGCGGTCCAGAAGCCACGCCTTCACGGCCGAGGGGCCCGCCCCGTCCAGGAAGTCGAATAGACCGGCGTAGTACCGCTCTGGCTTCGGCGCCGAAGGAGAGAAGACCACCAGCCATCGCCGATCCCCATGCTCGATCTTCAGCGCGTCAGCGTGGTT
>Ga0265338_10007870_pt1 | contig 13089 bp, 15 predicted proteins | sample 42126metaG_FD_193579 | JGI IMG/M metagenome (GOLD analysis project Ga0265338, IMG submission 193579) | Rhizosphere microbial communities from Carex aquatilis grown in University of Washington, Seatle, WA, United States - 4-21-26 metaG | ecosystem: Host-associated > Plants > Roots > Rhizosphere... | reverse complement strand
GTGGCACCGGAGCGCTGGCGTCTGCGCATCGGCGGTCTGGTTGAAAACCCGCTGCATTGGACGCTTCCGGAATTTATGGCGCTGCCGCAAGAGGATTTCCTCTCCGATATCCACTGCGTCACGCAATGGAGCCGCTATGACAATCACTGGCGGGGCGTCTCGGCGAAAACCTTGCTGGAGCTCGTCAAGCCGAAGGCGGAAGCCGCGCATGTCCTCTTCACCGCTTATGACGGCTACACCACCAATGTGAAGCTGGCGGCCTTCGCTGACGAGACTGTGCTGCTCGCCCATAGTTGGGAGGGCAAGCCCATCAGCCGTGAGCATGGCGGGCCGGTACGCGTCGTCATTCCCGATTGGTATTTATGGAAAAGCGCCAAATGGGTGACGCGGATCGATCTTGTCGCTACCGATCAGCCCGGCTTTTGGGAAACGCGCGGCTACCACAACGAAGGCGATCCTTGGGCCGAAGAACGCTATAGCTGAACCCGTCAGCTTAGCGCCGTTTTCTTGGCTTGTTTCACCACCGCGTCGAACATGGCTTCAGTAAGAACGCCTGTATTGGTGTTATAGCGCGAGCAATGATAGCTCGAGATCAGCGTGATATCTTCGACCTTATAGGCCACGCCATGCTTGAAAGGGTATTGCGATTTGCGCAAGGCGAGGGCATCGCAGACGCTGTCATGTGCGACTTTGCCGAGCGCAAAAATCGTCCGCAGATTGTTCATGCCTTCCAGCAGTGACAGCAGATGCCGCCGGCAGGTCTTGGTCTCGTAGGGTAGGGGTTTGTTCTCCGGCGGCACGCAGCGCACCGCATTGGTGATCATGCAGCCGATGAGTTTCAGCCCGTCATCGGGGCGCTCGTCATAGTGGCCGCTCGCCAGCCCATATTTGAGCAGCATCTTGTACAAAAGATCGCCCGCCCAATCGCCGGTGAAGGGGCGCCCCGTGCGATTGGCACCTTTAAGACCTGGTGCCAAGCCAACGATCAGCAGCCGCGCATCCGTCTGGCCGAAACTCGGAACAGGCCCGTTGAAGAACTCGGGATAGGCGGCTTTGTTGTCCTCGCGAAAAGCGGCAAGGCGCGGACAGAGCTTACAATTGTGGGGCGGTTCTAGGATCATCGGATGTTTATAGGGCAAGCGACGCGCGCCCTTGCCCAACTTCTTTTCATAGCCAAGGAAATGGCAAATTTTGTCTTTGAACCGGCGCCGCCATTTGCGGCAATTGCGATCTTCCCGCCTAGGGTGCTGTCTGCTCGCCAGGCGCGTGCGGCGTACGCATGCCGCCTTCGCGCATGATGAGCGGCTTCAGCTCTTCCAATTCGATGAAATTGTCAGCTTGGCGTCGCAACTCGTCAGATACCATCGGTGGTTGCGTGCGGATGGTGGAGACAACGCTAACTCGGCGGCCTTTGCGTTGGGCCGCTTCGACCAAGCGGCGGAAATCGCCATCGCCGGAGAAGATGACGATGTGATCGACTTGATCGCTCAGTTCCATGACATCGATGGCAAGCTCGATATCCATATTGCCTTTCACCCGGCGGCGGCCTTGGGCGTCGGTGAATTCCTTAAGCGGCTTGGTGACGACCGAAAACCCGTTGTAGTCGAGCCAATCCACCAAAGGGCGCAGCGGTGAGAATTCCTGATCTTCCGCTACAGCCGTATAATAGAAAGCGCGCACTAGTACGCCTTTGCGCGCGAAAAGTTCCAAGAGTCGCTTATAATCGATATCAAATTGCAACCCCTTGGCGGCGCCGTACAAATTGGCACCATCAATGAAGAGCGCTAATTTTTCCTGCGGATAGAAGAGCATAATGATCTCCGAAAATATAAAACGACCGTCCGGGCAAAATTCCCCGAGGCCCGGTTACAGTTCTATCCCAATGGCAAACCGGCGCAAGCGGGGGCGGTCGTGATCTTGCTGGCCTTAGGCGCGAATATCTCGTCGCTGGTGGGCTTGCCATGCGTCACCCTGCGATCAGCACTTGATGCGATGCCTGCACAAGATATCTCCGTGCTGAAGGTTTCGGCATTCTACGAAACACCGGCTTGGCCCGATCCGTTGGAGCCTGTTTTTGTCAATGCGGTTGCTGCGGTCGAAACAAGCCTTGATCCGCAAGCCCTGCTGAACGCGCTGCATGCAGTTGAAGCCCAGTTCGGGCGCACGCGCACGCGATCCAACGCACCACGTACATTGGATATCGATCTTCTCGATTACAACGGGCAGGTGGACAAGGGCTGGCCGCTATTGCCGCATCCGCGTCTTAGCGAGCGTGCCTTTGTCTTGGTGCCGGTTGCCGATGTCGCTCCCGATTGGCGCCACCCCGTGTCGGGGCGCACGGTTGGCGAGCTTTTGGAGGCCCTGCCGCCGAAAGAAAGACTGGCCGTCAAACCACTTAGTCTCTGAGAGCTAGCCGCATTTAAAGCGAAGGAGGCGCGATATCTTCCGGCATGAAACCGTGCTTAACTTTGCCTATGGGGTCTTGCGGGGGATGTCATGCTGCAATCGCTTTTTCAATCTTGGATGACGCCGGTCGATGTGTTCGGCTTTGCGGTACCGGCCTTTGTGCTCTGGAAAGAGCTGTGGCTTACGGTTTTGGTGCTCAGCGTCATCATCATTTCGGGCTTTCGCATCGCCCAGCAATATGAGCGCTCGCTGGTCTTCCGCTTTGGGCGCTATTCGCGCACGGCCGGGCCGGGCCTGTTCTGGATCGTTCCCTTCGGCATCGAATTCGCCCGCAAGGTCGATATCCGTGTACTGACGGATGGTATCGAAAAGCAGGAGGCGATGACCCGCGATAGCGTCCCCATCCAAGTCAATGCCGTGATCTGGTATCGCATCGTCAAGCCGAACCTTGCCATTATCGAGGTGCAGGACGTGCGCGATGCGGTGATCCAGGTGGCGCTGACCACTTTGCGCAATGTCATCGGCCAACACTCGCTCGATGACGTGCTGAAGGAGCGCGAGAAGATGGCCGCGCTGATCCAGAAGCGCGTCGATCAGGTGACGGAGGCTTGGGGTGTCGAAGTTCAGAATGTCGAGATGAAGAACATCGAAATCCCCACCTCCATGCAGCGCGCCATGGCCCAGGAAGCCGAAGCCTTGCGCGAAAAACGTGCCCGCATCATCAAGGCAGAAGCCGAATTCGAAGCGGCCAAGTTGCTCCAGGAAGCCGGTCGCGAGATCATGCGCACACCGGCCTCGCTGGAACTGCGCCGCATGCAAATGCTGACTGAGATCGGCGCCGAGCAGAACACCATGACCGTGGTCATGATGCCGAGCGAGTTTGTCGAAGCCGCCAAAGCCATCGGCCAGGGTTTTTCGGGCAAACAAGTCCCGCCGGCGGGTGCTTAGCGCCTCGGCCGGCGATGTCCCTGCGAAGCGCACAAGCCGTTGGCACCGAATTCCGCCATGGCATGTTCCCAGCTCAGCAGCTCCTCGACCGACAGGCAGTAGCGCTTGCGCGCATCCTGCAGGCTGATGACACCGTTTTGTACCGCTGTCACGATGATGGCCTTGTGGCGGCCGAGCCAGCGTTTGGTATCGCGGGGCGGCAGGTCGGCCAGGGCCACCGGGATGGGCGCGGCTTTGGGCTTTTTATGGGGTCGTGGTTTCATCGTGTTGTCCTCATACTCAAACAAAAACGATAAGCATTCTCAGCCCCGGATGCAGGGTGTGCCCGAGGTGTTAACAGGTGGTAAATACGGATCAGGATGCCTGTGAAAACATGAATAAAATCATTGCCGTAGGGGCACTCCACAGGATGGGTACGGAACAATTTTCCGGCCGTTGCGGAGTAACAGCGAGGGCGCTGTTGGCTGCCGTTTTGGCGTTATGCCTGAGCGGCGGCGCGGCTTTGGCGGAGACGCGCTGTCCCGCTGGTCTGACTCCAATGACCAAGGCAGAGCTTTTCTTTGGCCGCAGCATCGGGCCCGGCGGTCAGGTTAGCGACGCTGCCTGGCAGCGTTTCGTCGATCAGGAGATCACGCCGCGTTTTCCCGATGGTTTGACCATCGAAGATGCAAGCGGTCAGTGGAAGGCCAACAGCGCAATTGCGCGCGAAGCGGCCAAACACCTCATCATCGTGCTTCCGCACAGCGATTCAGCCAAACTCGATGCCATCCGCAGCGCTTACAAAAGCCGTTTCCATCAGGATTCGATTTTGCGGATCGAAACCCCCGTTTGCGGTTCCTTTTGACGCCCATTTCGGTAAGTTGAGCGGGTCTGATTTGGGGCGCGCATGCCGAAAGAGCTGATTCCTTATATTGTACCGGTTCTGGTGTTGGCGCTGGTCTCATGGCGGCTGTTTCGCAACGCCAATGGCCGCCCCATTAAGCCGCAAATGCTGTGGATCAGGCCCGCCATTCTGGTGGTATTCCTGGGGCTGAGCTTCCTCCACCCGCCGGCGATTACGCCCTTCTCGCTGGCCGTGTTTGCCGCCGCGGGGGTGCTCGGAATAGGGCTCGGCTATGTTCTCGCCAGCCACCAGACGCTGACCATCGATTCGGCCACCGGCACCATCACCTCGAAGATGTCGCCGGTCGGAATCGTGCTGTTTCTGGGGCTTTTTGCGGTGCGTTACGCCATGCGCGCGGCCATGATGGGTGACCAGCCGGGGCAGAGTTTCGCTCATCCATCGGCCAGCGTCCTGCTATACACCGATGCCGGTCTTGTCTTCATCCTTGGCCTGGTCGCGGCCCAGGCGTGGGAGACTTGGCGGCGGGCCAAGCCCTTGCTGGACGGCCATGCTGCGGGAAAAGCCCGGCAAGGCGCCAATTAGCCAGCGGAAATAGCATCTTGCCCCCGCCGCGCCTTTCCTTTAGGTTCCGCGGCCTCCCGAAATTTTGCAGGGTCCAATCCGGCTTGGGCCAAAACAGCTAGGGTATGACACCGATATGGCACGCGTCACCGTTGAAGACTGCGTAGATAAAATCCCGAACCGCTTCGATCTGGTTCTGTCGGCCTCGTTCCGGGCCCGGCAGCTTTCCGGCGGGGCTGAGACGCTCGTCGATCGCGACCGCGATAAAAACCCGGTCGTGGCGCTGCGCGAGATCGCAGCCCAGGTTCTGACCCCGGAAAATCTGCGCGAAGATCACATCAAATCGCTGCAGAAGCATGCCGAGGTCGATGAGCCCGAGGAAGCCCGTTCGGATGCCGACGATGCGCGCGAAGACCCGCAATTCCGTCAGGTGACCGAAGAAGAGCTGCTGCGCGCCCTCACCAGCGAGGCCCAGCGCCGCGCCGAGCCGCAGCCGGAGCCGGTCGAAGACTACGACGAGTAATCGCCGCAGATTTGCCGCAAAGAATTCGCGAGAAGGCCGGGTGCAAACCCGGCCTTCGTTTTTGTGCCTCGTCGTTTTCAGGTTTTTAGGCTTCCGCGAACATCCTTGGTTCTGCATTCGCTGGAACTATGCCTATATTATATGGACATGACCGCGTCCCTCGTGCCCGAAGACAAAGACAACATCGTTCCCATCACACCCCCGCGCCCGCGTGGGCGGCGCAAATTGATGCGCCAGACCGAGCTTGTCGATCGCGTCAAAGCCTATGACCCCGAAGCCAACGAGGCGCTGCTAAACAAAGCCTATGTTTACGCCATGAAGGCGCACGGCAAGCAATTCCGCGCCTCCGGCGATCCTTATTTCGCCCATCCCCTCGAAGTCGCCGCCATCCTGACCGAGCTGAAGCTCGACGAAGCCTCCATCGCCACGGCGCTGCTGCACGACACCATCGAAGACACGGTCGCCACCTACGAAGACATCGAGCAGAATTTCGGCAAGGAAATCGCCGATCTGGTCGATGGCGTCACCAAGCTGACCGGCCTTGAGGTCTTCTCCGAGCGCACCAAACAAGCGGAGAATTTCCGCAAGCTGATGCTGGCGATGTCGGCGGATATCCGTGTGCTCTTGGTCAAGCTCGCCGACCGCCTGCACAACATGCGCACCTTGGGCTTCATCCAGAAGCCGGAAAAGCGCCGCCGCATCGCGCAAGAGACCTTCGATGTCTACGCCCCGCTGGCGGGCCGCATCGGCATGCAACATGTGCGCGAAGAACTGGAGGATCTATCCTTCCAGGAGCTTTATGCCGAAGCGCGCAAATCCATCGTCACGCGGCTGGAGCGGCTGGACAACACCCGCGGCAAGCTGATCGACCGGGTGAGCGATCAGGTCAAACGCAAGCTCGCCGAAAGCAATATCGACGCCTGGGTCACCGGCCGTTCCAAGCGGCCCTTTTCGATCTGGCGCAAGCTGCAAGAAAAAAAGATCAATTTCGAGCAGTTGTCGGATGTCTTCGCTTTCCGCGTCATCGTCCGCAACGAAGCCGATTGCTATCGCGCCCTTGGCGTTTTGCATATGGCTTGGCCGGCCGTGCCTGCGCGCTTCAAGGATTTCATCTCGACGCCCAAGCCCAACGGCTACAAATCTCTGCACACCACCTTGATCGGTCCGGAAAAGCAGCGCGTCGAAATCCAGATCCGCTCCAAGGAAATGCACGAAGTGGCCGAGCGCGGCATCGCCGCCCATTGGCGCTATCGCGACCTCAAATCCGATCCCGGTGAAGGCACGGAAAACCGCGCCTATGAATGGCTGCGGGAAATGGTCGATCTGCTGGAGCAGGGCAGCACCGCCGAAGAATTCATGGAGCAGTCCAAGCTGAACCTGTTCCAGGATCAGGTCTTCTGCTTCACGCCCAAGGGGAATCTCATTCCCTTACCGCGCGGCGCCACGCCGATCGATTTTGCCTATCAGGTCCACACCGATCTGGGCCATCGCACACTCGGTGCCAAGGTGAACGGCATCCCGGTGCCGCTCTACACGCCCTTGCGCAATGGCGATCAGGTGGAAATCATCGCGGGCAAAGACGAAACCCCCTCGCCGATGTGGGAGCAATTCGTCGTCACCGGCCGCGCCCGCGCCGAAATCCGCAAATTCATTCGCCAGCAGCAGCGCGGCGAGCACATCAAATTCGGCCGCAAGATTCTCGAAAAAGTCTTCGCCGATGAGGAGATGCCGCTCACCGACAAAGCGGTCGAGACCGTGGCCAAGAAGCTCGGGCTTTCCAAAGTGGAAGATGTCTTCGCGCAGATCGGCCATGGCGGCCTTCGCGCCCGCGATGTGCTGGATGCGGTCTATCCCGAATTGAAACAGGACCCCGAACGGCGCAAGCGCGCCCTTCTGGAGCAGCCGGTGGAAGGCAAGCGCATCTCCATCCGCGGCCTGACCGAAGGTGTCGCCTATCGTATCGGTACCTGCTGCCATCCGCTTCCGGGCGACCGCATTGTCGGGCTGATGACGGCAGGCGAGGGCGCCGTGATCCACACCATCGACTGCGCCGAGCTCGAGCGGGCGCAAAGCGACAAGTCGACCGAGTGGCTCGATGTGGCTTGGGGCACCCATGCCGCCGAGATGGGCCCTTCCGTGGCGCGCCTCAAGGTGCGGGTGCGCAACAGCAATGGCTCGCTCGGCGCGGCGATGACCGCCATCGGCAATGCTGGCGGCAATATCTTCAATATGAAAACGATTGCCCGCAATCCGCTCTATTTCGAGTTTCAGGTCGATGTGGTGGTGCGCGATGTCGTGCATCTGCAGAACATTCTGGGCTCTTTGCGCGTCACCGAAGTGGTGGAAGCCGTCGACCGCGTTCGCGAACCCGAAACCGCACCAGAGCCCAGCGCGAGCATGTAGCTTTCTCTTCAACCTCCCCCTTGCAGAGAGGTCGAAAAACAGCGCAGCGGTTTTTCGGGTGGGGGTTACTCTCCAACCGTGCTCGCTTATATATTCCCCCACTCGAAGCGCCCAACGGCGCTTCGACCTCCCCGCGAGGGGGAGGTTAAAGGATGTGGACATGCAAAAACTTCGTCTTGGTGTGAACATCGATCATGTGGCAACCGTGCGGCAAGCGCGCGGCGGCTCGCATCCCAGCCCTTTGCGGGCGGCGATGATGGCTGCTGCGGCGGGTGCCGACGGCATCACCGCGCATTTGCGCGAAGACCGCCGCCACATTTCCGATCACGACATCGAATCCTTGCGCCTGGAATTGCGCATTCCGCTCAATCTGGAAATGGCGGCGACGCAGGAGATGAAGGCTATCGCCCTCAAGCATCTGCCGCATGCCTGTTGCATCGTGCCGGAGAACCGTGAAGAACGCACCACCGAAGGCGGCATCGATGCGGCGGGACAGCATAATCGCTTGAAGCCCATCGTGGCGGAGCTGGTCGATGCCGGCATTCGCGTCTCGATGTTCATCGAACCCGACAAACGCCAGCTTGATGCCTCACGCGCCCTTGGCGCGCCGGTGGTGGAGCTTCACACCGGCGCTTACAGCAACGCTAAAGGCGCCGAGCAAGCGGCACTGCTGAACAAGATAGTGGTGGCCGCCCAATACGGAACCTCTATTGGCCTGGAAATTCACGCAGGCCACGGGCTCACCTATGAAAATGTGCAGCCGATAGCCTCCATTCCGGAGATTCGCGAACTCAATATCGGCCATTACCTCATCGGCGAAGCGATCTTCATCGGCCTCGAAGCCTCCATCCGCCGCATGCGCGAACTGATGGACGAGGCGCGGGCATGATCCTCGGCATTGGTACCGATCTGATTGATATCCGCCGCGTCGAGCAGAGCATCGAAAAATTCGGTGAGCGCTTTCTCTCCCGCATCTTCACCGATCTCGAGCGCGCCAAATCCGAGAAGCGGGCGGGTAAAGCCGCCAGCTATGCCAAGCGCTTTGCCGCCAAAGAGGCCTGTTCCAAAGCCCTCGGCACGGGGCTCAATCGCGGCGTCTATTGGCGCGATATGGGGGTGGAGAATCTGCCCGGCGGCAAGCCTACGATGCGACTAACCAACGGGGCCTTGCAGCGGCTTCAGGACATCACCCCGCCAGGGATGATCGCGCAGATCGACCTCACCATCACCGATGATTTTCCCTTGGCTCAGGCTTTCGTTATCATTTCGGCCAATCCCGCGCCGCTGCAGGACTAGCCCACCTTGACGCGCCGGGCGGCTTCGGCTTCCTTCACGGCGCCATGCGCGATCCCGTTGATGACCCTGCTGCCGCCGATCCCGTGGACATGCCGTCCAGGGCAACGCGCGCGCGTGGCGCGCAATCGGATTCCTGGTGGGATCTGGTCAAAATCCTGTTCTACGCGCTGGTGATCGCGCTCATTGAGCGCACCTTCCTTTTCCAGCCTTACAATATCCCTTCCGGTTCGATGGAAGAGACGCTGATGGTTGGCGATTTTCTCTTCGTCGAGAAGTTTGCTTATGGCTACAGCCGCTACTCCCTGCCTTGGGGGCGGCTGTTGCCGGAATTTGGCCGCGTCTGGGCAAGCCCGCCGCAGCGCGGCGATGTCGCGGTCTTTGCCCTGCCCAGCGAGCCCTCACGCGATTTCGTGAAAAGGATTATCGGCCTTCCCGGCGACCGGGTGCAGGTGCTGCACGGCATCGTTTATCTCAACGACAAGCCAGTGCCGCGGACACGCGCCAGCGACTATGTTGAGGACGATAACGGCTATATCCACCATGTGCTGCGCTATCGCGAAACCCTGCCAAGCGGCAAATCGTACTACGTACTGGACCGGGAGATCGAAGGCGAGTACGACACCACCCCCATTTATACGGTACCTGCCGCGCACTATTTCATGTTGGGCGACAACCGGGACGATTCAGACGACAGCCGCGGTATAGTGGGCTATGTTCCGTCCGAAAACCTGGTTGGCAGGGCACAACTCAAGTTCTTCTCAATCGATGAGCGAAAAACCACTGTCTGGACCTTCTGGAAATGGCCCAAAGCCATCCGCTTCGGACGCCTCTTCCGCGCCATCGACTGAGTTGGAACAACGCCTCGGCTACGTCTTCAAAGACAAAAAGCTGCTCAAGCGCTCGCTGACCCATGCCAGCGCCTCGGGTTCTGGCTCCAATGAGCGGCTGGAGTTTCTTGGCGACCGGGTGCTGGGGCTGATCGCTGCCGAAAAGCTGCACGAACTTTATCCCAAGGACGACGAGGGCAGTCTGGCGCTCAAATTCAACCATCTCGTGCGGGCGGAAGCCTGCGCGGCCGCGGCCGAAGCGAGCGGAATCGCCGATCACATGATCCTTGCCCGCTCGGAATTGGGCAGCGGCGGGCGGCGCAAGATCGCCATTACCTCGGGGGCTTGTGAGGCGGTAATTGCCGCGCTTTATCTCGATGGCGGCGTGGAAGCGGCCAAAGTCTTCATCGACCGCTATTGGACGGGGACTTTTGCCGCCCTCAATGAGGAGATGCGTGATCCCAAGACGCGGCTTCAGGAATGGGCGCAAAGCCGCGGCCCTAAAGCCGGTCCGCCAGAATACAAAATCATCGGCCGCGACGGCCCCGATCACGCCCCGGTCTTTGCTGTGGAGGTCTCCGTCACCGGCAAAGACCCGCAGACCGGCACCGGCACCTCCAAACGCGAGGCCGAACAAGACGCCGCCCGCAAAATGCTTCTCAGCGTAGGAAAGACAGTATGACCCGTTGCGGCTTCACGGCCATTATCGGCGCCCCGAATGCGGGCAAGTCCACCTTGGTGAATGCCTTGGTGGGCTCGAAAGTCGCCATCGTCAGTCCCAAGGTGCAGACCACGCGCATGAATGTGCGCGGCGTTGCCATGCGCGGCGAGACCCAGATGATCTTCGTCGACACCCCTGGCATCTTCCAGCCGCGCCGTCGTCTCGACCGTGCCATGGTCGCTGCTGCCTGGAGTGGGGCAGGCGATGCCGATGCCGTGGTGCATCTTGTCGATGCCGCCGAGGTCACCGCCAAGCCCAATGGCCATGCCGCCGCCGATACCACCTCCATCATCGAGAATTTGCAAAAGTCGCAGCGCAAAGCCGCGCTGGCGCTGAACAAGATCGACGCCATGAAGCGCGAGGACCTTCTGCCGCTCGCTGAAAAGCTCAACGCCACAGGCGTTTACGAGCAGATCTTCATGATCAGTGCCTTGAAGGGTGATGGCTTGGAAGCCTTGGGCGCCTGGTGCGAGTCCCGCATGCCCGAAGGTCCCTTCCTTTATTCGCCCGAGCAGTCGGCGGACATTCCTTCGCGCCTTCTGGCCTCGGAAATCACCCGCGAAAAACTCTATCTGCGCCTGCATGACGAGCTGCCTTACGCTTGCGCGGTTGAGACCGAGAAGTGGGAAGAGCGCAAAGACGGCTCAGTCAAAATCGACCAGATCATCTATGTCCAACGCGATGGTCAGAAGGCCATTGTGCTTGGCAAAAATGGCGCTGCGATCAAAGGCATAGGCGCTGCTTCTCGCAAAGAACTGGAACAGATTTTCGACCGCCGTGTGCATCTCTTTCTGTTCGTGAAGGTGCGGGAAGATTGGGCCGACAAGCGCGAGCATTACCGCGAAATGGGTCTGGAATTCCCCGAGGAATAGGCCGCCGTGGAATGGACTGACGACGCCCTCGTTCTCTCGGTCCGCCAGCATGGCGAGTCGAGCACGATCCTCGAAGTCCTGACCCGCAGCCATGGCCGTCATCTGGGATTGGTGCGCGGCGGGCGCAAACTGAAGCCCGTGCTCCAGCCCGGGAACACCGTGCAGCTCCATTGGCGCGCGCGCCTCGCCGAGCATCTCGGCAATTTCACGCCTGAACTGATCCGCGCCCGCGCCGGCGCTTTGATGGACAATCATGAGGCTCTGGCGGGGCTTAACGCCTTTACTTCGGTTGCCATCGCAACCTTGCCCGAGCGCGGCCCGCTCTACGATCCGGTATTTGTCGCTGCCAACATCCTCCTCGACGCCATGATGGAAGACGGTATCGCCCATTGGGGCCCGGTCTATGTGCGCTGGGAGTTGGGCCTGCTGGAGGCTCTAGGTTTCGGTCTAGATCTCTCATCCTGCGCCGCCACCGGGGCTATCGACGATCTCACCTTTGTCTCGCCCAAATCGGGCCGCGCGGTCTCGACGGAGGCTGGCGCGCCTTACGCCAGCCGCATGTACGCCCTGCCGCAATTCCTTCTGGGTTCGCAGAATGCGGTGACCCCAGGCGACATCGCCGCCGGTCTGACACTGACGGGCGGTTTCCTCTCTGAGCGGGTGCTGCGCCCCAACGGCAAAACAATGCCGCCGCCGCGCTTGCGGCTCGATGCCTTGCTGGGCCAGAAAGACGGCGAATCACGATAAAGCTTCGCCCCCTCGCTCCGCGAGGGTTGGTTGCATTTTTGAAAGTTCGCGTTCATGGCCACGCCCCCGATTGTTGACGACATCCGCCCCGAGCAGCTTTCCTCGGCCCTCAGCGAGCGCTACCTCGCCTATGCGCTGTCAACCATCACCCAGCGCGCGCTGCCGGATGCCCGCGACGGTCTGAAGCCCGTCCACCGCCGCCTGCTGCACGCCATGCGGCTCTTGGGCCTGGATCCCAAATCGGGCTTCAAGAAATGCGCCCGCGTGGTTGGCGACGTCATCGGCAAATACCATCCCCACGGTGACCAGTCGGTCTATGAGGCTTTGGTGCGCCTCGCCCAGGATTTCGCCGTCCGCTATCCGCTGGTCGATGGCCAGGGCAATTTCGGCAATGTGGACGGTGATAGCGCCGCTGCCATGCGGTATACCGAAAGCCGCCTCACCGAAGCCGCGCAAGCCCTGCTCGAGGGTCTGGACGAAGACGCGGTCGATTTCCGCCCCACCTATGACGGTACTGAAGACGAGCCCGTCGTCATGCCGGCCGCCTTCCCGAATTTGCTCGCCAACGGTTCCAACGGCATCGCTGTCGGCATGGCGACTTCGATCCCGCCGCACAATCTGGGCGAGCTTTGCGCCGCCACCATCGAGTTGATCAAGAACCCGGGCGCCAAAGACGCCACCTTGCTCAAATACGTGAAGGGTCCGGATTTTCCCACCGGCGGCATCGTTATGGATAGCCCGGAAGTGATCGCCGAGGCCTATCGCACCGGTCGCGGCTCTTTCCGCGTCCGCGCCCGCTGGTCCAAAGAGGAAGGTCCGCGCAATTCCTATCAAATCGTCATCGACCAAATCCCCTATCAGGTCCAAAAGGCCAAGCTGATTGAGCGCCTTGCCGAACTGATCGAGCTCAAGAAAGTGCCGCTGCTCGACGACGTCCATGA
>Ga0265338_10007869_pt1 | contig 13090 bp, 10 predicted proteins | sample 42126metaG_FD_193579 | JGI IMG/M metagenome (GOLD analysis project Ga0265338, IMG submission 193579) | Rhizosphere microbial communities from Carex aquatilis grown in University of Washington, Seatle, WA, United States - 4-21-26 metaG | ecosystem: Host-associated > Plants > Roots > Rhizosphere... | reverse complement strand
TGCCCAGCGACAGCCGTGCGGCCTCGAACAGTTCCGGCTCGCGCTGCCGGTCGCACTCGACCACGCCGCCGTCGGCCAGCACCAGCCGGAAGCCCTCGGCGGCCGTGGCCAGCGAGCCCAGGGTGCGGCCGGTGCCGTGGGTGGCCGTCGAGACAGCGCCGGCGATGGCCTGCTTGTCAATGTCGCCCTGATTGATCAGGGAGAAGCCCTTCTCCCACAGCGCCGCGGTCAGCTTCGAGATCGGCCAGCCGGCCGGGACCCAGGCGCTCTTGCCGTCGTCGGCGACCTGGATCGTGTCCTCCAGATCGCCCAGCCGCAGCAGCGTCCCGTCGGTCTCGCAGAGCGGCATGAACGAGTGGCCGGCGCCGGTGACCCGCACCTTCGCGGCCTCGCGGACCAGGCTATGCAGCTCAGCCTCGGTGCGAGGCGCCGCGACCTTGGCCGGCTCGCCGACCACGCTGCCGGACCAGTTTCGCCATTCCGCCACGTCAGGCTCCCTACCGCGCCAACTCCAAGTTAGGTTTGGCAGACAACCGCCGAGAGGAACAGAGATGGCGTTCGCCGAATATGCCGAGTTCGACGGGGTGGGCCTGGCCTCGCTGGTCCGCAAGGGCGACGTGACGCCGGCGGAGATCACCGAGGCGGCGATCGAACGGATCGAGCGGCTGAACCCGGCGATCAACGCGGTGGTCTACAAGGCCTACGACGAAGCGCGGGCCACAGCGGCGGGCGCCCTGCCGGACGGGCCGCTGAAGGGCGCGCCGTTCCTGGTCAAGGACCTGTTGCTCACGGTGGCCGGCTGGCCGCGCACCAGCGGCAGCAAGTGGTGTGTCGGCCTGGTGGACACCGAGGACTCCGGCCTGATGAAGAAGTACCGCTCCAGCGGCGCGGTGACTCTCGGCAAGACCAACCTCTCGGAATTCGGCATCGCCGGCACCACCGAGAACGCCCTCTTCGGACCCTGCGCCAATCCCTGGAACACCGAACACATCGTCGGCGGCTCCTCCGGCGGCTCGGCGGCGGCGGTGGCGGCGGGGATGGTCCCGCTGGCCCACGGCGGCGATGGGCGCGGCTCGATCCGCATCCCGGCCAGCTGCTGCGGCCTCGTCGGCCTGAAACCCACCCGCGACCGCAACATCGACATGCCCGACGGATACGATTTCGCCCAGGGCTATGTGGTCGAACACGTGATGACCCGCACGGTGCGCGACTGCGCCGCCATGCTCGACGTCACCGGCGTGCCCGAGCCCACCGCGCCCTACGCCCAGCCCGCGAAAGACCGTCCCTATCTGGAGGAAATCGAGCGCTCGCCCGGCAAACTGAAGATCGCCTGGTCGTCCGCCACCGCCAACGGCCGGCCGATCCATCCCGAGGTGCAGGCGGCGCTGGAAGCCACCGCCGAGCTGCTGAAGGGGCTCGGCCACGAGGTGGTCCCGCGCGACCCGGCGGTCGACCAGCGCGCGCTGTGGGCCTCGCAGAATTCGTTCTCGGGCGCCAACTACGCGGCCGGCATGAAGCGGCTCCTCGACCGCGTCGGTCGCGAGCCGGAGCCGGACGAACTGGAGGGCCTGACCTGGGCCAGCTGGAAGGGCGGCCAGCGCACCACCGGCGAGGCGACGATGTGGGACGCGCAGGAGCTGCGCATGCTGGCCCACCAGGTGATGGCGCTCTACGTCGACGTCGACGTCTTCCTCACCCCGACCCTGGCCGCGCCGCCGCCGAAGCTGGGCTATTTGTCGCCGGTGCTGAACGCCCCGCGCGACATCGGCCGGCGCAACGGCGAGTTCTTCCCGTTCTGCGGCCCCGCCAACATGACCGGCCAGCCCTCGATCTCGCTGCCGCTCTGCATGTCGTCCGAGGGCCTGCCCATGGGCATGATGTTCACCGCCCGCTACGCCGACGAAGCCACCCTTTTCCGGCTCGCGGCGCAGCTGGAAAAGGAAGCGCCGTGGAAGGATCGGCGGGCGGGGTTGAAGGGAGCCTGATGCCGATCGTCGTTCGCCCCTCGGTCGCCGCCGACGCCGAGCCGCTCACCCAGCTGATCAACGCGATCATCGCCAAGGGCGGCACGACGGCGCTTGAGGTTCCGTGGAGCGCTGAGGGGCTCAACTGGGTCTACCTCACCGGTCCGGACGTGATCTGTTGCTTCACCGCTATCGATGACGAGACCGGAGAACTCGCCGGCTTCCAGACTCTGGGCCGCTATCCGGGGCTGGCGGAGGGGCTGGGCGACATCGGCACTTTCACCCGCATCGGCGGCCAGCAGCGGGTGTCGGTTCGGCATTGTTCGCGGCCACCCGTGAGCGGGCCCGCGCCCTCGGCGTCGCCGCGATCAACGCCACCATCCGCGCCGACAACAGCGGCGGCCTCGCCTTCTACAGCCGCATGGGCTTCGTCGATCACCACGTGGACAAGGCCGTGCCGCTGAAATCCGGCCTGCCGGTGGACCGGATCAGCAAGCGCTACCCGCTGACCCCGGCGTAATCCAACATCCCGCTCATCCCGTCGAAAGACGGGACCCAGTGCGGTCTGGGCAGGGCTGGACCGCTCAGGAGAGCGGGCGCGCCGCAGGCGTCAAAAAAAGGGTAACCGCAGAGGACGCGGAGGAACACGCAGAGGACGCGGAGGAGAGCCAGCCCCTCTGCGACCGCCGCGCCTTCTCTGCGTCCACTGCGGTTATGTTTCTCGCCTGCGGCGAGCGCTAAACTGGCAAGGCTTACGCCCCTTCGCTGAACCCTGCCAGGGTCCCGGCTTTCGCCGGGATGAGCGGGTGGGTAGGGTGGGGTATGGCCGCACCTTCCATAGAGTTCTTCTTCGACTGCTCCAGCCCGTGGACCTATCTGGCGTTCACCAACATCCAGCCGCTGGCGGCGGAGTTCGGGGCGACCATCACCTGGCGGCCGATCCTGGTGGGCGGGATCTTCAACACCATCAATCCCAGCGTCTACGAGGGCCGCAGCAACCCGGTGCCAGCCAAGGCGCGCTATTCCGGCAAGGATTTGCAGGACTGGGCGCGGCTCGCCGGCCTGAAGATCAAGATGCCGCCCAGCGTTTTCCCGGTGAACAGCGTCAAGGCCATGCGCATGTGCCTGGTGCTGGGCCAGGAACGGCTGGTTCCCTTCGCCGCCTCCGTTTTTGAAGCCTACTGGAGCCGCGACGAGGATATCTCGCAGGAGACCGTGCTGCGCAGCATTTGTGCAGCATTGGACCTCGATTCCGACGCCCTGCTGGCGGCGCAAGGCGCGGACGAGATCAAGGCGCAGCTGCGCGCCAACACCGACGAGGTGATGCGCCGCGGCGGCTTCGGCTCGCCCACCATCTTCGTCGGCGGGACCGACATGTACTTCGGCAACGACCGGCTGCCCCTGGTCCGCGCGGCGCTGGAGCGGGCGCGCGGCTAGCCTCGCGCCCGCTCCTTTTGTGGCGCGACAGCAGGGCCGTATCTGTGATTGGATTTGAACGAACCTCATTCGGGACTTTGCATGCTGGACACCGCCGCCCGCGACGTGACGCGGGGAACCTTCGAGATCACCGTCAATGACGAAGAGCGGCGCGTGAACGTCGACCTGCGCACCACGCTGCTCGACCTGCTGCGCGAACACCTGGGGCTGATGGGCACCAAGAAGGGCTGTGACCACGGCCAGTGCGGCGCCTGCACGGTGCTGGTGGACGGCGTGCGGATCAATTCGTGCCTGTCGCTGGCGGTGATGCACGAGGGGCAGGCGGTGACCACCATCGAGGGCGTCGGCCTGCCGGGGAACCTGCATCCGCTGCAGACCGCGTTCCTGGATCGCGACGCCTTCCAGTGCGGCTACTGCACCCCCGGCCAGATATGCTCGGCGCTCGGCATGCTGGAGGAGGTGCGGCGCGGCGAACCCAGTCAGGCCACGGAGGACCTCGCCGCAGCCATCGTCTCGCTCACCGACGAGGAAATCCGTGAACGGATGAGTGGCAACATCTGTCGCTGCTCGGCCTACCCGCAGATCCTGGAAGCGATCCGCGACATCGCCGGAGCCGCCGCATGAGGTCGTTCACCTACGAGCGGGCCCCGGACGCCGCCGGCGCGGCCAAGACCGCCGCGGAACATCCGGGCGCCCGGTTCCTCGCCGGTGGCACCAACCTGCTGGACCTGATGAAGCTGGAGATCGAGCGGCCCCGCCACCTGATCGACGTCGGCCGCCTGCCGCTGGCCGAGATCGCGGAGACCGCGGACGGTGGCCTGCGCATCGGCGCGGTGGTCACCAACACCGCCGCGGCGTCGGACCGCCGGGTGCGGACGCGCTATCCGGTGCTGGCCCAGGCGCTGCTGTCCGGCGCCTCGGCGCAGCTGCGCAACAAGGCCACCGTCGGCGGTAACCTGATGCAGCGCACCCGGTGTCCCTACTTCTACGACGCCGCCAAACCCTGCAACAAACGCGAGCCCGGGGCCGGCTGCAGCGCGCTGGGCGGGCTCAACCGCGGCCACGCCATCCTGGGCGCCAGCGAAGCCTGTGTGGCCACCAATCCCTCGGACATGGCCGTGGCGCTGTCGGCGCTGGAAGCGCAGGTCGAGACGGTGACGGCAACCGGCGCGACGCGCAGCCTGGCCCTGGACGAGGTGCATCGCCTTCCCGGCGAGACGCCGCACGTCGAAACCAACCTGGAGATCGGCGAGCTGGTCACCGCCATCGTCCTGCCCCCGCCGCCCGAGGGCCGGCAGGAGTATCGCAAGGTGCGCGATCGCGCGTCCTACGCCGGCGGCCTGTTCAGCCTGGCCCTGGCGGGCGAGCGGATGGCGATGGGGGCGGTGGCGCTGAAGCCCTGGCGCGCGAGCAAGGCGGAGGCGGCCCGCGCCGCCGGCGCCTCGCCCGCCGAGGCGGCGGAAGCTGAACTCGCTGAGGCCCGCGGTCTCGGCCGCAACGATTTCAAGATCACCCTGGCGCGGCGGGTCATGGCCGCGGCGCTGGAAGGAACACCCCTGCGATGAGCAGCATCACCGACTACGCCCTGCCCAATCCGGTCAACCAGAACCGCTCCGGCATCATCGGCCGCGCGGTCGACCGCTACGAGGGCCCGCTGAAGGTGTCCGGCACGGCGCCGTACGCCGCCGAGGTGAAGACGCCGTCGCCGCCGGCCTATGGCGTCTTCGTCGGCGCTGAGATCGGCTGCGGCTGGGTGCGGGCGGTGGACGACGTGGCGGCCAAGGCCGCGCCCGGCGTGAAGCTGGTCTGGCACGTGTTCGACCAGCCGCCCGGCCAGGGTGAGGCGGGCGCCAAGTCCTACGTGCAGGGCCAGGCGGTGGCTGACCCGGTGTTCGTCAACCCGAAGGTCCGCTTCTTCGGCCAGCCGGTGGCGCTGGTGGTGGCCGACACGTTCGAGAACGCCACCGCGGCCGCGGGCATGGTGCGAGTGAGCTACGAAGAAGACCCCGAGGCGGAATACGAGTTCCAGCCGGCCGACGCGGCGCCGGCGGAGAACGATCAGGACTCGGCCGTCGGCGAGTTCGAGCTGGCCTTCGCCGAGGCGCCGATCCAGCTCGACGAGGTCTATGAGACCCCGATCCAGAACCACTGCCAGATGGAGCCCTGCGCCACCACCGCCTGGTGGGAGGAGGGCACGGTGCAGGTCAACACCTCCGTGCAGATGATCAAGGGCCCGCAGCACCTTGTGGCCGAGACGCTGCAGATCCACCGCGAGAACGTGCACCTGATGTCGCTCTATGTGGGCGGCGGCTTCGGCGGCAAGGGGTCCAGCTACGAGGACCTGGCGTCGGCGGCGCTGGCTTCGCGGGTGTTGCGTCAGCCGGTGAAGATCGTGCTGACCCGCCAGCAGATGTTCAACGCCACGGTCCACCGCCCGGCGACGGTGCAGCGGGTGCGGCTGGGCGCGACACCGGACGGCCGGCTGACCGCGCTGTCGCTGATGGTTGCCACGCACTGCGCCCGCAACGCCCCTTTCATAGAGCGCGCCGCCGCCTTCTCGCGCGCGCTCTACGCTGCGCCGAACCGGCTCACCGGCCACCGGCTGCAGCTGCTGGATATTGCCGTCGCCAGCGCCATGCGCGCGCCGGGCGAAGCGTCCGGCATGATGAGCCTGGAGGCGGCCATGGACGAACTGGCCGACCGGCTCGGCCTCGATCCCATCGAGCTGCGCATCCGCAACGAGCCGGACAAGCACCCCGAGAGCGGCCAGCCCTATTCGGCGCGGCAGCTGATCGAGTGCATGCAGGACGGCGCGGCCAAGTTCGGCTGGAACAAGCGCAATCCCAAGCCCGGCCAGACCCGCGACGGCCGCTGGATGGTGGGGATGGGCATGGCCGCCGCCATCCGCGGCAACTTCCTACTCCCCGCCAAGGCCAGCTTGAAGGTCGATGCCGAGGGCAACATTCGCCTGCGCCAAGGCATGACCGACATCGGCACCGGCAGCTACACCATCCTGGCCCAGATCGCCGCCGAGACCATGGGCGTGCCGCTGGAGAAGGTGATCGTCGAGATCGGCGACAGCGGATTTGCCCCCGCGCCAGGCTCCGGCGGCCAGTTCGGGGCGGCCTCGGCCGGGTCCGGCGCGCTGGCCGGCGGCATGGCGCTCCGGGCCAAGCTCACCGAGATGGCCATCGCTGATCCGGCCTCGCCGCTTTACGGCGCGGCGCCCGAGGCGGTGGAGTTCCGCGACGGGCTGATCACGGTGGAGAACCGCTCCGAGACCCTGGCGGCGCTGGTGACGCGGCTCTCGCCCGAGGGAATCGAGGCGGAGGGGTCATCCTCGCCCGCGCCGGACATCCGCCAGTTCGCCAGCTACTCCCACGGCGCCCAGTTCGCCGAGGTGGGGGTGGATACGATCACCGGCGAGGTGCGGCTGCGGCGCATGCTGGGGGTGTTCGCCTGCGGGCGCATCCTCAACGCCAAGACCGCCAAGAGCCAGATCACCGGCGGCATGATCTGGGGCGTCGGCACGGCGCTGACTGAGATCAACCGCGTCGATCCGCGTTACGGCAGCCTCGGCAGCCAGGATCTCGGCACCTATTTCCCGCCGGTGCACGCCGATATCGCCAACCTTGACGCCTATTTCCTGCCGTAGGTGGACGACAAGGCCAATCCGCTCGGCATCAAAGGCGTCGGCGAGGCCGGCATCTGCGGCGCCGGCGCGGCCATCGCCAACGCGGTCTACAACGCCTGCGGGGCGCGAGTGCGCGACTATCCGCTGACCCCCGAGCGCGTGCTGGCGGCGATGGGCGTGCTCTAGCCGCCGCTTGGCGCCAGCTTCACCGTCACCTCGGCCGAGAGGCCCGAGCGCAGCCGGTCCAGCCCCGTCTGGCCGGGGTCGAGCACGATGCGGGCGGCAACGCGTTGCACGATCTTGGTGAAGTTTCCCGAGCCGGGCTCGAAGGGCAGCAGGGCGAACTGGGCGCCGGAGCCGGGAGCCAGGCTGTCGACGCGGCCGGTGAAGGTCAGGCCGGGCAGGGCGTCGATCTTCACCACCGCCGCCGCGCCGGGCCGCATGCGGCCGACCTGGGTTTCCTTGAAGTTGGCGGTGATGGTCGGCTGGGACGCATCGACGATGGTCATCAGCGTCACGCCCGGCTGCACCATCGCGCCGACGTCGGCTTGGATGTCCGCCACCGTGCCGGCGGCAGGGGCGGTGACCAGGGTGTGGGACTTTTCCAGCTGGGCGGCTTCCAGTTCGGTGTGGGCGCGGAACTCGGCGGCGCTGGCCTGCGCGAGGTCGGCCTGGATCTCGCCACGGGTGCGCGCCGCGACCAGTTCCTGCCCCTGGGCGGCTTGGAACGCCTGACGAAGCACTGGGTCGCTCGCACCCTTGGCGCCGGCGAGGTTTTCCGCACCCTTCACCTGGCTCTCGGCGAGGCTCTCCTCGGCGTCGAGGCGGGCGAGCCCGGCCTTGCCGGCCTTTTCGGAGGCCTGCGCCGCCATCAGGTCGCCCTGCGCCTGGGCGATCTTCAGGTCGTATTCTTCGGGGTCGATCTTCACCAGCACGTCGCCGGCTTTGACCGGCCGGTTTTCCTGGGCGTCGATCTCCAGCACCATGCCGCGCACCTTCGGCGACACCAGGGTCTTGCCGGTCTGCACATAGGCGTCGTCGGTTGAGGTCTCGGCCTTGTCGGCGAAGATCCAGCCCAGCCCGCCGGCCATGGCGGCGACCGCGACCAGCGCGACGATCAGCATGCGCCATCGCCCGCGGGCCGTGGCGGCCAACCCCCCTGAACCGCCGCTCGCCATGCTCTGTGCGGATCGCTCCCTGCGGCGTGTCCCTCGCGCAGGGGATGATGGTAGCATGAATGCAAGGATCGCAAGGGGCACCCGGATTTGAGCGCTGTGGCCACCACGGGCGAGACCGAGGCGAGCGCGGCGCAGGGGCTGAGCGAGGGGCTCAAGCTGGCGATCTTCCTGGTCATGGCGGTCGGCCAGTTCATGTCGCTGCTCGACATCCAGATCGTGGTGGCCTCGATGAGCTCGATCCAGGCGGGACTTTCGGCGAGCCAGGATGAGATTGACTGGCTGCAGACCGCCTATCTGATGGCCGAGATCGTGATGATCCCGCTCTCGGCCTTCCTGGCCCAGGCGCTCTCGACCCGATGGGTGTTCGTTGGCTCGGCGGCGCTCTTCACCCTCACCAGCCTGCTCTGCGGCGCGGCCTGGGATCTGCCCTCGATGATCGGCTTTCGCGCCGTGCAGGGCTTCGTCGGCGGGGCGATGATCCCGCTGGCCTTCGCCACCGGCTTCGCCTTCTTCGATGGGGCGAAAGCGGCGATGGCGACGGCGGTGCTGGGGGTGATCTCCACCCTGGCCCCGACGCTGGGCCCCGCCATCGGCGGCTGGATCACCGACACGCTGGGCTGGCGCTGGCTGTTCTTCATCAACATCGTGCCGGGCGCGCTGGTGGCGATCTCGCTGATCGCGCTGGGCCGATACGAGAAGGCAGAGCCGAAGCTATTGGCCCACATCGACTGGCTGCACGCCGCCAGCCTCGCGGCGTTCCTGGGTGGGCTGCAATATGTGCTGGAGGAGGGGCCGCGCCGGGCCTGGCTGCAGGATCGCGGCGTTGCGGCCATGGCCTGGGTCGCCGTGGTGGCCGGGGTGGTGTTCCTGGAGCGGTGTTTCTACTCGCGCCAGCCGCTGGTGAAGATCGCCGCCTTCCGCGAGAAGGGCTTCGCGGTGGCCAGCGTGCTCAGTTTCGTCATCGGCTTCGGCGTTTTCACCGGCGTCTACCTGACCCCCGTGTTCCTGGCCGAGGTACGCGGCTACTCCAGCATCGACATCGGCATCACCGTCTTCATCGGCGGCCTCTTCATGACCCTCTCGGCTGCGCCGGCGGCCTGGCTGGCCACCAAGCTCGACCTGCGCATCGTGCTGGCGGTCGGCCTGGCGCTCTACGCGATCTCACAATGGATGATGACCACGCTCGGGTCTGACTGGGGGTTCTGGCAGCTGTTCGCGCCGCAGGCGGTGCGCGGGGTCGCGGTGCTGTTCTGCATGGTGCCGGTGGTGGGGATGGCGCTGAAGGACATCCCCGACGACGAACTGCGCGACGCCTCGGGGCTCAACACCCTGACCCGCAACCTCGGCGGCGCGGTGGGCATCGCGGTGGTCAACACCTGGCTGATCGAGTTCGCGATGCAGCACGGCGCCAGCCTCGTCCAGTCGCTGGGCCAGGGGCCGGCGGCGATGGATGCGCTGCAGGGGCTCGCCATGCGCTTTGGCGCCAACGGCTTCGATCCTACGCAGAGCGGCCAGATCGCCGCGCAGACCCTGGCGAGCGGGGTGTCGGCTCAGGCGCTGACCCTGGCCTTCGACGACGTGTTCCAGCTCTCCGCCTGGCTGTTTGCCGCCTGCCTGCTGCTGGTCCCCTTCTGCAGCGGCGGCCGGATGACGCAGGAGCCGCGCCGGGGCATGGGCCACTGACAAGCTGCCATGATGGCGCCCTGGAATGCGCCTAGCGCGGGCGCGCCGGCATGGCGCCTTGGGGCGAGCCCCGCCGCGCGCTAAGTTGGACGGACCTCAGAGGCGCCTCCCGTATGATCCACCGAGTGAAAGCCGTCTTGCCGGCGCTGGCCGCGACGCTGGGCCTGTTGCTGGCGGCGCCATCCTGGGCGGCGCCAACCCCTATCGGCCCCGCCAACCCGGTGGACGCGACGGCCGACGATCCGACCTATCCCTTCACCCGTCCCAATCCCGACGCCGAGATCGGCAAGCTCGACAACGGTCTCACCTACGGGGTGATGCGCCGCGCCGGCACCCGCCAGGTCTCGATCATCCTCTACGTCGGCGCCGGCAGCATGGACGAGAAGGAGAACGAGCGCGGCGTCGCCCACTTCCTCGAGCACATGGCCTTCAACGGCTCCAAGAACTTCCCGCCCGGGACGGTGATGCAGCGCTTCGCCGACATCGGCGTCTCCATCGGTCGCGACCAGGACGCCGAGACCAGCTTCGACAACACCACGTTCAGCCTCGACATCTCCGAGATCACCCCGGACCGGCTCGACATGTCGTTCGCCTGGCTGCGCGACGTCGCCGACGGCCTGACCATCGAGCAGTCGCAGGTCGATCGCGAGCGCGGCGTGATCATGTCGGAGTACATCGGCAGCCGCAGCGCCATGGGCCAGATCGGCGAGGCCAGCGAGAACTTCATGCTGCCGGACGTGCTAGGCCCCAAGCGCCTGCCGATCGGGCTCAAGGAGGTGATCAGCAACGTCAATGCCGACACCATCCGCGGCTTCCACGATCGCTGGTATCGGCCGGAGAACTCCATCGTCGTCGCCGTCGGCGACCTGTCGCGGGCGGAGCTGAAGGCCCGGATCGAGGCCGCGTTCGGCTCCTGGCGTAACCCGACGCCGCCTCCGACCAAGGTCGATCTCGGCCATGTCGATCCCAAGCGCCCCAGCGCCGTGCTGACCGAGACCGAGGGTCGGGCGCCGCCGACGCTGCAGATTTGCCGGGCCATGGACAAGGACCCGGACCAGCGCGAGGGCGTGGCCTCGCGCCTGCACGACTTCGAGACCGGTCTGTGGGAGTCGACGCTCGCCACGCGCTTCTCCGCCCTGGCCAGTGGCGGAAACCCGCCCTTCGTCGGCGCGGAGGTTGGCCGCGACCAGCTGTTCGACGCCGCCGAGGCCACGTGCGTCAGCGCCTCGCTACGCGATCAGGACTGGAAGACCGCCCTAGCGGCGGTCTCCAGCGAGACCCGGCGCATGGCCCGCTATGGCCTCACCGACGAGGAGTACCAGCAGGGGGTCAAGGCGCTGGAGGCCAGTGTGGAGGCCGAGGTGGGCCAGGCGCCGACGATGACCGGCGCCCAGCTGGCCCAGAGCATCGTCTCCAACCTCACCGAGAGCGGCACCTTCTCCACCGCCGAGGAGGATCAGCGGATCGGCCGCCTGGCGCTGGCCCAGCTGAGCCGCGAGAAGGTCAACGCCGAGTTCAACCGCATCTGGAGCGACGCCGGCGCGCCGGTGGTGGTGCTGGTGACGCCGCAGCCGCAGCAAGACGCCGCCGTGCTGTCGGCCTGGAAGCTGGCCGAGGCGGGTCCGCCCCCTACGCCGCCAGCCGAACATCTGGGCAAGGCCTGGGCCTACGCCAGCTTTGGAACGCCGGGAACCGTGGTCAGCCGCGAGCCGCTGCTCGACATCGACGCCACCCACATCGCCTTCTCCAACGGCGTGCACCTGAACTTCAAGTCGAGCCAGAACGCCCAGGATCGGGTGGAAATCCGCATCCGCTTCGGCGCCGGGCAGCAGGAGCTGGCCACCCGGGACCTGCCGGCGGCGCGGCTGGGCGCCACGCTGTTGCGGGACGGGGGCCTCGGCAAGAACGACTTCGAGGACACCGTCCGCTTTTGCGAGGGGCACGCCTGCGATTTCACCCTCTCGGTGGGCCGCGACGCCTTCGAGATCGCCGGTTCCACCCGCCCGTCCGACCTCGACGTCGAGCTGCAGCTGATCACCGCCTACCTGTCCGATCCGGGCTTCCGCAACGACCTGGACGCCCGCATCCCCACGGCCGTGCACACCCTCTACGACATGACCCGCAGCGAGCCCGGCTTCGCCGCGGCCCAGGCCCGGGAAAACGCCCTACCGCCGCCACGCATCCCGCTGCTGCCCGCCGAGCGTGACCTCGATAGCGTGAAGAGCGCCGACTTCGCCCGCATCCTGGGACCGGCGCTGAAGACCGACGCCCTGGAGGTCACCATCGTCGGCGACGTCGACCAGGCGACGGTGGAGCAGGCCGTGGCCAAGACGCTCGGCGCCCTGCCGCCGCGCGAGTGGAAGGACACCGCCCGGCCCAACGCGCCCAAGGTGCGCTATCCGCCACCCATGGTGCAGCCGGTAATGGCGACCCACGACGGCTCGCCGGAAAAAGCCACGGTGCTGGCCACTTGGCCGCTGTTCGTCTGGACCCCCGACCGGGTCCGCGAGCAGCGCACCCTCGATCTGCTCGGCGAAATCGTGCAGGGCGAGGCGATCGACGACATCCGCCAGCGTCTTGGCAAGGCCTATTCGCCGGTGGTGGACGTGGAGCTGGCCCGCGGCGGCGACCAGGGCGCCCTGTCGGTGGTCATCGACACCGCCCCGGACGCCACCGCGATCGTGGCCGACGAACTGCGCAAGATCGCCCAGCGGCTGGCGAGCGGCGACATCACCGACGCCATGCTGGAGCGCGCGCGCCAGCCGGTGCTCGACAACGGCGCCACGCGGGAGATATCCAATCCCTGGTGGATCGCCATGCTGGATGGCTCATGGGCACATCCGGATCAGATATCGGCGGCCAAGACTTGGCAGACCGACTACGCCGGCATCAGCCTCGACGAGGTGAAGACCGAGGCCAAGCATTGGCTGGCGCCCGACCCCCTGATCGTCATCGCCCGCCCCGCCACCCAGGCGGCCGCCGCGAGTGGGCCAGTCAAGCCGAAGGGCTGAACGCGATGGATGGGGGCCTGAGCTGGGAGAAGGGCGCCGCCGCGCCGCCTCTGCTGGAGACCACCATCGGCGCGGCGCTGGACGCCGCCGCCGCGCGCTGGGGCGACGCCGAGGCGCTGGTCAGCGTCCAGCAGGGCATCCGCTGGAGCTGGGTGAGCCTCGCCCGCAAGGCCGACACGCTGG
>Ga0265338_10007868_pt1 | contig 13090 bp, 11 predicted proteins | sample 42126metaG_FD_193579 | JGI IMG/M metagenome (GOLD analysis project Ga0265338, IMG submission 193579) | Rhizosphere microbial communities from Carex aquatilis grown in University of Washington, Seatle, WA, United States - 4-21-26 metaG | ecosystem: Host-associated > Plants > Roots > Rhizosphere... | reverse complement strand
AAATGTTAACGTACAATTCCGGACATTTATATGTTCGAAGTTACCTTGATGGTTCTATATTACATGATGTTCCAACACAATACAACATATATCAATTTCATAAACCGATTTGTCTTATAAATCATACCATAGTGTGTAAAGACGGTATATACTTGACATTAAACTAATTTTTTCATGAAAAGGCATCTTCAATTTTGTTTATTAGTTACTTTTCTTGTCGGCAATATATATGCGCAGAATCTTAAAATTGGATTTGAAGGAGGTCGGGGTAGCTATACTATGAAAGAAATGAAAGATGTTAATAATCTAATGATAAGCGAAATTCCTTTTGATTCAAAAATTGTGACTGATTTCCCTTCAAATTATTATATCCAACCTTCAATTAGTCTTGATTATCAGAAATTCTCTCTGGGTATCATCTATGCATATAATTCGACTGGATCTAGAATATCAAGCATCGATTATTCTGGTGAATATAGGTATGATTTGCAATTAAGTTCCAACTCACCGGCTCTCCAAATTGAATATTATATTTATAAAAAGAAATTTGAGATGTCATTTTATACAAATCTCGGTTTGGTATACACAAAATTAACTATGCATGAATTGCTAACTGTTTATGATACCAATTTGGATAATTCTAAAAATGAATTTCTATCCATAAATTCGAATCTAGAACCGGGATTTCATTTTTCTAGAAATATTGGAGTCTGCAACATTGGAATTAATGTAGGATATTCTATCAATTATTATAAACAAGGGTTTTATCTTAAAGATAATAAAAAAATACCGTTAATGAATGGTAATGATCAAGTTAAACCAGATTGGAGTGGTTTAAGGTATGGCATATTTTTAAAATATAATTTAAACACAATCTTTCATAGCTCGGAGTAGCGCACTTGTTCGGCATAGGCTTCCACCTAGGTCGAAACTAGAGCCAAGCTCCTGCTTGGCAGTAGGCAGTCCTGAAACTTGGGGATTCTTTTTATGGAAACCTAGGAAGGAGCAACCACCCAACCACGATTAACCAATTGTTTATCGTTTATCTCTATTTTTCAGTTTCCCAAATTCGGCGTAGGCTCCTTGCCTACATCGCAGCTAAAAGAAGGCCTCAGGCTTGCAATAAATAAAACAAAGCTGTAGCTTTGTTTCTATCAATGTCGTAGCGAGATGCTCCGCCAAATGGAAAAACCTTAAAGAAATTTTGAATCGAAAATAGTCTTTTCTAGTATGAAACACACCTTCTTTCTTTTTAGTTTGCTGCTATCAATGCAATTAAGTTTTGCCAATTCAAACCACATAGAGTCAATTTTAAATTCTCAGATTCATTCTGTTGGGATAGTAGATAAAACGCAGAAAGAAAATCGTATCTATTTAAACAACTCTTTTACCTCACCTACCATTTTAAATCCGGAAGCCATTCAACAAATCAAGGGATTAGTTATATATCGTATTGATTTGGTGTACACCAAATATAGAAGCAGTAAGACTTTTAACCAACGAGAATTAAACAGAAAACGTTTATTGGCTTTACAATCTCTTTACCCCGAAGTTTTTAAAAACCGACTTATAGCATGGCGCTTGGTAGAACAAAAAGAACCGGCCAGTCCTGAAGCAGCAAAAATATATTTCCATGGTTTTATCCTGTATTACCGTCCTGCAGGAAGCGAAGAACAGACAGCCAAAGAGATTGCCTATATAAAAGACTTGATTGACGGCAAAACCCCGAGTTATGCCCCCTTAGTCTCCGAAGATATTGTGGAGGTGATAAGCAAAGATAAACCAAAACCTGATTCGCTTGCTGCTAAGGAGAAAAACACCTCCGGCTTTTCAGTGCGACAAGTGCCCAGTTTCAAAGGAGGTCTTTCGGTTCTACAAGATTATCTAAATACCAACTTAAAATTAGGGGGGGAGGGAAAAGTGAGTGTCCGGTTTACGGTTACCAAAACCGGTGAAATAAAGGATGCCGGAGTTGTCTATAAATCGGGCAACGTAAATGATATGGAAGTGATAGATGTAGTGAGTAAAATGCCCAACTGGGAGCCGGGTAAAGTGAGAGGCAAAGCCGAAGATTACAGTTATACCATACCCCTACTACTTTCAAAAGATGAGACCAGACTCAGTCCTGAATTATCCTCTTCCTTGTTGATGCATGCACAACCCTTATCTTCGGGAGTTGAACCGGAGGAAACTATAAAAATCGATTCCACTATTTTCAAGGTGTTTGAAAGGAATAAGCAATGGCAGAAAATGTCCATCGTGTGTGATGTAACGAGTAGTATGTCGCCGTATACTGCTCAAGTAATGCTGTTGTTTAAAGCCTCTTTTTCCGGTAAAGGGTCTTTAGCCGAAAATTATACTTTTTTCAATGACGGTGATAAAAAAACAGATGCTGAGAAGGTTATAGGAAGTACCGGTGGCATTTATTCCGGTAAGGCATCGAGTATTGAGCAGTTAAAGAACTTACTATTTCAAGCTATGATGGGCGGCTATGGGGGTGATATTTGGGAAAACAATTTAGAAGCTACGCTTGAAGCCATTCATCAATGTCCGGCTTGTGGAGATTTTATTATGATTGCAGATAATTTTGCCACACCAAGAGATTTGTCCTTGTGGTATAAGGTTACTATTCCAATTCATATTATTCTTTGTGGTACTTCGGGTGGTGTAAATGTAGACTATCTGAATTTAGCACTTAAAACAAAGGGTACCTTACACACGCTGGAAAGAGATATCACTTTTTTGACAGAACCGAGTGAGGGTAAGAAAATAACTATCGGTAGTGAATCTTTTGTGCTATTTAATGGGAAGTTTGTGCGTGAATAAATGGCTCTTAACAATACAAGACCATCGTATGCATTAAACCCGACGAAGTCGGTAATTAAAAATTCCTTATACGACAGGGTGCTGTTTGAACGAAGTCGACTGTAAGGAGACGGAGTGAGTTCAGCCTGTCATGTTTTTCTTTGTTTCGTTTCTTTTGCGCCAAAAGAAATGAAAAACCAAGCGTTAGCGTGAAAAAGAAACACAAGGTACACCGGTTGTTTATCGTTTATCTCTAATCGCTTATCTCTACAGTTTTGTTCTCCGTTACATACCACAAATAACCTTTCACATTACTATAGCCCATTTTACCTAGCAGCTCAATGTATTGTTGCACTTGTTTGGGGTGGCTGTCGTGGGCTTCACCGAATTTGTAATCTACTACAATTACTTCGTCGGGGGATACCATCACACGATCGGGGCGGCGGGTGCGAGTTTTGCCTTGCTCGTCTTTTACCAAGATAAGACATTCGTTGAAGAGGCGGTATTGGTCGGAGAACCAGTGCTGCACTTCGGAGGCGGCAATGGCTTGGGTAATCTTGTCTATATAGGCTTGCTGTTCGCTGCGGGTAATTAATCCGTCGAAGATAAGTTGCTCCACCGCCTTTGGGGCATCGGCCAACGTGTGGATATTGGAGAACAAGGCATGCATCACATTACCCTGTTGTATATATTGATTTTCGGTAGGCGCTTCGCCTAAGGCGATAAACTCCTTGGACTTGTTGCTTTGACGGAAAATGCTGTCCTTGTCTGGTATCTCTTGCGATACAAAATCTACCGCCACAGTATGTTTATGCGCGTTGTATTTCAATACATTGGCGGTTTCCTTTTCGCCTGCTTGTCGGGTGCCGTCTATTTCGCCGTAAGTGAGTTGTTGTTTCTCCTCGTCCATCTTACCGGGCAGACTAAATGCCGCCAAGTTGTATAGGATTTGGGCAATGGTTACTGTTTTGCTTGTTGCCGCTTTGCTTAGCACGATTAGATTACGCTCTGCACGGGTAAAGGCGACATAGGCCACATTGAGGTTGTCCATGTAGAGCTGCGTAATTTCCTCGGCATATTCCTGCGCAAATACGGATTGCTTCATGGTTTGGTTGTGGTTCACGGGCAGCAGTTCGAGGTTAAAAGGTGCTTCCTTTTTGCTACACCACACGAGGCCGTTGCGTGAGTCGGACATCTTCCAATCGCAAAATGCCACTATCACCGTGTGAAACTGCAAGCCCTTGGACTTGTGTATGGTCATGGCACGTACGCCTCCTAAGCCGGATTCGTTGGGCACGGACTTCTTGCCAAGCTCCTCGTCCCAATAGCTGAGAAAAGCGGTGATGTCCGAGGGGTTTTGTTGCAAATAGCCCATCAAATTATCCATGAAAGCGTATAGGTAGCTGGATTGATTTTCCAATTGCTCCAGTGAGAAAATGCGGTAGATATGCAGAATCAATTCGTAGAGCGGCATCACTTCCAAGCGACTGTAATCCGTCTTGCGGAAACCTTCGGGCAGCAATGAATCGGTGCTGTTGGCATCCCTAAGCAGGCGGTGCATATCCACGGCTTCAGCATGCATGGCCTCTTGCCACATCAACAACAATTGCGCACGGGGCACGGGGTTTTCCCAATCCGCCAGAGTGCGCAAGGCTTCAACAATAATCTTCAATGCCGGAGAAGCCGCCAACTGAAAGGCATCGTTGGAAATAATATCTAAATACTGCTTGGCTGCCAGTTCAGGGAAGTCGGTTTTTTGTGCTGCGAAATATTCCGCCACTTCCATTATTTCACGGTTAGTACGGGTGAGTACGCATATTTGCGAAGCCTCCACTCCGGCGGCCTGCAATTGTTGGAGTTTTTCCACCATCCGTTGCATCGAAGCTTCCCGATAGGAGAGTTCTTCTTCTTTATTCTCGCTGATAAAATCAATGGAAACAAAACCTTGCTCTGACTTGTACTTGGAATGTTGCTCAACGGCATCGGTTTCGTAAGCCGTAGGAAAAGGACTTAGCACTTGTGCACCAAATTCCTGGTTGAGGCTAAGGTCGAGCACTTCGGCTGCTTTCACAAAGAAGGCATTGTTGAAATCCACCACTCGCTTTTGACTGCGGTAGTTGGTATCGAGGGTTTTTGTTTCGGTTTGTAATTGTTGTTCGATGGTGTTGAGTATGCTCCAATCGCCATTTCTCCAGCGGTATATAGATTGCTTTACATCACCTACCACGAGGCTGAAATTGTTGTTGGCTATAATCTCCGATAGCAGCGATTTGAAGTTGCGCCACTGCAAACGAGAGGTATCCTGAAACTCATCAATCATCACATGCCTAATCTCGGAACCAATCTTCTCATACACGAAAGAGGCATCGGAATCGGCTATCATCTGGTTGAGGAACAAGGCTGTTTGCGAAAGCATAAAGCGGTTGTTTTCCTTATTCTGCGCCTCCATCTCAAGAGCAATATCCCACAGCAAACCTAGCTGATGAATGTTTTTGAGAATTAGCACGGAGGAATTATAATTAATCAAATGCTGCGTACGATAATCTTCCGTGTCCTGCAAATGGGTCATCAACACGCTTTGCGCCAGGTAGTTTATTTCATCATTTTGCGCTTTGCTTGCTTTTGAACCTGCCCATTTGCCGGCATCTTCCATCGCTTTTTGAATGGTGGAACCGCAAATGTCATCGCTGTATTTTCCGCTTAATATCTTATTGTAATAGCTGGCTACATAGCCCACGTTCTTACCACCACCGGATAGGTTGTAAGGAGAAACATTATTGTCCTTTAATATCTTGAAAAACAGATTGGCAAAGGTTGGCATCTTTTCTTCAAACTCTTTTTTGAGGCTGCGGTGGGTTTTCATCATTTCGTCAATCAGCTTGGGGTTATCCTCTAGCTGTTGGCGCAAATCCATTTCGTGTTCCTGAAAATATTCGTTGAAGATATTCATCCCGAAGGTTTTCAATTCCTTATCCACCCGCCAACTTTGGCCTTGGTCAATTTTCTCCTCGATATAGCGACCAATCCACTCCAAGAGTTTGGGATCTTGGTTTGATTTCTCAATCATCTGCTTCACTGCATCGCTCACCACGCGGGTAGTGTTCAACTCGATATTAAACTTGGAACCTTTACCCAACTCACGCGCCAAGTTGCGCAACACCCTTTGGAAGAAGCTATCAATAGTACCCACATAAAAGCGACTGTAATCATGTAGAATATCGGTGAGTACGCGCTTGGCTTTCTGTGTGATTTGTGCCCTGCTTAATGGTTTACCAGCTTCGGTCAACTTCTGTTGTACATTCTCCGAAAAGTCCTTACTCTCTTCCAAACCGGCTGCCAAGCCATAGAGCTCGGCAATGATGCGGTCTTTCATTTCGCCTGTGGCATCCTTGGTAAAGGTTACCGCCAGGATATGTCGGTGTGCATGCGCCTCCTCACTGAGCAGGAGTTGCTTAATATATTCCACCGCCAAGGTGTAGGTTTTACCGGAACCGGCGGATGCTTTGTATGTGATGAAGTTGGACAAATTAATCTGCTCTATATGGTACTTTAGATTCTTTTATTTCAACATGTTCAAACCCAAATTCATCTAAAAGCATTTTTAATGATTTCTTTGAAAGTTCAATATCTTGATTAGGCCCAATCCAAATTTCCTTTAAAATCTCTTTCGAGAAAAATTCTTCAATATATGGTACAATCAATCCATTTGAAATTTTATATTTTTTGTCATGTAAACTTAACAAAAAATACATTCTTAATTCTTTTTCATAAGAATAAGCATCGTTTTTAATCATTAATGGAGTTTGTAATATCATTGGTATTTTATATTTCGAGTTAGATTTGTCTAATACTTCTCTTAGAGACTTCAAATCCTTTTCATAAAAACATTTCCATATCTTTTCTTTAAGAGAATTTACATCAAATCCTAATTTAAGTCCTTTCCCATTTTTACCGTACATACTCCACATTGGAAGACTATCAACAGACTCTGAAAAAGACAATATAAAAGAGCTTTTCATAATTCTATCAAAATCTAATCTGTTTACAGCTGTGAAATAGTCTTCAAAAGCATTAAGACCTGATGTAATTTCTGACGGATCATTTAAATATTGACAATGAGTTGCCCTAAGACAAACTTCCTTTCCCTTCTCTTTATTTAGTATTCCTCCAATCAGTGCATCTAAATTTGTATAATGATAAATGACTTTAACATTCTCTTCGGGTTTCAAATAATTTAATAGCTCCATAATAAATTTACTTTAACAAAACTTCTCCACCAAAGGTATCACGCCATCTTCTAAGTTATAGAATGTGTGATGTTTTACAAAAAACAAAGCTAAATGAATTAACTCATTTAGCTCTATAGGGTTTTATAATTATTGATAATTTTCTCGATATAAACATGCTGTCCTAATTTATTGTAGATGATATACCAAGAGGTTCGGCTGTTTCGTTTGTACTGGTGTATGTATTCGCCGTGTTTTTTGTGCTGGCTGTAAGTTGCTTTTCTGTTATAAGTAACTGTATCTAGACTTTCGCAAGTATCTAATATATCGTTATGATATTTTATTACTGTTTCATAAGTCATTATTCTTTGCTTGTTTTCGGTTTCCCAATTTAACAGAGCCTCAAAGATGTCTTGCAAATCAGCCCTTGCTTCTTGCTTAAAGTAAACCATGTTTCTTGCAAAGATTATCTATATCTTTTCTAGATTCTTTTCTAAACTTTTCAGCAGTCATATATCCTTCGGGAGCCTCAGCAACAAAAGTAGGGTCTTCAAATTCAACTTCTTTTTTGTAACGCTTTAGCTCATTTAACAAGCGTTTGCCGTTAATGGTGCTGTCGTCTATTTTTACTGTATGTATCATAATGGTAGAAGTTTATATAACAAAGGTAAGATTTCTTTTTTAGTTTTTCCCAATTTAAATAAACGCAAAGATGCGAAGACGCGAAGAAAAATTTAAAGAGTAAAAGTTTAGACTTTGTGTCTCCGTGTCTTTGCGTTTAAAATATTAAAAGTTTAGTGCTATCATATTTTTACCTACAGTATCGGCCAGTTCTTTGTTTTTAAGTGTCTCCACTATTTTTAAACCGAATTCGATAGCACAGCCTGCTCCTTTGGCAGTGATGATCTTTCCTGAACGCACAACCCGTTGTTTAGATAAGACGGCATCTTCTAAGAACTCTTCATATCCGGGGAAACAAATGGCTTCTTCATTCCTCAATAAACGCATTTTGCCCAATATCATCGGTGCAGCACAAATGGCTGAAAGGAATTTACCTGCTTTGTAATACTCGTTTATCAATTGAATGAGTGGTTTATATTCATCTAAATTTTTAGCACCGGGCATACCTCCCGGTAATATGAGCATATTCCCTTTGCTAAAATCAGCATCAGCAAAAAGAACATCAGCTTGTACGGTTATACCGTGAGTACCAACTACAAGCTTTTCACCTGTAACAGAAACTACAGTGATTTCAATTTCAGTTCTACGCAATACATCTATAACTGCAACTGCTTCAATTTCTTCAAATCCTGTAGCTAAAAACAAGAATACATTATTATTATTCATAAGTTTTAAAATTTAGTAAAACAAAGATACATTTTTACTAATTGAATCGAGCATTCCCTCAACCTCAAACTACGGATGACGGATTAAAATTGTTTTTCTTATGTCCTCAAGCCGGACTGGCTCTTACTTTTTTTCTTTAGCCAAAAAAAGTAAGCAAAAAAGGCCACCGCTAAGCCTGCAAACCTAAAAATTGTCTGCATTACACTAAAATCATCCAAACTCCTCCCTCTGGTCGTCAAACAGGGATGATTTCTTAACGCTTCTTTTCGTCAATTTTCTTAACGGTTTCCAGCCAAGGCGGTAGGAACAGATATTACTCAGACCATTATTAAAAAACAAATTCAAATACACAGATGAAATACTAAATGCCTATGAATAAGAAAAACTAGATGTTTTAAATTTAACAGAATACAACGATTTCTGTTGATAATTTTTCTGCAAAGCAATCGTATTTAATTATATCTTTGGCATAAAATAATTTAGATAAGAAAATCAAGTCTATTAAACTTTGTTCTTTATGACAGCATTATCAATTTTACTTCAAGGAGCAGTAACAGCGGTAGATACAGTAAAAGTAGCAACACACCAAGCAATAACGGTACCCGTGAAAACCGAAAGTTTATTGGATATTACCATGAAAGGTGGCTGGGTGTTGATTCCTATTTCATTTATGTTGTTGGTGGCAGTTTACTTAATAATAGCCAAATCAGTTCACATTGCCGGTGCATCAAGTAAGAATTTGAACTTAACCGACAAAATATGTGACCTGCTTGTGGATGGTAAAGTGGATAATGCCATTACTATTTGTCAATCGAGTAATAAGCCTGCAGGTCATGTGTTGGCAGTAGGTCTTAAAACACTTGGGCATCCCATTAAAGATATTCAAGATGCGATGGAAGGCGAAGCGCGTCAACAAATAGATAAGTTAAACGGTGGTATGCAATATCTTGCAGTTATATCTTCAATTGCACCTATGTTTGGGTTCTTGGGAACTATCTTTGGGGTAATCAAGATTTTTTATAGCATTTCGTTGACTGATAATATTAGTATTGGTATTATCTCCGAAGGGCTTTATCAAAAAATGATTTCGTCAGCTTCCGGGTTGTTAGTTGGGATTATTGCTTATACAGGCTATCATTTGCTTAACGCTGCTATTGATAAAATTACTTCTGATATGGAAAGACAAGGTAATAAGCTTGTAAGCACGTTAAGAGCAAACTAATAGTAAGATTCAAAAAGAATTTACATATGAAAATAAAACGGAGACGAGAATCGCAACCTGAGGTGTACACCTCATCGCTAAGCGATATTATGTTCTTTTTGCTATTGTTCTTCCTTATTATTTCAACAATGGTGAATCCTTCGGTTATTCAGTTAATGCTTCCTAAAGCATCGGCTAATATTCAGAAGATGTCTAAGCAAACACTCAATCTTTCTGTTACGGCGGATTTAAAATATTACCTTAACGATAAGCCTGTAACGTTGGATGAAATTGAACCTGCCATTGCCGGTATGGTAACACCTACGGAAGCTGCTACCGTAATTCTTAGAGCAGACAAATCAATCAAACTTCAAGACCTTGTTTCAATACTTGATATTGGACATAGACTTCGAGTTAAAATGATTCTGGCTACCCAAAAAGATTAATGTTATTCTAGGTTTAAAATATGACACAAAAAAGGGATGAGGTTTTTACCTCATCCCTTTTTTATATGTTCAATTTGTTTCTGCTTGATTAGTTTCCTTGAAACTTGAAGTTGTAAGTGATTGTTCCCACTACATTTCCTGTGGCTTTAGGATCAGGAGAGAATTTCTGTTTCTTGGCCGAAGCTTTACATTCTGCGCGTTGATTTTCATCCGTAATCGTTGTATTTCTGTCAATAGCTGTTCCTATTACATTTCCATTTTTATCTACCGTAATCGAAACAATGATTTTTCCTTCTTGACTACCTACATAAGATGGTCTATTAAGTGCTCCATTCATTGATCTGCCTGCTAGTGACCAAGAGTTTCCACCACCGGCACCATGTCCAAGCGGATTTCCAGGAGAAGCTCCGGTACCTCCGCTGCCATTACCATTACCGAAGCCATCGCCTCCGGTACCATTTCCACCACCGGAACCACTACCGGCTCCTACACCGTTTCCAACGCCACCACCGGAACCTTTTCCAAAGGCGCTCATTGCTCCTTTAGCTTTATTGGTTATGGCTTGTCTTTCACCAGCCAATTGAGCCGCCTTGGCATCGGCTATCTTTTGTTGACGAATTGCTTCTTTTTGACGAAGGTCTTCCAATTGTTGTAATTTAGCTTCTACCGTTTGAACTTGTGGCTGCGGTTTCTTTACTTCTTCTATCTTTTTCTTTACCACAGGTTTATCCGCTACGGCAACAGCCGATTCATCTTGCTGAGACATTACATTTTCTTCTGTAGTACTTGTCTTTGGAGTAGTCGGATTAGAAACTGTAACAGGTTGAATATTTGGTTCTGAAGGAGAGGGCTCAGAGATAGAACCGCCGGGGTTTTTAGCACCGGCTCCACCGGCTCCGTCACCAAACATAACTTCTACCATTTCTTCTGGTGGTTTTACTATGTTTTTGGCTCCCGAAAGCGTGAAATACATCAATAGCAATAGGACAATGCCATTGATAAGCACCGTACCTATTAACCCGTATATGTCTGCTTTCTTCATCTGCTTTTCGTTCTGTTATATGATTAGTCGCAATATGGACTAAATGCTTATATATTATGCAAAAATAATAGATTTAAGCAAACTTCAATACGATAGTTAATAAGTTTTAGTTTGAAGCATACAAAACCCAATTGTAATCTACTTTATTGGCTAAAGTTTTTATTCCGTTAGTTGAACGTGTACAAAAATTCCTTACTTTTACATTTCACTTACTAAATATTCTTAACTCAAAAAAACTAAAAACAGATGAGAGTCGCTATTTTCGGTAATACCTATAAAAAAGAGAACCTCAATTTACTTAGTACATTATTCGGTGTGCTTCATAGAAAAAATGCATCTGTTTATGTAGAACAAGCTTTCTATAACTTCATAATTGAGTATCTTGATTTTAAACCTAATGTAAAGAAGCTAGATGCAGAACAAAGTTTTCATGCAGACTTAGCAGTAAGTATTGGTGGTGATGGTACTTTTCTTAAAACAGCTGCTTATATTGGCAATAAAGGCATCCCTATCATAGGTATCAATACGGGTCGTTTAGGATTCTTAGCTGATATTGCTTATGATGATATAGTGGAGCCTTTTGAGAAAATTCTTGACAATGAATTTATTATTGAAGAACGTACTATGTTGCAAATGAATTGTGGTGAGCATTGTAAATTAAGTTGCCAAAGTCTTGCTCTAAATGAGATTGCCATATTGAAGCAAGACACCTCATCCATGATTACAATTAACGCCTTTATCAATAATCAACATCTTATTTCGTACCAGGCAGACGGTCTGATAATAGCTACGCCAACAGGTTCTACAGCATACTCAATGAGTGTAGGAGGTCCTTTACTTGTGCCTCAGGCAAAAAACATAATACTTACTCCTATTGCACCTCACAGCTTAACAATAAGACCTCTTATTATCACCGATGATTGTGAAATACGTTTGGAAGTAGATAGTCGCACGAACTCATTTCTTGCCTCTGTGGACGGTAGTTCCGAAGTGTTTAACCAAAGTACTATTTTACATATTAGAAAGGCAGATTATTGTATCAAAGTAGTTAAACAAAAAGATCACAACTTCTTTAATACGCTACGTAATAAATTGATGTGGGGAGTGGACAAAAGATTGCAATAAAACAACGATGAGAGATAAACGATGAGAGATTAAGAAAATAAGTTTTAAATTTCCCATTACTTGTTATAACTTCGTTTTTCTATATAAATATTTATGAATAAAAAAGAACTCCGCATTATATACATGGGCACACCCGATTTCGCGGTGGAAAGCCTTAAAGCCTTACACGAAAACGGATACAACATTGTGGGTGTAATTACTATGCCCGACAAACCTGCCGGACGAGGACAAAAACTACAAGTTTCGCCGGTAAAGCAATACGCCTTGGATAACAAACTCCACTTATTGCAACCCGAGAAACTAAAAGATGAAACTTTCATTGAAGAATTAAGAAAGTTAAAAGCTGATTTGCAAATCGTAGTAGCCTTCCGTATGTTACCCGAAGTGGTGTGGGATATGCCTCGCTTGGGTACATTCAATTTACATGCATCATTACTGCCGCAATACCGTGGAGCGGCTCCGATCAATTGGGCTATTATTAATGGAGAAACAGAAACCGGAGCCACTACCTTCTTTCTCACCCATGAAATTGATACCGGAAACATTATTCTGCAAGAAAAGATAGACATAGCCAAAACCGACAACGCCGGAGATATACATGACCGCTTAATGGGTTTGGGAGCAGAGCTGGTACTTAAAACGGTGAACATTATACTCGAAGGTAAGGTAGAGGGCAAAACGCAACAACATATCAACACGCTAAAAACAGCACCAAAAATATATAAAGAAACTTGTCGTGTAGATTGGGAAAAATCGACTGTTTCACTTTATAACTTTGTGCGAGGACTCTCGCCTTATCCTACGGCATGGACAGAAATCACTTCTCTCGAAGGAGAAACACAGAGTTTAAAAATCTACGAAACGGAGAAAGAAATCATCACACATAACGATCCCGCAG
>Ga0265338_10007867_pt1 | contig 13091 bp, 11 predicted proteins | sample 42126metaG_FD_193579 | JGI IMG/M metagenome (GOLD analysis project Ga0265338, IMG submission 193579) | Rhizosphere microbial communities from Carex aquatilis grown in University of Washington, Seatle, WA, United States - 4-21-26 metaG | ecosystem: Host-associated > Plants > Roots > Rhizosphere... | reverse complement strand
TCCTGGATGCTGTCTTGATGGCGTCCGACGATGTGGTGGACAGTAACTATGCCCTCGAGCACAATGAAGAGACCATCAACCATTTGGCGGCGGATGTATTGACCAAATTCATGGTCAATATCGATGCTCTTAAGCCCGAGTGGAGCACCTTGAACGCCCAACAGATCAAACAGGAGCTTGAAGGGGTATTGATCAAAGCCTATGAAGATAAAGAGGCCCAGGTAACGCCCGAGATCATGCGTCGCATGGAGCGTATGATCCTTTTGCATATGATCGATACCAAGTGGAAGGAACATTTATACAACATGGACCAGGTCAAGGACGGCATCAGCCTGCGCGCCCTGGGCCAGCGTGATCCCCTTGTGGAATACAAGAAGGAAGGCTTTGCCATGTTCAAGGCCATGTATTCATCCATCAACCATGAAGTGGCGGCCATGATCTTCAGGCTGCAGGCCATGCCGCAGGAATTCCGTCCGCGTTCGGTCTTCAGCGCCATTCCCCAGCAGGAAGTGCATCAGGAATACCAGGCCGGCATCCCGATACCCAAATCTCCCCAGCAGGCGGTGTTGGACGAGACGGATATCTATCAACAACAGCCTATGGTCAAGCCAACGGTTCTGCCTGTGCATGCTGGTGAAAAGAAAGTCGGCCGCAATGACCCCTGCCCCTGTGGGTCAGGCAAAAAATATAAAAAATGTTGCGGGGCATAGATTCATGTCGTTTTTATCCTGTTTATTAGCTGCGGGGCTTTTAATTGCCTCCTTCCCTCAACTTGATTTTTCCTTCCTGATGTGGGTGGCGTTGGTACCGCTTTGCGCTACGATCAACGGACAACGGCCGTGGCGGGCCTTCAGGCGCGCGTACTTATGCGGGTTTTTGTTCTTTGCCGCAACCGTTGGATGGGTTTGCTATGTCACCTATGTCGGCGCTTTCCTGCTGGTGGCTTTCCTGGCCTTATATTTTGCCCTTTTCGGGATGGCTTTTATTTATTTTCAGCGTCTCTCCGTGCTTCCGCGTATTTTTGTTTTATCAGCCTGCTGGGTGGCCCTGGAATTTATTCGCGCCCATTTTTTGGGCGGCTTTGACTGGGTGAGGTTGGGCCATTCACAATATAAAAATCTTTGGCTGATCCAAATAGCGTCTATCACCGGTGTCTATGGGGTATCGTTTTTAGTGGTATTGGTAAATCTTTTGATTTTTGAGAACTGGCGCGCGCGCTCTTTTTTGGTCAAAGCGAACTTGACCGTGATGGTCATCTTAGCGTTGGTCCTGGCTTATGGTTTGGCGGTCACAGGAAAAGCAAAGAATTATCCGACGGTCAGGGTGGGCGTGATCCAGCCCAATATCCCTTTGGCTGTTGATTGGGACGATTCCCTCAGGCCCTGGATCATCGACAAAAATATCCGGATGACCCGGCAGTTGAAGGACCAAAAACCGGACCTGATCATTTGGCCGGAAACGTCCCTGCCGGGCGTAATCAGCGAATCTCCTTTTTTGGTCATGAAGATCCGTGCCACGGCCGCAGATCTGCATACGCCCTTATTGATAGGGTCCATCGGCCAGGAAGGCCAGCAATATTTTAATTCCGCCTTTCTCATCGGTGCGGATGGACAAATGTTGGGCCGTTATGATAAGATCCATTTGGTCCCCTTTGGGGAATATCTGCCCTTAAGGCCGGTCTTGGGATGGATCGGCAAGATCGTTGGCCTGGATGATTTTAATTTCGGCAAAATTTATAAGGTCTTCACCATTGCTCCGGGCAAGAAATTCAGCGCCTTGATCTGTTTTGAAGATACACTGGGGGATCTTCGCCGTCAGTTCACCCGGGAGGGGGCTCTTTTTTTTGTGAACATGACCAATGACGCCTGGTTCCAGGATACCAAGGCGCCTTTCCTTCAGTTGCAGGCCGCGGTCTTCGGCTGCGTGGAAACTCACCGTGCCCTGGCCCGCGCAGCCAATACGGGTGTCAGCGCCCTGGTCGATCCATGGGGCCGCATCACAGCCTTTGTGCACGACGGGTTTGGCAAAAAGACCTTTATCGAAGGGGGCATGGGAGGCGTCCTGCCGATGGTTCAGGAAATGACCTTCTATACAAAATACGGAGATGTTTTTACTTACCTATGTTTTTTGTGTATATTATTAGCAGCAGTGATCCAATCAAGGAGGCCGTATGGCTAAAAGAATATTATTGGTTGACGATGATCCGGGGATGCATTTGGTCGTGGTTCCTATTTTGACCAAGGCCGGATATACCGTATTTTCCGCCAAAAACGGGGAGCAGGCCCTGCATGTGGCCCTGGATGAACGCCCGGACCTGATCATCCTGGATGTCATCATGCCCGGTATCAAGGGTCGTGACCTGTGCAAAAAGATCAAAGCTTATGATGTTCTAAAGAACATCGCCATCGTTTTTTTGACGGCCAAACACTCCGAAGATGATGTCAGGGCTGAATTGGAAGCCGGAGCCATCACCCACCTTACCAAGCCGGTCAACCCGGCGGATTTGTTGAAGACCGTTGCAGGGATCCTCGGGAAATAATCATGGCCACGGATGCAAAGAAAAGACTTGAGAGAACCCTGGTCCGTTGGATGTATTATTTTTTTTCCTGGCTCTTCAATATCCTTCCTTATCCCGTTATCAAGGCGATATCCGGCGTGTTGATGGATTTTGGTTATGTAGTGGTTGGCCATTTACGTAAAACAGCCATGAACACCCTGACCATTGCTTTTGGCAAAGAAAAGTCCCATGAGGAATTAGAAAAAATTTGTAAGGATTGTTTTTATAACGCCGGACGAGGCGTTATCGAGCTGGGGGCGTTTGCCAACCGTCCTCATTTGATCAAAGAGACTTTTTCTTTTGAGGGAGATTCCCGTGCTCATCTGGATGCGGCGTTGAAAGAAGGGCGCGGGGTCATCGGCATATCCGCGCATTTCGGCAATTTTCCCATGATGCTGCTTTATTTGGCGCAGATGGGCTATCCCACTAATGCTATCATCCGTCCCAGCCGGGACGAGATCATTGAAAAGGATTTTCAAGCCTCGCGTGCCCGTCTGGGGCTTAAGACCGTGCACAGTTACCCGCGGGAAGCTTGTGTTTCCCAGTCGCTGAAGGCCTTGCGTGATAAAGAACTGTTGGTGGTCCTGCTTGACCAGAACACGGGCAGCAAATCCGGCGTTTATGTGGAATTCTTCGGGCAAAAAGCCGGCACAGCCACCGGACCGATTATTTTTGCCATGCGTACCGGTGCACCAATATTGCCGATCTTTACCTTGCGCAAGGACAACAGTGATTCTCATACCCTGGTCATTGAAAAGCATTTTTATTTGGAACAAAAAGCCACGGATGAAGAGACCATCCAATACAATGTCCAGAAACTGACCAATATCATTGAAGGTTATATACGGAAATATCCCGCTGAATGGGGCTGGATGCATCGACGCTGGAAAAGCCGGCCGAAAGCTGTCCCCACCCAGGAGGTAAACATTGATGTCGCGTAGATTGATCTTATTCCTGGCCGGGTTCATCCTTACCATCTTGGGGGTCACCGTGGTCTTGCAACAATGGGAAGCCGTGTTGACAGTATTCAAGGCTTTCATAGGACCCGTGCTGACGGTGGCAGGGCTGGTCATTTTATTTGCTTCCAATATTAAGTAACATGATTAAATTAGTCATTTTTGATCTGGACGGCACGCTGGTCAATGCTTACCCGGCAGTCAGCCGGAGCGTTAATCATACTTTGAAGTCTTTAGGACTGCCCAGGCGTTCCCATGCCGAGATCAAGCGCAGTGTGGGCGGCGGTGACCGCAAGCTGATGGCTCATTTTGCTGGAGAGGCAATGGCCGATCAGGCCATTGCCATTTATCGGCCCCATCACATTAGGATGTTGAAGCGCCAAGGCATGGTGAAATTATTGCCGGGTGCCGGGGGAATATTGAAATTCCTCAAGAAACAAGGCTGCCTGCTTGCCATTGCCAGCAATAGGCCTACTCAATTCACGCACCTTATTTTAAGAAAGCTCGGGGTATGGAAGTTTTTTGATGAGGTGCTTTGTGCGGACAAAGCCAAGAGGCCTAAGCCTTATCCGGACATCCTGGAGACCATTGCCAAGCGTTTAAAGATCGACAAAGACGATATTTTGTATGTGGGTGATATGGGCATTGATGTCTGTTGCGGCCGCGAAGCAGGTATGCGCGTCGTTGCAGTAAGCACAGGCTCAAGCTCAAAAAAAGAATTAAAAGATTTGAAACCTTGGGCGATTATAGGTAGAATTAGCCAGTTAAGAGAAATCATACACAGGGGTGTTAAATGAGCAAGAGATTACGTAAAGGTAAACTTAAATGGCGTTCCAAAAAAGCCAACCATGGTTCCAAGCCTGGAAAGGGATAAAGCCATGAAGCATTGCAATAAACTTCTGCAGGTTTTGTTGGTATCTTTGATGTGCGTTTCCTTCAGCGGTTGCTGGTTTTTAGTTGTCGGTGGCGCCGGGGCTGTGGGCGGATATGCCGTCACCAGGGATACTTTCGAAGGGGTCACCAGCAAAAGTCAGGAAGAATTGATGACGTCAGCCCATAAAGTTTTGGCGATCATGGGGACCATCCTCAATGAAGAGCCTAAGGATGGCATGATTGAGGCAAGGGTCTACGGCAACCATGTTATTGTCACGGCTTTCCAAGTCAATTTGACCACCAGTAAGCTTCGCGTCAAAGCCCGCAACGGTATTTTCCCGCGCATTGGTCTTGCTCAGGATATTTATACCAAGATCATGAATACGCTGGAACAATAATATTTAATAAAGGTGACAGGTACATTTTTTAAAAAAATGTACCTGTCACCTTTATTGTTGACAAAACTCAATAGAAGGATATTATTTATATTTTTAGGGAATTGTTATTAACATAGGAGGACGCAATGGCAGTTAAAGTCGGTATCAACGGGTTTGGGCGTATCGGACGTCTAGTGTTTCAGGCGATTTGCGACCAGGGGCTTTTAGGTAAGGAAATTGATGTGGTTGCTGTCGTGGATATCTCAACTGACGCTGATTATTTTGCCTATCAGCTTAAATATGACTCAGTTCATGGTAAATTCAAGCATACAGTGTCTACACTCAAAAGTGACGCATCAAAAGAAGAGGCGGACACTATCGTGGTTAACGGATACAAAACCAAATGTGTGTTGGCAACCAAAAATCCGGCAGAGCTTCCCTGGAAGGCCTTAGGTGTCGATCTTGTCATCGAATCCACCGGCCTTTTTACGGACAGCGAAAAAGCCAAAGGACATTTGCAGGCAGGGGCTAAAAAAGTGATCATCTCGGCACCGGGCAAGGGAGAGGTCAAGACCATTGTCATGGGTGTCAACGAGCAGGAATATGATGCTTCCAAGCACCACATTATTTCCAATGCCAGCTGTACCACCAACTGCCTGGCTCCGCTGGTGCATGTGCTTATTAAGGAAGGCATCGGGATTGAAACTGGTTTAATGACCACCATTCATGCTTATACCGCTACTCAAAAGACCGTGGACGGTCCTTCCAAAAAGGATTGGCGCGGCGGGCGCGCGGCAGCGATCAATACGATTCCTTCTTCCACGGGTGCGGCCAAGGCCGTCGGCGAAGTTTTGCCGGTGACCAAGGGCAAATTGACAGGCATGTCTTTCCGTGTGGCGACTGCGGATGTATCAGTGGTTGATCTGACCTTCCGTTCGATCAAAGAGACCTCCATCGAAGAAATTGATGCCCTGTTGAAAAAAGCTTCCGAGACCTACCTGAAAGGGTATTTAGGCTATTGTAACGAAGAACTGGTGTCCACGGATTTCATTCATGACCCGCGTTCTTCCATCTATGATTCCTTGGCCACTACCCAGAATAATCTTAAAGGCGAGAAGCGTTTCTTTAAGGTTGTCTCTTGGTATGATAACGAGTGGGGATATTCCAATCGCGTTGTCGATCTGGTTAGGTATATTTCAAAGTAATAATAGAATAAAGAAGTAAAAAGGTGACAGTAAAAAAGGTGACAGGTACATTTTTAAAATAAAAATGTACCTGTCACCTTTTTTACTGTCACCTTTTTTAATAGCCTAGATTCGGACCCAGCCATTTTTCCGCGACCTCCCGGGTCATCTTTTTGCGGCGGGCATAATCAATGATCTGGTCCTGGTCAATCCTCCCGATGGAGAAATATTTTGACTTGGGATGGGCGAAGAACAGGCCGCAAACAGCGGCGGTGGGGAACATGGCAAAGTTTTCCGTTAAAATAATGCCGGTATTTTTGGTGGCATTCAGGATCTTAAAGATAGTCGTCTTTTCAGTATGGTCCGGGCATGCAGGATATCCGGGAGCAGGCCGGATACTGCGGTACTGCCCCAGGAGGATCTGTTCCTCGGTTAAATGCTCATCTTTGGCAAAGCCCCAAAACTCCTTGCGTACCTGCTCATGCAGGAGTTCTGTAAAGGCCTCTGCCAGACGGTCAGCCAAGGCCTTGGCCATGATGCTTTTGTAGTCATCATGATCAGCTTCGAATTTTTTGACCATTTCATCCAAGCCGATACCTGTGGTCACGGCAAAGGCGCCGATGTAGTCCTTGATGCCTGAAGCTTTGGGCGCAATATAGTCAGCGTGAGATAAAAGCGGCGCATCGGCCCTGACAATGATCTGCTGGCGCAGGTTATGTAAGACATCCGTGACAATGGCGCGCTGGTCATCCTTATAAAGCTCGATATCATCACCCACGGAATTAGCAGGAAAGAATCCCAGCACTCCATTGGCTTCCAGAAGTTTCTTTTCGATAATTTCATCCAAAAGGGAAATAGCATCTGCAAAAACACGCTTGGACTCCTCTCCGATAACAGGGTCTTTTAAGATCTGGGGATATTTTCCTTTAAGTTCCCAGGTGATGAAGAAGGGAGACCAGTCGATCTTTTGGCGGATCAAATTTAAATCGAAGTTATGAAAGACCTTGAGGCCCAAAAAACTGGGCTTGGTGATCTCAGCGTTCTGCCAATCAGTAACCAGGGCTTTTTGACGGGCCTGGTCAATAGGTGTAAAGGATTTGACCGACTGGCGGCTGGCGTATTCCTCACGCAAGACGGCTTGGTCGCTTTTATTTTTTTCCAACATCTCATTTTTTAATTGCGGTTCCATCAGGCTGCGGCAAACACCCACGCAGCGGGAAGCATCCTTGCTATGGATCACAGGCCCTTTATAGGCCGGCGCAATCTTGACAGCGGTATGCGCCGGAGAGGTGGTCGCGCCGCCGATCATCAGGGGAAGGGTAAAACCCTGGCGCTGCATTTCTGAGGCTACGTTCCCCATTTCATCGAGTGAAGGGGTGATGAGCCCTGAAAGACCGATCATATCAGCCTTATGCTGTTTAGCTTCGGCTAGGATCTTTTCACAGGGCACCATGACGCCCAGATCAATGATCCTAAAGCCGTTGCAGGCCAGCACGACACCGACAATATTTTTGCCGATATCATGGACGTCGCCTTTGACCGTGGCCATGACCACGGTGCCTGCGACCTTGGCGTGCTGGCCTTTGGTTTTTTCGATAAAAGGGGTCAGATAGGCCACGGATTTTTTCATGACCCGGGCGCTTTTGACCACCTGCGGCAAAAACATTTTACCAGTGCCAAAGAGGTCTCCGACGACGTTCATCCCTGCCATGAGCGGCCCTTCGATGACATCCAAAGGCCGGTTGGATTGAAGCCGGGCTTCCTCAGTATCCTGCTCGATGAAGTCCACTATTCCTTTGACCAGGGAATAGGAAAGCCTTTCATCCACCGGAAGGCTTCGCCAGGCTAGCTCGATCTCTTTTTTTTCACCCTGGGATCTAACTGTTTGGGAGAAAGCGACCAGACGCTCCGTGGCATCAGGCCTGCGGTTTAATATCACATCTTCAATGAGGGCCAGGAGATCCTTGGGGATCTGGTCATAAACCGTGATCATGCCTGCATTCACGATACCCATATCCATGCCGGCTTTGATGGCATGGAATAAAAAAGCCGAATGCATGGCTTCACGGATGGGATCATTGCCCCGAAATGAAAAGGAGACATTTGACACTCCTCCGGAGATCAGGCAGCCGGGGCAGGCGGCCTTAATGCGGCGGGTGGCTTCAAAATAATCCTGGGCATAGTTATTGTGTTCTTCGATGCCGGTGGCAATGGCAAAAATATTCGGATCAAAGATGATATCATGCGGCTCAAAACCGACTTCCTGGGTCAGGATCTTAAAGGCCCTTTCACAGGTACTGACACGGCGTTGCACTGTATCTGCCTGGCCTTTTTCATCAAAGGCCATGACAATGGCAGCAGCGCCATAATGAAGCACCTTTCGGGCTTGTTCTTTAAATGCCCCTTCGCCTTCCTTGAGGCTGATAGAGTTAACGATAGCCTTACCCTGGACGCATTTAAGTCCTGCCTCGATGACCGACCATTTGGAAGAGTCTATCATGATAGGCACACGGGCAATATCAGGCTCAGAGGCGATCATATTCAGGAAGGTGGTCATGGCCTCGGCGGAGTTAAGCATGGCCTCGTCCATATTTACGTCGATGATCTGTGCCCCATTTTCCACTTGCTGGCGGGCAACGGTCAGTGCCTCGTCGAATTTCCCGGCAATGATCAGACGCGCGAAGACCTTGGAACCGGTGACATTGGTGCGTTCTCCGACATTGATAAAATTAGTATCTTCGCGCACGATCAGGGGCTCCAGACCGGAGAATGAAGATAATTTTTTAAATTTTGGCACTGCCCTCGGGGCAAGATCTTTGACAGCCCGGCCCATGGCCTGGATGTGATCAGGCGTTGTGCCGCAACAGCCGCCTAAAATATTGATGAACTTGCTTTCTGCAAATTCTTTGACAATGCCGGACATCCTTTGGGCGGCCAGGTCATAGTCGCCAAAAGCATTGGGAAGGCCGGCATTGGGATAACAGCTGATAAAACAGTCTGCGATGCGCGCCAATTCAGCAATGTAAGCCCGCATCTCCTGTGGCCCGAGCGCGCAATTTAAGCCGATGGCCAGGGGTTTGGCATGCTTTACGGAAATCCAGAAAGCTTCAGTGGTCTGTCCCGAGAGGGTACGGCCCGAGGCATCGGTAATGGTGCCTGAGATGATCAGGGGCAGCTTAAAGCCAATTTTATCGCAAATCGTTTCATAAGCAAAAATAGCTGCCTTGGCATTAAGGGTATCAAAGATGGTCTCGATCAAGATCAGGTCAACCCCTCCCTCGATCAGGCCCTTGAGCTGCTCTGAATAAGCTTGCACCAATTGGTCAAAACTAACGGCACGGAAAGCCGGATTATTGACATCCGGGGAGATGGAGGCTGTGCGGGTCGTGGGTCCTATGGCGCCGGCCACAAAGCGCGGCTTAGAGGGATTTTTTTTGGTGAATGCCGCCGCGGTATTTTTAGCCAGCTTGGCTGCAGCCACGTTGAGCTCATGAACGAACCCCTGCATTTTATAATCAGCCATGCTGATACGGTTGCTATTAAAGGTGTTGGTCTCAATGATATCTGCGCCGGCTTCAAGATAGCTGCGGTGGATATCCTGGATGATCTCAGGCTGGGTCAAACTCAAGGCATCGTTATTGCCTTTGATGTCGCTGGGCCAATCCTTAAACGCTTGGCCTCGGTACTGGGCCTCGGTGAGCTTGTGCTTTTGGATCATGGTTCCCATGGCTCCGTCAAGAATGAGGATCCGCTCCTGTAGCAGTTTGTGCAGGATATCGTATTGTTTCGTATAGGTCATAAAAGCTCTTTTAGGATGGTATCCACAGGATGAATTTTATTAAGGGTATAAAAATGCAAGCCCGGTGCGCCTCCATCAAGGAGCTGGCGGCATTGTTTCAGACAGAATTTGATGCCTGCCTCAATGGTTTTTTCCTGGTCGCCTGAAATTGGTTTGAAGATATCATGCACTTCTTGAGAGATGGTGGCCCCGCACATGGCGCAGAAACGCACCAATCCCGGATAATCAGTGATCGGCAGGATGCCTGGGATGATCCTGGAGCTGACCCCTAATTTACGCAGGCGCGCCACATAATCAAAATAATCCTGATCCTGGAAAAAAAGCTGGGTAATGACATAATCAGCGCCCTGAGTGATCTTATTTTTTAAATATTGGGCGTCCTGATCGCGGTCCGGGCAGAGGAGGTGCCCTTCGGGGAAGCCTGCCACACCTATACTGAAAGTGTCCTGGAAATGCCGGCGGATAAAGGCCACCAATTCCCAGCTGTATTTGAAGTTATCAGCTCCCGGCTTCCAGTCAGGGTTATCCCTGGGTGCATCGCCCCTTAGGGCCAGCACATTGCAGATGCCACGCTCTTGCATTTGGGTGACAATATGCTGGATCTCTTTTTTGGAATGCAAGACGCAGGTCAGGTGAGCCACCGATGGGGTATGGTGATGGTTCTGGATGTGCTCGACAATGTCCAGGGTCTTTTCACGGCTGCCGCCGCCGGCACCATAGGTGCATGAAATGAAATCCGGATGAAGACCACAAAGCCGGTGCAGGGTATCAAGGAGTTTGACATAGCCTTCCTCGGTTTTGGGCGGAAAGAGCTCAAAGGAAAAGGTCAGTTTTTGACGTGCGAAAATGTCCGTAACTTTTTGCATGGCAGCCTTTTTTAGATTGCAATAACGTCTGGCATCTTTTAAGATAGAATATCTTATCAACAGCTTTCATGTTACGCAACGACAAAAACCTTGCGCCAAACGAAGGAATTGGGCCTTTTGACGAAAATCGACAATGCCCCTAAAATTTCAGTGGTGGTGCCGGTCTATAAGGAAGAGGATGGGATCATTCCTTTTCTTAAAAGACTGGAACCGGTGCTTGAAAAAATTGGTGATTACGAGATCATTTTCTGCATAGACCCTTCTCCGGACAAGACAGAAGAGATCATCCAGCTGCAAGCCCAACGTAATAGCCGCATTAAAGGTTTTATTTTTAGCCGCAGGTTTGGCCAGCCTGCTTCAACCATGGCAGGCATCCTGAATTGCCGCGGTGAAGCCTGTGTGGTCATCGACGTGGATCTGCAAGACCCGCCGGAACTGATAGCCTCCTTATATGATAAATTAAATGAAGGCTATGAGGTCGTTTATGCCAAGCGAAGATCGCGTGAGGGCGAAACCCTTCCCAAATTATGGGTGGCTTGGTTGGGTTATAAGATCATTGATAAGGCCGGTGATGTCAAAATCCCCAGGGACACGGGTGATTTTAGGATCATGACCAGGCGCATCATTGAGGAGTTAAGGAATTTACCTGAAAGCCATGGTTTCTTAAGGGGACTGGTTGCTTTTGTCGGCTTTAAACAGACCCATGTGGAATATGACCGGGAAAAGAGGTCATGCGGCCGGGGGAATTACAACCCTTTCTTAGGGTCGATCAAGATAGGCTTAAACGGCCTTGTCGGGTTTTCCGATGTTCTGCTGTCATTTATTTGCGTGGCCGGTCTGGTCGTCGGCGCCGGCGGTCTGTTGGCCATTATTTATATGGTCGTAAGCCACGACCTTTCTCTTTTGCTTCCAGGTTTGGTGCTCTTTATAGGGGGAGTCCAACTGATCGCCGTCGGGATCCTAGGCCAGTATATCGGCCGGATCTATGATGAAGTAAGAAGGCGTCCGGTTTATATCGTTGACAAAAGGATCAATATTTAAGGGCATGACATATTTCATTACCGGCGGGGCAGGTTTTATTGGAAGCAATTTGGTTGACCGGCTCTTGGCCAACGGCCATGCCGCCGTCGTTTATGATGATTTCAGCACAGGTAAGAAAGAATTTTTAAAGCAAGCAAGCGCATCCTCGAAGTTCAAGTTAGTCGAAGGCAGCACCCTGGATCTGACGAGCCTGAAACAGGCCATGAGGGGCAGTGATTTTGTCTTTCACCTGGCGGCCAATGCCGATGTCCGTTCCGGCATTGAGCATCCGCAGAAGGACCTCCAACAAAATACCATTGCCACTTTCAATGTGTTAGAGGCCATGCGTGCCAATACCATTAAAAATATTGCCTTTGCCTCTACAGGATCGATCTATGGGGAATCCGGCATTATCCCAACCCCGGAAAATGCCCCGTTTCCCGTCCAAACATCATTATACGGCGCTTCCAAACTGGCAGGGGAAGGGTTGATAGAGGCTTATTGTGAGGGCTTTGGATTAAGGGCATGGATATTCAGGTTTGTTTCCATCCTCGGGGAACGCTACACGCACGGCCATGTGGTTGATTTTTATAAAAAGCTTTTGGAAAACCCCCAGGAGATGATCGTCTTGGGCAACGGCCATCAGAAGAAATCGTACCTTTATGTGCAGGACTGCCTGGATGCCATGCTTTTTGCCGTTGATAAGTTCCAGGACAAGGTCAATGTCCTGAATTTAGGGACCAATGAATATTGCGAGGTCAATGATTCCATTGGCTGGATCACCGGTCACCTGGGCCTTAAACCGAAATTAAAATATACCGGCGGTGAACGCGGATGGGTCGGGGACAATCCGTTCATATTCCTGGATACGAATAAAATAAACAAGGCTGGATGGAAGCCAAAATTGAGCATCAAAGAGTCTGTTATCAGGACCTTGGAGTTTTTACGGGCATGAAGCACGGACATTCCATGATCATCTTTGGCGGCACAAAAGGCATAGGCCGGATGCTTGCGGGATATTACCGTAAGAATGGGTTTCAAGTGAGTGTTGCTGCCAGGCATCCGTCATCAAAGGACATCAAGGCTGATGTGTCCGACGAAAAAAGCGTTGAGGCGGCCTTTGACCGCCATTTCAAGCGCTGTGGCAGGGGGCCGGATGTGGTCATCAATTGCGCGGCCCTTCAAGGCCCCATAGGAAACTCCTGGGAAATTCCGGTAAAAAAGTTTGAAGAAACGTTGAGGATCAATTTATTAGGGGGGTTCATCGTCGCCCGGGCGGCCATCAAAAGAATGATAGCAGCCGGGACGGGCAGCATCGTGATGTTTTCCGGCGGCGGTGCTGCCTATGGCCGGTCTCATTTTAATGCTTATGGCGCCTCCAAGACCGGCATCCTGAGGATGGTTGAAACCATGGCTGAAGAATTAAAAGAGGCCGGATATCCAAACATCATCATCAATG
>Ga0265338_10007866_pt1 | contig 13093 bp, 18 predicted proteins | sample 42126metaG_FD_193579 | JGI IMG/M metagenome (GOLD analysis project Ga0265338, IMG submission 193579) | Rhizosphere microbial communities from Carex aquatilis grown in University of Washington, Seatle, WA, United States - 4-21-26 metaG | ecosystem: Host-associated > Plants > Roots > Rhizosphere... | reverse complement strand
CACTAAAATTAAAGGGAAGATGTTGATAGACAAAATGACTGGTTGTAGGTCACTTTTTTTACCCCTAATATCTTTTTCCTTTTTGTTTATAACAACTTTGTATCGCCGCCTAACGGACCGGAGCTAAGCTGCGGCGACGAAGTGCCGCAGCAACGGAATCCAGTCCGCGCGAGCGAAGTCATGTCCAACAAGTAACTGGTTGTTTCGCGCGAACGAAATCGTCGACGGCTGGTTCCGTCAGCTTGAGCGACTGGTTAGGCGGCACACCAATTCTTTATTTACCGAATGAATATACGTTGAGTGAATAAGATGGCTGCCCACCGAGCAGTCTTGCTTCATTGAATACTATTTCCATCTTGCCGGTTTCGAGTGATTTGAAGTATCTAGTCGTGGTTTTAGTATAGGTGTGGTCACCTTGAGAAAAAGTCGCTTCCATCGCAATTGTACCATTGCCTCCATCATTGCGGACTTCGGCCCAGACGCCTGGATTAAATTCCAAGAAGGTTGTGTTTTCGACTCCCTTGCTCACAATGACCGGATTTGGCGGTGCAAATGCGCGATAGACAGTTCCCCAATTAAATATTAGATAAAGAATGACTAAGCCAATAATGATTCCCAATGGCGTTGTGTAACTATTTGAACGCTTCGTTTCTTTGATCTCCTCTGCCATTTTGTTCTCCTTTTTATTTGACTTAGGTCGATTGTGCCGCCTAACGGACCGGAGCTAAGCTGCGGCAACGAAGTGCCGCAGCGACAGAATCCAGTCCGCGCGTGGCAATCTACGTCCGATAGTAGCTGGCTGTTTCGCGCGTGCAAAATCATCGACGGCTACTTCCGTCAGCTTGAGCGACTGGTTAGGCGCTGCGCACGCTAAATTTAAGACTCTTGAATTAAACACTTAGGATGTTTTTTTTTGACGGTATCCACCAAAAGGTCGAAATTCGTTGTATTCCTTAGTCCGAGGAGAACCTTTATCTTAGACTGCAAATAGATGGTTGCATACGAGCTTTGCCAAAATGTTTTGCGCGAGTCGATGGACTCGATATTACTATAAGGGCAGCTAATGCCTTCCCGAAGAACATAACAGATTTGAATATGGTCGTCTTCGAGATAGATGATGTGTGGAATCCGCAACGCAAGCAAGTACAAGTTGCGAAGCGACAGGATAATTCCGACGAGAGCAATACCCAATATCCACCAGATGACATCACCGATAATGTATTGGTGGTACCAGATTTCAAGTAATACACATGAAACGGAGAAGAATACAATCATCCCGAACGTACTGCTTATCCAGGAATATTGAACAGAGTCAAGATCAGGATCATCTGCAGAGTTATCAATTTCCTTCTTTTTAAAATAGGACAACAGTATAAATACTACAATACCCCAAACAACCAAGATGGTGCCAAAGCGGAAGTCGACATCATGGACTCCATGCTCTGCCGCGACCATATCACGATAATTGAATATTGCCTCGTTATTTCTGGATATTTGCCACGACTCAAGAAAGTCGCGGCCTAAGAAGTCGCGGGAGAATCTCACCTGGATTATCTCTCCGGATTTAAGGGTATTCAACAAAGGGGCATGGTCTAAAAGCCAATCATAGTGTCGTACAAAGATAGTTTCATGAGATTGTCCTGTGTCGATATTGATTACGAGCCGGGTTTCGTCCCTTGGCGGATGCACAACCCGAACGCGGTTAATAGTTCCTGTAATTATACTGAGGCTGTCGAAAGCAGGAGGAGGGTTGGTCGCGATAAGATAAAATATTAATCCGACTGCGGTGGCCACAAGCGGTCCCAGACAGTTGCCATCTTTCAAAATGCGTATGATGTAGTCCTTAATCGACATTGGTTAGCACTAAGTTATTCTACTTATTAGCTGATTCGATCTGCAATTTCGCAGCGCCTAACGGACCGGAGCTAAGCTGCGGCGACGAAGTGCCGCAGCAACGGAATCCAATCCGCGCGTGGCATGTCCAGTCCGATTGTAGCTGGTTGTTTCGCGCGTGCGAAATCGTCGACGGCTGGTTCCGTCAGCTTGAGCGACTGGTTAGGGCGCACACTTATAGTAAGAATTTTACGATACTAATGAATTGCGATGGAATTTCAATTTGTCTATCAAGATAGTACTTACATAGTGCTATGTTTAGCCATTCTCTCGAAGTTTTGATATTCTGAAGATGAATGAAATTATTATGTTCTGACTTGATAACTTTGTAATCCGTTATTTCGATTTTTAGACTCTCTTTTTCACCTTTTAGATCTACCGACAAGTAAATACTTTTGTTATTTGAATCTACGTTTATTTGATCAAGACTGCCGAACTCAGAAATAAAACTATTTACGAAGTTCTTCAGAAGAACCGCAGTTGCTTTGTCCTTAATTTTCGAAAAGAATCCCATTGTGGTTCCTCTTTAGATAGGGACTGAGATTATTTGTGCGCCCTAACGGACCGGAGCTAAGCTGCGGCGACGTGCAACGTCGCCGTGGTAGCCATTCCGCGCGTGGTATGTCCTGTCAGATTGTAACTCCAATTTGCGCGCGAGCGAAATCATCGACGGCTGGTTCCGTCAGCTTGAGCGACTGGTTAGGGTGCGCACAGTTGTTTATTTTTTCAGTTTCGATACAATAACATATTTGTTCTGATTCCAAACATATGTGACCCACGGTCGTGTTGGAATTGGATCAGAAGGGAAGAAGCGCTTCATGTCATCTTCATTAGACCAATAGGCATGGAGTTCATACACGCCATTTTTAGTCTTAATCAATTTTAGAATGGACCCCGTTGTAATAAGCTTGGTTTCCCTTGTTATCTGATCATAGTCACTGATAAGACGGCCAGTGTTGCCATTCCAACTAAATATTCTTATGGCCGTAGATTGGTCGTACGTATACGACGGAGACCAAAAGGTAATCAGATCAACTTCGCCATCATTGTTCAGATCAAGTGACGCATAAATCTGTTTAACTCCACCTTTGTAAATTGGAGCGGTGCTCCAAATGATTGAATCATTCTTAAACATTCCGATGACAACACTATCTCTATTTTCAGGGTCCCTCTGATCAGGAACAGCCCAGAAAAAAATCATTCCTTTAAGCGTTCCATATGGGTCAGTAATTAATTCTTGCTCATCAGGAATTGAAACGTTGCCAATCATAGAGTCTAGTACAGCAAAATACACATCAAAATTATTGCCGTACTGCAATTTTACTTGTCGCTGAAGCACGGGCAGGATTTTGCCTGTTTGGTCACTGTCTTGGAATTCAAACTGACATTCTACTATTGAAGGAACAAATGCGAATGAGCAAACAACAAGTAAGAATATTGGATTTGTTTTGATCATTTGATTTCCGATGGAAAAATTTTGCGCACCCTAACGGATCGGAGCTAAGCTGCGGCGGCGAACTGTTAGTTCCATGTAGTTCATTGCGCGGACGAATCTGTTGATCATATCAATTCCGGCGAACTGTCGCGCGGCGAAATCGTCGACGGCTGGTTCCGTCAGCTTGAGCGACTGGTTAGGTGGCATTTACCGCTTATTCTTTTTGCCAATGCTTGCAAAATGAGCGACTATTTTTTCAAAGACTTCTTTGGAAATTATGGTTTGTCTGAGTATCGCGCTTCCGTCTTGATACATATCTTGTTTCGGAAAATGATAAACTGAAAGTGCATATTCACATATTTTCCGATAGAGTTCGTCCCGGTCATAAATGTATGGCAATGAATAATTACGCCCGATGAATGAGTCAACATCAGTCATTTTATATGACATTAGATAATTCGTTATTGGAGTTGGTTCTTTGTACCCTGCTTTCTTAATTGAACTTGCACCAAAGATACGAATCGTTTCTTCTAAAATGGGGTTGTATAGATCAATGTCAATTGCGTTGTTTACGAGAATACCCATTTCATAATTATTTACTTGTGAGTATTCATACAAGTTCATTGAAGAAACAATTGCTGATTTCTCATTAATAAAACATTTAGCATGCAACTCTTTGCAATAATAAACTCCGACGTTGTCAAGTTTTGACAGCCAGGCTCGCTCATCCTTGGGCAACTCTTGTTTGCGATAGATAATTCTGACGTCATTTATAGACGATATCCGCTCTGCAATAATCCGCTGCAACCTTGGCGCAATTTTTAGATATGGTGATAGTATAAACAAGAAATGCTCTGATGAAGCAATGAGCTTTTCTAATTCAGAAGATATTGCAGTTGTTGTTATGAACGAGGCCATGCTTGATTGGAGTTTTGTAAATGCCACCTAACGGACCGGAGCTAAGCTGCGGCGACGTGCAGCAAGTTCCATGTAGAATATACGCGCGGCAGACGTCGCCTTTCCCTTAAAAATTTTTCTGGCGCGCGGCGAAAAACTGACGGCTGGTTCCGTCAGCTTGAGCGACTGGTTAGGCGGGCAAGCCAAATGAATCAAGGACTTGCACATATAACGTTAATGTGGTATATTGCATTATGATAATCAACTTCGCCGACAAAGGTACCGAAGACCTGTTTAACGGTTTTGATACAAAAGCGGCGCGCCGTATTCCACGAGCAATTTGGAAGGGTGCAATACTTAGGCTCGACGCCTTGGACGGTGCAAAACAGCTTCAAGACTTGAAGTTTCCTCCTGGCAATCGACTCGAAGCATTGAAAGGCAATCTGTCGGGATTTCATTCTATTCGGATTAACGATCAGTTCAGAATTGTCTTTCGTTGGCTTGATGGTGATATCCATGACGTCGAAATTACCGATTATCATTAAGGAGCATATTATGATACCCAAGAACCGTCGTCCAAGCCACCCAGGTGAGATACTTTTGGAACTCTACCTCAAGCCGAGCGGCATGAGCCAGTTGGAACTGGCGCGTCGCATGGGCGTGCCCATTCAACGAGTGAACACCCTCATTAATGGAAAGCGCGATATGAGTCCTGAGACTGCAATTTTGCTTTCCAAAGTACTCAAAACGTCTTCACAATACTGGATGAATCTCCAGATGAATTGTGATCTGTACGACGCACAGAGACGTCTTGACCATGCCGCTTAATTTTCAACGTACAATCATCCTTTGCTTGCCCGCCTAACGGATCGGAGCTAAGCTGCGGCGACGTGCAGCCAGTTCCATGTAGACTATACGCGCGGCAGACATCGCTTTTCCCTTAAAAATTTTTTCGCGCGCGGCGAAAAGCTGAGGGCTGGTTCCGTCAGCTTGAGCGACTGGTTAGGGCGCAACATTATATTTCTGTAAATCCGCGGATGCTTTCATTGCAACCGTCGGGGGCGATTTTAGCGTGATAGTCTTGATGAAGGTCTGGAATCCATTCATCATTTCGCTAACCTTTATCTTTTGGCCCGAAATGCTACGAATCTCGACCGAATGCTGTAAACAAGAAATCCTCGAAATTGTCGTCCACTCTATAGTTTGAGGTCTAAGAATAAGACGATGGAATATGACGGAGTCATTTGTTAGAACCATTCTACAGAAGAATGCTTCCATGATTGCCCACAAGCCACTTAATAAAGGCATCAATGTCACGAACCAAAGCTCAAAGCGGATTACCATATCCGGGTCACCCGAAAGTCGAATGAAGAATAGATAGTAAAGGGTGAGCGACATTTGTAGAGGAATTATGCCCATCATCAGTTTATAACGATTGCTAAAGTAGAGTATGGCATCGCCCGTCGCCGAATCGATCACTGGGGGATCATTCGATGGACGAGGAATAACTCTGAACAACACGACTATTATTGCACAACTTATGATTACGACCATAGTAATTTTTGCGCCCTAACGGACCGGAGCTAAGCTGCGGCGGCGAACAGCCGCCGCAAGGTAGCTCGTTGCGCGGACGTTCCGGTCAGATGCTCCTAAGTCCGTCCAACAACGCGCGGCGAAATCGTCGACGGCTACTTCCGTCAGCTTGAGCGACTGGTTAGGCGCCCGCGGCTTTGAAACAGACGCATTGGTTCATCGCAAAATTGTTCGAACGACATTTTTGTATAATTTACTCTTTTACCTAAAAATCGTTTATATCGTTCCTCTTCCATCTCTGAAACCGACTCAAGTTTTCCTTCGTGGTTACTTATTACTGTTACTCGGAAGGGGATATTTCTATTTGTTTGTACTCTTTTTAATAAATATTTGATATGCATATCAGCATCGGGAAAAGAATAACCACAAAAAATAAAATGGTCAACGGTTCTTAGCGATTGTTCAACTTTGTTCCAAATGATGCTAAGAAAAACATTTGACATGTCTTTATAAAAGGTCGGTGGAACTATTATTGGCACAATAACTGATTCACATACCTTGCAAGATGAATTAGAGAAGTCGGTAAGTAATCTTATGACACCCTTTTCTTTGGGAGTTAAAGTCAGAGAATTACATGTTGGACAATATAGCCAATTGAGTGAACCATGAATCTTAAAAAGTCCAATTGGATTTTTTGTCGGCCGCTTCCAGTCTTCGGGACTATCAAAATTGGTAAAATCTACGCCATAATCGAGCATAAATTGAGGATAGAGAGATGTTAGGGCATTATCAATAAGGATATCATAATTAGTACTTACAAAAACGGTTTTCCCAAGGAGTCCTTCGTTTTTCAAATTCTTGATTAGTCTTTTGTGTAGCCCATTATTCGTTTCAAGTTTGTCGTGTAGGACTTTTGCCATTAGTAACACGAGGTATTGGCGAATGAAACGGATTCGGTTGCTATTGATTGCAATATTTTCCAAGTCGAAATCTTTGAGCGATTCTCTTCTTCTTTCTGCTAGATCAAGTATGCCAAGTGCTTCTTCGAACGTTGGAAAATGGATGGTTTCAAGATTTTCATTTTGTACGTCTATTCCAAACATTTGATAAAAAAAAGTGGCAAGTTCTGTATTCATTCCGATGTGGATACTTTTTGTTTTCTGAACAGACTCAAAGTATGTTTGAAATATTTTATTCTGCAGGGGAGCACCCTCAGCTGCTGAGGCACCTGCACCTAGCAAAATTGCGAATTTCATTTTGTCCTCATGGAATAGTTTTACGGGCGCCTAACGGACCGGAGCTAAGCTGCGGCGACGAAGTGCCGCAGCGACGGAATCCAGTCCGCGCGAGCCAAGTCATGTCCAACAAGTAACTGGTTGTTTCGCGCGTGTTAAGTCGCCGACGGCTGGTTCCGTCAGCTTGAGCGACTGGTTAGGCAACACACACTTAAAATGGAAAATTAAACTTGGTGCCAATATAACCCAGATAAGCACTTTTAATTGTTCGATTGTTTAATACATCCCAATTTCGTGAAATTGCAAACTGAAGAGCCATGCCATAACAATTAAAGTTTGAGTTACTTGGTTTGTTCTTAATGTCGAAAAATAATTCAAAGCCTCCGCTAGGTGCAAAACGTAGCCAGGAGACGTCTCTCTGATCGTAATAATCCGTTTGGAATCTAATAAAAAGCGAAGAAGAAATTGGAGATGACGAAGACGAATCGTAACCGAACAATATTAGATGATGTTGGCTGTTAGACAATATAATGGGTGCAATCAACGCATAGCCAATTGCCACAATCGTTTTTTTGGTAAGAGATGAATCTGGTAACAAAGCGGCTAGGCTTGGCCATTCTCTTCCGCTACTCGCAAGAAATCCAATGCCCATAATTGAACAAAAGCTGTAAAACGGATACATAGATCCAGAGGGTTTGTTCTGATTATACGGGTCCTTCGGAATCACACCTACATTGAAGCAATTCCATTGAAAAGAATAGTAGTTGGAAACAGTACCGCCAAAATAAATTGCTGGTACAATCTCGTTAGGCTTAAAACTTGTTTGAATGCCAACTTGAGCATATCCAGTTGCAATGGGAACAAGTATGGCCAAACAAATGATATAGGCTAATTTCATAAATTGCATTTTGTGTTGCCTAACGGACCGGAGCTAAGCTGCGGCGACGAAGTGCCGCAGCGACGGAATCCAGTCCGCGCGAGCTAAGTCCCGTCCAATAAGTAACTGGTTGATTCGCGCGCATTGAATCGTCGACGGCTGGTTCCGTCAGCTTGAGCGACTGGTTAGAACGCACGGGGTAGAGAGCTTTCTATCACGGTTGAGTTTTAAAGAACAGCTAGCGGTTTGCTAGCTGTTAGACGCGGTGGCGAGTTTCCTTTTGCGTTTTGGTGGGTTGAACCGAGTATTTTCTTAAATATTCAACTATTTCTTTCGGTTTCATCCCCTCAAACTTCCGAGACAACTCGGCGCGACGTTCCCTTTGAAACTTTACTGCGTCAAATATTTTCTTCATGTAGCAACTCCCTCGGGCTTCTTATTTCAACTAATAAGTATCCCAATTTTATATTTACTGAATGAAACACTGCTATTTTGTTTACATTAACGATGTCACGAAAGTTCCAACTCGTAAGCAGCGAAATCCCATGGACAGTGGCGGTTGCTATATGAAGACAATCAGTTCTCATCCTTTTGGTTAAACCACCCTCAATCAAATATCGATCAGCGAGTTTGAAAGCTTCTTCACTTGGTTCGATGATTTCGGCAATTTCTTTCAGTTCAAGATACTTTTCTTTAACTCTGGTTGGAGCGTTATTGATTTCAGCTTCTGTGAGTGTAGAAAGAACAGGTGTATAAAGGCCTAAACGAAACTCGCGAAATAAGGCCTGCGAGTATTTATCGAATTCAGGGTCAAAATACCCACCGATGACAGAATTATCGACATAAACAGACTTTCCCATACGGTAATATATGTTTAAGAAATTTCTTAGGCAACCACTACTTCGCCGTGTTACCTAGTGTAAGTAAACATCAAGTATTTCGTGCGTTCTAACGGACCGGAGCTAAGCTGCGGCGGCGAACAGCCGCCGCAATGTAGCTCGTTGCGCGGACGTTCCGATCATCGGTGCTAAGCCTGTCCAACGCCGCGCGGCGAAATCGTCGACGGCAATTTCCGTCAGCTTGAGCGACTGGTTAGGTGGGCATACAGTTTAAATCGCATTAAATATTTTCAGGATCAATAAAACGAATGATATTAACGACAAACTTACTGCTAACAAAACTTTTTTATTTAAAACAAGATTTCTTTGCTGTAGCTTAATAATGTCTTCATTCTTTAATTTGTCAATAATTACTCCTAGGTTTTTAATTTCGGATAATATTTTTTCGTCTTCTGTGCTAAGTAAATTTTGTAATTCAGACTTGATATCGTTTGTCTTATTTTCAAAATGTCCATTTATTTCATCAATCTTTCGGGAAAGATTGTCGCCAAGAGCACCTATGTTTGATTCTAATTCGTCTCTGGCTTCCTCTATACGCCTTTTTACAAATTCACCTGCCTGTAATATTTCAACTATTTTATCCGCTTGTTCTTTGGTCAGACCCTGAATTTTAAGTATGTCATTCTGTTGTGAAGCCAGTACATCTTGTTGGTTTTTTATTGCCTTTGCAAAAAGAACGAGCAGTAATGATAGTCCAATATTGAATTGAGTCGCATCTACAACAGCCTTTTCAGCATTTGCTAACGTTTTATCGTTATTGCCCGATACTGAGCCCCAAAAAGTTTTAAATTTTCCCTTATTGATTAACTCATCAAGATTTTCATTCGATTCTGAAAGAGCATTCACGAGTGCTTTTGCTTTATTTGATAATTTTCCAATATCTATTCGATCTATCAAATTGGTTGAGATTTCGACTCTAGATAATTGTTCAATTTGTATTTTTACAATATTGTCGAGTTCAGACATAAAGTTCTCTATTTATTTTTTGTTTCGTTGTGAATGTTATTGAACTCATTTAGAAGATGGTGCGAATTATCCAAAATTAGTTCATTGGTATTAATAATGTCATCATATGCTTTTACTATGCTGCCATATTCATCAACCATTAACGACGATACACTTAAATATAGTCCCATATTTTCGACTTCGCTCTGTTTGTTTTCAATTCTAATCTTTAAGTCTTCCATTTCTTTATTTAGTAACTGGACTATATATTTTATAATTAAAATAAATTGGGCTGTGTTTAACATAAATGGATTTTTAGTAACCACTACTTTGCCAATATTAATACTACCAGCAATGCAATGAGAAAGTAAAAGCATTTTCTTAAGTTTTTCGTCCTTCAAATCTTTGTCTATTTCCTCATTTAAATACCTTAAATAATTGTAGAGACGGATTGTAATTTCAATAACACTGATGCTAATTGCTTGACCTGCCATAGTTCTCAAATTTACGCCATAATCGCAATATAATTTTTCGACAAAATCTGGCATCTTGTTGTTATTTAAATTGGCAAGAACGGTCATTCCGGGCAGCGGCAAAGATTTAGTGGTGCAAAAATCTTTAATTAGATGGAGCGCATTGATTAAAATTGCTTTTTCTAAAGAAACAGGATCATAGTCAGCAAACTGTTTAACGACTTCGCCTGCAAATCCAGATGATATACCTTTATATCCTCCGCCCATTGTTTGTCTTACTCCCTCCATAAATCTCAGAAGGTCGTGTCCATATGAATACAAACGATGTTCACCGCCAAATGATTTGAGGTCTTGAAAATCAATTGGATTGGTTTTCATTTCAAACTCTTTAATCTTCTTTCCAAGACCGAACATCGAATCATTTTTGATATTAGGTTCTTTAAATCCAGATGGTCGACCAATTACTATATCAGACAGTGAGGCTAGAATACTGCTTAAGCCAATGACAATCCAATCCCACTTATCAAATGCTATAGACTCTTTAAATAGCGGTCTGACATCAATATTTTCAAGGTCTCTTAATATTCGTGAAACAAATTCGTCAGACGAAATTGTTTCGTTCACAACAATAAGTGATTTCAGATTGGGATCCATTGGGCTACTCCATCGGGGTTGTTAATCTCAGTCCTTTTCATACCAAGTAATTCCTTGAGCATTGGGATAGTTTTTCAATTCAATTGTCCAATTATATTTGGGTAGAACTTTTTGAAGTTCGTTGAGTAAGATGTTTGCGTCCGTTTGACTTTTAACAACTCCTAATTCGGCATTTTTTGAAAGGATCGATCCATCATCTAGTAGAACTGCTAATTGAGGATATTCTTTTACTATCCCGAATTTCTGTTCTCGAATGGATAGATATATGTCAGTTTCTTTTGGTGTGAGAGGTGCGTTGGAGATTACAAGATATGCCTGAATCATAATGGCTCCTTATTTTAGCATTGCACAATAGTTGTTAGCCCACCTAACGGACCGGAGCTAAGCTGCGGCGGCGAACAGCCGCCGCCATGTAGCTCGTTGCGCGGACGTTCCGGTCAGATGCTCCTAAGTCCGTCCAACAACGCGCGGCGAAATCGCCGACGGCTGGTTCCGTCAGCTTGAGCGACTGGTTAGGGCGCGTTTAAAGTATCTAACTGGACGATTTCGTTGTGATAACCATCTTTAATTTTTAGCAATCCGCGCTTACTGTCTAATTGGATAGTTATTGCACCGGCATATTTCAAATCATAGTGCCACAATTGATCATCGTTTATATTTAGAACAGCGCACCTTTCAAATGCAGTAGGTGAATGGCCCCCGCCGGAGATAATGATCTTAGTTCCATAAAAGAAAAATGTGGCTGGATCGAAATGGCCCAAGTTATCTTGCCATATCTCTTTTGCGGAATCATTGAGGCAGAGCAGGACTGCATCGTCATAATCCTTTGGCGATCTTAGAAAAACATAATATCTATCGCTATTGGAAGAAAAGCTCTGGATAGCATCTCCACCGCCAATTGAATATCCTAGTGGTTGATAATTCGATTCGATATGATAAGCACCTTTTATACTCCCATCTTTGCGGATAATCAGTATGCTATCTTTAAAGATGGCTACATCACCTTTATTGGAAACACATGGATATTGTAGGCCTTCACAAGATAAATCTCTACTCCAGAGAGTATCCTTGTGATATTTATCTAACAACGAGATCCTTTGGTCGCCAGCGAATCCTTCGTATTCAAATCCTCTGACGATGACGTCGTATCGCCCATTTGGTGAGGAAATTACTTTTGTCGCGATGGCAGGCTCTTGACTAAACAAACGAGTCATGCTGAACAATAAGAGTGGAGCTAAGATTTTTGTTTTCATCGTAGAAAGCTTTTTAAACGCGCCCTAACGGACCGGAGCTAAGCTGCGGCGACGAAGTGCCGCAGCGACGGAATCCAGTTCGCGCGTGGTATGTCCAGTCCAATTGTAGCTGTTTGTTTCGCGCGAGCAAAATCGTCGACGGCTGGTTCCGTCAGCTTGAGCGACTGGTTAGGCGGCGACAGCCAGATAGGAAGTCATTCCTTGTACCTCGCCATACGAACAGTCGGGAAAAATACTCTGTCATTTGTAACTTTGAGTCCACTATCTTTAAAAAACTTCCTCAAATCATTAATAAGCAAACATGTAATAATAAAATGTCGACCATCTTCGGTTTTGACAAATGCATAATGATAACTTATCCAAGACGCGGCTCCTCTTTGATATCCATTATGTAAATCGCCCATTAAAGCCAAGCGTATAGTCTTGATTTGGTTATACGAAAAAGAAACCTTTGAATCATGATTCTCAATAGTTATGACCCTCTGTTCCGTATCTATACTTAACTTCGTCCCACCATTGTACCTAAGATATTGAAAATGAATAATCACTGATGGAATAAATTCAACTATAAGAAATAAAGAGCCAAATCCCAAAATAAGAAGGAGTTTATCTTCGGGATGTAAGTAAACAAGAACATAACAAGTAATAAAAAGAACTATAGTTCTAACTCGAAATTCTCTGAGGATAAACATTTGACTTTTGGATGTCACTTGATAGGTTGTCATACAGATTACTATTTGTTAGAGCCGCCTAACGGACCGGAGCTAAGCTGCGGCGACGAAGTGCCGCAGCGACGGAATCCAGTCCGCGCGTGGTATGTCCAGTCCGATTGTAACTCCTATTTTCGCGCGTGCGAAATCGTCGACGGCTGGTTCCGTCAGCTTGAGCGACTGGTTAGGCCACTGCAAATTTAGCATGTGAGCGCGATTGTTGATTTGGTGTTTGTTTTTACCTTGTAACCTTTTCCCGATAAACTCGCTGGCGGCGGGGAAGTGCATG